>Ga0181536_10002507_pt1 | contig 20724 bp, 20 predicted proteins | sample PEATcosm2014_Bin_41_FD_121105 | JGI IMG/M metagenome (GOLD analysis project Ga0181536, IMG submission 121105) | Peatland microbial communities from MTU Mesocosm Facility, Houghton, MI, USA - PEATcosm2014_Bin17_60_metaG | ecosystem: Environmental > Terrestrial > Soil > Wetlands > Peat | place...
TGGTGATGATGGTGGTGGCCTGGCGTTTTTTGGCGCGGTTGATGACGTTGAGAATTTCCTGCTGGGTGAAGCGGTGATGATCGGCAAAGCGTTTGGAATAAACCAATTCCGCGCCGAGTTTGACGAGGCTTTGCTCAAAACTTTCCGGTTGCGCGATGCCGCTCAGCGACGCGACTTTGTGCCCTTGCAGTAAATCCAACTTACGCCGCTGGCCGGTGAACACGTCTTCGAGGAAAAGCGGATGATGCACGCATTCGATGATGGCGGCGTCAGAATTAAATTCGGCAATGCGCCGGCGGAGTTCGGCGGTCTGGCCGTCGCTTTTGGTGATGAAAATCGTCTGGGCCCGCGCGAGGTGCGACGGCGGTTCGCGCAACGTGCCGCGCGGGAGCAAATATTCGTTGCCGAATGGCTGCTGGCGGTCAACCAACACCACGTCGTGCCGCCGCCCGCGCAAATCCCAATACTGAAAACCGTCGTCGAGCAGCAGCGTGTCGCAGCCGAATTTTTCTATCGCATAACGTCCGCTTTTCACGCGGTCCTTGTCCACGAGCACAACCACGTCCCGGAGATTGGACGCGAGCATGTAGGGTTCGTCACCGGCCATTTCCGAGTCGAGCAACAGAGATTTGCCGTCGGACACCACACGCGGCGGGGTCTGGTCCTCACGCAGTAAAATTTTATTGAGCAGCCACTGGTGAAATGGTTGTGGTTTGGAACGATAACCGCGTGAAAGAATTGCGACGTTGCGTCCGGCGTCGCGCAATTCGCGGGCGAATTTTTCCACGACCGGCGTTTTGCCCGTGCCGCCGACGGTCAGGTTGCCGATGGCGATGACCTGGACGCCCAGCGTCTTGTCGCGGAGGATGCGCACGTTGTAAAGCCAGCGGCGCATTTTGACGCCGACCTGGAAGACCTTCGAGCTGCCAAACAAAATTGCGCGCATCAACACCGCCTTGGTGTCGCGGCGTTCTCCGAAGATGACTTCGAGGGCAAAGGTTTCGAGACTTTCCGCCCAGACCCGGAATGTTTCGCGCATGCCGCGTTAATGTGCCAAGTCGCCAGGCGTGCGGCAAGAATTGGCAGCTTGAATTAGTGGAACGAGATTATTGGCAGACTGCGCGGCGGAAAAAATGACTAATTCCTAAATCCGAATGACTAAAGAATGACGAACACTGAAGCCCGAATTTGGCATTGAAACCTTTGGACATTCTTTCGTCATTAGGGCTTCGTCATTCGTCATTCATTGGACGAGTTGAGCCAAAGAGATTCGCTGACACCCGGTTTGCGGGGACGCTCATTTCGCCAGTCAAGCCAACCATCAGAATCCCATCCGCGCGATTTCGCTTTGCAAGGCGGACTGAAATTGCTGCACGTCCGCGGCGGACGGCTTGTAGCCCTGCTGTTTTGGCACGACGCCCAGCCGCCCCGTTTGATCCAAATACCAGTCGGCCTGCTGGCCGTCGCTGAACGTGACCTTGCCGCTGACAATCGCACCGGGTCGCGCCAATTGATCCACTGTCACGGACACACCGCCGGTGGCGCCAACCGGCCCGGCGGATGGCGGAGCGCTTGTCTTGTCGGCGGGTTTTGCCGCCTCGGGAACCGGCGCGGCAACTTTGGGTGGCTCCGGGTCTTTCGGCGTGAGTTTCAAATCGTCCACCAGGAAACGCACCTCCATATAAGTGAGCTTGAGGCCGAACTCCGACATGAGCCGGGTTTGAATATCGGAAAGTTTTGCGCCTTCGGCAATCCAGACAGCGACTTTTTTGCGTTGGGCTTCGTCCAAATTCATGCGGCCAGTTTAGCTAGGCAGGTTTGATAATCCAGTCGTAACCCTTCGCTTCGAGTTCGAGCGCGAGTTGCTTGTCGCCGGATTTCACGATGCGGCCATCATAAAGCACGTGGACAAAATCGGGAATGATGAAATTCAATAACCGCTGATAATGTGTGATGACCAGTTGTGCGCTGTCGGGCCGCTTCAGCTTGTTGACGCCGCCGGCGACGATGCGCAACGCGTCAATGTCGAGGCCGGAATCCGTCTCGTCGAGGATGGCAAGCCGGGGTTCGAGCACAGCCATCTGGAAAATTTCGTTGCGTTTCTTTTCGCCGCCGGAAAAACCCTCGTTCACCGAGCGCTTGAGCAGGTCCTCGTTCAATTCCAGCAGTTTGATCTTGTCCTTGACGAGATTCAGAAATTCCATCGCGTCCAATTCCGACTGGCCTTTTGATTTGCGAACTTCATTCAATGCTGCCTTGAGAAAATAGGTGCTGTTGACGCCGGGGATTTCGACCGGGTACTGGAACGCGAGGAAAACGCCTTGCCGGGCGCGCTCCTCGGGGTCGAGGTCGAGCAGGTCCTTGCCGTCGTAAATCACTTCGCCGCCGGTCACGTCGTAACCGGCGCGCCCGGCCAGCACGGCGGCTAGCGTGCTCTTGCCGCTGCCGTTCGGCCCCATGACGGCGTGAACTTCGCCGGCCTGGATGGTCAGGTTGATGCCCTTGAGGATTTGCTTGCCCTCAACGCCCGCGCTAAGGTTTTTGATTTCGAGAATTGGCTTGCTCATGTTAAAAACTTTTTAGCCACAGATTTTCACAGATGAAACACAAATTTCCTTCAGACAGACAGAAATATTTTATCTGTGTCAATCTGTGTTCATCTGTGGCTTCACAAATCAGCCCACACTGCCTTCCAAACTCACGCCCAAAAGTTTCTGCGCTTCCACGGCAAATTCCATCGGCAGTTCCTTGAACACTTCCTTGCAGAACCCGTTCACGATCAGATTCACGGCGTCCTGCGTGGAAAGCCCGCGCTGGTTGCAGTAAAAGATCTGGTCCTCGCCAATTTTCGAGGTCGAGGCCTCGTGCTCAACACTCGCCGACGTGTTCTTCACCTCGATGTAGGGGAACGTGTGCGCGCCGCACTTCGACCCGATCAACATCGAATCGCACTGTGAGAAATTGCGGGCGTTCGTGGCGCTCTTCTGGATTTTCACCAGGCCGCGATAGCTGTTCTGTCCGTGTCCGGCGGAAATGCCCTTGGACACGATGGTGCTGCGCGTGTTCTTGCCGATGTGCATCATTTTGGTGCCGGTGTCGGCCTGCTGGTAATTGTTCACTGCGGCAACAGAATAAAATTCGCCGATGGAGTTGTCGCCCTGCAGGATGCAACTGGGATATTTCCAGGTAATGGCCGAGCCGGTTTCGACCTGCGTCCAGGAAATCTTCGAGTTTCTGCCACGGCACAGACCGCGCTTGGTCACGAAATTGTAGATGCCGCCTTTGCCGTTCTCGTCGCCGGGATACCAGTTCTGCACGGTTGAGTATTTGATTTCTGCGTTGTCGAGCGCGATGAGTTCGACGACCGCGGCGTGAAGCTGGTTTTCATCGCGCATCGGCGCGGTGCAGCCTTCGAGATAACTGACGTGCGCGCCTTCGTCGGCCACGATGAGCGTGCGCTCGAACTGGCCGGTGTTGGCCGCATTGATGCGGAAATAGGTCGAAAGCTCCATCGGACAGCGTACGCCCTTGGGGATGTAACAGAACGAACCGTCGGTGAAAACGGCGGAGTTGAGCGTGGCAAAAAAATTGTCGGTGTAAGGCACAACCATGCCGAGATATTTCTTCACGAGGTCGGGATGTTCCTGCACGGCTTCGCTGAATGAGCAGAAGATGATACCCTTCTCGGCGAGCTGCTTTTTGAACGTCGTGCCGACCGACACGCTGTCAAACACCGCGTCCACGGCCACGCCGGCGAGCCGCTCGCGTTCGCGCAGGGGGATGCCGAGTTTCTCGTAGGTCTCCAGCAATTTCGGGTCAACCTCCTCGAGGCTTTTCAGCCCGTCGCCCTTTTTCTTGGGCGCAGAGTAATAAACGATGTCCTGATAATTGATTTTTTCGTGATGCACTTTCGGCCAGGTGGGCTCCTGCATCGTTTGCCAGTGCCGAAACGCCTTGAGCCGCCAGTCGGTCAGCCATTCCGGCTCGTTTTTCCGGCGCGAAATCAGCCGGATGGTGTCCTCGCTCAAGCCCGGCGGCGCGGAGTCGGTTTCCACGTCGGTGTAAAAACCGTATTTATAATCCTGTTTGACCAGGCTCTCGATGGTTTCCGTGGCAGTGCTCATCGTTCGTAAAATTTATTTTTTCTTCGCGCAATCCGGGCAGATGCCGTGGATGGCGACTTCGTAATGTTCGGCCTTGAATCCGTGCGGGAGCGTGATGCCGGGCCGCGGCTTCGCCGGCAGGTCCACATCAAACACCGTGTCGCACGAATCGCAATAAAAATGGCAATGTTCGCGCATGTTCGGGCAGAACCGGGTCGCCCCGCGGTCGAGCTGCACCTGGCGGGCGAGCCCGCACTTTACCAGTGCGTCGAGGCAGTTGTAAACCGTGGCCATGGAAATGTCCGGCGTCCCACGTTTGACGCGGATGAAGACCTCCTCGGCGGTGGGGTGGTCGCGCTTTTGTACCAGCACGCGGTAAACATGCTCGCGCTGCGGGGTGGAACGCAACCCGCCCGCGCCCAACCGTTCGGTCAGGTGATTCTCAACCCTGCTATGGCCGGAAGCCCTCATCGCGGCGGGAATATAGCGCGTCCAGGCCGGCCAAGTCAAGATTTAGAATAATTCTAAATTAAGGGCCTCCGGGGGCGGGCGGCGGCGTGGACGGATTTTTATACAAATACCGTGCGTTGCGGTGTCTATCCGGTGAAAGTAGCGGCACAAGGTACCCCCGCGGGCGGGCGGCGGCCCGGCCGGAAGGTTCAAATGCTAAAATTTTAGCATTTTTTTGTTGACACGCCATGCCTGTATGCTAAAAAATTAGCACATACCATGAGTAACGAACAACATCTCAGCCGGCGGGAACGCCAGATCATGGACGTACTGCACACGAAAGAATCCGCCACGGCCGCCGAGGTGCGCGCGGCGTTGCCCGATCCTCCCGGCTATTCCGCCGTCCGCGCCCTGTTGCGGATCCTGGAGGAGAAGGGACATGCCCGGCACCGGCAGGAGGGCGCACGGTATGTCTTTCAGCCGCGCGCATCGCGGAAAACCGCCAGCCGGTCCGCCTTGAAGCGGCTGGTTTCGACTTTTTTCCAGGGCTCGGTCTCGCAGGCGATGGCCGCGTTGCTGGAGGCCGCCGACACGGAGCTTTCGGATGCGGAACTGGGCAAACTGCAACAGATAATCAAACAAGCCAAAAAGGAGGGCCGTTGACATGAATGCAATGATCGAAACCATTCCCCTTTCCATTCAGAACGCACATTTCGCAGCGTTGTTTCTCGACACGCTGCTCAAGAGTTTCGTCGTGCTGGCGCTGGCCGGCGGGATTTGCGTGTTGTGGCGGCGCGGTTCCGCCGCGACGCGGCATCTGATCTGGTTTTTGGCCGTGGTCAGCCTGCCCTGTCTGCCGTTACTGACCTCAATGCTGCCGTCGTGGCAGAGGCCGCTCTGGTCGGTCTCAACCGGTTTTAATTCCGGCAACCAGATTTCACTGGCATTGGAACTCGCGCCCGGGACGTTCGTGCCAAGGGCGCCGGCCTCGCCGAACGCCGCGGAAGCTCCCGCCGCCAGCCACAATTCGACCGGCGGCAGCCGGACCATCGCCACCAGTTTCAGCCCTAACTGGATGGTGTTGGGATTGGCCGCGTGGTTTGCCGGGGCCGCCCTCGTTTTGTTTTCCACGGTCATCGGACACTTTCGTCTCCGCCGATTTTCCCGAAACGCGCAGCCGCTGCACGATGCGGACTGGGCGCGGTTGCTGGAGAAAGCCGGCGCAACTTTGCGTCTGCGACGAACCGTGATGCTGTTGCAGTCGGCTGACGACATGATGCCGCTGACGTGGGCATGGCTGCGGCCAGTCGTGCTTTTGCCCGCTGAAGCCGCGCAGTGGCCGGAAGAGCGCAGGCGGATGGTTTTGCTGCACGAACTCGCGCACATCAAACGATGGGATTGCCTGACGCAACTCGTGGCGCGGATTGTCTGCGCACTTTACTGGTTCAATCCGCTCGTCTGGCTGGCGGCGCGACAGATGTGCGTTGAACGGGAGCGCGCCTGCGATGATTTGGTATTGAATGGCGGCTGCAAGGCGTCGGACTACGCAAGTCATCTGGTGGAAATCGCGAAAAGTTTTCGACCGGTGTCGCAGGTGGCGGCGATTGCGATGGCCCGCCCGTCCGGATTGGAGAAACGAATTGTTGCCATCGTGGACGGATCCCGGAACCGGCGTCTGCGGTGGGCGACCGCGACGGCCATCCTGCTGGTGGCGGGCGGCATCGCCGTTTGTCTGGGCGAAAGCGGGAGGGGCATCGCCACCGGCGGGATGGATGAAGCCGACCCGCTTCGCCAGCAGCAGCTTGACCGGCTTAAAGTATTTTCGACCGCGAAGGAAAAACAGTCGGAGATCCTGGCGGCGGCCGCGGGCGAAACCATTTCGCCGAAGCATCAGCGCCTCTTCGGCGCGGCCACCAATGGTGATTGGCATACGGTGACAAACATGGCGGCCACGGGTGAAACCATTTCGCCTGTGTATCAGCGCCTCTTCGGTGCGGCCGCCAACGGCGATTGGCGTACGGTAACGAACATGTTTGAAAGTTTTAAGCAACGGCACCCGCAGTACGAGCGCAGGCCGGGCATTCCGGTGGACACCAATCTCAACACCAGCTACTGGGCGCCGGTGCTGGAAATTTGTCTGGCTTACGACATAGTCGTCCTGTCTGATCCGAAATACACCCGGATCGCGGCTGATGGCATCATCAATTCGATTCCACCCGGCAGCATTTATTTTGGCGGTACCGATCCGGGCCGGGCACTGCCCACCGTTTTCAGCAAATCGCAGATTGACGCCGATCCGTTCTACGTGCTCACGCAGAATGCCCTGGCGAGCGGGAATTATCTGGACTACCTGCGTTCCATGTATGGCGGGAAGATTTACACGCCCACCAGCGAGGATGCCGCGAAATGCTTTGCGGAATACAAAGAAGACGCAAAAAAACGGTTCCAAAATCATCAGCTCGGACCCGGTGAAGATGGCAAAACAGGTACCAACGGAGATTTTGAGATCAAGGGCCAGGTCGCCGTGATGATGATCAACGGTCTGCTGGCCAAAATCATTTTCGACAAGAACCCGGACCACGAATTCTATGTTGAAGAAAGCTTTCCCCTCGACTGGATGTATCCGTATCTCGAACCGCACGGACTGATCATGAAAATCAACCGGCAACCGCAGTCAACCTTGTCCACCGACGTCCTGCAACGCGACCACGATTACTGGGCCAAACTGGTCGCGCCGATGATTGGCGATTGGCTGCATGACGATACGTCGGTCGGGGAAATTGCCGCGTTCGCCCAAAAAACTTTTGGAAAGCAGGATTTCACCGGGTTCACGGGCGACCCGCGTTTCATTCAAAACGCCTACTCCCACAGGACGTTTTCCAAGTTGCGGAGTTCTCAAGCCGGGGTTTATGCCTGGCGCCTGAAACAGGCCGCCGATGCAGCGGAGAAGGAGCGCATGGCGCGCGCAGCCGATTTCGCCTTCCGCCAGGCCTGGGCGCTGTGTCCCTATTCGCCGGAGGCCGTGTTTCGGTATGTGACTTTCCTTCTGAAACAGAAGCGGATTTCCGACGCGCTCGTCGTGGCGGAAACCGCGGCGCAAATGCCGTCAATGCAAGGCCAGGATGGCGAGCAAATACGCGACATGGTTGAACACCTGAAAAAATTCCAGAAGGCGAAGCAAACATCATCCGGCGGGAAGTAACGGCTGTTGTTTCTGATAAACGCTCACAGGGGCAGGCGGGAGATTTAGCCGGACAATTCTGAAAGCCCACCAGTCACGTGATTGCTTCCCTGCCGGTCTGGCTCAAAAGTTAACCATTGAATAACGCCGTGCTCTTCTGTTAACAACGCGCCAGCTTGAATTCCGTTAAATCGCAACGTTGGCTGCGCATCATTCCCGTCGCGCTCATCATGTACACGATTTCGTACGTGGACCGCACAAACGTGGCGCTGGCGCTGGATCCCAAAATCTCGTCCATGATGAAGGACCTGCTGATGGACGACCGGTTGAAAGGGCAGGCCGCCGGCATTTTCTTTCTCGGCTACGTGCTGTTGCAGATTCCCGGCGGTTACCTGGCCGGCCGCTGGAGCCCGAAGAAATTGATCTCCCTTTTCCTGGTGTTCTGGGGCGTTTGTGCGGTGGGCTGCGGTCTGGTTTCCAATTTCCGGGAATTTGCCGCGATGCGTTTTCTGCTCGGCGTGGCGGAAAGCGGCGTGTATCCGACGATGCTCGTGCTGCTGGCGAACTGGTTTCCACGCTCGGAACGCGCCCGCGCGAATGCCTACTGGAACCTTTGCCAGCCGCTGGCGGTCGCCGCGTCGGCGCCGGTCACCGGCTGGCTGCTGGGCGGCTGGGGCTGGCAGACGATGCTGATGGCGGAAGGCGCCCTGCCGTTCCTCTGGCTGCCGGTCTGGCTTTATTTTATCAGCGACCATCCCCGCGACGCAAAATGGATTTCACGCGAGGAGAAGGATTTTCTCGAAGCCACGTTGCAACGCGAAGCCAGCGAACTGGAGCCGGCAAAAAAGATTTCCCTCGGGCGTGCCTTCCTGCAACCGGCGGTTTTCGCCATGCTGACAGTTTGTTTTCTTTACAACTTCGCGTCCTACGGCTGCAACACGTTCCTCACGGAAGGCATCAAGGGTGGCGGTCACAATTTCACCGGTCTGCAAACCGGCCTGCTTTTCGCCGTTCCTTACGTGGTCACCGCCATCGTCATGGTGCTCCTCTCGCGGCATTCGGACCGGACGGGCGAGCGCCGCGGTCATGCCGCTTTTATTTATGCCGTGAGCGGCGCATCGCTCATCGCGAGCGTTTTGCTCAAGGAACATTCCTTCTGGCTTTCATACGCGTTTCTGTGTCTGGCCATTCCGGGACCGTTTGCGGGACTGGCTCCGTTCTTTGCCATTCCCACGGAGACGATGCCGCGCGCGACCGCCGGCGCGGTCATCGGCCTCGTGAATGCACTCGGCAACGTCGGCGGTTATCTCGGCCCGGCCATCGTCGGTGAATTGAAGGGCCGGACCCACGGCATCACCATTCCCTTCGGGGTTTTGGGCGGCGCGCTGCTCGCAGCAGCGGCACTTTGCTTTTGGCTGCCAAAATCCAGACGGGAAGATGCCTCCCCATAAACCTCCTGGGAGCGCCGGCGTCCCGCCGGCAAGTCAGCATTGGAAAATTTGCAGAAGGAATTGCGCGACCACTTGGGCCCGCTGCCACTGGCGGTGGAATTGCTGCTGCAAGTGGCCGAACTCAAGATTCTCGTCAGCGAAAAGGCCGTGACGATTATCAGGTCAAAGACGACAAGCTGATGCTCACGCGCCGCGGCGATTTCATCACGCTCGGCGGGAAATTCCCGCGCCTGACAAAGCAACGAGCCGGTGCGCGGTTGAAGGAAATCAAGAAATTGCTACTGGCGATTTGAAATCGAGATCTTTACTTCAAACCTGCCCCCTGCCTCAGGTTATTTTGAAGGGTTGCTCCCACCCAGACGTAATGAATGCTACAGCCAGTAACGCAGCAACACACAAAAATTAAATTTCGCGCTGTTCAAGGAGCATTTTTGACTGGTACTGGGTTTGCATCGTCTATGAATTCAATCACATCGGCCGTGATACTGATGCGGGGGATGGTAACTAAAATCAGGCACAACCTCGACCGGTCTTCAGTCTGGTTGGCAAGAGCGATGGCTTTGCCCGTCAGAGGCACATCTACCGATTTATATAAGTTCGCCTTGGCATCGGCATAGTTGGGGCTGACGATTGGGATAAACAAGAACCAGAAACCGTAATCTTTTCCTTGAGCTCCTCCTTTGAGGAGTTTGTAATTCTTTCCGGCCAGGGAAATTGAAGTATTTGTCGAGCCACCTTTCATCTCACCTTCGCTTCTGCATCCGGTTAGTAGTGCCAGAGATATTGCACACAGTGCGATGGACAAGTTCTTGAATTTCATTTTATTGTTGGGTTGTTGGTTGTAATAATGGAATGGAAATGATTATTTGACGCCCAAGCGGCTTTGAATTTCCTCGATCAACTGGGCGTCCTCCTTGAAGACGCGGTCATAGGGAACCCAATTCTGATGGGAAACGGACATTTCGGACTCGATTTTCATTTTATACACGAGCGGGGTTTTTGAGGAGATGGAACAAATAAAGCGGGTTCGCACCTGTATGTCCCCGTTGGGGCCTTTGAACCGCCGGATCGAATAGACACTGCGTATATAACCCGAAACGGCGTCAATCATTTCCAGACTCGGATAACCGCTCGTCACGGAATCCACGATTTTTTGCCAGACCACATCCGGTGGCAGGGAGGGATCCACCGGCACCCGCAGCCAGTTGTTGCCCGCATCGGACATGGTGGTGACCTTGTAGGCTTCGTCTTCGGCCAAAACAATATTCAACTGGTCGTCTTTGATGCCGGACGATTCCTTGGTCAGGATCAATTCTTCGTTCAGATAACCCGTTTTGGAAGCGACCACGGTGAACGTGGGGGTTCGTTTGAAGTCAAACTGGCGGTGTATCGGCGTAGCGCCCAAGTTGACCCCATTAATTGCCACCGTGGCGCCCGCTGGTTTCGATACAATGGAGGTTTCCGGCACCGCGCAGCCGGCAAGGCCCGCGCACAAACCAGCCAAAGACACGAATCGGAGGATTGTATGAGTTGTCCCTGACGCCGCCGTGTCATTCGGGCAAAGCATGGCTTTGGTTTGGCCGGACAAGCATTTGGTTTTCATTGGTTGCAGTCAGTTCTGAATGCCCACGATTAGAGAAATACTACGCAGGACAAAGTTATGTTGCAAGCAATAATGCGGCAATAATGCCACCATGCTGTTTTAAAATTCCGCATTGCTTTTCGTACTGCGGGCGGGCAAGCTGTTTTACTCTGATGTCGGGGCGTAGCGTAGCCTGGCTAGCGCGCTTGTTTCGGGTACAAGAGGTCGTGAGTTCGAATCTCACCGCCCCGACCATTTTTCAATTTTTGATTTACGATTTACGATTTGGAAACCCGCGTGGAAGGTCAAAATAATCTCGTCGTCCAGCTTTCTTCCATCGTCGAACCGCTCGACCTGGCGGAACTTTTCCCCAAATCGCAGCCGTTGGAAGTCGAACTGGGCTGCGGCGATGCTTCATTCCTTGCCGATTACGCCCGGCGGCATCCGGACCGGAATTTCATCGGCGTCGAACGGCTCCTCGGCCGCATGCGCAAGCTGGATCGCAAAGGCCGGCGTGCCGGGCTGACGAACTTGCGCGGCGTGCAGATCGAATCGTCTTATTTTTTGCAATATCTTTTGCCGCCGCATTCGGCGTCCGCGTTGCACGTTTATTTTCCCGATCCCTGGCCGAAAAAAAAGCACCATAAAAACCGGCTCATCAACGAATCGTTTCCGCGACTGGCTCGGGCTGCGCTCGCTATGGGGGGAGAGGTTTATTTGCGAACCGACGATGAAGATTACTTTGCCCAAATGACCGGGGTGTTTGGCTCGAGCAAGGAGTTTCAGCGGATTGAAACGCCGGCGGAACTGGCGGAATTACTCACGGATTTTGAGCGGGAATTTCGCGCACGCGGAATCCAAACGTTGCGCGCAGCCTATCGGTTATTGGCCTGATTCTCAAACATCAATCACCGGCCCGTCGTCATCGGATTTTTTCGGCGGCGGCTGGCGGCGCGAAAAGGTGACGCGTGTGCTGCCTGTGCCGGTCAGGATATTTAACGCAATGGACACGATGCTGATAATAATGGCGCCAAAAAAAGCGGATCCAAATGTGTCCACTTGGAAATAGGGTGTGAGCAGAACGCCGACGAAGTAAAGTAAAAGCGCATTAATAACCAGCGTGAACAGGCCGAGGGTAAAAATCAACAGCGGCAGCGCAAAGAACATCAAGATTGGGCGGATAAAAGCGTTGAGTATTCCCAGGACCAGCGATGCGATGAACGGTGTGAGGAAACTGCTGTTCCGACCGAGGTGAATGCCCGGTACAATGTACCAAGCCACCAGCACCGCGAGGGTGTTGATGGCCCAGCTTTGCAAAAAGCGCAGAAGTTTTTTTGTATCCGGTTGCATGTTCCGCGGTACAGAATCACAGAATGCCGCCGGGTTCAAATTGCTTCATACGGTGCGGAAAAACAAGAGTCAAAACGAAATCCCATTGGCATTTTTTGAATCGCCAAATGTTTTCAGCGGTTACAGACTGCCTTGCATGAAATTCAAACGGTCGTTGATTTTGCTCTGCGGAATGACTTTCCTTTGTAAAACAAATGTTGCACTGGTTGCCGCTGAGAGCGTCATCGTGCCGGGCGCGAAATTCGAGAGACTTGCCGGTAATTTTGGCTTCACCGAAGGTCCGACATGCGACACGAACGGCGATGTTTTCTTCACCGACCAGCCGAACAATCGCATCATGGAATGGAGCGTGGACGGAAAACTTTCCACGTTTCTCCAACCCGCCGGCCGGGCGAACGGAATGTATTTCGATGCGCAAGGCGATTTGATTGCCTGTGCCGACGAGCACAACGAACTTTGGTCCATCGCGCCGGACAAAAAAGTGACCGTGCTCATCAAAAATTATCACGGCAAATATCTCAACGGCCCGAACGACGTCTGGGTCGCGCCCAATGGGGCAATGTATGTCACCGATCCGTTTTACCAGCGCAAATGGTGGGACCACGACACGATGGCGCTGGGCAGCGAGGATGTTTTTTATCTTTCACCAGACAGAAAAAATCTTGTGCGGGTGACGGATGATTTAAAAAAGCCCAACGGCATCACCGGCACGCCGGACGGCAAAAAACTTTTTGTGTCGGACATTGGCGCGGGGCAGACGTGGGGCTATGACATCCGGCCCGACGGTTCGCTCACGAACAAAACATTATTCTGCAAGCTTGGCTCGGACGGCATGACGATTGACGAGGAAGGGAACCTTTACCTGACAGGTCGCGGCGTCACCATCTTTGACCGAAACGGCGGACCGATCGGCCACATTGACGTGAACGAAAAATGGACAGGCAACGTCAGCTTCGGCGGCAAAGATCACAAAACGCTGTTCATCACCGCGAGCGAATCGCTTTACTCCATTCAACTGCGTGTCAAAGGGGCAAATCCGTCGAAGTAACTGGGTGTTAACCTGTTGTGAATTACTTGTGAATAACTTGTTTGGCTCCCGCCATTTCAAGGCACGCGATATGCGGCCTTTGGCAGGCGTATGCGTGATGGCTTTTTTAATGCCCCTGAAACCCGGGATGAGGTTGAAATAACGCTTGATGGTCTGGCGGTGGAACTGCCGTCGGGGCACCGCTCCCTTAATGCCATTCGCTGCCATCTCGAAACGCTTGCCTTGGAAAGACACCGCATTCTGTATTCCTTAAGTGTTGACGGGCAGCCGGTGAACCTTGCCCTGCCATTGCTTAATCAAAGAATTTTTTGCCGCGTCGAGGCGGGGACGGTCGCTTTGGAAGAGACTGCTCTCCTGCTGCTCAAGAAGGCGTTTCAACAAACCGACCTCGCCCGGGAATGCGTTGAAATCGCTCTCACGCTTGTCCTCATCAACAATGGCCGGGTGGCGCACGAAGTCTGGTGGAATCTGGCCTCGGTTCTCAAAGAGCCGGTGATCACCCTGAGCCTGTTGCCGGAAAACACTTGCGAACCATTCGATAATCGCACGTCGCTCGCCCAACTTCGCAGGTGGCAGCTTGAACAAGTCGCCGCGATTATCAGGGACGTGAACGAAGCCTGCCATTCGGAAGACCCCATTCCGCTCTCCAACGCCCTGGAAAACCGCGTGTTGCCGTGGCTGCAAAGCCTGAGTGAACTCATCAGCCTCTGGCATGAAACGGCCCTGGCCGGTTCACGGCTCGGAATCAGCAGCGTGGTTTCTTGAACTCAGGTGGATGGTTCTTATCGCGAGTTCTTCGAGATGATTTAGGGGAGAACGCTTTGGTTTTCGGCGGGTTCCTGTTCATCGGGCGGGCGGTTCAGATTGAACAAAATAAAGAACCAGTAAATCGGCGCGAAGAAGGGGTTGATTCCCAATGTAATGAGGAAATAACCGCTCAAAATGAACGGCCGGTTTCGAAATCGGCCGGTGGTGCCGTTTCTCAACACCTCACCCTCGGAGAACACATTCAGGAAGGGCATCATGTTATTGTAGGGACCAACGGCCTTCCCGCAATGTTTGCAAAACCACGCGGTGGGTGGTTGTTGAATCAAACAGTGAGGGCAAACCTCCGCCGCTTCCGGTTCGGATAGTTTTTGCTCTACCTCGGCATCCCACGGATCTGGTTGATTGGCGCTTCGCGGACCCAGACGATCAGCCGCCACAATCCGGCGAGAGCCAAAAATCCAACGCCGAAACCGGCCACCAACAGATTTGGATCGCTGGCTGCAATCATAAACCTGCCACAATTTCTCATGCTGCTTCTGGAAAGTCCAGCCGCCGGCCGGGTCTGGCACGGCTTCCGTTCGTTCATTGCCTTTTAACCGTCTTTTCCATTTATTTTGTTGGAGACAACAAATATGCTGCAGACCATGAAAGCATCGTTATTGGTTGCAGTTGGGTTGGCGATTATCTTCGAATACAACTTTGCTGCGGGTGCCGACCCGAAGCCGGGATCGGCGCAACCCGACCCCTTCAAGATGAATACACTTCTGGGCCGGGGCGTGAACTTGGGCAATGCCCTCGATGCGCCGAGCGAAGGCGAGTGGGGCGTTGTTCTCGAGAACGAGCACTTCGATTTGGTAAAACAGGCCGGGTTCAATTCCATTCGCCTGCCGGTGCGCTGGTCGGCCCATTCCATGACCAACCCGCCTTATACGATTGACCCGAAGTTTATGCAAAGGGTTGACTGGGCAATCAGCAATTCACTTTCGCGCAACCTGCCGGTGATATTGGACATTCACCACTTTAACGAGGCCTACACCGACCCCAACAGCCAGAAAGAAAAGTTCCGCGCTCTTTGGAAACAGATTGCGGAGCATTACAAGGGGTATCCCGACATCCTGCTGTTCGAGCTTTTCAATGAGCCAAAGAGGAAGCTGACGGACGAGATCTGGAATACCTATATCAAGGAAGCACTTCCAATCGTCCGCCAGTCCAATCCGAACCGGACCATCGTTATTGGCCCAGGAGATAACAACACTGTCGCGCACCTCAAAGCGCTCGAAATACCCAAGGACGACCGCAATATCATTGTCACCATCCACTATTATTTCCCGCTGGAGTTCACGCATCAGGGCGCCGACTGGCTTACCAAGCCCAAGGCGGATCCTCAGAGCTGGCTGGGCACGAAATGGACCGGTACCGACGCGGAGAAGAAGGCGGTGACGGACGAATTTGATACCGCGGTCGCCTGGGCGAAGGCCAACAATCGCCCGATGAACTTGGGAGAGTTCGGCTCCTACGAAAAGGCGGATATGGAATCGCGAGCCAGATGGACGAAGTTCGTTGCCGATACGGCCATCAAACGCGGGATGAGCTTCCACTACTGGGAATTCTGTGCGAACGAATTCGGCCTGTATGACCAGCAAACAAAATCTTTCCACAAACCGTTATTGGATGCTGTTATTCCGCCGAAGCCGTAGCTCCCCTGGTTCATTTTTTCGATTGCCAACCGGCTTGGGTTCGCTTGGTTGACGTCGTGTCCGAAACTCATTACCGCGTTGACGCGAAGGGTAAAATATAAACCTGTCGAGCAACGGGCAGGGGCGGGGTTGAGATGAATCACCGGCCTCGGCCGTCCCAATGCAGCAAAGCAACCAATAACAAGATGACTGATTATCTTTGCGGATTTGGCTTGGTCAGGGGTGCGGAAACGCCTTCGGGCATTTTGGCGTTGTCGTTGATGACTTTTGACAGCAGGGCCAGAGCGTAACGCGCCTTCTGCTCCTCCGGGGTCAAGTTGCTCCCATTGGCCAGGCGGTCCATGCGTTTTTCGACTTCTTTCAGCGCGGCAGCCCACTCGTCAATGTGTTCTCTCAACGCCTGGCCTTCCGGATCGTTTTTCATGGACTCAGCAATCACCTTGTCGAAATCGGGCAGGGTTTTTCGGATGGCGTCACGATCGCCTGCGTTTTCCAACAGCGTCTTGATCTCGGCCTGGTGGTCATCAATCAGCTTGTCAATCTGATCGCCCAAATCCTTGCTGAGCGAATTGCAATACGCCTCATACTCTGTTTCCAGTGACTGCTGCAATTCCTTCCGATAAACGGGCAATTCCCCGATCAGATAGTCAGGCACCTCGTGGATGATGTGGGGAATTTCCCACTCGACCTTCGCGGCGAGGATCGGGCCATCTCTCACGGCGTGCTGGGCCAGCATGCCGCTGGCGACCTCTGCGGCTGCCTTCGGCTGGAAAAAGTTGACCATGATGGTGCTGATGATGCCGATGTAAGCCCCGACAAATAAAATCAGAACAATGCAGATAATCTGCGTGCGTTTGAGGAGTTGCCGGGCTTTGGGCAGTTCCTGGGCAAGATAAGCGGCCACAACCGATTCCCCGGTCGGGGTGGGTTCTTTGGGAGCGGCGGCAGGAGATGGTTCTGTTTTCATTTCTTTTTCTCCTTGGTCTTCTTGGGTTCAGTCTTCTTGGGTTCAGCGGCCTTGGCTTTGGCGGGTTCTGGCGGGGCTAGGTCTTTGAATTCATGGACGAACACATCCATGAACATAAAGGCCACCTGCCAGGCATCGATGTCCTTGCTGGCATCAATCGGCTCACTTTTTTGAATTTTCTCAAGGTTGACCAGAATACTTTGGATGGAGTTCAAATGGGGGTTGAATAGGTTCTCGCCACTCTGGGCGAGTTGGTCGCCGGCTTCGAGGGCCAGGTTGTTCAGCAAGGTGTCTATTTGCTTGTCATAAACGTCGGGATACATTTTGCGCAATTTGCCTTCCCGTTTTTGCAGGACGCCGCTGACGGTCTGGTCGAGAACTTTTCCCGCTTGGACCGTGAGCTCGTTGCCCATTTGATCCAGTTCGTTCAGAGCGACATCGGCAACTTCCGGGGCGCGCCCGTTGATTTCTTTCAGTTCCCTCTCGACCGCCGGTTGAAGACGGTCAACGGCGCGCCCGGCGATTTTCTGAACGATGGGCAGGAGTTCCTGTTGCAGATTGGTGCTCAGGTTGCTGATGAACACTTCCTGCCTCGGGCCTGCGAGGGTGAGACTGTAAACCGACTCAATGATGGCACTCACGCCGGTAATCACGATGGCGAGCAGGGCGACGATTGTGAGGAGGCGGAAGCGGTATGTTTGGCGCCGGAGTTTTTCCAGTTCCTGGATGAGTTGTTTGGCTTCTTCTGTGCTCATAATTCAATTGTTTGGTGCAACAGTTGGAAAACGCCATAACTAACGACTAGTCCAACAAGATTAGTATAAAGCAGCAAACATGCCTACAAATAAAATCCACATAATTAATGCTGCTTAACAAGCCATCTTCGCCGGAAAACCATGCGCATTTCAACAGCTTGTTAAACCGGCCAATCCTCGTTGATGCCAAAATGATGGGACACACACAAATACCGTTGATGATGCGCTCCCGATCAGGCCGGGGATGGGGGCTGTTTTTCGGTGCGAACCGGCGGCAGGCCGCCGGTTTCCGCCAGGGTTGGATTCCGCGGGAGATACTCGGGTTGCCGCTGTTGTTTTGACGCCGGCTTCGCACGATAATGATGCGAATGCCGCCGGCGAGGCTGCGTGCGAAAAACCGCCCAGGCGAAAACCGCCAGCGCCACCAGGAAAAGTGCGCCGAAATAAATAAGGACTTGAGAAACGGTGGACCCCGAGGGAATCAATGACTGGAGTGCATTCTCCGCATTTACCGTACCTGCACCGGCCAATAAACCTGGAGTCATCATGGTTGAAAAATTTCCTTTCCTGCCGGAACGGCTTTTTCTTTATCGTTGTCAATGGCCGTGCCGGTGTTCAAACGGTGCATTTGACAGCACAGAACGTGCCGGCCAATTTTCATCTGTCCGGCGGTTTTTGGGGGTCAGACTGAAATACTGCGCTCAAGCATGGCTTGGCCGGGTTTTCTTCCGGTCACTTACCGGTTGTGCCCCCGTTTCCCCCGCCGGCCGACCGCCGTCCATCATCCGTTTGAGTTCCTTGATCTGGTCCCGCAGCAGCGCGGCCTTCTCGAATTTAAGCTCGTTCGCGGCAGCAAGCATTTCGTCTTCGAGTTCATTGATCGTCCCGGTAAGGTCCACGTCCATGCCGGCGTCGTGGAGGACAGCATCGGCTTCCTTGCGCTTCGATTCGTAGGTGGCGAGACTTTCCTCCACCGCGCGGCTGACGCTGCGCGGCGTGATATTGTGTTCGCGGTTGTATTCGAGTTGACGCTTGCGGCGGTATTCGGTGACGGCCAGAAATTTTTTGATGCTGTTGGTCATCACGTCGGCGTAGAGAATGACTTCACCGTTGAGGTGGCGTGCGGCGCGGCCGGCGGTCTGAATCAGGCTCGTCTCGCTGCGCAGAAAACCTTCTTTGTCGGCGTCAAGAATCGCCACGAGCGAGACTTCCGGCAGGTCCAGGCCTTCGCGGAGCAGGTTGATGCCGACGAGCACGTCGAATTCGCCCTTGCGCAGCGCGCGCAAAATCTCGACGCGTTCGATGGCGTCAATCTCGCTGTGGAGGTAACGCACGTTCACACCGATGTTGCGCAGGTAATCGGTCAACTCCTCGGCGGTGCGCTTGGTGAGCGTGGTCACGAGCACGCGTTCCTTCGTGTCGGCGCGCTTGCGGCATTCCTCGATGAGGTCATCAATCTGGCCTTTGAGCGGTTTGAGCGTGACCTTCGGGTCAATGAGTCCGGTGGGACGCACGACGAGTTCCGTGGCGGCGGGCAGGGGACTGCCCGCCCTGCCTTGTGCGCTGCTTTGCCGTGCCCACTCGATTTCCCGCGCGGCGGGCGTGGCGCTGGCGTAAATCGTCTGGTTTTGCATGGACTGGAATTCCAGAAAATTCAGCGGACGATTGTCCAGCGCACTCGGCAACCGGAAGCCATAATCCACAAGGACCGTCTTACGCGAACGGTCGCCCTCATACATGCCGCCGATTTGCGGCACGGTGGCGTGCGATTCATCAATCACCAGCAGATAATCCTGCGGGAAGAAATCAAACAGCGTGCCGGGCTGCGAACCGGGCAGGCGACCGGCGATGTGGCGTGAATAATTTTCGATGCCGGAGCAAACGCCCATTTCCTCCATCATTTCCAGATCATATTCCGTCCGCTGCTTGATACGCTGGGCTTCGAGCAGCTTGCCGTGTTTCTCGAACCAGGCGATGCGTTCGCCGAGTTCCTCGCGGATGGCGAGGATGGCGCGCTTCATCTTGTCGCCGGTGGTGACGAATTGTTTCGCCGGGAAAATGGTGACGGCGTCGAGCGTTTCAATTTTGTTTCCCGTGAGCGGCTCGAAGCGGGTCAGGCGTTCAATTTCCTCGCCGAAAAACTCGACCCGCAGCCCGTCTTCGCGCCCGGCGGGACGAAGTTCGACCGTGTCGCCGCGCACGCGGAACTGGCCGCGGGTGAACTCGATGTCATTCCGGTCGTAGAGCAAGTCCACGAGGCGCGCGAGGAATTGTTCGCGTGACAATTCCATCCCGCCGCGGACCGGAATGACCATCGCCTCGTAATCCTCCTTGCTGCCGATGCCGTAAATGCACGACACACTGGCGACGACAATCACGTCGCGGCGCGAGAAGAGGGAACTCATCGTCGAAAGCCGCAGCCGCTCGATCTCCTCATTCCGGCTCGAATCCTTTTCGATGAACGTGTCCGTGCGCGGGATGTAGGCTTCGGGCTGGTAATAATCGAAGTAGCTGACGAAATATTCAACGGCGTTCTTCGGAAAAAAACTTTTGAACTCGGCGTAAAGCTGTGCGGCGAGCGTTTTGTTGTGCGAAATGACGAGCGTGGGCTTGTCCACGTTCTTGATGACGTTGGCGATCGTGAACGTTTTGCCCGAGCCGGTGACGCCGAGCAACACCTGATGTTTCGCGCCAGACCGCAAGCCGTCGGTCAGCTTCGCAATCGCCTGCGGCTGGTCCCCGGCGGGTTGATAGGGCGCAACGAGTTCGAACATGCCACGCGAAAGTAGGAGCGGAGTTGCCGGGTGTCAACGCAGGCTTCGGGGTTGCAACGACCGGTGTTTGCGTAAGCTGCGTGTTCAGCCAGCCACGAGGCCCTGTTGGCAACAGCGAAAGCCGGTTTCCGGCCGGCTTTCACCCATCCAGCCCAGCCGTGCTCCCGGTGTCAATTAATGCCGGGTTCTCAGTTGCTGGCTTGCACACGGAAGAACCTTGCCGGGTCGCCATTTGTCGGCACGAGCAGTACCACCGGTCCGTTGGTGCCCGGGAACGCAGTACCATAAGGCAGCCAGTCCACCAGGTTGGTGGAGGAATAAAGCTGGTAGGTCACTCCGGAGATGCCAAACCAGTTCATCATCAGGTTGGTGGTTTGCAGCCCGGCGGACACGGCGGGTGCGATGGTGATGACCGCCACATAGTTCTGGTTCGAGATGGAAGTGGTCACGTTGGTGTAAACCCGAGAGCCGGGCGCAAACACGAAGCCGCCGCCCGACGGCACGACCGTGCCGCTCCACCCGGGCAGGATTCCCAGAGCGTAGTTGCCGTTGGTGTCGGTGGTGGTGGCGGACAATCCGCCGTCCGGCTGGATCAGAA
>Ga0181536_10002510_pt1 | contig 20712 bp, 35 predicted proteins | sample PEATcosm2014_Bin_41_FD_121105 | JGI IMG/M metagenome (GOLD analysis project Ga0181536, IMG submission 121105) | Peatland microbial communities from MTU Mesocosm Facility, Houghton, MI, USA - PEATcosm2014_Bin17_60_metaG | ecosystem: Environmental > Terrestrial > Soil > Wetlands > Peat | place...
CGGACTTCCGAAAGAACGTACAGTTTTCGCAACGGCGATCGTCCATACCCTCGCCGTAATCAGCGTCTAGCTTGCTGACCTTCTGGAATTCAGCCATCACGCCGCCTCCAGCGCCGAGCGAACGACGTTGTAAGTGTTCGTGCAACGGCAGTCAGGGTGCAAGGGCGCGAGCATGACTTGCCCGGTGCGCTTCCCGGCTGCCCAAGTGAAGGCTGTTCCGAACGGCACGCCGTCAGGCTGGATATCCACGACCGAGCGGCAACGTGGGCAAGTGATCTCATCGTTGGCGATCATCCAGTTCGTGGTGACATCCTCGGGTGAAATGACACCCGCGTCGATCGCGGACTGCACGCTATCTGAGCCGCCCTGGTTGGAGGCTCGCAGACTTTCGTAGCGGGCGATCGTGTTGGCGCGGTAAGCGAGGTAACGATCGGCGTACCGGTTGGAGAAGCGCTCGATTTGATCCGGCGTGAGTTTTGTCAAGCCGTCCACCGCGGACTGCACCTCGGGATCGAACGTCGCATCGCGTAGCTGCCGATCAAGGGCATCCGGGCGGCCGTTCTCCAGCATAGAGCGGTAATTGGATACAGCATCGTACTGATCACTGGTGAGCCCAATCGCGGTCTTCAACTCGCGAGCCATCTTGTCGGGCGACCACCCGCTCTGCACGCCTTGGGTGATCACGTTGGAGATTGAGCGACGAACATCGTCCGACACCTCGCGCACCAGCCCGAAATCGTAATTATCGAGGGCGTCCTGAGTTGGCTGCGGCAACGCGCCAAGATCGAAGTTGATCGCGTCCTTCCGGATGCGGAAGCCTAGCCGATGCTCCATGATGGCACCGGCCTGGAGGTGGACATTCGCGAGGAAGATTTTGGCGGCGCGAAGGTCGTCCTTAAATTGGTCGATGGCTCCAGTCAGGGCAAAGCCTACGCCCTGGCCGCTCGTCATCGCACGGTACATGAAACGGGGAGTGATCTCGTTCTTGAGGCGTATCATCGCCTCTTGGATAGTGCGGGCAATGTGCGGCTGCGTCGCTTCCGCCAATACGCGCAAGCCATCATGCGGCGGCTGCACAAGATGCCCGGGGACATCGGATGCGCCGAGGCGGTGGTAGACGAAAGGCATTAGGCAGCCCTCCGATATTCAAACAGGCTCGGGAAGCGACGCTTGTTCATGCCACCGCCGCCGAAGCCGCTCGAAATGAGGTGGACGCGCGGACCTGGGGCCTTCGGCGGCCCCTTGCCGCGGGGCGGCCCGAACTGCCCCTGCGGAGCTTGCGGATTTCCACCGCCTCCGCCCATTTTCTGCGGGGGCTGCTGACCACCTCCAGCTTGTCCGGGCGGTTGCTGCGCGCCGGCATCGAGGTTCCCGCCCTTTGGAGCTGGCGTGACCTCCTCCAGAGGAGCGGCGGGCTGGAGCGCTTGCGTGAGGGCATTGATCTTGCCAGCATGCTCCAGAGCGTTCGTCTGGCTTTGCATTTGCTGCGTCTCGTCGTCCGGCTCCGGCAGCCCCGCGACCTGATACAGGTACTCTTCGAGGTTGGGGTTCGGGAAGAGCTGCATACCCGACGCCGCGAGAGCGTTGATGAATGCGCCGAGCTTGCCGAGATCGATCTGCTCCGCCTTGTCCGCGTAGAACTGCGGCCAATTCTTCGACGGGATGCCGTTGAGCGTACCGAGGAGGGGGACAAGCTGGGAGTTGAGCACCGAGACGATGTTCTGCACCATGCCCTCGATCGCGGAATAGAACATATCCACCTTCGAGGTGCCGAGAGCCTGGGAGCCGCCGCGAGAAGTATGGCCGAGGAGCAAGAAGTCTGCCATGACCGTCGTCGCGATCAACTGGGTATACCGGTTGATGATGACGGAGGTGTCGAATTGCCGCTGCCCGCCGCTGTGCAGGAGCGTCAGATCGAAGAGCGGTTTGCCGTGCTGGTCCGTGTCGCCGGGGAGCACGACGCCTTCCTGAGTGTTGCGACGGATATTGATGATCATGTTCTTGTAGGCAGCGAGTGTGGCCGAAGCCTTCGGATCACTGCCTGAGTTAGCCGCGGCGATCAACTCAGCGGGTATTTTCAGGACCGGCAGGCCCGCTAGGTCGCGCTCGATACCGATCGCCTCGATCTCTTCCATCCGTTTCCGGAAGTAGTACGGCCGATAGGCGTTCCGCATGAGCGAGCGGCCCTCGGGATTGTTGCGGAAGCTGATCGTGCGGAACAGCAGCATCTTCTCCGCCGGGATGGTGCGGATGCCGCCTGTCCAAGGGATTTGCACGACGCCCAGAATATCGTTGTTGTCCGCGTCCATGATCCAGCGCAGGATCGTCTCTTGGCTTCGCATGGCGAGCTTGCGCACACCGATCATGCCGTCATCGAAGCGGCTCCGGTAGCGCGGGTCCTTCGCGTCGGCACCCTGGCGTATTTTCAGCACGATCTCGAAGGGCGCATAGCCCCAAACGAACATCGACATCACCTCGGATATGAAATCATCCCAGGTATGATCCATATCCGCCATCGTGCCCTCAAAGAATTCCTGCGCGAGCAATGACGGGAGCGACTGATCGGCTGGCGACAAATGCCATTGGACTTTGCGGATGGCTTGCGAGATTACAAAGATGATAGCACCGATCGTCGGATCAGTGTCCCACATTTCCCGCATCATACGGGCACCGCGGAGCCCGCGCAGGTTTGGCTCGAATTCCTCGACGACGTACCCGCCGAAGACCTTCAAACCGGTGTTGCCGGCCTCGACGTAGAAGTCGCTCGGCGCTAGGTTCCCGACGCGGACAGTGTTCGGATCATCCGGCATAGGGGGTTCTCCAGAAGTTCTCGCCCTCGACGCTCACCGGCCCCACCATAGGGGTCGGGAGACTATCTAACATCAATTCCGTTAACGCCCAGACAAGGGCATCCATTCGGTCGGGTGACGCTTGCTTGGGGTCTCCGGTGTAGGTCAGCATTTGCTCCTCAAGTTCCGGGAACACCCCTACGTGGTATACCATAGGCGGAGTGCGCTCATAGAGACTTGATACAGGCTCGGCGCGAGTAATCTTCCCGTCTTTTGCAAATACCAGCTTGAGCGGGATGTTCGCCATTATTGCCCGTAGGTTGCTCTCTACTAGGTCGCCGCCGTTGTTCTTTTCGGCTACTACTCGGCCAGCCTTGAAATCGCAGTACGCTTCGTGAACTCGTCTTGCCCAAACGAGCGGGGAGCCCATGAGGCTGTAGTCCCCCAGGACGTAGGCGCAGCCATCAACCCCGAGCCCGGCGACCACGATGCCCGTCTCAGCGCCGGAGAGCTTCCGAGCCTTGCCGCCGCTCTCAAGCTGCCGCTCCTGCTCGGCGATTGCCACATTGGTTACGGCCGGGTCAACCCCGACCACGATGCGCTTCAATGGGGGTACTTTCGGACGCAATACGCGGCACCGCTCCAGAACCTCCAGGGTCCAGTTCGCGCCGGCAACGTCGTCCAGTATCTCGCCGTAAAGTTCCTGACGCCCGAGGCGCGTGCCCTCCATGCGCGCGAGCCGCGCAATGTACGGCTTTGCCAGGTGGGCCTTATTGTCGTAGGTTCCCCCGATCGTCATCACGACGCGGCGAGATGTCTTCTCTTCAGCCATGATCAAAATCCCACGAAACAGTCGGAATAGATCGTCCCGGAGGACATCAGCGAGCGCGCCTTCCCCGGGACTGCCGGGCCGGCGTCGATCTCTGCGCCGGGCCGCGGCGGAGGGGGTACAGCTTCGTCGCGCAGGTCCCGCATCAAGCGGGTTGGCTTCGGTGTGGTCGTGATGATTATGCGCGGGTCCGGCGGGACACGGGTCGCCAGCTCCACTTGATCGAGCACCTCAGCGCCGTTCAAGACCATCTCCCCCAGCTCGTCTATCCAAGATCGCGCGAAGGCGTAGCCCCGAATTCGATCCGGCGTCTCGGCCGAAATCCCCCGGTATATGGTGCCGTTCGTCAGCAGCAGTTCCTTTTCGGAGGAGTGCCAATGCTGCACCCACTTGTCGGGCAGGATCGTAACCAGGCCGCTCTCGCCCTCGAAATCCACGTTGATCATCTTCTCGTAGGTCGGACCGACGACGAGGAGCTGGGTCTTCGGGTGAGTGAGCCCGTACCAGGCCATGTCTTCAGAAGCGCAGCGGGTCTTACCGTAGCCGCGGCCCGCCATGAGCACCCACATACCCCATTCGCCGGGGGGCGGGAGCTGGCCGTGCCAGTAGCCGGCCTCGTCAAGGTAAGTTCCGGGGAAGCAGCCGGCGGCCGTAGGCCAGCCCAGCTCTATCGCGCGCTCCTCCACAAGATCGAGCCAGCGCTTCCGCCAGATGAACAGGTCGCGTTCGTACTCGTCCCAGTTATCGAAATCGGCGGGATATGCAGCCATAATGCCCTTCGTTCGGGGTTGACGAGGGGCTCAAGAATGCGCTAAAGTGTTTTAAGATCGCGTTAAGCCCTAGATTGAACGATCGTTAACATCTTCGGTCTACTCTGGCGACCGGAATTCCATAGAGGGCTCAGCCATGTTTCTCCTCAGCGCCTTCCCCATCACCACGGCCATCTCGTCCTACCCGCAAAAGGGCCTGATCCTGAAGGCGACGTACAATGCGCCTCAGAGCGTCGGCTTCTTCGGCTACCTCAACTACGGGAGCGGTGGCACTACGGTCGATGCCTTTATCCAGACTTCATATGACGGTGGCGCGAGCTGGTGGGATATCCTCCACTTCCCGCAGTGGACGACCGGCACGGCTGCGTATCTCTACAACATGACCGACGCGGCCAACAGCTCCAACTTCACCACGCTCACGAACAACCAAAGCTTATCCGCCGGGGTTGGCGTGACCGCAGCGTTGGGCAGCATGTTTCGCGCGCTGCTTACGACGACGGGGACTTATGCCGCTACGGCTCTGACGATCGCCCTGGTCACGGATACGCCGCTCAGCAACGCCTCCGGCATCGAGAAGTAAGGGAGGTTCCCACGTTCCTCGTTCGGAATTACCCTATAACCTCGCCGATCGCGGCGTACACCCAGATTGGGAACGTCCTGAAGGCGGCGGCGATCGACACGACGCCCACAGGCATCCGACGTTCTGCGCCGAAGGCATACAAATTCTTCGCGCAGTTCAAGTACGGGAGCGGCGGCTCGAACGTCAACGTCTTCTTCCAGACATCCTACGATGGCGGGGCTAGCTGGTGGGACAGCATCTATATGTATCCGTTCTACAAAGTCTCGGCCAACGAGTTTTATAATCTGGCACGAGTGACCGGGAGCGGGACGAGCAGGCAACTCCACAACGATCAGAGTTTTTCGCCGGGGCAGGTTCTCTCCTGCTCGATCGGCGCCATGTTCCGGATGCTGATTAAGACGGCGGGGACCTATTCCGGTACAACCCTTTCTGTAGATATGCTGACCGATCACTCGCTGTCCCTCGCTTCGGGGTTCCTGCCGTGAGCGGGCTCTTCGCATACGCGGCGCAGTTCCAGAAGGACGAGGCTCGCGACAACCACGGCCGCTTCTCCAGCGGTGGAGGGGGTATGCTGGCGGAGACCGCTGCCAAGGTCAAGCGGATTGCCCAGCTCCAAGCAGAGCGCTTGGCGGCCGGGCGCGGCGAGCGCGTCTACGGCTCGCCAGCCAGCTCATTCGAGGCGATAGCAAGGGCTATGCTCAAGAAGGCAAAGCGCGGTGGAGGGGGCCTACTGGGACGCCGCGACCGGAAGCCGCTCGCGTATCCCGGCGTCGGCCAGCTCTCCGGGGAACGCGCGGGCCGCGCCCACGCTCTCAGCCTCAGCCGGTACGCCAGCCAGCGGCTCTCAGACCTGGCCGGAAGCTCTAGCCACCTCTCGGGCCACGCCGTAATCGCCGCGCCGCGATCCAACCGGCGGCAAGGCCAATAAAGAAGCCTAGCCGGATCGCCAGCGAGAATTCCAGTTTCACAGCTCGTCCTTCAAAAAGTCTATGTAGGCTCGGTCCTCGGCGGCAGGGTCTCGCCCTTCTTGCCGGCGGAATTTGTCGAAGCCTTCGCGCCATCGCTGATCACTGACTATCCGGCCGCCCAAGTCCCCATCGCTAGAGCCTGGCGGGACAAAGTCTTTAGGGGCTTTGCGGGTCACGCACCGCTCACTTCGTTAGCGAGCCACACCCCAGTGCCTCGGCGGCAAAGAATGTCCAACGCACGGACGACACCACTGGCGACGACAGAAGCAGCGGCCAGAACACGCAGACATTTGAATAGCGAGTAACCGGCCGCCGAGCGAGCGGCCCTCCCGGCTTGCTTGGCAAGGATTGCCCGAGCTTTCGCCGTGCTCTCCAAAACCACCTCAATTGCCGCCATGATGCGGCGGTGGTTCTCTAGCAGATATTCGCCCGCGGTTTTCGTGACGCGCGCCACATGGTCGGCCATGACGCGAAGGCTTTCGGGACTGTAGGACATAATAAGCTTCATGTTCATTCCTCTTATTGGTGCGGGATTGCACCCCACTGCGGTATGCAGCACTCTCGCGGCGGATACTCCCGGCCGCCGCGAGGCTGCTACATGCGGGAGCGAGGAATAGCAGTCACCTCCCGCAAAGTAGAATGAACGGCGGCCGGCGCGCAAACATCAAGGCATAGACCGTAAGCATGATCTAAAACGCCAAGCGGCGATTTCGCCAAGCTGATATCCGCAATGGCGCGCGCCAAGGTACGGCACGGTAGGTCAAGGTAAGGCGAGTTATTCATGGTTTGCACCTCCGCAAGGCGGCCGTACCCAATGCCGCGCCGCTTCTTGTTCCCGCTCCGCCGCGGTCGCGCCACAAGTCGGGCAGCAATGCCGACAATGCCGAAAGCGGTTAAACAGACTATTGACGCCTAGCAAGGCTAAGGCGACTAGCACGATTGCTGTTAGCATGTTAGGCACTCCTCTTGTTCACAAGAGAAATGTAGTCACTCTCGTTGGTTAATTGCAACAAGAAAGAGCGTGAACAAAGAAAAATCTTCAGCGGTATCAGTAACGATACGCCAGTTGGATAGTAAGCTTAATCCCAGGGGTGCCAGGGGAGGGGTCTAAACCCTAGAAAAGCGATTTTACCCCCTCCTCCCCCTCCACGCCGTTAACGGCGCTGAGCGCGGCACGGTCAGGAGCCGCAGCGGTGGCTTCTCCTCGGCCCCCTTCTCGGCCGCCCAGTCGTCCATAAGCGAGCCGATCCACTCCTGCGCCACGCCAGCCGGGAAGGCATATCCACGCTCCGGGCGGCCCGGTCCACCTTCCCGCTTGCCGCGGGGCCGAGCCCGGGTGGCAGCATAGAGGGTCTTGCGGTCCATCCCCCGCTCCACGAAGAATGGCTGCCCGCCCGGCTTCAGGTCTGCGCGGAGGAATGTCGCGCCGGTGAAGATGATAGTCGTCTCAGCGGCGCGCGGCGTCCCCGGATGCCGGGGCGCTAGCCGCTCCGCGTTCTGGAGCTTCGCCAGAAGAGCGGCACCGGCGATATCCTGCTGCGGCGTCGTGTCGGCATCCAGGAGGCCCATGCGCTTCAGCGCCGCCTCGGCGAACGCCTTCAGCTTCTCCTGGTTCGTCAAAGCGCGGTCAGCGGTGCTCTCGGTCGTCATTTCTCAACTCCCATGAGCTGCAACGTAGCCTCATCCTCAGCCTGGAGCTGCCCGAGGATTTTCAGGGCCGTTCCCGGGTCCAGCGAGATAGAGCCGCCCTCGCTCTCATGGCCGACAGCAACGAAGTCAAGCCCCACGGTTTTGACGTGCTTGTAGCGCCGGCCCTCCTCGATGATCTTGTATATCCGCTCGATCTCGGTCAGCCGACCGCTGACGATCGCGGCGTCTTGTATCTGGGAACGCTTCATCAGATAAACTCCATGACGGCTCTCTGGGCATCGCTGTCCTGCTCGATGTAGACAGCGGTGCTTTCGAGAGACTTGTGGCCCATCAGCATTTGCACGTCCCGGATGGTGCCGCCCGCGTCCTCGATGGCGCGCACGGCCCGAGTGGCGAACGTGCGGCGGCCAGAGTGCGACGAGCAGCCCTCCAGGCCCAGATCGCCGTAGAGGCGCTGAAAGAAGACCACCATGGCGTGCGAGGATAGAAAGGGGTGCGCGGCCCGCTCGCTTTTGATCACCGGGTCCTCGGGCCGCGCCACGACCTTCAGTTGAAGCGCTGCCAGAGCGTCCTTGGTCTGCTTGTGAAGTGGGAGAATGCGGCCCCCGACCTTGCCCTTGGTGATCCGGTTGCGGAGGTGGATCGCGTCGTCCAGCGTACCGTCCGGGCGCGTGACCATGCTCCAGGTCAGCTTAGCGATCTCGCATGCGCGGAGCCCTTGCTTGACGCTGAGCAGGAACGCCACGGTGTCCCGCTCGTGGTGCCGACCGCGTTCCTTGATGGCCCGCAGGACCTTGTTGACCTGCCTGGGCTCCAGAACCTTCGCTTGCTTACCGACGCCGCTCATATCCATCCTCTCACTGCTGCGCGGCCCCTGATCATCGCAATGAGCCGCTTGATGTAGGCGGCATGTTGAGGGTTTTTCGTCAGTTCGTCAAGCCCTTTTTTCCAGTCGCCCGGGCCGCGGGCATCTAGGAACTTGTCGGCCTCGTGGTACAGCTCCATGGGGCTCATGCTCATTGCTTGATCTCTGAAACGGAAAGGTCTACCTGGCCAAGGATCGCGCGGAATGCTGCAAGGCGCGGCCCCATTCCGTTGCGCCGCATTATGTCGTAGCGGGCAACGGCCGACGCCGCACGCCACTCCCTATGAGTGCGGTCGCCAGACGCCATCCGCTGCGCCCAGCGACCGACGCAATCCCGCCAAGTCTCGCGGCTCAGCTTGAAGATCGTGATCTGGTAACGCTTGTACCTCATACCCTGGGCTCCTGCTTGCCGTACTTAGCGCGCCAGGCGCTATCCAGGGCGCGCCGGATCAGTTGCAGGGGGCGAGCCCGCCCCGGCGTTGAGCTATTGCTGCTCCCGCCGGTGCCGCCGCGCTTCGCCTTGTAGACCCCGCCCTCGCCTTGATGCAGCGGGATCGCTTCCACGAAGTCCATCGCCTTGTGCTCGGGGATGATGTAGATGATCTGTCCCGGCTTCATTCACTCCTCCATGGCGCTGTGCGGCAGCGCGTAGAACAGGTGGACCGCAAGGAAGCGGTGGTAGGCAGTTGGCCGCAAGTGCCGACGCCTGCGAAAGAGGGCGAGGAAGCGCCGCATCACTCGTCCTCCCGGTAGCGCCGGTGCCGGCGGATGGCGGCCTGCACCTCGTCGTACTGCTCGTTCCCGAGGTGGAGCCGGCTATGGCGCTCGCCGAGCCCGGCCGCCTCGCTGGTGCCTACCGCCTTCCGCCAGCGCGTATAAAGCTCGGAGTAGTGGTAGGCGGCCTTGTCGTAGGGCTTTTTACTCACTCCTCGGGGTCCTCCTCTTCGCGCTCGGTCTGCTGGTCCGGGGCATCCTCCGGATCGAAATCGACCGCCAAAAAGGGCGGCGTCTTGCGCAGCTCGACCGGCGGCTGAGCGGTGAGCGCCCGGAGCGAGGCAATCGTGCTTTCCCGCGACGACGAGCCCGCGCGAGCCATCTCGGCGTCGATCTGGGCCGCAAGCTCGGGCACCAAGTTACGCACGAGCTGCTCGGAGAGCTTCTGTAAAGTGCTTTCGTAAAGCTTGAGCACCTCGCTCGGCATCTCCTCCAGGGGCGGCTCGGCTTTGCAGATCAGGCGCGCCGAGGCGAGTAGCATGACGATCGCGGAGACGCGGGCACGCACCGCCGGCTGCTCCGGGTCATACATACGCACCAGGATCAGCACCGTCCGAGCAAGCTCCCGGCACAAGTTAATAGTGGCGTCCAGGTCAGGCGTCATTGAAAAGTCGTTGGCAGGCATCTTCTGTTCTCCTCAGTTAATGGTCCCCTGCGGCCGGCCGCCTCTCTGAGGGGGAGACGTTCCCGTTTGACCGGCCGAGGGTCCCGAGTGGATAGTGCACAGTTCCAAGGGCGGTGTCAAGCAGATTTCCCGGCATGGGTTGTTTCGATCGCATGGCGGAGTTGGTGGATATCAACCCGTCCCTTCCGGCGCCCTTCGTTGTATTTGTCAGCCCAGAGGCAGGCAGACCATGCGGGAACGTAGCGCTTCAGAGGTGCCCGGTCCCCGCCGAGCTTCTTCAGCCGGGCGAGCGTGTCTTCCGGAGGATATTCCTTCAGCACGTTCCGGAAAGCCGCCTCGTCCAAGTTTGGAACGTCTCGCAAGAAATAGGCAACACCTTCGAGCAAGCCACCACCAACAACCTCGTCCGGCCAAACCGCCTTCTTGATCGCGAGAGCGCGGCGAAGATACTCCTTACCCGCCCGAAAGATAGTTTTAACGGACTGGATAGAGGCAATGTTCTGGGGGCCGCAATCACGGCCGATAGTCATCCCCAGCTCGTCAAAGACTGTCTGGATCGCGACAGCCTCCTTGTGCTGCGCCGCTACGGCGGCTTTGAACATGCAGCCGCTATTGACCGCTCTGCGGTTGTGGTTGAGATCGACGAACTTCTGCGCCTCTTCCGCCACGCTCATAGCAGGAAGCACGATGCAAGGAAGAGGTGCTGTGCGGCCGAGCAAGATGTAGTGGACGTATGCGCGGCCAGCCCCGTCGATGATGAACCATCTCCTGTCCGAGCGCTGAGTGACAGTGAGAACCCCGAACAGTTGCGGGTCGAAAGTGTCAGCCATTCTCCGCAGCTCAGGCAGCCGGTCCTTAGGATCGCGCTGATAGCTGGGATCGGTCAAAAAAGTGGAAACGTCAAGGTGCTGCGAAGGAGGAAGGCTATACTTGTTAGGCATGATCATCTCCGTTGGTTGAGGACTAGGCCAGTGCCACGCTGTCTGTCGCGTACCAACACCGGCGACGCGAAGAATACGCGCACCGCGGAGAGGCTGTCAAGCGAATTCTTTTAGTGGAGATCGAGGAACCAGCATTCCTTCGGAAGGACAGAGACCGGCTCCAGCTTGAGTGCGGCCCGAGCCTGCTTCATCGTCATAAGCTCCCCGCCAGGGTGAGCGGCATTCCAGCGCTGCTTGTAGCGGTACGCCACGCGCCGGTGCACGATCGTCCCCGGCTCCGCAATCTCGCAACCCGGCAGAGCCTTCGTGTGCGACACTGGGCTCCCAAGACCGAAGCACCGGAAGTTCGCTGCGCGGTATATGCCCCCGCCAGCTAAGCTCGCCCATGCTTCCGCCTCGGCCCGGCTAACCGGAACACCAGTTTGACCCACGGCCGGGTCCCGGTAGCTCACGATGAAGCGTATCCCATGATCCCGCTTCAACATCTTGTGGCAGATCGACAGGAACTTAGTCAGCGGGATTAGTGCCTCACCCCTGGCGCCCTTACGGCAGAGCCGCTTCAGCTCAAGACAATTCAACGGGTACAGCACGTGACCCTCGGCATCCCGGGCATCGAGGGTTAAAACCATCTCTTTCGTCCGCTTCGACCAGGCACGACCGCCATCCATGTTCCCGCCGAGCCCGTAGTCCGCAACAGCGTAAAGCTCGTCGCCGAGGTAGGCCCCGTAGAAGTAGTTAAGGCCGGTGGGGCACTTCCGGGTATAGTGGAATTCCTTGATGAAGGGCTTCGCGATCTTGTGGGGGATGGACTTCACGACGAAGGACTGGAGCGGCCGGGTCGGCTTCGAGCCGCCTTCTCCAGGGGGAACCTGGTATCCTTCACTTAGACGACAGCCGCTCATGCCGGGAAGGTAGCGTACCGCCGGGGCGGTGTCAAGGAGCCTCGTTTACACAGGCCGGCGCCCACAAAATTGCCTCGCGAGCAGATTACCAAATCGTTGCGATAGTTTAGGAGTAAAGCACCCGTGGGGGTCTCGGCTAGTAGGCTGCCAGGTTGTCTCAAAATTGAGACAATTCCCGTGCCAGGTTGCATATCCCGCGGTTCTGAGGCTTATACCGGGTCGCACCCCCTGTTTTCATTAACGAATTCTGTTAGAAGGCAAGGCGGAGGGTGCCGCGCCCGGTCTGTGCACATAACTCGCTTTCAGTCACAGTGAGATTGAGGCAGATCAACGACTTAGCTCGCGCTGGGCTGCGTCAGGCTAGATGTTGTGCCGCTCGCCCAGAGTGCTTCAGCCCGGAGCTGGCTGACAGGGGCGACGACCTGCAATATAATGCATGTGCCGAGCGACGCCTGCACTATATGCCACGCTTCAGCTTCTCTAATGCCTCAGAAAATGAGACGTGATCTTTCGCCGCCAGCTCGGCCAGCCGGTGTATCTCGACGCCGAACGCTCGCTTTGCGGTCAGCTTCTTGCCTGCGGGCTCGGGCTCCGCGGCCGGCTGTTGTACCGGTGCATTCTCCAGCTCCGGAACTGTAGTTTCCGCTGGTTCTACAGCAGAGACTTGCGTCGGCACGACATCAATCACTTGTGCCGGCGCAGGCAGCGCTATCTTGTCCAACAGTGCAATAGCGCGGTTCTGGTATATGTTAACGTCACCCTTAACAGTGACGTTCGTGTTGCCGCTGTGCTGCGTCGCTTTGTCGCGGCTAAGGCTGCTGTCCGGCGCTCGCAAGGTTTCGATCACAGTCGTCAGGTCTTTAATGGTCTGCGACAACGCCTTCCTGTCTTGCGGCCTCATAGCGACGTGCGTCAGCTCGTTGATCTGGACGGAGCGCGCCAGATCGAGAGCCGCGAGCACGTCGATCTGGGCGATCTCGCGCAGCTTCGCAAGAGTTTGATGGTCGCTCTCGGCGGCCTTCAGATCGTACTCCTGCGCAGCTTCGAGCCATTTCCCATGGCTGCACCAATGGCGAAGACTGCTCTCGCTGACCGGCCCAACAGCGTCGATTATGGCTTGCCGCACCTTCTCGATGGTGCGACCTGGGCCGTAGTCTATGTAGATGCGCTTGGCCGTGTCCTTCTTCGCGGCGAGGATGGCGCGAACCGTGCTCTCCGCAAAGTCGTACTGGTTGGAGTGGGCTTTCTTCTTGCGGCCGCGCTTCTTTACGACCTTGGTGGAAGGCCCGCCACTAGGTTGCTCCGAACTGTCCATAGCTCTGTCTCCTGAATGGAGTAGTCACGCTGCACCCGCAGCTTGACGGTGGTTGCGCCACGCTCACGCCAGTATCGCGCGACCATGTTAGCAATTCGGATGGCACCGGTTTTCGTCATGGTCTGCGGAGTGTGCCGGCGCGGCAACCCGGCACCCCTAACCCCTTCACCGCTCTTGATCTCGACGACCTCTCCGGATGGCTCAGAACCCGGCACGGTCTCTACGTGCTCGGCAATCCCGTCCTTGTTCAACTTCACTCGGTAGCTCATGGTTCACCTCTCTTTCGATTGCAGTAAGTATCACTTTTCGGGCCTTTGCGCAAGTGAATTCGTGCTGGGCAAATCCGTCCGAACGTCTCGTCCTACCCCACTCCTAAACCACGCAGGAAAATAGACTAGAATTAATACCGTAGTAGTGAAAATAGAATACTTGGTGAGATGGATAGGAGGTCACTAGGACGGGGACGGTAGGACGGTCTAGACAGGCATCACACGGCAGCTACCACATCTGGTGTGTTGACATGATGCTTGTAGTGTGGTATTGATTAGTCTCACACCCAACCGCGGGAAGGACGAACAGCTATGGCACGGATATCGACGCTAAAACACATTATCGCCATGTCTGGCATGACTGAGGAGGACAAGGCGCAGGTTCAGATGCAGTTAGACACCCAGCGCGATAAGACGAGAGCCGCGAACGAGCACTACTGGCGCAAGCACGTCTTTGGCCCCGAGATCGAGAAGCTGAAGGCAGATGCTGCGGTTCGTGAAGCTGCGCTCCAGGCGGAGATCGCGAAGTTAAAGCGCAAGTTCGCTGAAGCGGAATATTATTGGAACAGTGCGGAGGAAGAAAATGGGAAGCTCCACGCCGAAAACGACGAGCTGCGCGCCAAGCTCGCGATCTTGAGCTAAAACGACCAGGTGAGCGCCGGCTTGGACCGATCGAATGCCGGGTTTGCGCATCCAGCTACCAGCGCAAAGAGCGCGAGCAGGCCCAAGATGACGATGATGGTCGCGAGACCCTTCCGATTTCCGCTATTCACTTCCGACCTCCCATTATGTCGTGCATAAGCCATAGTAGCCCGAGCCCGGCAAAAAGCAAGATCAAAATGGCGGTGGCGAGCGCCACCCAGTCGCCGCGGGTAATGCCGGTGCAGATTGCGCCCAGAGCAACGGCATCGCAAGCATCCATGGCTTAGCACCCTCCGCTATGGTGGTCTACTCACGAAATGTTTAATAATTTATGATACACAGGGGCGTGGCACGCTTCCACACGGACGACGACTATGCCAGTGAACCGGATGGTGATGCCCCGAAACATGGGGGCTTGGGGGTTTGCAGCAGAGAGTGGGACGACCTTCGCGGGTGAGATAACCGCCACGACGATCATGGGGCTGAGCGGAGGTGGATACGAAGCCGGCGCGCGGCTAGAGGTGGAGGACACCGCGAGCGGTGGGTTTTTCGGGGCTCCGCTCTATCCAGGGCTCGCGTTCTCTACCCTTCTGACGATGTTCTACACGACGCTCAAGGAAGTAGGCGACACCGCGCCGATGCCGACGCTCCAGTTCAACATCGCTGCGGACGTGACGGATGCGCAGCACAATCAGACCTGGCAAGGGCGGATGGTCTACGAGCCCTACCTGACTGAAGCTGCGACGCCGGCCGGTGTCTGGACGCGCTGGAATGTGATGCACGGGGCGGGCTGGTGGTTCACGAAGGCACCACTCTCAACCTTTGCCGGGCCGGACAGCCCGAAGTCCATGGCGCAAATCCTCGCGGCTTATCCGCACATGGGCATCAACGCCAATCCAGCTCTGGCGCTGTGCTGCTTCAAGGCTGGGAGTGGCTGGAACAAGTTCATCGGCTACGTGGCGGAATGGTGCCTAGCAGCTCCGCAGTGGCCTACCGTCGTCGAGAGATGGTGGTTCGCGCCCACGACGGACTTCGGCAACTACTACGGCTACATCGACACCTAATGCTCGATGAACAGCTTGTAGATGGCGAGCGCCGAGCATGCCACGACCAGGTAGATCGCGACGCCGACGTGAAACTTCACCCACAGGCGCGTTTCCTCGTCATTGAAAATGTGGTTCTTGCGCTCGGGCTCGCTCATGTCGGCCACCATCCGCAAATCCAAATGATCTGGTTGTAGCAGCAGTCGTGCCACCGCGGCTGTTCCTTGAGCCACAGGCAGCTCACGAGCGTCCCTGCGCATAGGAGAGCCCAGATTGCGCCTAGAGCCGCCACCTTGCGCATATGGCGCTGGCAGTGTCGTTCCCATCGGTTCATCGGGCGAAGATCACCAGCGCAGCACCCATGGCGAGCGCGTAGAGCAGGATCACGAGGCAAAGGCGCGTTGCGACCTTGGCGGGAGTGGGCGGGCGTTTCATGGTGCTATCCCCATAAGCTCCAGAATTGCGGGACAGTGCTCTTCGGCAGATAAAGCGGGTGCTTTGGTTGCCCGGACTTCGTGAGCCCCAGGTGCATCACGAGCGAGCCGGCCGCCTCAGCGCCCCAAGAGCGCGTTGAGCGCAGGATATTCCGGACTTCGGTGTCACGCTCCATATAGGTGCCGTGCGCGCCCCAAGCGGCGATCGTGGTGCTGCACACCTCGATCCCCATTCTCAGGTAAGCGTCGTTCTCGGGACCGATCGGCAGGATATCCGTCTTCAGCTCCGCGGGGGAGGTAGCGCGGAGTGCAAAGAGGTTCGTCACCACAAGCCCGCTGAAGTTGAGCTGCTTCGCGAAGCTGGTACAGCGCCGGATGGTGGGGTCATCATTCATTGCATCGGCCGTGCTAGGATTAAGCATTATGAAGTTCACCAGTTGGCCGCCCTCCGCCCACTTACGCACGAGCCAGTAGCGGTACGGGCCGACGATGGTTGCGGTGTGGATATTCACTGGGCGGCCTCCTCGATCTCGATGCTGACCATCTCTATACCACGCTTCGTGACGCCTAGCAAGCGCGCGGCGCGCTCTGACAGGTCGAGCCCGCGCCCGGCGACGTAGGGGCCGCGATCGGTGATCTGCACGCGGACCAGCGCGCCGGTTACTAAATTTCTAACTTTCGCGAATGTCAGGAGCGGGATAGTTCGACTGGCCGCGGTGAGCAACCGGTCATCGAACCGGCCACCGGACGCGGTTCTGCGACCACGCCAATGCCGGCCATACCATGAGGATAGAACGATCTTTTCCTTTGCGAAGCAGGCGCGCAAACCGGCCAAACTGCCAGCCAAAGGCGCAGAGGAAAGATGGGCCGCGGCGGGCGCTACGGGAGCGCAGCACACCGCGGCCCACATGACGGCCGCCGGGAGGAGCAGCAGCGACCGCATTCAGTCAGCCGGGTCAAACTTTCCGACACCAGGGCCATATAGCCGCTCTTGCTCCACCCAGCAGTTCTTCTCGTCGTCCCAGGCCCAATCGGGGCCTGGCTTGCGAGAATAGTCCGGGCGGCCGCTGACGGCCATGGCGTCCTCGACAGCCTTCACCAGCGGGTCGTGCTCTTCCGGCTTGCCTTCGTAGATCGGCAGGGGTCTCTCCAGGCATCCACTGCCGCCGAGATATGACATTAGGAATTCCTTGAGGTACTCGAAGGTGGGGAGCTTGTCCGAGCACGGGTCGATCACCATGATCAGCCGGACCTTGTTATTCTCCTCGGGATGGGTGTGCACGTAGATGTTCGGCTTCAGTTCCGTGCTCTCGAAGCGGTTTCGCTCGACGCTCCAGAGCAGGTAGCGCGTCTTGCCGAGCCTATAAGCAAGCCGGCCGGTCGCGCAGATCGCCACGAGCAGCGAAAAGAGCTGGTGCTGGTTGAACGTGTCGGGAGGCGGCACCGCGAGCATATCGCGGTAGGTATCCACCAAATTTGAGAGCGCGCCGTTCACGGCCTTTTCGTGCTCCAGGTCGCTTTCGAGCCCGTCGATCTTGTCGCGAGCCTCTTCGAGCTTTTCGATCGCTTCGAGGTTGCACGCCTCGGTACCCTCTAATGCAGCGGCGAGTGTTTCAACTCGCTCCATCAGGGCGCGCTGCTCGTCAACGAGCACGTGAACGCCGGGATGCGGGCCGCCGGTGTCAACCTCGATCGCGGTATCAAAAGCCTTGTGTTCTTCCATAAAGTCCAGGTCGGCTTGAAGCTCCTCGTTCTCGACCTGGAGCTTTCCTAGCTCTTGGCCGACTTCGAGTAACCACTGCATTTGCTCGATACGCATGTCGTCCTCCTGTGTCGGAATGATCTGGATAGCAGGTCTAGGCGCTGGTGTCAAGTGCCAATCACCCACGCCACGCGCACCCACTTGCGCTTCGAGTGGTGCAAACCCGGCAGTCTTCCCATCGGAACGTGCTGGTCGTAAACGAAGCCGTCGTAAAGGGCAACGAAGTGCTTGGTCACGAGCACAATCTGCGGGGTCGTTGGATCAACCTTCTCGGCGTAGTCACGAAGGCTCTCACCCCGCGGCTCAACAAGCATCTTGGTAAACCGGACGCCGCAGCGATCCAGCACGTAGCTGATCTCGCTTGCATGCATTCCCCTGATCTTCGTGTTCACGGGCTCGCGCCGGCACTCGTTCACGAGCTGGGCTATGACCGAAGGCGGCATATCGGTGACAGCGCACAGCGCCGCCGGCCCGCAATACAGGTCCTTCAGGTGGGGTCCTACGTGGATATTAGGCATTATTCCTCCACGTCTTTGATCGCGCGGACTGCCGCGTGATGGATAGGACACAGCATGGGATGAATGTCGTGGACGCCGTGCTTGATCGAGCAGCCACATTGCCAGGACGTGACGCGCTTCGCCCGCCGGTGCAGCAGCTCGTGCAGGATTTCCTTGGCGAAGCTCATTGGAAAGGCCAGTAGAGCCACGCCAGGCCGGCGTATCCGATGGCAAAGCCGAAGAACGCCATGGCGGCCGGCATATAGGCATCGTGGACTTCCAGCCCGGCGACGCCGCCGCAGGCGAGCACGATTATGAGCAGTAGGACGAACTTCATGCACTTTCGCCGCCGGGGCCTATCCAATCCCTGAGCTTGCTGATCGCTGGCGGTTGCCGGCCATGGAAGGCGGATAGCAGCGCGGGCGGATTGGGGACTGGCCCCATCACCACCAGGCCGGGGTTGTCCCAGTTCACCAGGCCGCGGACGGTGTGGAAGCCGCGCTCCAGCAGCTTCGTGGGGACGCACTGGGCGCAGGACCACTCGCTCGCGGCCCGGTCCTTGAACCGGACGTAGTAGAAGCGGGCAAGGCGGTACTGGTCGCCCAGGACCTTCGTGCCCGCCGCGCTCTCTGTCACGACACCGCCCCGAGCAGGACATAGCGGGCATAGCCCAGGCAGATCTTGAAGCCGGTCAGCTCGTCGATCGAGGCATCGTTCCGGTGAACGTCGTATCCGCCCGCACGCTTGACGCCGCGGTCAACCATAATGTTGTCCATACCGCCGAAGCGTTCGACGAGAGCACCACGTACATCAACCCACTCCCCGTCTTCTCTTATATCAATGCCGTCCTGGAAGTTAACGCGATGTTCGTAGTCGCTTGAGGTGTTTGTATATCCGAACACTTTCTTTCCGAGCCCCATCGCGATCCCCACCTCGACAGCGGTCCCAACGTCGGCGCTGACACCGCGGAATGGTGTGAGGTTGGCTATGATGGCGTCGCACTCGAAGACCATCTCATAGTCTGCGAGGAATATCAGGTCGGCGAAGCGCTCTCGCTCAGCGCGCAGCTCGGGCGGCTTGCCGAGGTTATTATCCATGGGGTTGAGCGGCAAGAACCCCGCCTCGGTCGTGAGCTGGTTCTTGATCCTGGCGATCTTGACCGCGTTGGGTAGGAACACTTCGGGGCCTGCCAGGTAAATCTTCGGCTTGCGCATCACTTGTCTCCTCGAAAGGCCCAGCGGTGCAGGTGCTTCAGCAGCGCTTCCAGGCCCTTCCCACGTTTCGAGGCGCATGGTATCTCAAGAATGTATAGTGCGTCAAGGTCCTCGGTGTCGGCTGGCGGCGTATCCGTGGCGTAAAGCTCCGTGGCGGAGCACACCACCCACCAGCTCTGGTTAAGGTCGTTGGCCTTTTGCGCCGCGAAGATTACTATTTTGAGGGCATGTTCAAACTCCTCAGCCGTGAAGATAGGGTCTACGATCCCGCTCCGGGGGTTGTCGTCCTGGAGCATCTTGACGGCTCGGAAGTCTAGTCGTTTGATGCGGGCTCCGATCATTTGCCGGTTCCTTCCCAGTCGGTCTTCGTGCCGCTGATACGGTCGAAAGCCTCGCGGCAATCCGACAGCTTAGGCAGGAAATAGCACCAGGGCCGCGAGCCCTTTCCAGAGCGGTGCCGACAGAATTCGGTGCCGGTAAGAAAGCGCTGGAGCATCATTCCGATAACGATGTCGGATTTGGCATCCTTGCGCTGGTTCGGGCGGTCGTTCTCGTATGCTAGCTGGATGGTAGAGGTGGGGATGTCTATCGCGCTCTCGGTCCAGATATTCCCGGCCTCGCCGGTGAATTCGCTATGGATATCGCCGGTGAGCAGGCAATGCCGCCACCACTGTTGGTCGTCGGTCATATTGAGCAGCTTTTGCTCGCCGAGCGCCTTCGTCTGCGGGATGGCGCGGATATCGAAGTGCGATAGGTCGGTGTGCTGAAGCTCCCACAGCAGCGCGGCCGTGCCGTCACCGTCCATTTGCTCGCAGAGCGCCTCGAAGTAGAGCCCGTTGCCCTGCTGGCACGCGCTCACCTCCAGGACGAAGTAGCGTTCGCGCTCGCCCATATCCGCCGGCACAACGTCGCGATGATTGCTGAGCATGACGACGTGCAGGCGGTTCGGCGCGTTGACGGTCGGGAAAAACTTGTTCTCGATCGGGATCACGTCGTCCGCGATCAGGCTCTTCAGCGCGTCGGCATGCTCGTGGTTCTTGGCGAATATCGCTTCCTCGCATTCCAGGAACGTCGTGTCGCGCAAGTGGCCGTTGAAGCGCCCGACGAGATGGTGCGCGTTAGAGATCATCATGCCGTGGCGGCCCACCATTTTGCGGATATAGCGCGCCCAGACGCCTTTGCCCGTGCGGTTCTCCTCGCTGAAGAGCACGACCGCCGGATGCCCGCGCATGGTAGGGCGCTGTACCATGTGCGCGAGCCAGCCCCAGAGATAGTCGTAGCATTCTTGGCTGCCGCTGCACAGCACTTCTAGCATGTGCTGCTTGAACAGCGAGCAGTCGCCTTCCTTTGCTTCGACGCCCCAGCCTCGCCAGAGATTGAACTTTCCAGGCGGGGCTTCGAGACTGCCCGGGTCAAAAGTGACACCGTTCAAATACTCTTGCCGACGAGGGTGTTTGCTCCACACTTCCGCGTCATCATCCGCAGCGCCGGCTTGATGCTTATTTTCGTAGTGCTTCTTGAAGGCGTGCTCGGTGTAGGCTATGTACTCCTCGTTTTCTGTTTCGTCGTTCGCAACTTTGCGCCACATGGCGGCTTTTCCGCCTTCCGGCGCGTAGAACCACTCGGCGTTCATCTCGCGCAGCCACTTGGGCTGGGACAGGTCCTCACCGCGCACGCCATCGACCACCTCGGGCTCGGGGAGCGCCGGCAGATCGACGCCGCCGTACCCGTGTGTTCTGGCGTTGGCGTAGAGCCAGTCCGCGCCGACGACGGTCTCATTGAGGCTTTTCCAGATCACGTCAAAGTTTTCGTCGGTGTTCGGTGGATATCGCTTGTACCAAGC
>Ga0181536_10002511_pt1 | contig 20710 bp, 16 predicted proteins | sample PEATcosm2014_Bin_41_FD_121105 | JGI IMG/M metagenome (GOLD analysis project Ga0181536, IMG submission 121105) | Peatland microbial communities from MTU Mesocosm Facility, Houghton, MI, USA - PEATcosm2014_Bin17_60_metaG | ecosystem: Environmental > Terrestrial > Soil > Wetlands > Peat | place...
AACTTATTTTCTTCGATCCAGACAACGGAATTGAAGTTGCGTCAGTTCCGAAACATCACGTGAAGGCAGGTAAATATATCTATTGGGACGAGCTTGCACGGTTTTGGAACCGCGGTCATGCACTCCTCATCTATCATCACCTTAACCGCACAATGCCTGCCAGTGCTCAAGTTGCACAAATGACCAAACGCCTACGAGCCGAGTTTAGTGGCGCGTTGGTAACGCCTCTTGTGTTCCGCCGCGGTTCCTGCCGAGTGTTTTGGTTACTGTTTCGTCGCTCCACTCTTGGAAGCGAACTTAAGCGTCGAGCAAATAGTTTTTTGAGCGATGGTTGGAAGATGCACTTTCAGGCGTTCGATTAGCGTTCCGTCCATCGGCCTTTTGCGAATGCATCTTGACGGCTCAAGATTGCCGCCGGCCCAGTTCCGAGCCAGTCGATTTCCTGATCGATTTCGGCTTCGACTTTTTTGACGAAGTGACGCGCTTTGGTCGTCAACTCAGCATTATCCCGGACCCTTGCATCAACGTAATCTAGATGATTGAGGACAATCCGCTTCGGTTGGTTGACGAGTATTGCACGACGCACAAGGTCAGGATCGAAGTTGCCAACTCGACGAACTTTTTTAGTGACCGTCGTGAATTCTCGAAGGTCTATTGGTGATCCAGCGTCCATTGCGATTCGCTCCCAAGTCGTTTCGCCCGTCAACGGTCCGGAGTCGCCGGCTACCCTGATGGGGTGACATCGGATCACCATCGTAACATCATCGACATCACGGGGGCTAAGGCCGGCCTCTGCCAAGAAACCTGCCGCGCTCGTATCGCGGCTTGTTGCTTTTGGCCAGTATCCCCCCTGCAATAACGAAAGCCCGAAGCCCTGAGTGCCTTCGATCACCACTCGTCGCCCGGCTTTGAGCAAGCGTCTCATGAAAGAGGTGGTGTCCTTCAAGAATGGTTGTAGCGTGGGCTCTTCCTCGGCTTGAACCGAATCGGGGAAGGAGCGTGCGCCCCGCGCAACCGTCGCGATGACGGAGGCACCCGTGCCGGACTGCGTAGAGCCAATCGCCGGACCTAGCCCGGAAACTTGCTCCCACCCCTTGTGCTCCTCCGTAATGATGCGTGCCATTGGGCTGATCGCGACTGAATCAGGCCCGAGGCCAAGCAAATTCAGTTCATATCGGAGAATCTGAAGATCGATATAAGACCCAGGAGGAAGGACGACTTGAATGGAGCGATCAATCGACGCGGCGGGAAGTTGACGCAGCACAACCGTATTCCCGTCGACGCTCACAGCGGTGTGACCGGAATTCGTGCCACCTACGCGAACGGCAGCGGCGACCGTCCTATCGCGCCGAACGATCTCAAGCGCGACCTTGCCTTTTCCCTCAGAGCCGAATTGGCCCCCTACTACAATTGAGACAGGCATTCGTCACCCTGCTTGTGTGCAAACTCCCTTACGCTTTTCATTACGTTGTTGGCTAGTTCATCAGTTGACGCATCGTTTGGCAAGACGGTCGCAGCGAACTTCGCAAGCTCCTCGACCTTCTCCTCTACGGGCTGGCGATCGGCTATCTCGAATGACAAACCGTCCCGTTCGCTTTCACGATACCGAGCGGCACGAAGTCCGTCCGGCGCCGTAATATGAATATGGAAGAACGCCGAACCAAACCGTTCGACGAAGAACGCATGGTCCTCGGGAAATCGCAGACCGTCAATCACTATAAGCTTCTGATTGGAAACCCGTTCTAACACCCTTTCGCAAAGCCAGCGTTGACCCTTTGCGTGATGGATCTCCATTCCGGCACGTTGGCGCGTGGCGCGATCCGGAGCTTCTCCACGGGCGACGATCTCATCATCGATCACTTGGCTGAATCGCGTGTAAGCGAAGCCATTCTGTTCGAGAATGCGTGCTGTAGTCGTCTTTCCGGCGCAAATTTTGCCGCTGATTCCGATTACCATTCCGGAGTATCCGCTGGATGTCAGGTTCGGAATAATCAAGGCATCTTCCAAGGGGCCGCTTAAGGCCTCAAATCGGCCGGATACGAAGAACAAACCCACTATAGCCGAGGTTATCGCGTCGAGCTCGTCATGGGTAACCTTGTCGTTCGCAAAGGAGCCTCGTATCCCAAAGTCCACCAAGCTTTGTTTCAGAAATTCGACACCAACCCCTTTGCGCGGGATGCCCATAATATCCTGCGCCGCTCCAGGATAGCTTTCAATCACCGGGATTCCCATCGACCGAAAGCGAGCTGCCAGCGATATGCCGCGCCGCGTCAATCTTTGCATGCTCGGGAGTAGGCACGGATACACGTTGATGCCACGACGTTTCAGTTCGCGCTCGCAGCGACGCATAATTCCGAACTGCTCACGTCCCGGATCGTCGTCTTCCACTCGCGTTCTGCCAAACGGAACCGAGAGCGGCGAGTCGACGGATACGATGTCAGGCTTTGCTGCTACGGTACGCGAGACGATCTCGTCGTCGGACGCCACCATGTCCGTCACGGCCTCCGAGCCGCTCAAGACGGACCAACCGGACGGCCTCGCTTCAGAGCCGGTCAGATCAATTCCCACCACGGTGGCCCGCTTGGCGGGCGTCCCCGAGAATGTCCGTGCAAAGGTATTGTAGCGGTGATCCAGCTCATGGGACTGCGGCGACCGCGGAATCGTGTTCGCCCAACTTGCGGTCTTTTCGACCCGCTCAGCAAACTTGGGCAAAGAAATCCACAAATCCGGATGCGTATTCAGACGAGCAAGTACTGTATCCAAGATACCACACATCCCGAGAACATCGTAGCGATTATATTCGATCAATTTGCGTAGCGAGGATTCGTCGCCGCGGAGATAACGGTGCCAAGCAAGTACCGCCTCCCCACCGTCGAAGCTCTCAAGATTTGTCCGCTGCGGTAGCCCGAGAAGCTTCTCTATAGCCTTCTGTCCTCCACTAAGACCGACACGCCTAGCAAAATACCTGAGATCGATATGCACTGGCGGGACAGTCAAGGTACCAAAGGCCTTCCGCAAAAAGCGAAGGTCAAAAAGCGTTCCATTGAAGGTTACTAGGGCCGTCGCGCGATGAAGTGCGCCAGCCAGCCGCATAGGGTGCTCGCCGGCAATGTGGAAGTCATAACGACCACCGCACATCCAACCCACGACGGTGATGTCGTCGTAGTACCAGCTCAGCCCAGTCGTCTCGACATCGAGAAACACCACCCGCGCGGGGTCTGCCAGCGCCGCCGCAACGCCGGGAGCCACGGGCTTAAATGGCTGAGATTTCTTGCGCGATGAACGATCTACGGTATTTACCCGATCTGACCGAGCAATCGGCATATCGTGGAAAGGCAACATCGATTGCTCATCCATGTTGCGAATAGGTTTGGTGACCTCAGGGGTGGGGAAGTCATTGCAAATGCTTTACGCGGCTGGCAGGTCTGCCATTATAGAGTCGTTTCGACTCTGATCAAGCCATGCGCCCTCAAATCACAGTTTATTTGCCGGCAAGGACTAAGAAGTGGCTGATTGCCTATGCGGCTGAGCTCGGTCTCCACCGCACTGACGTTGTCCGGTGCTTACTAGAGCGCGAAAGGCGAGTAGGATGGCTTCGCTGGGCCGTCCAAGTTGCCGACCCGGGAAGTGACCGATTGCAGCTGACCTGCAGTAGCGCAGCCAAGCCAAGGTCCGCTCGGCGCGGCAAAAAGCGCTGATTTACTGTCGACTGGAGATGCTATCGCGACCATACGAGGTAATAAAACTGTTCCCGCGTCAGGTTGATCGTCATGATTCTTCCCTCCCAATTGTGGGTGCCTCCGCCTGCATCTTATCGGGCTCTCGCACGCCGAACCCCGCAGATCCCGAAACCGGGAAGACGGGTCTTGGCCCCCCGGCTTCGATCCCTGGCGCCGGATTGGAAAGACCTCTTATTCCTTCGGAAGGCCGAGCAGCTCACGTGCCGCCGCTTGATGCAGCGCGCCGGCTAGGCTTAGGTGCTGACACGTGCCCTTCTCCGCGTCGATCCAGAGGATAAGATCGATCCGGCCCGCGGCCACCCTGACTTGCCGCTGCATCTTTTGCGACAACAATTCCAGCGGCCGGGCACCGGAATCCCGGTTACTGTGGCGATCACGTCGCGCCGCTCAATGTCAGACGCGTGGTTCACGAACACGAGGATGTTCGGACGTTTGTGGCCTGGATTTACCGCGTCAAACTGCCGGGCAGCCCGCCGAATGTGACTACCAAGCTTCCTGTAATAAGGAATGTTTTTCCGGACGGCGACGCCGTTTTCGTCGGGCGGGCCGAACACATAATCGTCCCGAGGCGATTTCATTTCGCAGTAGCCGGAGAGGTTTCCGTCTTTGCGAAGCTTAAAGTCCGGTGTTTTGCCCGATTTTAGTTCGGCGTTGCTATAAGGCTCCAGCACAATGCAGTTGGGGTCAAACGCCGAGCCCGATAAGGGTCGCGCGCTGTTTGCGCTTTCGCCTGGTGGCCCCCCGGACTTGCTGAATCTCAATGAATGCCACGCTCAGGACTCAAGAAGACCGGCTTCGCCGTTGGGGTCGTCATCACGCTAATCATTGACTTAGATCGTCCGCAGACTGGCTTCATGACGGTGAGCCAGCAACCTCTGCTGGACTTGATTGAGAGAATGAAGTGAACCTGAGTAGCCGCCAAGTGTGCTGATGCGCGCCGCCGACGAGGTGATCGATGAGCCTGATGACTTCGGGTTGTGGCCCATTGCGACGGTTTTGCCAGCGGACCGATGTCTGCTTCCGATCAAAGCGGACATTCCGCTTGATCCAGCCAAGCTGAAACTCACGGGGCTTGCGCCGATCAGTTCCGCCAGAAATCCTTGAAGCGCGTCTGGGACAGTTCCGTGTAGCGCACCGTGTGCTGAATATTCCTGTGCCCGAGGTAGGCTTGCAGGGCGCGCGTGTCGTGCCCCTTGTTGGCCAACGTGTAGCCGCAGGCGTGCCTGAGCATGTGGAGGTGTGCCTTGAACCCTAGCTTGGCCTCGTCCCCTGCCCGTTCGACCATCCGGGCGAGGCCGGCGGTGCTGAAGGGCGCTCCCCGCTCGGAAGTGAACGCAAAGGGCGACTTGGGCTCCTGTTCGCGCTGGAGACGCCGCAGAGCCCGCAGTTGATCCGTCTGGTGAAGGCCGAGTTGACCGGGGCAACGTGGCTGCCGGTCGGTTGACCGGATCGAGACAATCTTCAAGTAAGCAATAACTAGCAAAACCGCCTGCCGAGCGAAGAGGCCGCTTCGCAATCGGTTTATCAGGCGTGCAACTCGTCGAGCAAGGCCTTGGCCTCCTTCAGATCAAGCGTGTCGAAGCCTTCGGTGAACCAGCCATAGACCGGAGCGAGCAGAGCGCGGGCCTGATCCGGCTTACCCTGATCACGCCAAAGGTGGGCCATGCTCATCGCCGCGCGCAGTTCCCAGGACTTTGCCTGCTGCGCACGCGCCACCGCGAGCGCACGCTCGAAATAGGCTTCCGCTTTCGCCGCATCCGGCTCGGACGACAGCAGCGCGATTTCGCCGGCCATGCGATTGACCTCGGCCTCGTTCCACCTTTCCTTGGTTGTTTCCATCGCCGTCATCGCCTCGCCGATGCAGCGCCAAGCGTCGTCGAATTGGCCCTGGGCCGCATAGGCTTTTGCCAAATATGATTGCCACAGTGGCGTCCAGAATGTCGTTCCCGTTGACCGCAATGTAGTGATACCGGAGGTGATCAGACGGACTGCGTCCAGGGCCTTGCCGATCAGAGTCAATACGCAACCTTGCTGCGCCATTGCGGATCCCTTCCAGAGAATGGCGCCCTTTTCATCCGCCAGTGCTGCAAGTTCATCGAATTGCATCATTGCCGTCGCGTAGTTTCCGCAGAAGACAAGTGCGCACGATGCGAATGCCAGCGCATACATCAAAGTGGCAGCTTGGCCGATCTCGCGGGCGTCCTTGAGCGCGTGTTGGATGTCGGCTAGCCCGGCTTCGGGATAACCGAGCAACCACAAAGCCAACGATCGAAGGGAGGTGCTTGTCACCCTGGCGTCTTGGCCAAATCGCGTCGCCAGCGGACGATGCGCGGCAGGATCGTAAAGCGCAATCGCCTGATGGTAGTGTATGCGGCTTTCCGCGATTTCGCCCAAAAACAATAAGGATTGACCCATGACGCGATGCCCGATCATGAGCAGGCCTATCGCCCCTTGCTTCTCGGCGAGCGCCAGAAACTGCGCCGCCAACTCCCGGATCGCGTCACCGTTGAATGCAGCGAGGTTTGCGACCCAGAAACCGTAGAGGACCGAGAACAGCAGCAGCGGGTCTTCGGGAGGCTCTCCGAGCGCTTCAGCTTGTTCGATCAGCAGACGCGCCCGCTCCACAGCCGCCTTGGTTTCCGGCGCGGCATACCCTTTGACGTGGATGAGTGGGGTTATGAGCGCGACCTGAAGTTCGATCTGCTCGCGACGCAGCACGGGCGTGGCGGGCAAGGCCGCAATCTGGCCGAGGGCACGCGTGAGCTGCCCTGCAGCTTCAACCAGCGCCGAGCGCTCCAGCGACCGCTGTCCGGCTTTGCCCCACAGGCCCGCGGCCTTCTCGATTTGGCCGGCCTCGGTGCAGTGACGCGCCAGCAGCTCCGGCTGGCGCTCGGCGATCTCGGCGAATTGGCTTTCGAGGGTTTCGGCGATACGGGCGTGAAGTGCGCGTCGCGGCTCGCGCAGCAGCGTGCCATAGGCCGCGTCCTGCACCAGCGCGTGCTTGAACAGATAAGTCGCATGCGGCGCCACGCCCTGCCGGAACAGCAACCCGGCGGCGATGAGACGGTCGAGCCCCGATCCCAACTCCACCTCCGGCTTGCGCACCACCGCAGCCAGCAGCGCGTGGGAAAACTCGCGGCCGATCGCCGCGCCGATCTGCGCTATTTCCTTGGCGGGGCCAAGCCGGTCGAGCCGCGCCATCAACGAGGCGTGCAAGCTTGCCGGGACCGCCAGGGCCGGAGACGGAACCCCGGCAGCGGTACGCCGCGCTTCGCCCTCGCTCTCCGCCTCCAGCACCGCCTTGGTCATCTCCTCCACAAACAACGGAATGCCGTCGGTGCGCTCCACGATATCCGCCATCACATCCGTCGGTAGGTCCTTGTTGCCGACAAGATGCGTGATAATGGCCGCCGCTTCACGCTCTCCAAGCCGGTTGAGCGTGACGCTCGTCACACGCGACTGTCCCACCCACGGTGGGTTGAATTCGGGGCGGAAAGTTACAATGAGCAGCACCGGTAGGGTTTTAATTCGCTCCACCGTCCGACCGAATACTTCAAGGCTCGTCGGATCGACCCAATGCGCATCTTCGACAATCATTAGCACTGGACGCTGGCGTGCCAATCCCGCGAGTTGTGCCGTGAAGGCTTCCAGCGTTCTCTGCCTGCGCTGTTCCGAGGTCATGTCGAGCGCGGGATAGCGACCATCGTTCGGCAGCGACAGCATCTCGGCAAAGAGCGCCGCGTCCTGCGGAGAGGTTGCGGTCTGCGCCAGCAGCGCGTCGAGCTTGTCGAGCTTCGCTTGCGCGGTGTCGCCGTATCCCAGTCCAGCGGCGCGTTCCATCTGACTGATGATGGGATAAAACGCGCTGTCGGTGTGCTGCGGCGAGCAGAAATAGCGCAGGCGCGTGTGCGGCTCGTTGGCGAGGCGTTCCAGCAGCGCGGCGGTGAGCCGCGATTTGCCGATACCGGCCTCACCGGAAAGGAGCACCACCTGGCCTTCACCGGACTTTGCTCTCGACCAGCGCCGCAGCAGCAATTCGAGTTCTTCTTCGCGACCGACGAGGGCGGTCAGTCCGGTCGCGTGAAGCGCCTCGAAGCGGCCTTCCGCCGAACTCGCCCGCAGCGCCGCCCAGGCCCGCACCGGTCCGGCGATGCCCTTGAGGTCCTTCGCCCCGAGGTCCTCAAGCTCGAACAGATTGCCGAGAAGTTTTCGCGTGCCCTCGGCAATGACCACCATGTTCGGCTCGGCGACGCCCTGCAGACGCGCCGCCAGGTTTGGCGTCTCGCCGACGATGCCCCGCTCCTGCGCCTCGCCCGATCCGATCAGGTCACCGACCACCACGAGCCCGGTTGCGATCCCGACACGGGTTTGCAGCGCAGCGCGGGTCTTGAGCCCGGTCACCGCCGCGATCAGCTCCAGGCCCGCCCGAACCGCTCGCTCGGCGTCGTCCTCATGACTCTGCGGATAGCCGAAATACACCAGCACGCCATCGCCCATGTATTTCGCGACGAACCCGCCGAAGCGACGTACGGTCTCGGCAACGCATTTCTGATACGCCGAAATGACCTCCCTCAGGTCCTCTGGGTCCATGCGGGCGGAGAGTGCCGTCGAACCGACCAGGTCCGAGAACATCACCGTAACTTGGCGGCGTTCGGCGGCGTCGGTATCCGGACGCACAGGTGCGGAGCCTGAAGTCGGTGCCAATTTCTCCAGAGCAGCCAAACCGGCAATCGCCTTGAGGAGACGCTTACGGTGCCCCAACGGCACGCCAAGTTTCTCAAGGTCGATCTCGGTCAGCTCGGGCAGAACATCAGCGTCGATTTCGTTCGCGCGGAAAGTGGCCTCATATTGATCGAGGCCAAGGCTTCGCAGCCAATCCCCGACATCCATGGTCGCGTCCTAACTGGCTCAGGACGCATGATTGTCTAGGCGCAATAGCGTGTCTAGGGCTAAACCACTCTTGCATGACCGCTGTGCATCAGGTTTCAGGTCGAGTTTTTTTGGCCGGGGCTGGCGACCGTCGCCGGCACAATCGATATTGCGAGCGATAAAATCTGAGGCGTCGTTATTTCGACCCTAACGGTCCACGTCTGCTGCTGGGCATGGTATTTCGCCTGGTCCGCACCGAAGTCATTTTCGGGCGAGGTACAGGCGTCGAGACGCGCGCCGTCAGCCAACTTTTGCAGATGGTTCAGGCCAAGGGACAGAGACTTCGATTGCGTGTTCGCATACGGCGTGACCGATGCGCGGGCGTAGCAGCCGGCATAGAATTCCTCGGGGCCGTATTGCGTGATCGGCTCGCCATCGCGAGCGATGATGCCCGGCCGGCGGTTCCTCGCCGACATGAGAGACCACAACAATTGATGCGCGGTCTTATGCGCGGTCTATGCGATGAAGGGTCATATTCGCGAGCGTTCCCCGGGCTACTGGGCAATCGTCATCGACCTGCGCGATCCGGCGACCGGCAAGCGGCGTCGGAAGTGGCACAGCTTCGTCGTGCCCGGGACTTGGAATGGGAGCCAGACGACGAGCCGGGGTCAGAGCCCGGCACGGCCGTTGGACAGACCGGCGAGGATGTTGGTGAGCCGGCCACGGCGGACACGCTGGACGATGCTCCAGAGTTGGAATGGAAGCCCGTGGACGAACCAGACAACTGGCCAGAGTACGAGCCCGAAGACGAGGGAAACTGACTGACAATGTCGCGTGGCCAGCAAACATTCAAACAAGGCGACGTGACCAGGGCCCTCAAGGCCACGGTCAAAGCTGGCATGGCTGTCGAGCGTGTTGAAATCGACAATAACGGCAAAATTGTTATAGTGACTGGGAGGCCGGCGGATGCGGCAAATGGGGAGAAGCCGGGGAAAAACGAATGGGACGCGGTTCTCCAATGAGGCATCCGCCAAAATTCGTGCAGGCGTTCATCGACCGTAACGGCAAGCCGCGCTTTTATTTCCGCCGTCCGGGCTTCAAGTCCGTGCCGTTGCCAGGTCTGCCGTGGTCGCCGCAATTTATGGAAGTCTACGAAGCGGCATTGTCCGGGCAGCCTTTGCAGATTGGCGCGAGTAGGACCAAGCCGGGCACAGTGTCAGCGGCGATCATTGGTTACTATTATGATCAATCCTTTCTGGCGCTCGCGCCTAGTACGCAACAGCCACGCCGCGGTATCCTAGAACACTTCCGTGCCGAACATGGCGACAAGCGCATCGCCTCACTGCAACGCCAGCACATCATTGCCCTGCTTAGAACGAAGAAACGTTTTGCCGCGCGTCACTGGCTCATGGCGATCCGCGCCTTGATGAAATATGCCGTCGAGACTGGCCTACGAGGGGATAATCCGGCCATAGGTGTGAAGCTGCCGAACCTGAAAACGGACGGCTATCATAGCTGGACGGAAGCCGAGATTGAGCAATTTGAGGCACACCACGGGCCAGGGACAAGGGCGCGGTTAGCCCTGACCCTACTGCTCCACACTGGCCAGCGGCGCGGTGATGTAATTCGGATGGGCCGTCAGCATATACGCGACGGTATTGTGCATGTTCGCCAGCAAAAGACTGGCATTGAGCTCGCGATACCTATTCACGCGACACTTGCCGCGATCATCGCCGAAACACCGGCCGATCACTTGACCCTATTGACCACGCAAGCCGGCAAGCCGTTCAGTGCGGCCGGGTTTGGTAATTGGTTCCGTGATCGTTGCAATGAAGCTGGCCTATCCCATTGCTCCGCACATGGATTGCGCAAGGCCGCTGCCCGCCGTCTCGCTGAAGCAGGATGCACCATGCACGAAATTGCCGCGATCACGGGCCACGCCAGCTTGAGCGAAGTGCAGCGGTACACGAAGGCGGCCGATCAAAAGCGGCTCGCGTTATCAGCGATGGAAAAGGCCAAATAGCGAACATCCACTGTCAAACTTTCAGTCCGGTTTGACAATTTGGCCAAAAAAGATTGCAAAATCAAAGTGCGAATTGAAGGATGGTGGGCCCGGGAGGACTCGAACCTCCAACCAAGCGGTTATGAGCGCGTTACCTTCACCGGAATAATCAATAAATATTGGCGATTTCGCGCACGTTCGTCGACGAATGTTCGCGTTTGGTTGCGGCGTTTCATTGGTTATCTATTGGTTGGGCCAGGGTTGTCGGCTGCGGACGGCGACCGGGCCCGGGGCTCTCAGCCGTCCGCCGTTTCGCTGCAGCGTCACGCTCGCAGGCGCCGCAGAAGCACGCAGGCGCATTGCCTGACTTATGGGCACCGGTTCCCACAGATCGACATGTCAGCCGAAGCGATAAACCGGTTGCCCGCACGTACAGCAGCATCCGGGACGCTGCGCGTATGCGCTCGCGATAAGGTGCGGGTGGCGTTATCGCAGGGGAATGCTCTTATCGATGGTATCAATCATCGCAATTATATTGTACAATCAATTGTAGAGAGTATACAATCCCCGGCCAGCGTTACACTATTAGCACTGGTGCCGCTCGGGGCTTTTTACCTATAGCCCGGCCATTTCGTGGGTGCACGACTCTATATCGCGGCAACAAAGAAAGTGAAGCGGTCACCGCGTCGTTCGTCTTGTGATGACAGTTACAAACTCTGCCGGTGCGTGGCGGTTTAAGAAGCTTACGGACTGTTGCTGGCTGTTCGACGCGCCTGGTTCTGCAGGCCGGCAGGCGGAGTTTTCAACGCGGCGACCTTCGAAAGGACATTTAAATGGAAGAGAAAGTACACCAAGGACGGATCGGAAACTCGGCCGAGATCGCCGATCGAGACCAGCATGGCACCCAGACTATTATGCTGAAAATTGAAGACGACATCGTTTCCGGCAAGATCCTGCCCGGACAACGACTCGACGAGCGGGTGCTGGCGGAGCGCTTTGGTGTATCACGGACCCCGATCCGCGAGGCGCTGGTTCGTCTGTCGTCCTCCGGCCTCGTGAAAATCCGCCGTAATCAGGGCGCATTCGTCGCCGAGATGACGCCCGGCAGATTGATCGGCATCCTCGAAGTGATGGCAGAACTCAAGATCCTCGCCGCTCGTCTTGCCGCCCGACGGATGAGCCTTGCGGAGCGTGAAAAACTAAAGGTACTTCGAGACGAGACAGCTGTTTGTGTCGAGAACGGGGACCTGCGCGGCTATTTCGACAAGGCGACGGGCTTGCATGACGCCATTTACGAAGGCGCTCACAACGACTTTCTGGTCGAGACGGCCCGCAACATCCGCACATGCCTTTGCGCCTATCGCAGATATCTCGCCCGCATGCATTTGCCAGTGAAGACCTCGTATGAGGAAAACTCGAAGGTGGTAGATGCCATCGTGCTTGGCGACGGCGGTCAGGCGGAGGAGTGGATGCGTCGCCATGCCGAACTCAGGCGTGAGGAAATGGATGACATCCTCACGCTCATGTCGCAGTCGCAACATTCGCCGAGCCATGCCGACTGATATCGGTGTCGAGAGGTCGCTTGCGTCACGGCTGTGCGCAAAGGCCGGTCGTGCGCTCCACCTTCTGACTGGCGCATTTGCGACCCGTGCCGAATGCGCTCAACATATGTCCCATGACTCCTTTGAAGTGAGATTCGACGGCCGCTAGGTGTTCTATTCCGCGGCAAGCGCCCTCAAGTTCGCTTGTCGTTCTTTATTGCTCGACACGCTGTTTTAGCGCGACGACGTGTCATTTCGCCGCGTCATATCCAAGCCTGCCAACAGCCCCCAGCTGAGAAAATTCCGCTTGCAATGACGCCGAAGAGGAGATATCGGTATACCAAACCTGCGCTATATAATGCCAACAACACTTTGCTGCACACAATACGGAATGAAGGCGTAATAGTGATGCGCAGGGCTGTATCATAGATCATGACTGGGCCATGGGGACCGATAAACCACGATCCGAAATCGAGAACATCATTTTGGGCACGGTCGCCAAAGTGCGCGATCACGCACGCCTGAAAGCAAAGGATATTGACGCCCAGGCCAGCTTCGACCCGGACCTCTGGCAAGAGATAAAGTCGACGCGCCTTGCCGCTCTTATGATTCCCGAGGAGTTGGGTGGTGCAGCCGGGTCGGTCGCGCTCTATTGCGATGTAGTTGAAACATTGGCGGCGGCCGATTGCACGACAGCGACATTCGTTCATCTGCAAGGCAACAACGTCCTCTTGCTGCGCGCCGCGCCGAACCACGCGTGCGGAGATGCGCTGCTAGCGGAGATCGCCGAGAAGCAGCTCGTTACGGCCTACGCCCTCACCGAGCCCATGGCCGGCTCGGACGCGGCGCGAATTCGAGCGACGGCGCGCCCCGATGGTGATGGATACCGGTTGAACGGCATCAAGTGCTTTTCCAGCTGGGCCAGCAAAGCGGATTTGGTGCTGGTGTTTGCCCGCATCACCACGTTGCCGACCAAAGAGAACATCTCGTGTTTCGCCGTACGCCCGGCCCAGGAAGGCTTTGCCATCTCGCGGCAAGAGAAGAAGATGGGGCTGCGCGGCGCACCGCTCTGTGAGATCACCCTGCAGGACGTATGGGTGCCGGCATCTCATTGCCTGGGCCCCGCAGGTCTCTTTCGTGAGGCCATGATCGGCCTTGAATACTCGCGCGTCGGCATCGCCGCCATGGCGGTCGGCCTGGCGCAGGGCGCGTTCGAGTATGCCTTTAAATACGTGCAGGAACGCAGCGTCTTCGGACAGCGCCTGAGTGATCTACAGGGGCCGCAGTTCATTCTCTCCGATATGGCGACGGAGATCGAGGCCGCGCGCCAGCTGACACGAGAGGCGGCACGCAGGGCTGATGCCGGCGAGCCGTTCTCCCGATTTGCCTCGATGGCCAAATATTACGCCTCGGACGTGGCGATGCGCGTCACCACGAATGCGGTCCAACTGCTGGGCGGGCATGGCTACACCGCCGAACACCCGGTTGAGCGCATGATGCGCGATGCCAAGGCGATCCAAATCTTCGAGGGCGCCAACGAACTGCAGCGAGCGCTCGTCTTCCGCCAGCTCGTCAAGGAGATTTGCAGATGAGGGAGTGCAATCGCCAACCGCTGCAGAGCTTCCTGAAGCCAGCGTCCCAGTGGAGGTCCACGTCGACACGAGACGTCACACTATGACCGCCAACAATAATAATAAAACGGAGAAGTTTGTTATCGACTTTCATGTGCACCTTTTTGCGGCGGGGCATCTGCCGGGGCGATGGTTCGACGTGCTGGCCGGGCATCTTACCGCAGGCGGGCAAGACGGACGAGACCGTCGAGCACTTGCTGACCGGCTGGAGGCGAGGATTCTCGATCCGGACGCGACTTTTCTGATGGCCGATCTCGATGCGGCCGGCGTCGGGGCGGTCGTCAGCCACCCGCTGGACTACGGCCTAGCTATCGGCGAGCCGCGCGCTTCAGTCGAGGAGATCGTGGAACACAACGCGCGTCTCCAACAGCGCTGGGTCGGGCGATACTATTCATACACGTCGATCGATCCGCGACGCAGCAACGCGCCGGCCTTCGTCCGGACGACGGCAAGGAAGTATGGTCTGAAGGGCGTCAATCTCTATCCTCCCGCCGGCTTCGATCCTGCCTGTCCGGAGTCGCTCGCTGTTTGCCGCGTCGCGGCAGAGGAGAATCTGCCGGTTCTGTTCCATACAGGCGGGGCGAACTATCCGATGCGGCCGCGCTATGGGAGCCCACTTCTCCTCGGCGATGTCCAGGCAGAGCTTCCCGAACTCAAGATCATTATCGGGCATGCCGGCTTTCCCTATCAATGGACCGAAGCCCTCGTCGTCGCCCGCCGCAACCCAAATGCCTATCTTGAAATTTCCCAGTGGTACAAGCTGGCGTCGCGGAACTACGAAGAATTCGTTCGAATTCTGACGGAGATCAAATCCGAGATCGGCTCGGAGCGACTGCTTTTCGGCAGCGACCATTTGAGCGGCCCGAGGGTTGGCCAGAACAAATCGACGTTGGGCCCCTGGCTTGCCGCGATCCGGCGGCTGCCGGAAGTGACCGCCGATTTCACCGCGGCCGATGTCGATCTGATTCTCGGCGGCAACGCGCTCTCGCTCCTCAAGATCGAAGGAATGCACCATGCATGAGTCGCTGGCAGGGTTGCGGATCCTCGATCTTACGGCTTACCTCTCCGGCCCGTTCGCCACCATGACGCTGGCAGGCCTGGGAGCCGAGGTCATTAAGATTGAGCGCCGCGACGGCGGCGATCCGGCACGGACTTTCCCGCCGTTCTGTGGGCATGACGGCACCGCGTTGCTGGAGCAGACGTCGCCAGCGGATGAGTCGGTCGCGATCCTCAAGCGAAACCGCGGCAAGCAAAGCGTGACTCTCGACTTGGGTATTGCCAAGGGGCGCGAGCTGTTCCTCCGGCTGGTAAAGCGAGCAGACGTAGTGATCGAGAACCTCGCGCCGGGGGTTATGGAACGCTGGGGGCTCGATTACGCGACGTTGGCCGCCGAGAATCCACGGATCATCCTGTGTTCGATTTCGGGCTTCGGTCGGACCGGGTCAAAGAAGGACCTTGGCGCCTTCGACCCGATCATCCAGGCAAGCTCGCTAACGATGGCGAGCAACGGATTTTCGGACGGACCTCCCATGCGCACCGGGATCAGCTTCGGCGACACCGTGCCGGCCCTGTACGCGGTGATCGGTATTCTCGCCGCGTTGCGCCGACGAGATCTTACCGGCCGCGGCGCAGCAATCGACATTCCGATGCACGACTGCCTCGTCGCGATGTTGATGATCGAGCCGATGGAGGCGCAGGTCGGCTGGGGCTATCCGCTCCGGACGGGCAGCCGCATTCCGCGCCTGGCACCATGCAACGTCTATTCCTGTCGCGACGGTTATGTCGCTCTCAACGCCGCACCGCCGCGTCTCTGGCGCCGCCTGGTGAAGGTGATGGGCGAGCCCGAGCTGGAAGCTGCCGAGCTCGTTCCGCTGGCGGCCCGCATTCGCCGGCAGGATTGGCTCGACCAGAAGGTCGCAGCCTGGGTCGCCAAGCAGACGGTCGACGCCCTTGTTGCCGTGATGGCGGCCAACGGCGTGCCGTGTGCCAAAGTCGTCGAGACATTGCAGGAGCTCGCCGAGGACCCCTCGCTCCGCGAGCATGGCATGTTGCAACCGGTAGAGCACCCGCTGACGGGACTGTTATCGGGGATATTGGCTCCCGGAGTTCCGGTGCGCAGCGTCGGCGGGGTGTCGAGCGCGTTGCGTCGCGCGCCGCTCCTGGGCGAGCACACCGACCAGATACTCGGCACAGAGCTCGGGCTCGATGAGGCGGAGATATCCGAGCTCCGGCGCCAAGACATCATCTGATTTACCGACGGCAAGGAGATCAATATGGCCGATTACCCAATCATCGACACTTGGTGCAACTTGTTCACGCCTGCGTCGATCAACAAGAATTACATCAACAATCCGGAGATGGCGCACATCGTCAAGTGGTGGGGCATGCAGGGCCGGATGCGTGGATGGACGCCACAGGAGTTCGCCGAGCTGCTCGACGGTGTCGGCGTCGCTACGGTTTTTGTTCCGGCCTGGCAGATGCGCTCCTGGAAATTCCAAGCGATGCTGTGGGATATGGCTATCGAGGAAGTCACCGAAGTGATGGCGGCAGACCCCAAGCGTTACAAGGGGATGTTCGGAATAAACCCGCATCACAAGATGGAGGGCGTTCGGGCGCTCGAGCGGGCCGTCAAGGACCACGGCTTCATCTGCGCGCATTTGCATCATTACGGCTTCGGGTTGCGGCCCGACGACAAGGTTTTTTTCCCGTTCTATGCCAAGTGCGTAGAGCTCGACATCCCGGTGATGATCCAGATGGGGCACTCCGCGGAGTTCATGCCGAGCGATCCCGGCCGGCCAATCTATCTTGACGACATCGCGCTTTACTTCCCCAATTTGAAGATCGTCGCCGCTCATACCGGCTGGCCGTGGGTCGAGGAGATGATCGCGATGGCCTGGAAGCATCCGAACCTGTACATCTCGACCACCGCGCATTCCCCCAAGTACTGGGATCCGTCGCTGGTGCGATTTTTGAACAGCCGGGGCAAGGGCAAGGTCATGTTTGGCACCGATTTCCCGGTGCTCAGCCATGCCGAAAGCGTCGCCGCCATTGATCAGCTCGAGCTGAAGCCGGATGCCCGCAAGGCACTGCTGCACGACACCGCGGCGCGCGTCTTCAAGCTTGATTAACCCACCGTTGGAGAAAGGAAGCAACCAATGAAACTCAAGGACCAGGTAGCAATAATCACGGGGGGCGGCCGCGGTATGGGACGTGCGGACTGCCTGCTGCTCGCGGCCGAGGGCGCCACGGTTATCTGCTGCGACAAGATCGGAGAAAGCACGCGGAAGGTCGCAGCCGAGGTTCGAGAGCGCGGCGGCGTTGCCGAGGCATGCGAGCTCGATATCACCAAGCCGAACGATGTCGCGCGCGTGGTTAAGGAGGTTGCGGAGAAATACAAACGCATCGACGTTCTGGTTAACAATGCGGGCTTCGATGACATTAAGCCGTTTATAGAGACTACCGAAGCGGACTGGGACTTCCTGATTGGCCTCAACCTTAAGGGGCACCTTCACGTTACCCGCGCCGTCCTGCCGCATATGATCCAACGCAATTACGGAACGATCGTCTTCATCGCTTCCGATGCGGGACGGGTCGGGTCGACGGGCGAGTCGGTCTATGGCGCCGCGAAGGCGGGTTTGATCGGCTTCACCAAGTCACTGGCACGGGAAGAGGCGCGCCACGGCATTCGGGTGAATTGTATCTCGCCGGGGCTAACCGATACGCCGCAGTTTCAGGCCAATCTTGCGGATCCCAAGATTGGCAAGATCATGCGCTCTGTTGAGAAGTGGATTCCTCTCAAGCGCTTTGGCCTGCCGGAAGAAATCGCCAAGGCCGTGTTGTTCTTCGTCTCAAGCGATTCAAGCTTCGTGACCGGCCAGGTGCTCAGCGTCAGCGGCGGTTTGACGATGATCTAGGCAGGCGGCAAGGAATAGTCTTCGCGATTTGCCGGCATCGCGGCGAGGCCGGCGAATCGCGGCGCTCATGCAGCAAGGCCGCGAGCATGAATATTGTCGGAGATTTCCTCCTCAGGTCTGCACGGCGCTATCCGGACAAGATCGCCGTCATCGACGGCGACGTGCGGCTGACGTACCGCGAGCTGGCCAAACTGGTGAACCGTGTTGCCGCCGGTATCCACGGGCTGGGCATCAAGCCCGGCGATCGGATCTCGTATCATGGCAACAACCGGTGGGAGCTGGTCGTTACCCTGCTGGCTTCCATCCAGGCCGGCACGATTGTCGTGCCGCTCAACGTTATGTTTCGCCCTGCCGAGCTGGCGCACGTTCTCTCGGGAGCCGGCGTCAAACTGGTCCTGACAACGAGCGAAGGCGCAGCGTCGCTCGAGGCGTTGCGCGGTTCGCAAATTTTCCCGGCCCACGTTTCTTCATATGACGATCGCCAAGGGCTGTTTGCCCAGTGGATTGGCTCGCCCTGCGATGAACCCCGCGTTGTCGATCGCGCATCGACGGATATCGTCACGTTATTCTTCACGTCAGGGACGACCGGAAAGCCGAAAGGCGCGCCGCAGGATCACGAGTTCATAGATCACTTGGCTCACAGCTGGGTCATCGCCTGCCGCTACCACCCGGCGGAGATCTTCCTGGTGACGACGCCGATGTTCTGGACCGTAGCGCCGCTGCATTGCATCCTGCCGATAATTCTGGTTGGCGCCTCTCTTGTCGTCATGAACCGCTTCGACCTCGATGGTTGCTGTGATCTGGTCCGGCGCCATTCGGTGACCGCGATGTTCGCTGTTCCGACCATGTATACGATGCTGGTCGATCGGAAGGCGGCGGCGCTAAGCGAATTGTCCAGCCTACGAGTTTGTTCCGTGGCGGGGGCCCCAATCGCGGTCGAAATCGTGAGGGAATTCGAAAGGCTCACTGGCGCGACGCTGTTGAACATCTACGGCGCGACCGAGGCCGCGGCGATCTCGCGCGAGATGCTGGGCGCACCGCGGCGCGACCGATGTGCCGGCACCCTCGGTGGCACAGTCGAGGCCAAGATCGTGGATGTCGAGGGTCGACCTGTCGCGCCAGGTACTGCCGGCGAGATCGTAGTGCGAGGCCTGACGGTCATCCGCGGCTATTGGGAAGACGGTCGCGTCAACCCCGATTCCCTGCCGGGAGGATGGTTTCAAACCGGCGATGTCGGGATTCTCGAAGACGACTTTCTGCGTGTCGTCGACCGAATTAAGGACATGATCATAACCGGGGGCGCCAACATTTACCCGGCGGAGATCGAGAATGTCATCAACCGACATTCCAAGGTCAGCATGTCGGCTGTCATTGGCGTACCTGATCGCATCAAGGGAGAACTGGCGGTTGCCTATGTCGTTCCCAAACAGACTGGCGAATTGTCGATCGAGGAACTCGAGACGCACTGTCGCAATTTTCTAGCCAGCTACAAAGTCCCACGCCAATATGTTTTGGTGAATTCTTTGCCGTTGACGCAGTCGGGAAAGATACGCAAGGCGGAGCTGAGGAAGATGATTACTGGCAACTGACGGCGCCTCAACGCGCCTTGTCACGGTACAGTGCGTACAACCAGCCAATAACTTTCAGGTCTGCGCGAAAATCAGCTCGTTATCGTCGCCGGCCGCGGGAGCGGCGGCGGCATCCAGCTTGCGCCGAAACGCGGCCGCGATTGGGACCGGCAGCGCCGGCAGCACTCCCGACGGCATGATGACCCGATCCTTGAACAGGTCGCGTTGCCGGTAGTGGTCGTCGGCCAAAGCCTCGTCCAGGGTACGGACAACGCTGCAGCACACATCCTTGCCACGAAAAGCGTCCGTCCAGAAGGCGGCGGGATGCGCCGCGATCTTCCGGGCAACGCCGGCGATGGTCTCGGCGGGAGCGCGACGGTCGTCGCACAGATCGAGCGGCAATTCGATGAGGTGGCAGAAGGCGTGCCAGAACTTGTCCTCGAGCGCGGCCACGGCCACGAAGCGGTCATCCGCGGTGCGATAGATGCGATAGCGCGGCGAACCGCCCGTCAACAATTCCTGCCCGGGTACCGGCCACCGTCCCGTTCCGAAACCGGCCGCCAGCGCCCAAAAGGCGAAGACGAAGAGATTGTCAGTCATTGAGATGTCGAGGTGGCAGCCTTCGCCCGTGCGGTCGCGGGCGCGGAGCGCCAGCAGGATGTTGACCACCGCCGGGAACGACCCGGCGCCGATGTCGGCGATGAGCGTCGGCGGTATGCCGGGCGTCCCGTCAGACCCAGCAGAAAGAGCCAACAGCCCGACATCGGCGAGATAGCTCAGATCGTGGCCGGCGACATCGCGCTTGGAACCATCCGCGCCATAACCAGTGATCGAGCAGTAAATGATGCGCGGATTGACGGCGCGAAATGCCTGATAGCCGAGCCCGAGCCGATCCATCACTCCCGGCCGAAATTGCTCGATCACGATATCGACCTCGGCGGCGAAGCTGAGAAGCGAACGAATGACGCCTGGGTCGCGCAGATCGAGCATGAGGCTTCGCTTGCCGCGATTGAGAAGCGAAAAGCCGACACTGACACCTTCCACGCGCGGCTCGTAGCCACGCATGTCGTCACCAATCCCAGGGCGTTCTACCTTGATGACTTCGGCGCCCGCTTGGGCGAGCATCAGTCCCGCCAGCGGGCCCGGCAAGAGCGTGCTGAAATCGAGAACCCGAATACCTTCTAATGGCACCATTTTCGCCCTCCACGGAGGCAATTTACACCAAAAATGCTATATGGTATACATCTAACGATAGATTGTGCCACGGTCATGAGCAGGTCAAGATGGGCAATCACAGGAATAAAGCCGCGATTATCGGCATAGGTGCCACCAATTTCGGTGCCCTTTATAGCCAAAAAAGGCCTTGCTCGGCCTACGAGCTTGCTGGCGAGGCGTTCAAGTTGGCGTTGGACGACTGTGGGATCGACAAGGCAGAGATTGATGGC
>Ga0181536_10002512_pt1 | contig 20709 bp, 23 predicted proteins | sample PEATcosm2014_Bin_41_FD_121105 | JGI IMG/M metagenome (GOLD analysis project Ga0181536, IMG submission 121105) | Peatland microbial communities from MTU Mesocosm Facility, Houghton, MI, USA - PEATcosm2014_Bin17_60_metaG | ecosystem: Environmental > Terrestrial > Soil > Wetlands > Peat | place...
GGCGGAATGAGTTGGCGTCGGAAACGGCCTGGCGATTCGACCGCAGCCGCACAATAGCGGTCAGAACCTCCTGCAAAATCAAAGCGAGATTATCACTGCGGCGGGCAACTGCGGACGGCGTCATATGGCGATCAAAGACCTCGAAGCTAGGATTCGAGTACGATCAGCAGCTCCAGTTCCGGATCGGGCATCTCTCCCGGAACGTAAATTCCCACGCGGCGTGAGGACAAGATGTGGTCCCAGCACGGCCCGGCCTTGCTAATGCCGAAGTACTGCGTGTCAACCCGCGCCGAAACTGCCGCCGGGGGGACCGGCAAATGCGTCAGGGTACAACCCGGCAGCGCGCGCTTCACCAATTCCCCCACAAATTGCGCCGAGCAAAACTTGACCAAGCGCGGCGCTCCCGCCATCACCGCCGCCTCCCCGGCCGGAGAATGCATACCGAACACCCATCGCGACCGTCCCAGCACTCTCTGGTCGGTAATGTCGCCCTCCCAGAAATAGTCGCGGGCCCGCTTCAGCGGAATCGACAGGCAGTTGGTCGGCACAATCGTTTCCAAATGCGTGCGAATGTGCAGATCGAGCGCTTCGAAGCACTCCGCCAGGTGCTGATGATCATATAGAGGCAGCGAACGCGGGTGGGAATCGAGCGCGAACGTGCACAGGGCGCCACCGAGCCTGGCTAACTCCACGTACAACTCTTCCGGGTGGGCGCGCTTCGAAAAACAAAGGTGGCGCAAGGGCGCCAGACTCGAGTTCACCGCGTGCAGCAGCCAGAAGTTGGCAATCTCGCGCGTCGAAAACTCGGCCAGCGACTGGTCCGCCGTTTTGCGCGATCCCGTGATCGTCGAACTTTTCTCGTCCAGGATTTCAATCAGCCGCCGCACCATGCGCATCAGCCGTTCGCTGGCGCTGATTTGAATGACGGGCGGGATGAATCGGGGATCGGGAATAAAATGCCCGCTGCCATCGCGCATAATGCGGGCAACAGGCATCGTCAGCATTCCCTCGCTCGGCTCGGTGTCCAACAAAAGCTTCACGTTCTTGCGTCCCAGCCGCACCGGTTTCTCGTCGCGCCCCGTGTTCTCGTCATGGAAAGTGCGGACTTCGGCAACGAACCGTGCCCCGTCCGCTTCCGTTTCTGACAGCGCGCAGTTCAGCCCGTCAGGTTGCCGCGGTGCAATGGCCAGCAGCACCGTCAGTGTGTCGCGCGTCGGCGGAAACAGTTCCGCGATACTCCGGGCTTCGGGTAATGGATCGCTTTCCGGCATGTTGAAGGGCAGGCCGTCGGGAAAAATGCCCCTTGCGCTGACGATGGAAACGGTTCCGTTCTGGAGCGCCTCCGCGTTCAGTTCGAGGCCAACCAAGCCGAACGGCTCAAACCACAGCGACGAGGTCGCAAAGTGTATGGAATCTTCGAAATACCGGCTCTGCGCCTGAAAGTGGTGAGGCCCCAGATGCATGCCCTCCGACCACACGACGCGAGAGAGAAATTTCACAAGTCGTACTGTAGCATAGACTCTGTGCGCCGACACATCTACTAGCGGCCAACGGCCAACCGCGTGGGCCGATGTTGGTTAGGTGACAACCATTTACAGCCAGGTTGGACAAGGCGCTTGCCGGGATGACATCATAGGCTGAAGGGCGCTGCTATGAACCCTGAAGACAAGCACCTGCCCCCCGAGGATCGCGAGAAGTTGGAACGCGGGGGCCGGTGGAAAGTTCCAGCGGTGGATCCGGCCGAGGCCAATCTGCCCACCGTTCCTCTCAGTAAGCCAAAAACGCCATCCACAGGAACTTCTGAGCCGCCCGGCGACTTTACGCGCCAGTTCCAGGCTCCGGTACCGCCAGGCATATCAACGCAGCCTCCCGCACCGAAGCCGCCGCAGGCGCCACCTGGCGCTTTCACGCAAATGTTCCAATCCCCCGTGGCAGCCGCGCCCCCAGCGCCTCCACGCGTCGAACCGCCGGCGGCGCCCGCCGAGCCCGGCGCGTTTACCCGCATGTTTCAGGCGCCTGCGCCACCCGCTTCCACCGTGCCTCCAGCTGCTCCGCGGGCGCCACAGCCACAGACCCCTGGGACTTTTACGCAGATGTTTCAATCGCCGGCGATCGCGACGCCGGCTTCTCCCGTTCCAACAGCCCCGCCTGCGGCTCCGGGCGGCGGCGAATTTACGCTTTTTTTTGAATCTCCCATGCCGGAATCGCGGCCTGGCGGCGAACTGCTGAACCAGCCGGCAGTCACTCCCCCGGCGCCGCCTTACAGAGAGCCTGGCGCGTTCACTCAGATGTTCGGATCGCCAGCAGCACCGGCCGTTCCGCCGCTTCCGCAGCAGCCCACGATGCCGTTGTCCGGCGGATTGCCAGTCGCACCACCGCCTCCGCCCCCGTTAACGGGCCCAGGCGAATACACGCGGATGTTTTCGTTGCCCCAGCAACAACCCACGGCAGCCGCTCCGCCAGCGCCTCCGCCCCTCTACAGCATGCCGGCGCCTCCCGCGACTCCCGTGATCCCGCCCGTGCAAGGGATGCCGGCTCAACCGAACGTAGCTATTCCTCCACCGGCCTACAAAGCCCCAGGCCAACCTCTGGCACCCGTGGCTCCCCCGGTTTACGGGATGCCCGCAACACCCGCTCCCGTGGCCCCGCGCACGCCAGTGATGCCTGCGCCTCCGGCCGCCGCGCTCAAGCTACCAGCATCTCCGGCGCCGACGCCGCGAAAGCCCACTCCCTCGCTGCTCCTTTATGTCGGGTTGGGTGCCGCGTTTCTGATCGCGCTGTTCTTGGTAATTTTCTTGGCTCTGCGAACTTAGGCTAGCGGCTCAAGTCACGCAGGGCAGGTCCCAATTCCGGAAAGGTAAAGCGGTATCCCGCCGTTTCCGCAGCCTTGGGCAGTACCCTCTGGCTGGCCAGTAGCACGTCCGCCATCTGCCCCAACAGGGCGCGCAGAGCTACCGCCGGTACTGGAAAAATGGCCGGGCGGTGCAGCGCCGAGCCCAGCTCTCGCGCAAATTCGGAGTTCCGCACTGGATTCGGCGCCGTGGCGTTCACCACTCCGCTGACCGGATGGTCCAATGCGTAGCGAATGAGGCCGACTATGTCGGCGATGTGAATCCACGACATCCACTGGCTCCCCGGTCCCAACTTGCCGCCTACAAAAGCGCGGAACGGCGGCAGCATCTTCTCCAATGCCCCGCCCTTTCTACCTAGCGCAATGCCGATGCGCAGCTTCACAACGCGCATGCCTAAAGACTCCGCCAGCTCGGCCTCGCGTTCCCAGTCGCGGCAAACATCGGCAAGAAATCCGCTGGCCACGGGCGACGCTTCGGTGAGCACTTCGTCGCCGCGTTCGCCGTAGATCCCGATCGCCGAGGCGCACACCAGCACCTCCGGCCGCTGCGGCAGAGTCGAGAGCGCCGTCACCAAATGATGCGTGCCCTTCACGCGGCCGTTACGAATTTCCTCCCGCGCCCGCCGGGTCCATCGCTGCGCCACAGGCGCGCCCGCGAGATGTACGACGGCATCGGCTCCCCTGAGGCTCTCGGCCGGGGGCTCCCCGGCGAAGATATTCCACGCAGCTCGGCTCAACGCCCGCACCGAATGCCCGTCGCCCGCGAGCGACTTGACCAGATACCGCCCAATGAATCCTGTCGCTCCGGTGACCGTGATATTCATGCCTGCCTCTCCAATCGCCCGATCTCCAGAGTATAGGCCGCGACGCTTGTCTTCCGCTTCCTCTGCGGCCAGCAAGGCACGTACCTCGCCGGCCTACGGACGGTGGCGGCGTTAAGCTTGCGAACGCGCACGGGTACTTACAATGTTACAGGACTGCGCTTGGGCTTAATGGAGGACTCGCCAGGCAGGTCAGGAAACCGCGACAACCACCAGCGTAGCGTCGTCTTGCGCCCGCCCGCCGGTGAAGCTCGCCACGGTCTGCAGGATGCGATTCTTCAATTCGTGTGCCCCGCGATCACGCAGCGCCGAAGTTAACTGGGCAAGGCGCTCTTCTCCAAACTCCTCGTCGCGCGCATTGGCGGCTTCGGTCACGCCGTCAGTAAACAGCACGAGCCGGTCGCCAGACGCCAGTGGAACTGTGGCCTGCTCGTAAGCCCATTCGGGAAACACTCCCAGCACAGCGCCGCCGGCGGCGAGACGTTCCACCTCGCCGCTCGTGCGAACAAGGATCGCCGGGCAGTGTCCGGCATTGGTGTAAGTGATCGTGCGTGACGACATGTCCAGCACGCAATACCAGGCCGTCGCAAACTTGCCGGGCGTGGTGTTGCGATGAACGCTGCGATTCAGCTTGGCAACCAGGTTACTCGGCGCTACCGAGGCCGACGCCAGCGCGCGCACCGTCGCCTGCACGTTCGACATCAATAGCGCCGCCGGCACGCCTTTGCCCACTATGTCCGCGATACAAAGGCCAAGCTTCCCTGCACCCAGCTCGAGCACGTCGAAGTAGTCGCCGCTCACCGCGCGCATCGGCTGCGACGTCGCGGCGATATCCACTCCAGGTACTTCGGGAATCGTGCGCGGCAGCAGCGCCTCTCCCACAGCCTTCGCCTCTTCCACTTCTTCGCGTTCGCGGCGAAGTTCGGTGCGTTTGAGCTGCCCTTTCTCGATCTGATTCCGCAGCGTAAGCAGCAACCGCGCGTTCTCCCATGGCTTGAGTACGAAATCTCCCACGCCGCGCTGCATCGCCGCCACCGCCAGTTCCACCGATCCCCACGCCGTCATCGCCACCACTGGCAGCGTCTTGTCGATGTCCTGAATGCGCGCCAGCAGGTCGAGACCTTCCTGGCCGGACGTCGTGTCGCGCGCGTAATTCAAGTCCATCAACAGGACGTCAAACGGCCCGGATTGCAGCTTGTCCAACACCGCCGCCGGCGAATTCGCCGCCTCAATCTGATAGCCCTCGCTCTTCAGAAGCAGACGCAGAGCTTCCAGCACGTCCGGCTGATCGTCAGCGATCAAGGTTCGCGGTGCACTGGTCATACCTGGGATTACGCACGCGCCATGCCATGAGTTCCGATATCGTAACTAGCTGAAAGCACGATGCCGCACTCCTCATCCTCGGACTCGCTACGTCCAGTTCCGAGATCCGAAAATCCCAGAAGCGGACAGCGCCTATTGCTCCCGCAACGCCCGCATTGGATCCGTCCGCGTCGCCCTCCGTGCCGGAACGTACACTGCGAACATCGCGATCGCCATCAGAAAGACCGCGGCGGTGCCGTACGTCACTGGGTCCGTGGCGGTGACGCTGTATAGTAAGGTCGCCATGATGCGGGTAAGCGCGAACGCAAGTAGGCATCCGGCAGCCAGGCCCGGCGTTACCTTGGCCAGACTCTCTCGCATCACCAACGCGATCACATCCCGATGCTGCGCGCCCAAGGCCATGCGCAGGCCAAGCTCACGCGTACGCGTCGCAATCGAGTACGAAACCACGCCGTAAATCCCGATCGCAGCCAGCATGAGCGCGAGCAGTGCAAATCCGCCCACCAGAAGTAACGCGAAGCGCCGTTGCGCCAACGAGTGCTGAACCACCTGATCCATGAAGCGCACCTGGTCCACCCCGAGCTCCGGATTCGTCGACATCGCCACACGCCGAATAGCAGGCGCCAGACCCTTGGGATCACCCGCCGTGCGGACCATCACCGCCATGGTCGGCGATATGGTCAGGCTGTACAGCGTGGGCTCAGGCATGATATCCAGCGCCCAATCGCGCGTGTCACCCACCACCCCGACTATCTCAACTGCCGACGGTTTCGGCGTCATCACATCCATCAGAAGCTGTTTGCCCACGGCGTTCTTGCCCGGAAAGAATTGCCGCGCCAAAGACTCGCTAATCACCGTCACCGGTTGGTTGTGATCGCTCTCATTCAGATAGCGGCCCTGCTTCAGAGGAATCCCCATCGCGTGCCAGTAGTCCGGACTCACCCAGCGGTACTGCGCCACCGGAAACTTTCCCTGCTCAAATGTGCGTCCCCCCACCCCGAATCGCGTGGCGAAGCGGCTGTGCTCGGTGCGATCGAGCGTCATCGGCGCCGTATTCGCGGCCGCAACGTCCACCACGCCCGGAAGGTTGCGGATCTGCGGAAATAGCGTGCTCCGGAAGAAACTCTCCGCCTGCTCCCAGTTATATTGCGGGACCGGCAGGTGAACCTCCACGGTCACGAGATTTTGCGCGCGAAATCCGGCGTCGACCTGGAGAAGCGTGGCGAAACTCCGGACCAACAGCCCCGCGCCAATCAGCACCGCGAGCGATAGCGCCACCTCCGCCATCACCAGCACACCGCCGATGCCCCCGCGACGCAGCGAGAATGAGACGCCGCCGGTCTGTTTGAGAACTTCGTTCAACTCCGCGCGCGCCGCCCGTGCCGCCGCCGGCAATCCGAATAACACGCCGCACGATGCCGAAACCAGGAAGGTGAACAGAAATACGCCGCGGTCAATCGATACCTCCACCAGCCGCGAGATCTTCCCCGCGGCTAGCGACGTCAGTGCCGGAGTGACAAAGAAGGCGATCAACAGACCGGCCGCGCCACCGGCCACCGCAATCGACACGCTCTCCACCAGAAACAGGCGCATCAACTGGCCGCGCTGCGCGCCAAGCGCGCTGCGAATGGCCGCTTCCTTTCTTCGCGCTGCGCCGTGCGCCAGCACCAGGTGCGACACGTTCGCGCACGCGATCAGCAGGATCAATCCGGCCGCCGCCCACACCACTAGCAGAGCCGGCCGCACGCTGCCCGAAACCTGGTCGGCCAGCGGCACCACCGCCGCGCCCACGGTTTTGTTGGTTGACGCATAGGTTTGCGCCAGCCTGTGTGCCATCGTCTGCATCTCGGCCTGCGCGCTGTTCGCGCTCACACCGGGCCGCAGCCGAGCCACCACTTCAAGCGGATGAAACTGCCTGGTCGTCTGCAACTGCGTCTCCATGAGCGATAGCGGCAGCCAGACATCCGCCCAAACTGGAAACGCGTTCCTCTGCGGCACGATGCCCACTACCGTAAACGCTTGCCCCTCCAGACGAATCGGCTTGCCGACCACCGACCGCTTCGCGCCAAACTTCCGCCGCCACAGCGATTCGCTTATGAGCATGACGTGTTCGCGGTCCTTCTCTTCTGCGGGCAGAAAGTTGCGCCCCGCGATCGGCTCGATGCCCATCATCGGCAGCAGCTTCACCGACGCCATCGTGCCCTGAATTTGCTCCGGCTCGCCATACCCGACAAGCGAGATTTTATTCATGGCCTGTAGCGTGTACGCGGCCATCTGGTCGAAACTCCGGCTGCTCGCGCGCCACTCGTCAAAATCCTGCGCCGTCACCTGCAGAAGCGGAATCGACGGATGCGTTTGCCAGAGCATCACCAGCCGCTCCGGTTCGCGAAACGGCAGAGGCCGCAGCAGCACCGCACTAACTACGCTGAACACCGACGTGTTCGCCCCGACCCCAAGCGCAATGGTCAGAATAGCCGCCAATGCAAACGCCGGATTACGACGAAGAGTGCGAAGTGCGTAGCGAATCTCTTGCATGATGCTCAGACGGCGAGATCCGGCTTATGGTTGCGCGATTTGGAGGATTTGTTCGGCCTCAGCTTGCCCGGCGCAGTTCTTCGCGAACCACGCGCCTTAGGATGGTCTCCAATGGCGCTTCGGACCGCTCGATGTGTGCCCGCAACGCTTGGTTGATCAAGTTCTGGTAACTTCCGCCTCCCGCATCATCAACCTGCTGGCGAAACCAGTCCAAGATGTCGTCATCCAGCCGGATCGTGATTCGCGATTTGCCGCGTGGAACTTTAATCACCGCTGCCCGCTTGGCCTTCGAGAAATCGTCTTGCTTCTTCACGCCGCGTCATCTACGGCAACTACGATGCGCTTCCCGAGCATTTCGAGCGCCGTCTGAAGTTTTTCGGATTTTGTTTCATGATCAGGATCTAACATTCGTCGCACTACAGTCTCGCGTACCCCAAGACGCCGCGCCAGTTCGCTATTGTTCACGCCCCGTTCGATCATCGCCAGATACAGCGCCAGTTTGCCAGCGATCCATAGTGGGACAGGAACCACCCGCTGGCCTCGCTTAAGACGTGACGGCGACGGAATGTCAGATCTTTCGGCGATCCGGAACGCGATCGTGCTCCCAAGACAATCGATGGCTTCCTCGACGGCTTCCCGCATGTCGCGCCCGTCCGTATGGGCCTCCGGAAGATCCGGAAAGCCTACGACAAAGCGCCCCTTCGCGTCACGGCGGAACGTAGCGGGATACGAGAACGAGTGCATGATCTTGTGCTTACCGCTTCTCCAGTTCCGAGAACTGACTGATCCGTACCTCTCCGTCCGGGAATACAGCACGGATTTCCAGCTTGCCACCCATCGCTTTCACAAAATTCGCCAGCGTGCTTACGTACATGTCCGCCTTGCTCTCGATCCTCGATACGGCCGGTTGATTCACACCAAGCGTCCGGGCTAGCTGCTGTTGCGTCAGTTCCCGCGCCGCGCGCAGTTCATCCAACGCCATCTCTTGAATCAGCCGACGGTACTTGGCATCGGCCCGCTTGCGTGCCTCAGGAGTCATCTTCTCCTGGAGTTCCTTGAAATTCCCTTTCCTCATCGTTCCCAAGTCCTTTCCCACCGCCCACTTCTTCAAGGCATTCGTCGTAAAGGTGATCTGCGATCGGCACGTAGGTGTCATACCAGCGGTCGTCGCCGGTCTTGTCCCCTCCGATAAGCAGGATCGCCACGCGTCGTGGATCAAACGCATACAGCACACGATACGGCCGCCCCTCATGTTGGATCCTCAACTCCCGCATGTGGCCGTGTTTCGAACCCTTCACGCCGGAACTGTGCGGAAACCGCAACATCGGCCCGCGCTCCTGAAGAAGCCGAACCGACGCCTCGACGCTCACCTGTTCATCTTCGGCCAACCCGTTCCACCATGCTTCGAACTCGTCGGTGTACTCGACGGTCCATTCCACATTAGGAATATACCACATCGGGAATGTTTTGGCTTGATCGAGCGCGAGCTGGAAGCTGTTCATCGAGGCGAATTTGCCAGGAAGGTGAACTGGCGGTGGATAACCGGGTCCTGACCCTTTGCGGCCGCGCCGGCTCAGCTTGCCCGGCGCAGTTCTTCGCGGACCACGCGCCTGAGGATCGTTTCCAATGGCTCTTCGGAACGCTCGATGTGCGCGCGCAACGCCTGGTTAATCAAGTTCTGGTAGCTTCCGCCGCCCGCATCGTCGACCTGCTGACGGAACCAATCCAAAACGTCATCGTCCAGCCGGATCGTGATGCGCGATTTGCCGCGTGGAACTTTAATCACCGCTCCGCGTTTAGCCTTCGAGAAATCGTATTGCTTTTTCATGTGCTTTCCTCGTACTGCCGCCGTTCTTGCGGCGTGGCCTGCCTCGCTGAGATCAACCGTACCCGCTCCCCGCGCCACGTGTATGCCACAACCAGGAGCCGTCCCGACGCATCCAGCCCCATGGTCACCCATCGCTCCTCGTACTCGGACGACAGGTCACGAATCGTCTGCGCCGAATCATCCTCCAGCGCCGTCACCGCATCAGCGAACCTGACGCCGTGCTTCGTGAAGTTGGCCCGAGCTTTCGCCGGGTCCCACTCAGACTCCACGGTTTATTATATGCACAGATGTGCACCGGATGGGCAGGAAAGCCTTTCCGCATAAGCGGAGGACTGTGTAACTCTGTATCGTATGGCGGGTGATTTTGAGGATGCGCTGAGCGCAGCGCGGGAACTGTTCGCGCACGCGTTAAATCGCGGATTCCCGATCGGTAGCGACGAGGCTTCGCAGTTGTTTGCCGCGGCGGCGGCGCGTTGGCGGTCGATCGAGCAGCACTGTCTAGCAGGTTACGCCATGTCGTTGGCGAGCCGTGCCGCGTTCGGTGACGGGACGAAAGTCGCCGCTTCCGTCACCAGTGCCATGCGTGATTTCCAGAATTGCGTAGCTGGGCAAGAACCGGATTCATTAGAGGCTCTTGTGGCACTTCAGAAGTGGCGGCAGGAGCTAGTTTATCTTGCTGATAGGACAACCGCTAGTAGTTTGTCACAGGCTCTGCAACAGGAGCTCGCACAAAGGCTGATGAAGTCGTTCGGACACTCGCCACACGCTGATTCCTACCTAGTGCGCGGCTTTATTGTAACCACGGATATGTGCGTGTGGACTCCCGCATTTCCAGAGAGCGAGGTGATGGAGGCTCCGAGCAACTCTGGGCTGGCAGCTTGGCAGTCAGTCTGCCGTCCGCATTCAAGCTCTTCATAAGTTTAAACGACTACAGGGGCGCGCAGCAGGTCGCGGAGCTTTGTCCGAATGCATTCGACACGCCGGGGCTTAAAGGCTGGCGTTTCGCGGTTCGTGGTTTTCTTGAACCCGACGTCGCCGCAGAAATGTTCTCTAATGCCGCCGACGCATTTGCAGACGACGTCCCGCCGCGACCCGAGGAGAAGCTAAAACGACATTGGACTTCAATAAACATTGATCTCGGTCTAAATATTTCCGCGCGAGGTCGGCGCTTGCGCGCACCGTGGCCGAACGCCATCGAGTGAGGGATCTCATCAGGGAAGCTGCACTTGCCCTCGAAGGCACGGACTCGGGCTGGGTAAATCCTCAGGTCTCTCAATTTCGCGTGCTGGTGGCTGCGCTGGCCGAGATCACCGATGGCGGGCCCGAATCCATCGTGGAGGAAGCCCGGACGGTACTGGTCCGAAACAACCAGCTATTCGGTCAGCGTCGCGAGGACCTGATCATTTCGCAGTTTCTCGATCTCACCACACAAGCCCTTGTTGAGTTTCGCAGCGATCCAACGTCGGCGATCAGCACCGGGCACCTGCCATTGGCGTTGGAAACCCTCGCACAGATTCCGCTTATCGGCACGGGTGTTGCAGCGGCGGTTGCGCCGCTCATAGCTGAAAGGGCTATCGCGGAACTACTGGGTCCGGTGAAAACCTGGATGCACCGAACGCTGGAAAGCGTTGGCGATGAAAGTGACCTGCGTAAGATTATTCTCCGTCTGGCTCAGGCTTCATTGCCGCGGTATTCCCAAGTGAGACATGGCCCCCTGGAGTACGGTAAGGATGTGGTGATCTTACTCAACCAGGGTGGGCATCGATTGCCCCGGATGTACCAGGCTAAGTGCGGAGACATAACAAAACAGAAATGGAGAGAAGCGCAAAGTGAGCTGGAGGAAATCTTTCTCGTCTCGCTACCTGAGCTCCAAGTGCCAAAAGACGTCGATGCCCGCGAGGGCATCCTAATCTGCAACGGCCATGCAAACCCCTATGTTGAGCCCACCATGAAGGCATGGTTTGAAGAGCAGAAACGGGCGCACAACCGCGATTTCAAATTCATGCATCTCGACGACTTGGTCAACTGGATCGTAGACGACCGACTCGTCAACGAGTTCAGGGCGGTTCTTAGGGAATTGGGGATTGAGCCTTGTTAGCATCGCCGAATGCTGGCTGAACCAGCCAACACTCACTGCCAGCCGCAAGGGGCGTCCTCACCTCACCGCCACCGTCTCCACCAACGGATTCGCTAGATGATGCTCCGCGTAGTACCCCGGCCGCACTCTCTCCACGATCTGCGCCGTTGGCCGCTCCAGCACGCGGAAATACGGGTTCGGATTCAGGCCGATCCAGAACGCCCACGCGATCAGCGGCACGAACACCGCGATCTCGCGCCACGAAAGATCTTTCAGCGATTGGTTCTTCTCGGAAAGGTCGCCAAGCATCGTGCGCTGGAAGAGCCAAATGAGGTACGCCGCGCCCAGTGCGATGCCCACCGCACCCCACACCGCCCAGTTGATGGACATCTGGTACGCGCCCTGCAAAATCGTGATCTCGCCGATGAAGCCGTTGAGCGGCGGCATCCCCATCGAGCTCAGCGCGGCAATCAGAAAGACGATCGTGAAAATCGGCATCACGCGCAGGAGGCCACCGTACTCTTTGATCTCGCGCGTGTGCCGCCGCTCGTAAACGATCCCCACGATCAAGAAGAGCATGCCGGTCGAAATGCCGTGATTGATCTGCTGGATGATCGATCCCTGAATGCCCGCAGGATTCAGCGTGAAGATGCCGAGCGTACAGAACCCCAGATGGCTCACCGAGGAGTACGCCACAAGCTTCTTCCAGTCCTTTTGCATCAGGCACGCGAGCGCCCCGTACACGATGCCGATGATGGAAAGAATCGCGATGATGTTGACCACCGTCGGGTTCTTCGAGGTGTCAGGCAGCAGCGGTAGCGAGAAGCGCAGGAATCCGTACGTCCCCATCTTCAGCAGAACGCTCGCCAGGATCACCGAGCCCGCCGTGGGCGCTTCGGTGTGCGCATCGGGCAGCCAGGTGTGGAACGGGAACATCGGCACCTTCACCGCGAAGCCCAGGAAGAATGCCCAGAATACCCACCACGCTATGCCTGCGGGCAGGTTGGCCTTCATGAGGTCGGCGATGTCGAACGAGTAGCTCTGATACTGGCTGAAGTACTGGAAGTAGAGCGTAAGGATGCCGAGGAACATCAGCACGGAGCCGATCAACGTGTAAATCACAAACTTGATCGCGGCATAGATGCGCCGTGCACCGCCCCAGATGGCGATGATGAAGTACATCGGCACCAGCACCGTTTCCCAGAACACGAAGAACAGCAGGAAATCGAGCGACATGAACACGCCCAGCATCCCAACTTGCAACAACAGAAAGAACGCGTAGTATTCCTTCAGTCGCTCTTGAATTGCGGTCCAGCTAGACAGAATCGAGAGGAAGCCGAGCAGCGTGGTCAGCATCACCAGCAACAGCGAGAAGCCGTCGATGCCCAGGTGATACGACGCGCCGATCGACGGAATCCAATCGGCGCGCTCCACGAACTGAAAGTCTTTTGTGCGGTCGAATTGAAATACCAGCGGCAGTGAAACCAGGAAGCCGATAAACGACGCCACGTTGGCCCAGAGCTTCACCGCTCGCCCATTCGAGCCGGGAATGAAGAGCAAAACGATCAGCCCAACCAGGGGCGTGAAAAGGACGATCGAGAGGATATGCTGCATAGGGGACCGAAGCGGATATCTTATTACAACCGGCGAGGTTGTGTCAGAATCGCTGCATGCGACACTTAACGCGGCGGGCTTGGATCGGGGGCGTGGCGCTGGCTGCGCAGGCGGCTGGCGAGCCACTGGTGCGGCTGCCGCAGAGGGTGCGGCTGGCCATCCTCGGCCTCGAGGGCCACACCAGCGAGATTCTCGAGCCCATGAATTATCTTCCGGACGTCGAACTGGTGGCGATCCAGGACCCCAATCCAAATTTGATGGACGAGGTCCGCGCCAAACATCCGTCCGCTCGCGCGTACCGCGACTGGCGGGAGCTCCTCGATCACGAAAAGCTTGACATGGCAGGCATTTGCGGAACCAACGGGGAGCACGCGGAAATTCTGATTGCGTGCGCCCAGCGTAAACTGCACATTGTCGCCGAGAAACCGCTCGCCATTACCAGTGCGGACCTGGAACGCATCAAACGGTCCGTCGCCGAAAATGGCGTCCGTCTCATCATGCTCATCTCCATGCGGTTCGAAGCACAGTATCGCGCACTGAAACAGATTGTCGATTCGGGTGCAATCGGCGAAGTCGCGCAGATCTCCGCACAGAAATCCTACAAACTGGGCGACCGCCCTGAGTGGATGCTCCACCGCTCCTCATTTGGGGGAACCATCCCCTATATTGCGGTACACATGGTTGACCTGATTCGTTGGACCAGCGGAAGAGATCTGATCGAGACCATATCGGTCCAAGGCCGCGTGGGCTTCCCTTCCTTGCATGAGATGGAGAATACTACCGCCACCATATTCCGCCTGGATAACGGAGGTACCGCCGCGCTGCACATGGATTACCTTCGCCCCGACACGGCACCAACGTGGGGCGATGACCGGCTGCGCCTCGCTGGCACTCGCGGCGTCGCTGAATATCAAGCAGCTACTGGCGTTACCCTCATGACGGACAAACATCCGCCGCAACTGATTTCAGAGTTACCGCCCAACGGGTCACTGTTCCTCGATTTTCTAAACTCGGTATATAATGGCCAGCCCGCGGTACTAGACCTTCGGGATATCTATCGCGTCAACGAAATCGTACTCGCCGCGCGCGACGCCGGCGACCTGCGCCAGATGATTCGCACATAGCCACAGACCAAGCAGAGCTATTCCTCGTCTACGCTGCGCACCGATCACAAACCTCGAGCATATTTAAGAAGCACCAATTCAGTCACTTAACTTTCCAAAGGAGAGTTTGCCTGATTACTAGTCGGCTAACTTCGGACTAGAAGGCTTCCGTACTCCATCAGGGAAGTGAAAGGATATATGGGGACAGACCCGATCATTGTAGTTCCGCCTCCGGTTCGCTGACGAGCTAGTCAAGCGTGGGGCAGTTAGCACTTCGGCGCGCTACACCGGCGCGCGTAAACACATCCCCCCAAATTAAAGTTGCCGTTCCTACGGCAAACTCTGGTATGATTCTCCGAAGATAACTAATCAAGGTTATCTTCGGAGACAGCCAAAGTCTCCCTCATCCGGCGAAAGTGATAGACAGGGTAAGCAGCGGAGTGTGCTGTCTCCTATTCCTCGCTGGCGTCGGGTCGGTGCACAGGACCGGTCCCACCCAAAAGATAAGGCCCTTCGGGCAGTCTGGCAACTCACCCTCCACGGCAAGAGAAGACTTGCGTCGGCAGGCGTCTGCTCTTTATCAAAACAGGAAATATTTGCAAGCTGAGACGCTTTTTCAGAGTGTCTACGCCGCAGACCGGCAGAGCGGCGATCTGCTGCACGCGGGCCGGAGCCTGACATGGATAGGCGCCTGCGATCACGGACTGTTTCGCTACCGGGACGCTCTCCGGGCATGGCTTGAGGCCCGCCGGTTGTCGGAGCGTGTCGCGGACTGGGTGAACCTCGGAAGCCTCGGAGTCGACATTTCCAGCCTGTACTTCGTGATGGGAGACCTCGACGCGGCAGCAGATGCGGCGGAGCGGGCGTTCGCGAACGCGAATCGAGGGAGCTTCACCGACGGCATAGCGCGGGCCCAGATTCAACTGGGAATCGTCCGGGCGCGGCAGGGACGCCTCGATGAATCCGCCGCCGCAATGGACCAGGCGATTGTGATGGCGGAGCGTGAGGGGAACCTTTCGACCGCCGCCGAAGCTTGGGATCACTACGGAGAAGAGCTCCTGGCCCACGGTGCCCTTAGGGGCGCGGATCGGGCGTTGACGGAAGCTTTCCGGCTGCGAAAGGCGCATCGGCTGGCTAAGCTCGATAGCTCCTATTACAATCTCGGAAGACTGCGGCTGCTCCAGGGAGATGCGGCATCCGCTCTGCATCTGCTGGATGCGACGCTCGCGCCGGGACATCATCCCGACAGCCGGATTTCACTTTGGGCCTTGCGTCACGCCCATGGCCAGGCACTCCTCGCACTGGGGCGCACCACCGCAGCGTTCGGCGACTTTCGGGCCGCTCTGGACGTCGCACGGCAGTGGCGGCTGGAGGTGCTGCCAGCAGACTTCACGCGGGTGAGCTCCGAAGTTCAGCTCAATCAAATCTATTCCTCTTTTATCGAAGTGGGCAACTAACTGTATTTCGCCACGGGCAGCGAGGACCTGGCGCGCCAGACGTTTGAGGCAGCCGAAGAGAACCGGGCGGCGAGTCTTCACGCGTTGCAGGCACTGCCTGGCAATTGGCGTGAAGCAATGCCCCCGGAGTATTGGTCGGCGCTGGCGCAGCTACATTCCATCGAGGTCCAACGCCTGAACGGAGACAGTGCGCCGCTGCGGGACGAGATGCGCCAAGTCCGCTCGACCGTACTCGAGATGGAGGCCAGCACGGGCGCCAGAGCGGAGATAAACAGCGCCGGTGTGGCGCAGCAGATTCAGAGGCGCCTGCCAGCAGATGACGTGCTGCTCAGTTTCCACCTGGGTGAACGGCAGTCTTTCCTGTGGGCCATCGACCGCACCCGGTTCCGCGTGTACGCCTTGCCGGGGAAGACTGATCTGGCCCTGCACGCGGAAAGGTTCTCAGACGCAGTTCGAACGGGGGCAAGAGACGATGATTCCGAGGGCCGCCGTCTCTATCAAGAGCTGTTCGGCCAGCTCGATCCGGCCTTCCGGGACAAGCCACGATGGATCCTCGCGCTTGATGAACAGCTATTTCACGTTCCGTTCGCGGCTCTCGTGACCGGCTCGAGCGGAGGCGGTCCGATATACCTGGCCGAGCGCCACGCGATCGATCTCACCACGGGCGCGCTGAGGCTGGTGGCAGAACACACACCGAATTGGTGTGACATCCTCTCCGGAAGATTCTTGGGAGTGGGGGACGCAATTTACAACACCGCCGACCCCCGTTGGAAAGGCACTCAGAACCAGCGGCCTAGTTTTCCCCCGTGGCTCGCCTCCGCCGCCACAACGGCACAGCGCGGCCCCGTGCTGACGCGCCTGCCCGGTACCGCGGCGGAAGTGGAAGCCTGCGCTCGCGCGTGGAATCCGCAGCCAGGAACGGCTACGTTGCTGGAAGGAGCTGCGGCCTCCCCAGAACGTCTGCGCTCCGCCCTTCACGATCAACCCTCGGTGATTCACATCGCCGCCCATTTTCGCCAAGCCAGCGCACCTCTGCACTACAGCATGATCGCCCTGACTCTCGCCGGTTCGAGCGATCCGCAATGGATGGGCCCACTAGAGATCACGCGCTCCCAAATTCCTCCGGGGTTGGTCGTTCTGAGCGGCTGCAGTTCCGGCGGCGCGGATGCGCTACCCGCATCGGGCTTGATGGGCCTCACGCGCGCCTGGCTGGCGGCGGGAGCGCGCGCCGTAGTAGCGAGCCATTGGCCGACACCGGACGATCGCGGCGTTCTGTTTATGGACTTTTACAAACATTTTCGTGAGACCCCTGACGCCGGGCCGGCCGTTGCCCTGCGGAGGGCGCAGCTCGACATGTTGCGCGCGGGCGGATGGCGGTCCGATCCGCAATACTGGGCCACATATTTTGTCAACGGAGATCTGTAGGGGGATCTAATGGCTGGATTCAACACTGAAGCTTTGAGCGCGCCGGAAGACACCGTGGGTACACCAGCCGATTCGCCTGGATCGGATGCACCACTCGCAGGGCCGAACTGGACTGCGCTGGTAGAGAGAATCAAGGCCGACGATCAGTCCGGCATGGAGGAACTATACCGCGTTTTCTCGCGGGGCGTTCGTTTCTACTTGTGCCGGCAACTGGGTCCGCAGGACCTGGAGGACAAGGTTCACGACACGTTCCTGATCGTGGTGCAGGCGGTGCGCCGGGGAGAACTGCGGGAGCCGGAGCGGCTTATGGGGTTCGTTCGCACCGTCGTGCGGCGCCAGGTGGCCGGCCATATCGATGAGGCGGTGCACACGCGCCGGCAGCAGGTGGGGATCGAATCGGGAACCACGGTAGTCGACCTGAACCGCGACCCGGAGGAGACCGCGATTCACCAGCAACACGAGGAGATAGCACGCAGAGTCTTGCACAGTATTTCGAAGCGCGACCGCGAGATTCTGACGCGTTTCTATTTACTGGAGCAACCACAGGAACAGATCTGTGCTCAGATGAACTTGACGGAAACACAATTCCGGTTGCTGAAATCGCGAGCCAAGGCCCGGTTTGGGGAGCTGGGCAAGCGGCGATTGGCGCGCCGGGATGTGTTGCGTTTTACTTGAGAGGTGGCTGGGGAGTGAAAGACTACACGTTTGTGGGGGTCGGTCCCACAACCGGGGACGGTGCTGTCATGCAACTAGGTACAAACGGTCACGCCAGTGAAGAATTGCTGGAGAGCTATGCTTTGGGTTCCTTGGAGGAGCCGGTTCTGGGTGAGCTGGAGGAGCACTTGCTAGTTTGCTCCCGATGTCAGGACCATCTAAAGGAGATTGATACATACCATGCGGCCATGAAGAGCGCGGCCGCGCGGCTGGAGGGTGAGGACGAATCGCGAAAGAGGCTGTGGACGCGCGTTTCCGGCGCGCTGACCGCCCGGCGGCTGGGTTGGATCATGGCGCTAGTCACCGTGGCGCTAGCCGGACTGGCACTGCGCCTGTGGCTCAACCCAGCGGCTCCGTCTTCGCCGGTGGCGTTGGTACTCGAAACCAGCCGTAGCTCCGAGGTGCTCCATGCGCCAACGCGCAGGGTGTTGGAGCTGAGCCTGGACATCAAAGGCCTGCCGGCCTATCCTCTCTACTTGGTGGAGACTGTAGACGCCTTCGGGCACATGCAGGCGCAGTCTAGGGCCGCGGTTTCAGAGGGGCGGGTAAAGACGTCGCTAGCGAAAGGGTTGCGTCCTGGAAATTACTTCATCCGGCTTTACACTCCGTCGCGGGAGTTGCTGCGGGAGTATGGGCTGGTGATCGACTAACGCGCCGCCGCAGGGTCAACAGAATTACCGGAAAGACAGGCTACTCGAAGCTCTTCCGGAAATTCTCAAACTGGAGCTTGAGTTCGGCGAGATCGGACTCGAGCTGGGTAACGCGGGCTTCAAGCGGCGATGGGCGTGGTGGGAGCGCAGCCAACTCGGCGCTTTCGACATCGCCCGAGAGCAGGTGGGCGAATCGGGACTCTTTTTCGCCGAGGCGGCGGGCTAGCTTCTTCACCAGCGGCGGCGTGCGCTCGGCTAATCGGCCGAGAGCGGCATCAACATCGGCCAGGCTGTCGAAGCTGTAGAGGCGCTCGGTGCGGCCGCGCAGCTCACCGACGGTCTGGGGCCCGCGAAGCATCAACACACAGAGCAGCACCTGCTCGCGGCGGTCGAAATTAAAAACCTCGCCCAGGCGGTGCGCGTACTTGTGCACGCGATGATCGCCGCCGCTAATATCCAGCATGAGGCCTTTGGAACGGAGGGTCTCAAGAGCAGCGTACACCGTGTCTTCGTCGAGTGACATCACCGGTTCGCGGTTCGATTTCTGATTGCAGGCGGCTGCGAGCGCATGTAGCGAAAGCGGGTAGTACTCGGGTGTGGCGGTTTCCTTTTCCACGAGCGAGCCTAGTACGCGCGCTTCGATTTCACTGAGGCGAAGAGCGTCCATGGGTCAGTCGTACTTTTCGTAAATGATGTGCCGGCGCTCGAAGCCCATACTCTTGAGCATGTTGCGGACGGCATCTACCATCTCGCGCAGACCGCAAATGTAGACGTCGATGTCGCGGCTGGGGCCGATGGCGCGCTCGATATGCTGTTGTACGCGGCCAGTGCGGCCACTCCAGGCAGAACCAGGATTCGTGAGCGTGGGCCAGAAGTGGAAATTGGAATGCCGGCGCTCCAGCTCCTGGAACTCGTCGCGGTAGAGCAGGCTGTGCTCGTGGCGGACGCCGAACAAGAGGGTGGTGCGGTGCAAGGGATCCTTCGCCAAGCGGCCGGGAAGCATGGCACGGAACGGAGCGATTCCGGTTCCGGTGGCCACCAAGACCGAATCCTGCGGCGGTTCGCGCCAGACGAACGTGCCGAACGGTCCGCGCATTTCCACGCTGTCGCCCGGTTGCATGCTGAATAGATACGGCGAGAACTGGCCGCCCTGCACACGATTGAGACACAGTTCGAAGCGGTTTCCGGACGGTGGAGAAGCGATGGAATAAGCCCGAGTCACCGGCTGGCCGTTGACGTTCTCTTCGAAGGAAACCCACTGGCCGGGGACGAACAGGAACTGGGCAACCTCCGGCAATTCGAAAACGAAGTGGCGGATTTCGGGGGCAATCTCACGGGATTCTAACAGCCTGACTCTCAATTGGGTTTTCCTGCGGCGAGTGTTTCCTTCGCCCTTTCCTTGAGTATGACGCCGAGCGCGGGATGGCCGTCGAGCGGCGGAGCGATGCGAATCTCCACGCCTTGATGCATGCGGACCAAGCCGGCGACGATCTTAGGGAGATCGCGCTGTAGATGCACTCCGAGCGTCAAAAAATACGGCGCAATAATGACACGCGTGGCCCCCTGGCCGATCACCGCGGCCACGGCGGCGGCAAGATCCGGGTCGCCTTGCTCCAGAAACGCGGGTTCCACGAGATCAAATCCGCCGTCGCGCCGGAGATTCTCGGCAAGGCGGCGGACGGACTCGTTCGCGGATTCAATACTCGAGCCGTGGGCGAAGACGACGATGGCAGTCGCGGACATCGTTATTCTTCGAGTATCGCAAATGTTCTGGAGGCTGACGCCGGACACCGCAGGCGAAGCTCGGGCGGCATCCCGTGCGATAGGGAAAGCCGCGTGCCCGCGCTAGCCGCCGGCGCCGTGAATGTAGGCGCGCATGTGGTGCAGCTCTTCGGTCTTCTGCTCCAGCGCGAAATTCATAAGGTCGCGCATGGACAGGAACGCCACGACGCGGCCGTCATCGGTCACCGGCAGGTGGCGGCAGTTGTGGATGCGCATGGTCTCCATGGCCTCCTCCATGCCGACGGTTGCGTCGATCGTGAACACGTTGGTGGTCATGACTTCGGAGACTGTGGTCGCGATCGGATCACGGCCCCCCACGACGACGCGAACCAGAAAATCGCGTTCGCTGAAGATCCCCTTCAATTCCCCGCCGTCCATCACCAGAATGGCGCCAACATGCAACTCGGCCATGCGATGCGCCACTTCCGCGACGGTCATCTGGGGTTCGACCGAGTACAACTCCCGCTGGGCAAGGACGTCCTTGACTCGTGACATAGCCCCCCTCCAGGACAATACAAGTACCACAAAA
>Ga0181536_10002514_pt1 | contig 20693 bp, 15 predicted proteins | sample PEATcosm2014_Bin_41_FD_121105 | JGI IMG/M metagenome (GOLD analysis project Ga0181536, IMG submission 121105) | Peatland microbial communities from MTU Mesocosm Facility, Houghton, MI, USA - PEATcosm2014_Bin17_60_metaG | ecosystem: Environmental > Terrestrial > Soil > Wetlands > Peat | place...
GCCAACTCGATGTCCGTGATGGCTGCGATCCAGGCGACCGGCTCAGAGTGGATAGGATGTACTGCGAACAAGCCCGCGGCCACAAACGCCAACGTGCGGTCGTTAAACATGCGCCAGGTAACGAGAAACAGCACAAGCACCACGAGCAAGTTCAGTACGAGGTTTACCAGGTGGAAAGCCAACGGCATGGGTCCGAGAAACTGCTGACAGAGCAAATACCCGAATGACATCAAGGGACGGTAGTAGTTATGGGAGTAGTCTCCGCCAAGGAAAGACCAAACGGGGGTGGTGAAAATCTCCTTCAAGTGATGAAAATTCTGAAGGTAGGGGTTGTTCACCACTTGCGTGAAGTCGTCATAAATGAAAAGGTTACGGAGAGTATTGAGGTAAGGAAAAACGGCAAAGGCCGCCAGAAAAGCCAGCAGCAGGCCGTCGGTCCACAATATTAAATGTCGAGACCCAGACAGGTTCGCAGGATGGGAATCCGCTTGCGCTCGACCTCCCAGCAAATGGCTCACTCCCGAGTCTGATTTGGACCCGTGCTCTCTGTGGCACGAGCCGTCAACTTCCTCGTAGGGCATGAAGAAAAGATCCACCACAGATGTGATGAGCCTTCTCTTGGGTTGGGGCTCTGGCGCGCTGTCGCACTGCTTTTGGTTTTCTTGTCTCGGCGCAAAGATATTGAAAGCCATCCTGAGCGCAGATTACAGGAACCTTCGCCAACTGTGCGTGAAGCTGGGTGAAGCGCTCTGGAGTGCGGCAGCTTGCTGCCGCTTTCCCTCAGGCCAGCTTGCTGGCCGTGCACTGGAGTTCGATGCTTGGACAGGTGAAGCGCGAGCAAGCTCGCAGGACAAAAAAGCGGCAGCAAGCTGCCGCACTCCAGAGCTCAGCAGAATAAGTACTTACGCCACCGTTCGTCCGAGCGGCCCATCATGCGCATGATCTGACGGCTGGTGTGCAGCGTAAACGGCCGCGGCGGTCTCAGAAGTTTCAACCCCGCCTCTTCCGGCAGCCGGTCGCCCTTCAGATTATTGCACTTGTGGCAGCAGGCTACCAGGTTATCCCAGTCCGTATGGCCACCTCGCGAGCGCGGAATCACGTGATCCAGCGTGAGCTCGTGCGCCGGGAAAGCCCGGCCACAGAACTGGCAGGTGTAGCGGTCACGCAAGAGCAGATTCTTCCGAGACAAGGCCCGTGTCTGATAAGGAATCCGTCGAAATTCCAGCAGTCTGATGACCGAGGGAATACGAACTGCGAACCGAGCCGCACGGATGAAGCTGCCGTCATCTTCTTCTGTAGTTGCTACGCCTTTCAGGATAAGAACCAAGGCGCGGCGAACTGCCGTAACGTTAATGGGCTCGTAGGTCGCGTTCAATACGAGAACAGGTTCTTGCAGCGACCGTTGGTGGTCATCCTCCGACATGACATTCATCCCGCTGAGGCACTATTACTTGCCGCCCCGTGTTCATTATGTTCAGTTATGCCTAAATTCGTCAATAGGCGAGGTCAGATCGAGGGCGCCCACGTCCGGGAATTGCGGCGTCGCGCGAGCCAGCGACAAGGCCAGGACGCGCGCGGCGCCCGCCCGCTTGAGGGCGGCGGCGCAAGCGGAAAGAGTCGCCCCGGTCGTCATCACGTCATCGACCACCACAACTGTACGGTTACGCACATCTTCGGGCCTGCCCACGGAAAAGACGCCGCTAACATTCTCGCGCCGCGCGCTCACACTCAGGCCAACCTGCGGAACAGTGGCGCGAATGCGTCGCAGGGAACCCGCCACTAATCGCAATCCGCTCTCCTCTTTTCGGAGACTTCTTACCAGACCTCTCGCCAGCAGTTCAGCTTGGTTGAACCCTCTTTCGCGCCTTCGGGAAGGGTGCAACGGTACCGGCACCACGATGGCTGATTCAGGCTCGGGCAGCGCCTCCCATGCCCGCGCCAAAAGCGCGCCAAGGCGGCGGCCCAGGTATTCCCGCCCGTGAAATTTCAAACGAAGGATAGCCTTGCGCAAGTTTCCAGTGTAGAGCCCATAGCTTCGCGCCCTGTCGAATTCCGATTCGCCTTGCCGGCACGAGCCGCAAAGCGAGTCTACGGAGTCCATTGCCTGTAATGAGGCGAAAGGGAGACCACAACGGTCACAAGCAGGGCCGAGCCAGGGTTGAAGGCTTTCCCAGCATGCCCGACATATGGATGCGCCGCCCGGTTCCGTGAGTTCCTGCTGACACAACAGGCAATCGGTGGGGGAAACTACAGCAAGCAAACTGCCGACTAATTCCCCAAAAATGGAGGGCGTGGGCACTTTGGAATTGCGGGCGAGATAGAAGACGAACCTCGCTTTCGACGCTGCTTCAGCGCGCTAGAGGAGACCCTGGTCCTGCTTTTCCTGGCACTCGAAGCAATGGCGTGCCCAAGGCACCGCCTCCAGGCGTTTTACCTGGACTTCCCCTTGGCAGGACACACAGAGGCCGTACGTGCCCTCTTTGACGCGTTCCAAGGCTTCGTTGACCATCTGCAGAAGACGCCGGTTCTCGTCGCTTTGGTGGAAAAGGAACTCTTTAGTATAGGAGTTGGCGGCCTTGTCGGCGATATCTTGAGTGGCTTCTTCGTCCGCCTCACGCCCGTCGCGCTCGGACTTCGTCACCAGTCGCAATAACTCATCTTGCGTCGTGACCAGGCGCTTCTTGTAGTATTCGGCTTTCTTCTTGTCCATGTCCAACCTTTATTGCCGCCAAACGAGCTAGACCAATTCAATTTTATGAGGCACAGTGCAAACTGTCAAGCATACGGGCACTGGTGTCATTTGGAGCGCAGTCATTCCGTCCCGCCATGGCGGGACGGGAATGACCGGCGGCTCGAGTGAATCGCCATTCCAAATGAGACCAGCACCCCGTGCCGCGATTCGGTCCCTCTAGAAGTCCTTTTGAGGTTAGAATGCATCGCTGCAGGCAAGCCAAATTCACCAAGGAGAAGCACCATGCCGGAAACATACAAAATCACAGAGCTGGTGGGAACCTCACCCACGAGTTTTGCCGAAGCTACAAAAGCAGCAGTTGCGGAAGCGGCAAAAACGCTGCGGCACATGGCTTGGTTCGAGGTCGTGGAGGAACGGGGCAGGATCGTAGACGGCGCGGTGGCGGAATTCCAAGTCACCATTAAGATTGGATTCAGAATCGAAAAATAACAGAATCCGCGACGTGTTGGAGCCCTTGGGAGAGAGGTAGTAAATTCAAATTAGGTGCCCTCTCCCCCTCTTGGGGGGAGAGGGTGGACCGCTGCCGGCGCTTTCTCCAGCCCGTCAGCCGACGGGGCCGGGTGAGGGGGTCGACTCAACATCTTCACTTAATCCTAGTGAAAGACATAAACAGGCGATGCCTTTCCCGCCCGAACGCTCCGTTGCGCTTTCTGCCGAAACTCCTTGAAGGATGGCCGCCTCGTGAAGAAGAAAAGGTGCGTCTTGCACCTGCAATCCGACGAGCCAAACCCCGCAATGGGAACGGAGGCGCCTCGCAGCGCGCGCATAACGCGAGCCCACTGATGCTCGCGACAAACCCGGTCGTGAGAATACCAAATCCGGTCGAGACAAGTATGGGGTCGCAGGTAATCAACGTGCCAGTGAGGTCGCGGCGAAAACTTCTGATGGTGCGCGACGCGGGCTCGGACACCTCCCGGCCCGACCGCGCTACCTACGTAAACGTAGAAACCTCGTCGAAGCTGCAATAGGCCGAGCTTCCCTACTTGGACCAGCCCTTCTTGGGAACAGAAGAGGATTAAAGCGTAGGCGCCGCCTTTTGCTGTCATGATCGTTCTGCTCGTCGCCGTCGCCGCAGCCGCAGCCGCAGGCATCGGGCAAGTCCCCTTTAACTCCGATACGCGAGTTTATGCGAAGCCTCACTTGCCGGCAACTTCCAAATTCCGCTGTACAGTAAAGGACCAACTTGCTTCTGGTGTCAACACTCACGGTGGCTTATTCTTATACTCCCTTCGGGTCTGTCATGCTGAGTCCGCCGCGGCGGACGAAGCATCTCGCCCTGCTGTTGCTCGGCAGAAAGGTCCAGAGCGAGATTCTTCGCTTCGCTCAGAATGACAGCGAAGTCCTCAGGATGACAGCAGGGAAGCGTTTTTTCCGCAGGCTGTTAAGCCTGGAGAGGAGGTAGCAAAGCGAAATGCACATTCTTGACCAGTTCAAACTCGAGGGCAAAATCGCCCTGGTGACGGGTTGCAGGCGCGGAATCGGGAGAGCCATGGTTTTGGCTCTGGCAGAGGCCGGAGCAGATATTATCGGGGTCAGCGCCTCGCTGGAGAAAACCGGCAGCCAGGTGGAACGGGAGGTTCGGGCGCTGGGCAGAGACTTCCGTGGTTATGCCTGTGACTTTAGCAACCGCAAGGCTCTTTATGCGTTCATCAAACAGGTGCAGGCCGATTTTCCAACCATCGATATACTGGTGAACAATGCCGGGACCGTTTTGCGCAGACCTGCCGTCGAATACCCCGACGAATACTGGGATAAGGTGATTGAAGTCAACCTCAACGCGCAGTTTATTCTGAGCCGGGAGATCGGAAAACGGATGGTGGAGAGAGGCCAGGGTAAGATCATCTTCACTGCTTCCCTTTTGGCGTTTCAGGGCGGCATCCTGATTCCGGGCTACGCGGCCAGCAAGGGCGGCGTGGGCCAACTTGCCAAGGCCCTGGCGAACGAATGGGCGGAGAAAGGCGTCAACGTCAACGCCATCGCGCCCGGGTATATCAGCACCGATAACACGGAGGCGCTGCGAAACGACCCGCAGCGCGACTCGGCCATCTTGGCGCGAATCCCCGCCGGGCGCTGGGGCGAACCCGAGGACCTCAAGGGAGCCGTTGTATTCCTTGCCTCCTCTGCCTCGAATTACGTCCACGGCTCCATCCTCACGGTCGATGGCGGTTGGATGGCCAGGTAAGCCTTGGGAAACGGCCCCCTTACCACCCCCTTGCCCCCGCGCCTCACCAGTAACGTCTGACATGACTCGACGCGGTCTCTGTCATCGGGCCCCCGGTTGGGATATAATGCCCTCCGATGGTAAGTCAGCGGGCACATAGTCTTTCAGAGTTTCGAATTGTCCTGGTGTTCTCGGTCGCCGCTTTCGTGTGCGCATCTGTAGCGGCATCGTCCGCCGCCCAGGTTTCCAAGAAGGCGTCGGTGGCCGAATCTCTGTCCGCCGCTGCTGAGCGGGGCATCAACCTTGCCTCGAGGGGTCATTGTCCGGAAGCGCTTTCGATTTTGAAAAAGACCATGCCGCAGATTGCAGACAAGGATCTTCGCTATGACGCGGCCATGGCAAGCGCCCAATGCGGGATGAGCGTCGACCAGGCTGACGTGGTCGTCGAGGCTCTCGTCTTGCTGAATCGCGAATTCCCCGGCAACCCCAAGGTACTCTACGTCACAACCCGCTATTTCTCCGAGTTGGCGAATCGTACCGCCCAGAAACTCGTGCAGACGGCACCTTCTTCGGCGGAGGCGCAGGTGCTCGTCGCCGAGGCGTTTCAAGCCCAGGGGAGAGGGGACGAGGCGGCGGCAAAATATCGCCAGATCCTGGAGAAATACCCGAGTCAGCCGGGAGTGCATTACCAGCTCGGTCGAATCCTTCTTTCAAAGCCGTTAAGCCAAGAGACAACCGAAGACGCCAAAAAAGAATTCGAGGCTGAGCTCAAGATCAATCCTTCCTCCCCCGCCGCAGAGTTCATGCTCGGGGACCTGGCGTGGAGAGCGCATAATCTGAACGAGGCCATCGAGCATTTTTCGCGGGCGACGCAATTCGACGAGGAGCTCCCGCAACCATACCTTGGACTCGGTTTAGCGCTGAATGCTGCCGGAAAGTATTCCGAGGCCATCCCGGCTCTCAAAAAGTACGTCGAGATGGATCCCACCGACGCGGCGGGCTACTATCAGCTAGCTATCGCCTACGCCAGGACTGGAAACAAGCAGGAGGCAGATCGGTTCATGGCTCTCCAGCACGAGCTCGAGAAAAAGAAGCCGCAACTGATGCCCACATTCCAGGACCTCTCACAACCCCACTAAGGAATCGGCCGAAGATCAGGAACTCAGGGAATGCGGGTGGGCGCCTTCTCGATGCCTTTTCTCTACTTCCACTTGCCCTCGCCTTCGACGATCGTAATGTATCGATCGATGGGGAGATCGGTGAAACGTTCCGTTATGCCCGACGGCTGCGGCCATTTCACCTCCAGCCAGTCGATCTTGGTCCGCTGTCCGAGGCCCAGCACAAGGCGCGGGTCGTGGGCGGAGAGATAGCTACCGCCGCCGAATTTGTAGCCATCCCGCTGAAAGTCGCCGGACCGATAGGTGACTTTGGCGCCGACCGCGTCGATATTGGATTTGCGGCCGATGAGGCGGACACCCAGCCAGTGGTTTTGCCGGCCCGCGTTGTTCCGCAGCAGGACGGGAGCGCCGTTGCCGACGGCGGCGAGCACGTCCACCGAGCCGTCGTTGTCGAAGTCGCCCACGGCCAAGCCGCGGCCAGCGATCGGCTTCGAGAAGACTGGACCGCTCTGCTTGCTCACATCTTGGAAGCCCTGGCCCGTGTTGCGAAGGAGCATCATGGGTTCTTCATAGGTGACGCCGGGCACGATGTTTGCAACATTGGGTTCGGGGTGACCATTGTTGAAGATGAGGTCAGGGTTGCCGTCGTTGTCGTAGTCAAAGAACTTCACAGCCATACCACTTAGCATGAACGTTAGCGAGGCGATTCCAAGGGCCGGGGCAACGTCGGTGAAGATCTCGTTACCATCATTGTGATATAGCGCGAACATCTCGCGATCTACGACCGAAACGAAAAGATCAATCCTGCCGTCGTGATCGTAATCGGCGGCGTCCACTCCCATGCCCGACCGAGCGAGGCCGAAGGCGTTGTAACCCACACCTGCAAACGCACCGATCTCTTCAAACCGACCCTTGCCGCGGTTGACCCAGAGGAAGTTAGGGTCGGTGTCATTCCCGACGAAGAGGTCCATCCACCCGTCGTTGTTGATGTCGGCGGCAACAACACCCATCGCCTTCCCCGGCGACTGGGCGATGCCGGATTCCTTGCTGACGTCCGTAAAGGTGCCATCACCGTTGTTGTGAAAAAGCCAGGAAGGCATCGGCTTGTAGACGGTCGGTCGGCAGTACCAGCGTTCGCCGGTCAGCTTGTTCCCGCACCATATGGTTTTGTCCAGCAGCGCGTACTGGCCGACAAACAAGTCCAGCCGCCCGTCGTTATCATAATCGAACCAAGTCGCGCTCGTGCTCCACCCTGAGGCGGCGACTCCGGCTTTGGCGGTGACGTCGCTGAAGGTGCCATCGCCATTGTTGTGGTAAAGGATGTTGTGTCCATACTGAGTGACGTAGAGATCCGGAAACCCATCTGCATCGTAATCGCCCACGGCTACGCCCATACCGTAGGCGTTTCCCGTCGCACCGGCCTTTTCCGTCACATCGGTGAACGTGCCATCCCGGTTGTTGTGGTACAGCGCATTTCGCAAGGGGTGGAGCGGGGCATAGAAGTCACACGGGCCGCTGTTGACGAGGTAGATATCCATCCATCCATCGTTATCGTAGTCGATGAACGCACAGCCAGCGCCCACGGTTTCAGGCTCGTACATCATGGGAGAAAGCCCCGCGACGTGAACCCACGAAATTCCACTGGCTGCGGGAGGAATCTCTTCAAAGGCGGGCGGCGAATTCGCGGCGGAAAGCGCTGTGCACCTGCCTGGGACAACGAGGGAGGACGCAACAATCCCGCCCGCAGGGACTGAGCTCAGCATCTGGAGGAATCGGCGGCGCGTGAGAAAACTCTTTGGCTGACCGAACGTCCTTGCGCTAGGCATCCCCAGCATTATACACCGGGAGCGCCGCAACCAAATCTATAGTCGAGCCGTGATTTTGCGGGGCGCTACCGCGCCTTCTGAGCGGCGCGATAGGTGTGGTCAAGCGTCTCGAAATCGGAAGCCGGAGCCGCCGCGAGTCCCTCGGCGGGAAAGCGTCGGCCCCGCTCCGCCATCACTTCCGAAGGGGAGCGCTGGACGTAGCCCGCGGGAATCTCAAAGAGGTCCGGGAAAGGATCTCCCTCCTTAACGAGGAGCGCCTCGCGTTCAACCCTGACCCGAAGTCCAGGGAGTTCGCGCTCGAGGGTATGCTTGAGGGCAAAGCAGTTCAGTTCGGGCGCCCTCCACTCGGTAATCTTGCCCGGGTCGCCGTCGCCGGAGCCTCGCAGCGTGCGCTCGACTACGACCGTGTCGTACCCCAGAAAGGTTGCGTGCTTAGCCCCGGGGTCCGTGCTGCAAGCCTGCGGTGTTGTGGAAAGTTTGGCGATCACGTCCCGAGGGTAGGGGTAGGTTGTAAGAGACTCGGTTGAGGGATCGACCGAGGTCCGCGCTCCGGCCGAGTAATCCATGACGACCCTCATGTCGCCCCACCCGCGGTCGGGCATTATTTGTCGCTTCATGTCCCTGACCCACGAGCCGTCCCTCCTCGTGGCATGGACATAGTTCAGTATGCGAGGGCCTGCCGTCGGCGCGCCGCATGTGGCACAGCCCACTCCTGGCTCTTGGTAAGTCCTCTCGACCATCGCCGCCGTGAACGGAGTCCACTCCCCGCCCTGCGCCCTCGCCTTAGAAACCCGGTAGCTCACCACGGTGGACAGCACTCCCAGGGTCACCGCAAGCGAAATCCACAGTGTTCTTTTCACAATGCCTCCTCCTTAGCCTCCAGCATTAAGCGTGCCAGAAATGCCCGCCGCTGTGGCAGCCCTGGGGCCTAGTAGTTGCTGCACGCGGCGGCGGGATCGCATATCTGGAAAATGTAGCAATACTGTCCCCCGGCTACGCAGGCGTACCCCCAGCCCTCACACTGCTCCTCTCTAATGCAGTACTGTCCATAACACACTGGGACCGGAGGCTTGCACGCGTTCATGCTCCCCCCCCCCGTGAGGCACAATTCCCCGTCAGCGTAGCCCGCCAGGTTTTCACTATATGCGCAGATCGTCGCTCGTGCGCGTGTCGTTCCGAGGATGGCGCCCACTGCAATTGCCCCGCACAACAGCAGTACCAAACGGAATCTAGTCATGCGAGTGAACCTCCTCGTTCTGGGTTTCCAAATTCGTATCCCTAGTTTACCCCCCCCCCGCTCGCGAATGTCAAGCAGCTTCTCACGTCCCTAATCCGTCAATAACGTGTGGGTAGGCAACGAAGGCGTAGGGGCGAGGCGCCGCTCGCGCCAGCACGCCGCTCGCCCCCGCCCAGCCCAACATCCTGAGGAAACGCCGGCGGGACAGTGCTTTCCACCGCTCGCTTCGAGTCATAAACATCCGCTAAACCCTTGCCTAAATCTATCCCGCTCCTCGTATCCTAGCTCAGACTAGCGTGTGGGAGTGAGAGGCGGTTCGAGCAGGTGATGACCTCGCCGGGAGGAGCGTCCCGTAGAGCGGAACAGCGCTCACACAGCTCCCTCGAACTGGGCCACGATCTCAAAGCTCTTCTCGTTACGCGTTTCGAAGATGACGGTATCGTGGTGAGTGCCGGAAAACCCCGAAGGCTTGCCGTTCACCGTCGCTGCTTTCAGCGAGTGCTTGCCGGGTAGGCGGAATTTGACCTGCACCTCGCGCGGCGAACCCGCCCGGGCGAGTTCCACTCGCCCGACGATGCTCTTCTTCTCCGGCTTGGCTTGCAGGCTGAAGTCGATTCGTCCCCAGCGCGTCGGTGCCTGTTGAATCCTGCTCTCTTTTCCGGAGACCACCCATGCGCACGGGAGGCCCTTCGCCAAATAAAGCCTATCCTCGTCCGAATCCTCAAGCACCAGCATCCAACGGACCAACAAGGGGATTGTCTGCTGGGCGGGGATGCAAAACAGCGACGTATCCCCCGTGATGCCCGAGACTTCTCCGGCGACCCAACTCCCCCGCGTGTGGTCGTGATAGCGATGCGAGTAAAGGAACAGCAGGAATTCCTCAATTCGGTCGAGGCGCAGCAGCATCTGCGCGTAGCCGTACGAAATGAAGCCCAGGATATCGCGACCGTCGGGATGCGGAGGTTCCACGTTGGCCACCACGCCGAGCGTGGTAGCGCCATAGGCGCGCATGCAGTCGATGACCAAATTGGCCAAGGAGGCAGGTAACACATCCGCCTGCAGCAATTCGGCGTAGGCCCGGTGCGCCCACTGTTGCGGGCTGGGTCTTTCCTTTTCCATGGATTCCCAGAACGTCAGCTTGGTGGCTGGAAACGGCCCGACGTAAGGGGGATTCATGTCCTTTCGGACGTCCTTCTGCATACTCGCGGTGACGGCATCCTGAAGGGTCCTACTGCGCCTGAGCCAATCCCCGGCGGTCTTTTTCACACCCGGCCCGGCTTTCCTACCATGAATAGCCGGCCACACCCGGCTGATGTCCTTGAGCCCTCGGGCAGCATAGGCGCTGTTGGCGAAATAGGGGAGCCACCAAGTCATGGGCTTCGGCATGAGACAGGAGTCCGACTCGCTCCAACCGTGGATCAAACCGTAACCGAGATCGTCCTGCGGCAACCGTAGGCTTTCGTCATGAAGCGCGATGAGGACAGCGGCCGTCGCCTCGATCTTCGCTCGGTGCTTCAGAGGCAGGGCGCTGTCCTGCGTGTAGTTGAAGTATCGGGCGAGCAGCGACAGCGTCATGCCGAACTGCGCGACCTCCGGGCCGCGCATGTTGTTCACCCCCTTCGAGTCCACGAAGTCGGTGAAAAAGTTGTCGATAATCTTCCGCGCCTGGTCGAAACGGCCCCACTCAAGATTGGCAAACGTGGCCATGGTGAAAACATCCTGGAAGCCGTCGTATTCCGACCCGTAATAGTCCCGATCCACGGCCCCGTATTTTGGGTACACGCCGCCGGGCCGTACCATGAGTTCTTTGGCGAAGGCGTGCTTCGACATATCGATCCAAACAGTTTGGGGAAGCGCGGCGGGCGCGAAATCGTGCAAGTGCTTGTCCCAATATTCCGCGAAGACTAGCAGCGCCCGGTAGAATTCTTCCGGCTGGGGATCCTGGCGCGCCGGCGGAAAGGCGGGGTAGCTGTGGCCGTAGAATGCCTTCAGGATCTTCCCGTTCTCGATCTTAGCCGTGCGGTGCCAGGTTTGCACGATGAACTGGTCGTGAGCTTCGACGTCACCGAACACGATGACTTCGTAGTAAGCGGATTCCGAAATCGGCATGACCTTGCGGACGGCCGGCATCCAGCCCCCGATGAGGCCATCGTATCGTTTCTGGACCGCTTGGGCCCCCAGTCCCGGAAAGTACTGCGCCGCATGGTAGGTTCTCGTGCTGCCGTGGGGGTATACCGGCATGGTGTCAAAGCACTCTTTGGTTCCGACAAAGGTGTCCCAATGATATCGCTGAAAAGCGTGATTCTCGCCCGTACCTGATCCCTGAGGCGGAGCAGCCGATTTCACCATCTCGGGATCAGGATCGCCGTTTTGCAGAAGCCGATCCGCGAGGAGATCACGGCCCGTCATGCCGATATGTTTCAGACTCAGCCCCAGCCAGGGAGGGCTGGCCTCCGCAAACGTGGCTTCTGCGCTCTTCGTGAGCACTCTTGAAGTGCCTTGCGAGGAGACGAAGGTCAACGGCCCCTCCCGAGTCCGCAGGTCTTCGTACACCTTCCAGCTCGTCGGTCCGATCTTGAACTCGCAGACGAGCGTGTGACCTTCTATTCCGATGTCGGGGCTGGACGCCGATGTCAGTCCCGGCTCCATGCCCTCGTGAGGTGCGATTCCTGGGCCTGAGGGCGCCGATGCGTTGCCACTACATGATAAACTCTGCAAAGCTGTCGTCGTCGCCGCTAAGTTCTGCAAGAATCGTCTTCGATCCATCTCGACCTCCGCTTTTACCGGCATCTTAGCCACCCCACAGCCCCGCCGAGTGTGGGATGGTACATTAGCGACCCTCGAGAATGCAAGGCATCTGGAACGGAGACAGGGTCGCATCAAAGTCCCCGAAAGGTAACATCCCGAAGCGGCTCTGCCGCCTGCTGTGCGGAAAGGCTTCGCCTTTCCGCGGGCTTCCGCCCTGACTGACCCCCTCGGCTCGGCTGGAAGGCTGCGCCTTCCAGCCGAGCCGAGGGGAAGAAGAGAGACTGTCTGCGCCGGAAAGCCAGAGGCTTTCCGCACAGCAGGCGGCAGAGCCGCTTTTTGCGCGACTTTGACGCGCCCCTGGGGGCGGGGAATTCAACCTGCCAATCCTCTAGTCAATCTTGCATCGTTACTCTCGTATTGGAGAGGCAGAAATCTCTTACACCGACCACCCTCGCTGATGTACCCTACCAACGTTGTGGCGGTTTCCGTCTGCGAGTCTTTGTCATGAGAAGGCTCTCCAATATTTCCAGACGAGATTTGCTCAAGTTCATGGGGGCGGCATTCGCGTCGGTCCCGCACGCCCGGGGAATTGCCTCAACGGGCAATCCCGTTACCTTCGTGGACGTGGTGCCTTCCGCGGGGATCACCTTCCAGCATGACAATGCCGCAACCTCCGCAAAATACCTGATTGAAACCATGGGGTCGGGCTGCGGCTGGATTGATTACGACCAGAATGGTTTGTACGATCTGTACTTCGCCAATGGCGCAGAAACCCGCCTCTACAAACCCAAACAGCCCTTGCGTGCCGCCCTGTACCGCAACAACGGCGATGGCACGTTCACCGACGTCACCCTTCAAGCGGGCGTCGGCGCCGAGGGCCTGTTCGGCATGGGCATCGCCGTGGGGGATTATGATAACGATGGTTTCCCGGACCTCTATGTTCTTGGTTATGGCCGGTGCATTCTCTATCACAATAATGGCGACGGGACCTTCACGGACGTGACCGCGCGGGCGGGAGTGGAGAATAAGGGGCGATGGGCATCGAGCGCCGCATGGTTTGACTACGATAACGATGGGAAGCTGGATCTCGTGATCGCCAATTACGTTGACTGGACGCCGGAGAGCGACTTCTGGTGCGGCGACCACGGCCCCGGCATGCGCAGCTACTGTCATCCCAACGATTACAACGGGGAGCCGCCGACCCTCTATCACAACAATGGCGATGGCACGTTCACCGACGTCAGCAAGGAATCCAAAGTCGGGCTCAAGCCGGGGAACGGCCTGGGCATCGTGACTTTCGACTATGACAACGACGGTTGGCAAGACATCTTCATCGCCAATGATGCGCTGCCCAACTTCTTGTTTCATAACAACCGCGATGGGACTTTCAGTGAAATCGGTTACCTGGCGGGCGTTGCGGTCAGCATGGATGGCGCAACGGAGTCGGGCATGGGAACGGATGCCGCTGACCTCACGGGAAGCGGCCGGCTCGACATCGTGGTCGGCCACCTGGAGAATCAGCTCGCCCGGCTTTACCGAAACCTGGGAGACCAGATCTTCGAAGACGCGACGCTTCAATCCAAGATTGGTTACACCACCTACCACATGAGCGAGTTCGGTCTCAAGTTCATGGACTACGACAACGATGGGGCGTGCGACCTCTTCTTCGCCACCGGACACGTTATGGATAACATCCAGCTTTACAATTCCGAAGTTAGCTACCCGGAGCCCAAGCTGATGTTTCGCAATTCAGGGCGCGGCATCTTCGAGAACGTGAGCAACACGCTCGGACCTGACTTCCTATTGCCGCGCGTGAGCCGCAGCGCCGCCGTCGGCGACTTCGACAATGACGGCGACCTGGATATCCTCGTGAACCACTGCGGCCAGACACCGCAACTGCTCCGCAATGACGGGGGCAACGCCAATCACTGGCTGGAAATTCTGCTCATCGGGACGCGGTCGAACAGAGATGGGGTGGGCGCGCGCCTCAAGGTCTCGGCGGGGGAACTCGTCCTTCATGACCAGAGAAAGGGAGGAATGAGCTATCAATCGGCACAGGATCCGCGGCTCCATTTTGGCTTGGGGCAACACCCCAGAGTGGATTCACTCGAGATCCTCTGGCCGAGCGGGATGGTGACGCGGCTTTCAAATCTCCAGAGCGATCAGATCATGGCAATTAAGGAAGGCGAGGGTATAGTGGAGCGCCCCTTCCCGCGCGTCACTCCCAAGTGCGCAGGGTGGCTTCGCGATCGAACTCAAGATCATTCCCAGCGGCAAGGTCGAGGCAGTCATTCCGCGCGCTAACCACAGGCGCACAAAAACAGCGCATACACAGCGTGCCGCGCCGGTTCGTTCGTCCTGGTTGAATCTTGGTTCGATTTTTCCGACAGTGAGCGCAAGAAACAGTGCAAAAAACTGCTTGACAGGCCAGGAAACCTATAGTATCAGTTAACCGTTCTTGGGAAGACTATCTGGCGGTGCGTCCCTGGAAGCACATACACAGCGTGCCGCGCCGGTTCGTTCGTCCTGGTTAAATCTCGGTTTTTCCGGCAGTGACGGGGGTTCAAGTTGGCGGTTACGTATACAAAAGCGTATACATCGTTGCGTTCCAATAGCAGTCTCGGCCAAGCGTTCACATCAAGCTGTAGCGGTGACCCCACGCCATGCTGGCTTCCGTCCTTGACTTGGCGCAGTTTGTTTCCACGCGGAGGGGGCGCAGAAACGCAAGCATGGTGGTCCCTGATTTCGAATCTCTCCGGATGCGCCCGAGGGGCCACGCGACGAGGATGATGCTTTACTTGGGTGACGGCTTAGTGCTCTGCGGGTTCGCTGCCGACACTTGTGAGCTAGGATCGGGTCTGGGCTGAGGGAAAACGCGAATCGCTTCTGCGGGATGCGAGTAAGTCTCGAACGTCCTGCAGAACAAGGAGGTAATTATGAGAGGGAGTTTTTCTCGCCGTTCGCTTTCGAGAGCAGTGGTTTGCTTTTCGATCCTGTTTGGCTTGTGGGCCCTACCGGCCTGGGGGCAGATGGGCTCCCAAGGAACTATCAGCATTACGGTTCTGGATCAGAGTGGTGGGGTTGTCCCGGATGCGAATCTGACACTCCAGGATCTTTCCACCAACGACATCCGTACCGCCCTGACGCAGTCTGCCGGAACGTACACCTTTGTTGGCTTGTCTCTTGGAAGGTACAAACTGACGATATCCAAGAGCGGCTTCAAAAGTGAGGTTCTCGACACCATCACAGTCCAGGCGGCCCGCGTGACAGACGTCAAGGTCATGCTCCAGGTCGGAGTGGTGGCTCAGAAGGTCGAGGTCAGCGGAACTGCCACACCTATTATGGAAGCGACTTCCAATGGCCTCTCCGCGACCATTGACCTGCGCCAAATAGAGGACCTGCCTCTGGGCGGCCGCGATGTCAGTCAAATGGCGTTTTTGGTTGCCGGTTACAACGGGACCTGGGACGGCCTCCCGGAGGCCGCCCTGGGGAATAACATCGACGGAGTCATAGCCGCACCAAACCGCATGAAGTTTGACGGCAACAGCGCCCCGGTCTTGCAGGCACGTCTGGAGGACATGCAGGAGATGACCGTCCAGTCGGACCAGCTCGACCTGAACACCGGGTACGGACAGTCGAACATGCAGGTCAACTTCGTCACCCGCCGAGGCACTAACAATTTTCATGGGCGTCTTTACGAGGACCATCGAAACGCCGCATTGAACGCCAACAGTTGGGGCAATAACGCCTACGGGCTAGCCAAGGCGCCCCTGATCATGAACGACTTTGGCGGCAGCGTCGGTGGGCCGATTATCAAGAACAAGCTGTTCTTTTTTGGCAGCTTTTCGATGTTCAAACAGCCCGGCTCGGCAGTCGCGGGGCCCAACCCGGTTCTGACTTCGGCCGCCCAGTCGGGAGTGATCACCTTTGTCGATAACAACGGAAACACTCAGCACGTCAACGTCTTGACGCAGATCGCTCAGCCGAACGGCCTGCCCTTTGCCATGAACTCTCAGGTCAGCACCCAACTGGCGGCGATCAACAGTTCGCTCGCCAGTGGAGCGGTTGCGCCGACCGCTGATCCGAATATCAACGACATCAGGTGGCTGAATAACGCTCCGATCACCCGATATTTTCCGGCGTTTCGCCTCGACTACAATGTCAACGAAAGTCTCCGTGCCAACTTCGCTTGGAACGATACCAGGGATCAGTATCCAAACACTACGGTCGCCGAATTCCCGGGTAGCGCTTTTGCGAATCGTATAGCCTCAGGTAAAGACAACCAGTATACCGCTGCCCTCGGCGTGGATTGGACAATTAGGCCCAATATGGTCAACCAACTCCACGGGGGTTTCCTATACAACGCTTCTTGGTTCACCTCTGGTGCCGCCCCTCTGTGGGACACGCAGCCGCAGATAAATTGGGCTGTTGCCAACTCCGGCCAGTGGTTCAATCTACCCATATCCGAGTATTATCCTGTTGTCAATTTCGCGGACAACCTGAACTGGGTGCACGGGGCACACACTTTGAACTTTGGCGGCTCGTTTATTCGGGAGCAGGACCATTATTGGAATGCCCCGTTCGGGTACCCTACTTACCAACTTGGTCTGGACCCTTCAGATCCGGCTTCGAGTATTTTCGCGAGTTCCCCGCTCTTGGCGAATGCCTCTAACTACGCCACTGTCCTAACCGAGGCGGAGGGCCTGTATGCGACTTTGGTGGGAAGGATCCAAAACGTAACCGGGAATTATTACTTGGATGAGAAGACAAAACAGTTCTACCATACAGTCGGACAATACAACCTCGACGAGCTGCAGAAACAGTGGGGTCTGTTTGTACAAGATTCCTACCGCTACAAACCGAATCTGACGTTTAATTACGGACTGCGCTGGGACTTCACCGGCGATGACCACGATCTGACCAGCGCCTACCACAGCCCCGACCTGGCGGGCATTTGGGGACCCACGACGCTCGGCCACATCTTCAGCCCCGGTGACCTCAATGGCGACCCAAACCCGACCTACGTTGGGCGGAGTCACGTGTACCAGCCTTGGAATGTGAGCCCTCAGCCCGCTCTCGGCTTGGCGTGGAACCCCAAGTACACTGAGGGGCTCAAGGGGAAACTGTTGGGTGGGGGCAATACGGTCGTCCGCGCGGGCGCTTCCGTGCGCCGCTACACCCAGTCCAATCAGTTCATTTGGAACTCCGCCTCCAATTACGGCTTTGGGTACTCTCAGACCTTTTCCCTCTACCCAAGCACCAGCGGGGCAGCCGGAACGTTTCAGCCCGGCAGTCTGGCCCTCGGGTCGACGCTCCCGCCGTACTACGTGAGCCCGACCACCTACCAAAACGTCATGCCCGAATCGGACGAAACCTTTTACGGTTACTGGGCGGGAGTGAATGGGATAATGCCCAACATTCGTCAGCCCTATGTCATGTCATGGAACATCGGCATTCAGCGGGCGCTGGGGCAAAACAACGTGCTCGAGGTGCGCTATGTTGGTAACCGGAGCGCGCACCAGTGGATTCAGCTCAACCCCAACGAAGTCAATATCTACGAGAATGGGTTCCTGAGCGAATTCAAGAACGCGGCGGCGAATCTGGCCATCAACGCTACGCATGGGGTACAGAATTCCTTCGCCAACAATGGCTATGCCGGGCAGCAGAATCTGCCGATCATGACGGCCGCTTCTCCTGGGTATTCCAGTGGCTCGGTCGGCTTCTTCACCGACGGGACCATGATCAATTACCTGAAAAACGGACAGGCAGGAGATTTCGCTACTCTTCTGGCTGGTACGCAAAGTTACCTCTGCAACTTGATTGGGGGCGCGAACTTTTCGCCGTGCGCGGGCTATGCCGGAGCGGGCTATCCGATCAACTTCTTCCAGACGAACCCATTTAACGCCGGCAAAGCCACCCCCGTGATGACGGATGCCGGGTGGGGGAACTACCACGCCTTGCAGGTTGATTTGCGTGAGAAGGCGTGGCACGGCGCGCAGTTCGATGTGAATTACACTTGGAGCCACACTCTAGGCGTACAGCCGGGTAATGACTGGACCGGTTCGTTCTACATGTTTTCCATGCGCGACTTGCGGCTAAGTTACGGGCCCACGCTCTTTGATATCCGCAACGTCCTGCATGCCAACGGCACCTACAATCTTCCCTTTGGGAAAGGCAAGCACTTCGCCAACCGAGGGGGAATTGTTGACAAGGTCATTGGCGGCTGGACCGTCGGAACGATCGTTTCGTACCACTCGGGCACTCCCTCCCTGGTGCAGGGCGGGTGGAATACCACTAATGGTCCCGAATACCTTCCGACTGGTTATCGTTACGGGGACGGCGGTGTCACCTTGACCGGCGTCACGCAATCCCAATTGCAAAAATCCGTGGGCGTCTACCATACCGGTCTTCCGTTCGCGGACGCTCTCAACCCACAATACCTATACAGTCCTACGGGCGGCGGCGCCAATACGAACTTCATCAACCCGAATACTACCCCCGGGATCTTTGGCAACCACCCGTGGCTGTACGGACCGCGTAGTTTCAACCAAGATATGGCGATCACCAAGTCCATCCCCATTCGTGAGAACGTGCGATTCACCTTACAGGGCGAGTTCTTGAACGCCTGGAATCACCCCACGTGGGGCTATCTGGATACGGGTGTCCAAGACTACGCCTTCGGAGAAGAGTACATCAACAACGGCCCTCGTAACATCGAGCTGCGCGCGAACATAGAATTCTGAGTTTTCGCAGAAGCGGTATTGGGGCTTCATGACGCATTCACTGGCTGCGGGGCAATTTGGGGCAGCCAGTGAATGCGTTTCTTTTTGATCCTGCTACGGACGATCCTTGTTTGCGAACAATCCATCAGTCTGCGTCTTGCGATGCCGGGCGCGGTCCGACACTGACATTTCCTTCAATGCTGTTAGCTGATCTAGCGCCGTTCCAACTTCTCCTACCTAACCTCTCTACCAAAGGCTGTCGCCAGGGCCGCGCAAGATGCAGGCGGATAGCTGGGGAAATTAAGTTGGAACCGCACTAGATGAAAGGTCGAAGGTTTGTTGACCTTCATCCCTCCGGGTGCTATAACCCTTCTAAAGCGGAGTTGATCATTACATGGATACGTCTGCCGTATCCGCGACCAAGGCCGCGGAGCAACGAACCGTGGTTTCGACAGCCTTCCCTCTGCCCATCATTGCTACGCTTGTGCTTATCTTGTGGCCCGGCCAGCCTTCCCAAGCGCAAGCCCCGCTGCAGGCCTTGCCAGGCCAAGCAAACCAGACGGCACAGAATGAACGTGCAGGGGCCGAGGCGGAACTTCAGAACGGGATTGCGCTCACGCGCCGGGGCGATTTCGAGGAAGCGATCCCGCACTTTCTGGCCGCGCAGGGGCGCGTCTCCAATGAATTCGTGTTGGATTTCGACCTTGCCCTCTGCTACGTGGCAACCGACCAGTTCAAGCGGGCGATTCCGATCCTGAGCGCACTCCGTAGCGGCGGGCATGCGACCGCGGACGTATACAACCTGCTGGCCCAAGCCCATATCGGCAACGCTCAGCCCCAGGAAGCGTTCGAGGCTTTTCAGCAGGCCGCGGCTTTGAACCCGAAAAGTGAAAAGCTCTATCTCTTTGTGGCCGACGCGTGCACGGACCATCAGTATTACACCCTCGGCCTTGATGTGGTGAATCTCGGGCTCCGGGACCTGCCGCGTTCGTCGCGTTTGTATTACCAGCGAGGTGTTCTTTACTCCTTTATGGACCGGCCTGACCTTGCAAGGGACGCCTTGCAGGAAGCCAGTAAACTCGCGCCTGGAAGCGATATTTCTTATTTGGCGGCAGCGCAAAAGGGCATGCTGGAGGGAAACATGCCGGAGGCAACCCAGGCGGCGCGCGAAGGTGTACAGAAAAATCCCAAGGATTACATTCTGCTGACGATCTTGGGGCAGGCTCTCATCCGTTCTGGAGTGGGCCCGGGCCAGCCAGAGTTCGCCGAAGCCCAGGCAGCCCTTGAAAGGGCCGCGACGGAACGCCCTAACTTCGGCGCCGCGCAGCTCGGGCTCGGCCAACTCAATCTGATGGCGGGCCGCCTCAACGAGGCGATTGCGCACTTGGATACGGCGCGCCAGCTTGCGCCAGGGAACCCGGCTGTGTACTCACACCTTGCCATGGCTTACCAGCGACGCGGCAAACTTCAGGAGGCGCAAGAGATGCTGGCGATCTTAGCTCGTCTGAACAAGGAGCAAGCCGCCAAATACAAATCCGGCCCACCTGATCAGAAGGCAAGTTACATGGGCTCGGGCGTGAAATGAAGAGCCCAAGAGCTCTCGATCGAACAAAACCTGCCGCACAACCTGAGCTGATCCATTGAACACAAGAGCTGGCACTTGAGCCTGGAGAGCTGGCCTGGACTCATCACGAGGAGTGAACCTGAGTTGTGGAGGAGGGCTGCGCAGGCTTGCTCAGACAGCTCCCGCCAGGTCGACCTTGTTGGTTCATGGAATTGTTGGTAAACTTAACATTCAGCAGCCAGATGGAAAAATCGGCCAAGGTTTTTGGGCCGCGAAGCTGAGAGGGGGAGGGGTTCAATGGCCGGGGAGGAGAGCAATTCATCTGGATTCAAGGTGGTTGACCGCCGGCCATTTGCCGCCGACGGCTCACGAAAAGAAGATATCCCTGCTGAGGAAAAAGAGGTGGAGGCTGCGCCTGAGGGCGATCGCAGCACGTTACCCGAGCCGCCAAGCGAGCCCCGCGGCCAATACGAGGATGATTCTCCTGGGTTTGAAACGCTGGTTTCTTATCTGAGCACCACGGCAATGTTCCAGCTTGGATTAATCCCCGGGCCGTCAGGAGAGC
>Ga0181536_10002516_pt1 | contig 20673 bp, 18 predicted proteins | sample PEATcosm2014_Bin_41_FD_121105 | JGI IMG/M metagenome (GOLD analysis project Ga0181536, IMG submission 121105) | Peatland microbial communities from MTU Mesocosm Facility, Houghton, MI, USA - PEATcosm2014_Bin17_60_metaG | ecosystem: Environmental > Terrestrial > Soil > Wetlands > Peat | place...
AATTCTGCGCCGCATGATTAATCGGCTGGTCTCAGACTTGATCGACGCCTCGGCAACGCGGCTTCGCGATTCCGGAGTGGGGTCCATCGCCGACGTGAGAATCCACTTCAAACCTTTGATCGGCTTCAGCGAAGCTACGCGGGAACTCAATTATGCGCTCAAGGCTTTTCTGCGCGAGCACGTTTACCGGCATTACAAAGTGAGGCGCATGACGTCGAAGGCGCGTCGCGTGGTCAGTGAGCTTTTCGATGCATTTTTCAACGATCCCGGCCTGATGCCCGACGAACACAAGAACACCGGTGCGCGCTTGGAATTGGTGCAAGGAACCGCAGGCCGCGCCCGCGCCGTCGCCGATTATATCGCCGGGATGACAGACCGCTACGCCATTCTCGAGCACCGCCGGCTGTTCGATCCGAGCGAACGGACATGACCGCCGTCTTGAAGAACGATTTACTGCTGCGCGCGCTGCTGCGTGAACCGACGCCGCGCCGGCCCATTTGGTTGATGCGGCAGGCGGGACGATATTTGCCGGAATATCGCGCCACCCGCGGGCGCGCTGGAACTTTCATGGCGATGTGCATGAATCCGCAGATCGCCTGCGAGGTTACGCTGCAACCCATCGATCGATTCCCGCTCGACGCCGCCATCTTGTTTTCCGACATCCTGACCATTCCGCATGCGATGAATCTGGGATTGGAATTCGAGGCCGGCGAAGGCCCTAGGTTCGAGCGGCCGGTACGTTCCGCCGCCGACGTCGATAAGCTTTGGGTCCCGGATCCGGGGCGGGAGCTTCGATACGTGATCGACGCCGTCGCGCTGATTCGTCGGGAGTTGGGCGGCCGAGTGCCCTTGATCGGCTTCGCCGGCAGTCCATGGACGGTGGGCACGTACATGGTCGAGGGCGGCGGCAGCAAGAACTTCGGCCGCATCAAGCGGATGATGTACGAATCTCCCCGGGTGCTGCATCGCTTGCTCGACGTGCTGGCTCGATCGACGGTCTCATACCTTAACGCGCAAGTTGCCGCCGGCGCGCAAGCCGTCATGTTGTTCGATACCTGGGGCGGAGTACTGACGCCCGCGCAGTACGAGGAGTTTTCGCTGCGCTACATGGCTCAAGTGGTCGACGCGTTGACCCGCGAGAGCGAAGGGCGCCGCGTGCCCAACATCGTGTTTACCAAGGGCGGAGGCGCATGGCTCGGCAAAATCGCGGCGATCGGCTGCGACGCCGTCGGCGTAGACTGGACGACCGATCTTGCGTCGGCTCGTCAAGCGGTCGACGGCCGGGTCGCGTTGCAGGGCAATCTAGACCCGTCGGCGCTGTTTGCGCCCCCGGAAACGTTGCGCGCCGAAACCATACGGGTGCTCGATAGCTATGGAGCCGGGGCAGGACACGTGTTCAACCTGGGCCATGGCATCACGCCCGACGTCGACCCGGAACGGGTTGCGCTGGTGGTCGATACGGTGCGGAGCTACGCCGTGACGTGACGGTTCAGCGGACCACGGCGTTCGGAGCGGAGGTCGATGCTTTGCCCGCGGCTGCCCGCAGTTCATCTCGCAAGGCGCGGCGCAGAATCTTACCCACATTGGTTTTCGGGAGCTCGTTGCGGAAATAGACGTGCTTCGGCACTTTGTAGCCGGTGAGGTCGGTTCGGCAATGCCCGATCAATGCTTGGGCGGTGAGATTGGGATCCTTCCTCACGACGAACAACGCCACCACCTCGCCGGAAGCCTCATCCGGTTGCGCCACGGCGGCGACTTCCAACACGCCGGGATGTTCCGCGGCGACGCTTTCGACCTCGTTCGGATACACGTTGAAGCCTGAAACCAGGATCATGTCCTTCTTGCGATCCTCGATGAAGACGAAACCGTCCTCGTTGATGCGGCCGATATCGCCGGTACGAAGCCAGTCGCCGAACATCACCTTTTCGGTCTCATCCGGGCGATTCCAATACCCGCGCATGACCTGCGGGCCGAACACGCAGATTTCGCCCACCGCGTTGGTCGGGACTTCTTTGCCCTCATCGTCGCGAATCGAGATGTCCGTCGAGGGAATGGGCAGCCCGATGCTGCCGTTGAAATCGGCGCCGATCGGATTGGCGGTGGCCACCGGCGAGGTTTCCGTCAGCCCCCATCCTTGAGTCATGGCGCACCCGGTGATCTTTTTCCAGCGCTCCGCGACCACGGCTTGCACGGCCATGCCGCCGGCAAAGGAAACGCGCAGCGCGCTGAAATCGACGGTTTCGAAGCCGGGTGTGTGAAGCAAGGCGTTGAACAGCGTATTCACGCCGCTGATGAAATTGAACTTGTGTCTCTTGAGCTCCGCCACGAACCCTGAAAAATCTCGCGGGTTGGTGATCAATACATTGCATGCCCCGAAAGGCAGAAACGCGAGACAATTCGTGGTGAGCGCGAAGATATGGTAAAGCGGCAATGCGGTAATGATGACGCGGGCGCCCCCCGCCCTCATGGCGGGGAATATCCACGAGGTCGTCTGCAGCACGTTGGCGATCATGTTGCGATGGGTGAGCACCGCCGCTTTGGCGATGCCTGTCGTGCCGCCGGTGTATTGCAGGAACGCGATGTCGTTCGGGCCGAGCGCGGGCGGCTCGAGCTTCAGGCCGAGGCCGGAAGATAGTGCGCTCTTGAAGGCCATCGCTCCCGGCATGTTCCAGGCGGGCACCTGCTTGCGGACATGGCGCAGGACGAAATTCACAACGACGCCGCGCGGCAGTCCGAGCAGATCGCCGATGCCGGTCACCAAGACCTTCTTCAGGTCGGTGCGCGGGAGCACTTGCTGCAATACGTGCGCGAAGTTCTCGACGATGACGATGCATTTTGCGCCGGAATCCCTGAGCTGGTGCTCCAGTTCGCGGGCCGTGTACAACGGATTCGTATTGACGACCACCATGCCGGCGCGCAGCACGCCGAACAGGGCGATGGGGTATTGCAGGATGTTCGGCATCATCAACGCAACCCGGTCGCCCGCGACCAGCCCGGATTTTTTCTGCAGCCAGGCGGCGAATGCCCGCGTCAGCGCATCGAGCTGGGCGAAGGTGAGAGTCGCGCCCATGTTGGTATACGCCGGCCGGTTGCCGTGCGTAGCGACGGCTTCTTCGAACAGATCTCGAAGCGAGGCATACTCGTCCGGGTTGATGTCGGTCGGCATACCGGCCGGGTACTGCTGCAGCCAAGTTCGCTCCACGTGGGACAACTCCTCATTTTTTGTCCCCGCGTGTATAGCACCGGTTCGGAGCACCGGCAATGTTCTTCGCCCTCGGAGTAAACGTGGAGCGTTATGAGCGGCCAGTTGGACCGAGGCTATTCGATCCGGCGCCATGGTACATTTGTATTCAACGGGCAACTGCGGCGGTCATATGAGAACTTCTCGAATGTGGATTCTGAGTGCGTTGGTCGGGCTCTCAGGGTGTGTGCACGGTTACGGCTGCCTATTCCTTCAGCCGGTCAAACATACGTTGACGGGCCGAGTCCATTTCCGCTCTTTCCCCGCCGCCGACGGCGTCGACAATGTGCCCATCTTGGTCCTCGACCGCACTGCCTACGTCTATTCGCCTGCGCATAGCTACCAGTGCCTGTCTGCCACCGATATACAGCTCGTCGGCGTGTCCGAGTTCCCGGAGACCGTCATCGAGAACTCGGAGGTCAGTGTAACCGGCGCTTTGTTCGAGTCGGCGTCTGCGCACGAATACACCCGTTTCCTGATGAATGTGGCCACGTTACTGCCGCTCAACAAGAAACCCTGAGCGCGGCAAGCTTGAGTTCAGCCGAATCGGCTACAATCGACCGCGGGCTGAACCAAACAGGGAGTACATTTTTGTGAAATAATTCGCGGCATTGCTCGCAGCATGGATGTCACGGGCGGTCGCGATACCGTTGCCCGTTCACTTGCGCAGCAGGGGCTTCAATACCGGCCACACGGTCGCGAGCATTTTTGGCTGGCCCCGCTCATTGGGGTGCACGCCGTCAGCCTGCATCAGGTCCGGCGAGAGCGCGACGTCTGCCAGCAGAAAAGGCACGAGCGCCGCTTTTTCCGCGTGCGCGACATCGGCGAATGTCGAATTAAATTTCTCAGTGTATTCAGGACCATAGTTGGACGGTACGCGCATCCCCAGCAGCAGCACGCGCGCCCCGATGCCCATCGACAGGTCGATCATTTTGGTGAGATTGGCGCGCATTTGGTCGATCGGCAGCGCACGTAATCCGTCGTTGCCGCCCAATTCGATAATCACGATTTGCGGGTGATGCAGCTCCAGTGCTCGCGGCAGCCGCGCCAAGCCGCCGGCCGTGGTCTCGCCGCTGACGCTGGCGTTGATGACTTGGTAACCGTACCCTTCAGCCTTGAGCTTCGCCCGCAGCATCCCCACCCATCCGTCGTCGACGTGCGCGAGTCCGTATCCGGCACTGATGCTATCGCCGAATACGAGGATCGCGGGTGCGTCGGCCGTGGCTGATAGTGCCGCTAAACCTAACATCAATAGGACAAAAAGCCGTTTCACAGGCGCTCCCGATGGAAGATCAAATCGTTCTCGAAGCTAGACACGTATCCAAGACGGTATCCAGTCCGGAAGGTTCGCTGACCATTCTCGCCGATGTGAGCCTGGCTGTGCGAACCGGTGAGACGTTGGCCATCGTCGGCGCCTCCGGCGCCGGAAAATCAACGTTGCTGGCGATCCTGGCCGGACTCGACTCTCCGAGCACCGGACAAGTGCTCATCGCGGGCACCGATTTGACCGAACTGGATGAGGACGGGCGTGCGCAGATTCGAGGGCAGCACGTGGGGTTCGTGTTCCAGTCATTCCACCTGATCCCCTCGCTCACGGCCATCGAAAACGTCATGCTGCCGCTCGAATTGAGAGGTCGGCCGGACGCCCGGCAGGTGGCGGCGGAAGCCCTCGCGCAGGTAGGATTGACCGCGCGCGCGGCGCATTATCCCAAGCAACTGTCCGGCGGCGAACAGCAGCGCGTGGCGATCGCCCGGGCCTTCGTGACGCATCCGGCGGTGCTATTCGCCGATGAGCCCACGGGAAATCTAGACACGGCAACGGGACAGAAAATCACCGACCTCTTGTTCGAACTGAACCGCAGCATCGGCAGTACGTTGATTCTGGTTACGCACGATCGGCCTCTGGCCCAGCGTTGCCGCCGCGTGCTGGAACTCGACGCCGGCCATGCGGTGAGCTGACCCCCGTGAAAATACTGCGTTTTGCCTTGCGCAATCTGTGGCGCGATCTGAAGTCCGGCGAGCTTTCCGTGTTGTTGCTGGCTTTGTCGGTGGCCGTGCTGTCGTTGACGGCCGTCGGCTTCTTCACCAGCCGCATCTCGCAGGGTGTGCGCGCACAGGCGGCAGAAGTGCTCGCGGCCGATCTGCGATTGGAGTCTCCCGGCCCAATGCCGCCGCAGTATTTTTCCGATGCGCAAACGCGCGGGCTCAAGAGCGCGAAAATCCTGGAATTTCCGACCGCAATATTCAACGGCGACCTGAGCCAGCTTGCCGCTCTCAACGCGGTGACCGCCACCTATCCCTTGCGCGGCCGCATGCGGATCGCCGACGCGCCCTTCGGAATCGCCCGCACCACCGACCGTATTCCCAATGTCGGGGAGGTGTGGCTGGATGCGAGGATCCTCGCCCAGTTGAAAGTCTCCTTGGGGGACAGACTGCGTATCGGGGCCGGCTCGTTCAAGGTGACGGAAGTGGTCGACTACCGGCCCGATCAAGGCACGGGCTTCGTCAATCTCGCGCCGGTCGCGCTGATCAATTACGCTGACGTCGGGGCCACGCAACTGATCCAACCGGGCAGCCGCGTAACCTATGCGGCGTTGTTTGCGGGGTCCTCATCGGCGGTGGACGAATTCCGCGAGTATTTGAAATCGCACAAGGCTGCCGGCGAGCGGCTGCGCCAGGTCGACGAATCGAGCCGGCAGCTGAATTCTGCCATCGATCGTGCGAGCCGATTCCTGAACCTCGCCAGCCTCGCATCGGTGTTGTTGGCCGCGGTTGCGGTCGCCATGGGCGCGCGCCGCTATGCGAAGCGTCACATCGATACCGTCGCGTTGATGAAATGCATGGGCGCATCCCAAGGCTTCGTATTGTCGATTTCCATCATCGAATTGACGTTGCTGGCGGTTGCCGCCGTCGCGCTCGGTGCGTTGCTCGGATACCTCGCGCAGTCCGGGCTCGCCTGGCTGTTGCGAGACTTGATCAGAACCGAGCTTCCCGACGCCTCGCTGGCGCCGCTTCCCATTGCGCTGGTGACCGTGCTGGCCATGCTGGTCGGTTTCGCTTTGCCGCCGCTGCTCCAATTGAAGAACACGCCTCCTGCACGGGTTCTCAGAAAAACCGTGACGGCGCCGCCGCTGCGCTTGGGCCTCTCTTACGTGCTTGCGTTCGGCGCCTTGTTCGCCATTCTGTGGAGCATGGTACGCGACGCGGAATTGGTGGTTGACCTCTATGCCGGAGTTCTTGGGGTGGGCGTCGTGCTGACGGCGGCGGGATACGGTCTGGTGCGCCTGACGGGCCGTTTGCGCGGAGGCGTAGGTATTGCGTGGCGCTACGGTCTGGCGAATGTATCGCGCCGAGGGGGCGGCAGCGTGGTGCAGATCGTCGCCTTTGGCTTAGGCCTCATGGTGCTGCTGTTGTTGGCCGTGGTGCGCGGCGATCTGCTCGCCGATTGGCGCCGCAGCCTGCCGACCAATGCGCCCAACAACTTTCTCATCAACATCCGCCCCGACGAGCGGGTGTCGCTCGAGGAATTCTTGAGGTCGCGCGGCCTGGGCCAGCCGCCGATGTACCCCATGGTGCGCGCGCGAATGACGGCCATCAACGCGACGCCCGTCGAATCGATCAAACTCAAGGGCGAAGGCGGGCGCAACTTTCTCGAACGAGAGCAGAATCTAACCTGGGCCGCCGCGCTCATGGATGACAATCAATTGATCGCCGGCCATTGGTGGTCGGGTGAAGACTACGGCAAACCGCTGGTGTCCATATCGTCCGAATATCAGGAAAATCTCGGCTTGAAGCTGGGCGACAAGCTGACCTTCGACGTGGCGGGTGAAACTCTCAACGTCGAAGTTGCCAGCATCCGCAAAATTCACTGGGATAGTTTTCGTCCGAATTTTTTCTTGGTGTTTCCGCCCAAACTGCTCGATGGGGCTGCCGGCACTTATATGACGAGCGTGTATCTGACCCAGGCGCAGCGCCCGGCGCTGGCCGATCTCGTACGGCAATATCCCACCGTCTCGGTATTCGACGTCGACGCCATCCTGAAGCAGATCCGCGAGATCATGGATCGAGCAACGCTGGCGGTGCAGTACGTGTTTCTCTTCACCTTGGTGGCAGGCGTGGTGGTGCTGTTGGCCGCGGTGCAGTCGACTCGTGACGAACGCCGCTACGAGAGTGCGATTCTGCGCACGCTGGGCGCCAGCCGCGGCACGGTGCTGCAGGGAGTCGCTGCCGAATTCTCCGCGCTAGGGTTTCTCTCCGGCACCTTGGGAGCAACCGGCGCCACCTGTGTTGGTTGGATATTGGCGCACCGCTTGTTTTCTCTGCAGTTCGAGGTCGATCCTTGGGTGTGGATATTGGGCGTGGGTGTAGGCACGATTCTCGTGGGATTGAGCGGTACTCTCGCGACGCGCCGCGTGGTCAACACGCCGCCGATCGTGACGCTGCGCGATGATTGATTAGCGGACTTCGAGCATCAACCAACCTTCGGCTACGGGGTTAGCGCCGCCTCGCAGCGGCAGCGCTTCGATGCGCGTGTTGTAGATGCCGGCGGCGAGGCCTGTGGTGTTGAACGTCAGGCGCAATTCGCCGTTCGAATCCTTGAGCAAATTATTCAGGATCAACGCTCGTCCTTGATCCTTCTTGTCGACGATCAGGCGAAATTGCATCGCCTTCGAATAGCTCAAATCGACGTGCAAGTCCACGAGTTGCGGTGCGCTGCGGTTCACGGAGATGCGCGCCTTGTCGAGGCCCGGGGCGCGGTCCGGAGACACATGCAACTCGGTCTGGGTGGCCGGTTGTTCCAGAGATCCTTGTTGCATGCGAGTGCGGGCGTCCTCGAGTTCGCTTCGCAGCAACGCGAACTTGCCGAAGAGAGCCCAAAAGGCCACCAGACTCACCAGGGCTATGGCGGCCACGCCGATGAGTGTGTACGGGGTCTTCCACCAAGGGATTTTCGGCTCGGAGAGGTCGAGCGGCCGCCCCGTTGCTTCGAGCAGTTGAAGGCTGGCCTGCGCGCGTTCGGCCAACTTCAGACCATCCAAGTAGGCGGGATTTGCCCGGCACCAGGTCTCGAGATCGCGCGCGCCTTTCGCGGGCAGCTTCCCTTCCAGGTAGCGCTCGATGAGTTGATGGTCCTCGATAAACTTGGCATCGAAGCGCGGCGCGGCGGGCGGAGTTAAGGGTGCAATGGTGTTTGCGTTCATGCGGTCATTCCTTTGAACAGTATCTTGCCGGGTCCGGTCCGCGCAATATGTGAAATAATCGGCAGAAGCGGCAGCCGGCGCAAATCCGGGCCGCACGTCGTCAGTTCTTGGGTTCCATGACGTTATGGAGTACGTCGCAGGCGGCCATGATGGCCGCGGCACGGGTGCTCGACTTGCGCCAGACGGCGCCCACCGTGCGGGTCGGCGCAGGCTTGGCGAATTGGCGTATGGTGAGCCCCCGCTGAGATCCGAACGGCGGTTCGACGGCCGTTTCCGGAAGCAGAGTAATTCCAAGCCCGGCCACGACCATCTGACGCAGGGTTTCCAGACTCGTGGCGCGAAAGTCCTCGGCCTCGCGAATCTCGATTCGACTGCAGACCTCCAGGGCTTGGTCGCGCAGGCAGTGACCGTCTTCCAATAAAAGCAGGGTTTGCCCTTTCAGATCCTGCACTTTGATGGTCGACTTGGCGGCCAGCGGATGATTGTTGGGCAACGCTACGGTGAAGGCCTCCTCGTACAGTTGCCGGGACTCCAAGCCGTCCTGCGCGATGGGCAGCGCCATGATGCCAAGATCGATCTCGCCATCGCGCAGACGCTTCAGCAGCGCCTCGGTCTGATGCTCGTACAGCATGAGTCCGAGATGCGGCAGTGCCTTGCGAAGTTTCTGCATGACCCGCGGCAAGAGGTAGGGACCGATGGTCGGGATCAAGCCCACTTTGAGCTTGCCGGCAAACGGATCGGTGTTATTGCGGGCCAACGCAATGATCTCATTGCTTTCGTCGAGCATGCGGCGGGCGCGCACGACAATTTGTTTCCCGACTTCGGTGAGTTGCACGTTCTTCGGCTGGCGTTCGACCAACTTGACTCCCAGATACTGCTCGAGTTTTTTCAGTTGGGCCGACAGCGTCGGCTGACTGACGAAGGTGCGCTCGGCCGCCTTGCCGAAATGCCCCGTGTCGGCGAGCGCCACCAAATATTTGAGGTCCTTGAGATTCATCGCAATGCACCGACATTGAATGAGTGATAGATATAGTCTATCAAATAGATGAATACAATCAATAGCGTCGATGATGACTTATGGCATCCTATGCTCCTTCGTCGTCCAACCCATCGAGGATATGCAATGTCTCTAATCAATTCCGAAGTGAAACCTTTCAAGGCCACCGCTTATCACAACGGCAAGTTCGTAACGGTGACCAACGAGGACCTGAAGGGCAAGTGGTCCGTGTTTGTGTTCTATCCGGCCGATTTCACGTTCGTATGTCCGACGGAACTCGGCGATCTCGCCGACAATTACGCGGCCTTCCAAAAGCTCGGAGTCGAGATCTACGGCGTTTCGACCGATAAGCATTTTACTCACAAGGCATGGCATGACACGTCCGAGACGATCGGCAAGGTTCAGTATCCGCTGATCGCCGATCCGACGCTGGCGCTGTCGCGCAATTTTGAGGTGCTGATCGAAGAAGAAGGGCTTGCGTATCGGGGTACCTTCGTCATCAATCCGGAAGGCCACATCAAGATCATCGAAGTGCACGATAACGGCATCGGCCGCGACGCGAAGGAATTGCTCCGCAAGGTGCAAGCGGCGCAGTACGTCGCCTCGCATCCGAACGAAGTGTGCCCGGCGAAGTGGACGCCCGGCGACAAGACGTTGTCTCCCTCGCTCGATTTGGTCGGCAAGATCTGATCGTTGGAACGCAACTCAAGGCAAACATCATGCTCGAAGCCAATCTTAAAGTGCAGTTGAAGGGCTACTTGGAGCGGCTGACTCAGCCGGTCGAGATCGTCGCGTCCGTCGACGACTCCGATACGTCGCGAGAGATGCTCGAGCTGTTGAACGACATCGTCTCGCTGTCGCCCCTGGTGAAACTCGATCCGACGCGCGACGATGCGCAGCTGAAGCCGTCGTTCGCGCTGCGCCGGTCCGGCCAGGCGCCGCGCGTGCGTTTCGCCGGATTGCCGATGGGCCATGAGTTCACTTCCCTGGTGCTCGCCCTGCTGCAAGCGGGCGGTCATCCTTCGAAGGCGGCGCCGGAGGTTCTCGAGCAAATACGCGGGCTCGACGGCGATTTCAACTTCGAGACTTTCGTGTCGCTTTCGTGCCAGAGCTGCCCGGACGTGGTCCAGGCATTGAATTTGATGGCGGTGGTGAATCCCAAGATTCGCCACACCATGATCGATGGCGCGGTGTTCCAGGAGGAAGTCGAGCGGCGTCAAATCATGGGGGTGCCGGCCGTGTTCCTGAACGGCCAGCCCTTTGGCCAGGGACGCATGGAGCTCGAGGAAATCGTCGCCAAGCTCGACGCCGGCGGTGCGCAGCGCGACGTCGCGCGCTTCAATGCCAAGGCGCCCTATGATGTATTGGTGGTCGGTGGCGGCCCCGCCGGTGCGGCTGCGGCGATCTATGCGGCACGCAAAGGCATCCGTACCGGCATAGCGGCCGAGCGTATGGGCGGTCAGCTGTTGGATACGGTGGGCGTCGAGAACTTCATCTCCGTCAAGGAGACCACGGGCCATAACTTGGCCATCGGACTCGAGGAGCACGTCAAACAGTACGATGTCGACGTGATGAATCTGCAGCGCGCCGAGGCGCTGATTCCCGGCGACGTGCTCGAGATCCGCCTGAGGAACGGCGCTTCGTTGAAAGCGAAATCGGTGGTCATCGCGACGGGAGCGCGCTGGCGCGAAATCAACGTGCCCGGCGAGCGGGAATACCGTAACCGCGGTGTGGCGTATTGTCCGCATTGCGACGGTCCCTTGTTCAAAGGCAAGCGAGTCGCGGTTATCGGTGGCGGCAATTCCGGTGTCGAGGCGGCGATCGACCTTGCCGGCCTCGTCAGCCACGTCACGGTTATCGAGTATGACGCGCAATTGCGCGCGGATGCGGTACTGACGCGCAAGCTCCACAGTCTGCCGAACGTCACGGTGATTACGAGCGCGCAAACGACCGAAGTCGTCGGCGACGGTCAGAAGATGACCGCACTCGACTACAAGGATCGGCAGAGCGGTGCAGTGCACACGATCGAACTTGCCGGAGTGTTCGTGCAAATCGGGCTCGTTCCGAACACCGATTGGCTCAAGGGTACGGTCAAGCTGTCGCCGCGCGGCGAGATCGAAGTGGACGCTCGTGGTCAGACCTCGGTGCCGGGCGTGTTCGCGGCCGGCGACTGTACCATCGTGCCCTACAAGCAAATCGTGATTGCGATGGGCGAAGGGGCGAAAGCGTCTTTGAGCGCTTTCGATCATCTCATCCGCTCGCCATTGTCCGTAGCGGCTTAAGTCCAATACGGCGCCTCGTGCGCGCGCCGCGGCGGCGCGACTACGTGGTGCACGGGCGGACAACACCGCACCCACGACCAACCGGCTGTACAATGACCGGGGCATCAACCCTAGAGTCGTGTCATGCCGTCAGCTGCTCCTCCTACCAGAATGTCCTCCGGCGTCGTGGTGGTGAGCGTGCTCGAGCGGAAATTGAAATTCTTGCTGCTGCGCGCGTATCGCAACTGGGATTTCCCTAAGGGACTGCTCGAGCCGGGCGAATCGCCGATCGATGCGGCAGTTCGCGAAGTTCGCGAGGAAACGACCCTGGACGACATTTCCTTCGACTGGGGGATGGTGTTCATGGACACCGGCCCCTACAACAAGGGAAAGATCGCCCGCTATTACATTGCGCGAAGCAAGGAAACGCATATCGAGTTGCCGGTCAACCCGGACCTTGGGGCGCCCGAACATCACGAGGCCAGGTGGGTGGACTACGACCGGGCCCTCACAATGGTCTCACCTCGTCTACAGCCGGTGGTGCGCTGGGCCTACGGCATAGTGAATCACGGGCCCTTGCGCCCCGAACCCAAGGATTTGCAGCCCGGCGTCAATTGAGCGTTACCGCGCCGGTCGCGATTTCGAGCATCGCCGCTGACCTTGATGTGCCGGTCGAGGCACGCGGGCGACCGCCGCGAGGTGGTCGCCCATAGGTTTCCGAGTTCCGATGTCGTGTGCGCGATTACGGTCGGATGACGACTACAGGCGCCGGAGCAACCACGGCCACATGCGGGCCGTAATATCCCCGGTGATAGCCATACGGCGCCACAACACAGCCCGCCATAGCTATAAAGCCTATGGGAATCAATAACTTAATTAATGTTTTCATGATCATCACCTCGGGTTTGTTGCGTCTCAAGAAGAGCAACGCAGGCCATCAGGGGGGGATGACACCATGAAGAATCCTTAAGGCGCCGCAACGAGATCACGCCAACGTATGAAAGACCTTTTGCACGTCATCGTCCTGTTCTAGCTTATCGATCAGAGCCAAGACCTCTGCGGCTTGATCTTCGGGAAGCTCGACCGGGACGGAGCAAATGTACTCGTGCTCCGCTGACAGCGGCGCGATGCTGCGGGATTCGAGCGCTTCCTGCAGTTTGCCGAAGTCGTTGAACGCGCAGCGGATGACCAACTGAGCTTCGCCCTTCTCCCCGGTGCTTTCTCCCATTTCCTCCAAGCCGTAATCGATGAGGTCCAGTTCCAGCTCGTCTTGGTCCTTGACGCTTGCGGGATCCAGGCGAAAGACACCCATTTTCTTGAATAAGAAACTGACGCTTCCGGTATTGCCCAGGTTGCCGCCGCCCTTGGTGAAAATATTACGCAAGCTGCCGACCGTGCGGGTCGGGTTGTCGGTGGCGGTTTCCACCAATAGCGCAACGCCATGCGGAGCGTAGCCCTCGTACAGGATTTCCTGGTAATTGGCCGCTTCTTTGCCCGATGCGCGCCGGATCGCTGCATCGGTCTTGTCCTTCGGCATATTAACGGCACGGGCGTTCTGTAGAATACGGCGCAGCGTCGGGTTGGCTGCCGGATCGGGCCCGCCGGCATGGACGGCAATCGCAATATCTTTCGCCACTCGGGTGAATTGCTTCGCCATCCGGTTCCAACGAGCGAACATCGCGTGCTTTCTGACTTCGAAAATACGTCCCATGGTTTTGATCCTACTTAAGCGTGTGGCGCTCTTCAGGACGCGCATGGTAGCAATACCCGGTCAAACCGCTAGACTTGCGGTTACTTCTTCAAGGCGTCTTCGGAGTGCACTCTAAGGTGATGGAAAACCCAACCCCCGTGACTTTCCGCGACCTCGCCTTGTCGGAACCCGTCCTGCGAGCCCTCACCGACGTCGGCTACGAGTCGCCCTCGCCCATCCAAGCCGCCACCATTCCGGTGCTGCTCTCCGGAGCCGACATGCTGGGTCAGGCGCAAACCGGTACCGGCAAGACCGCCGCCTTTGCTCTACCGGCCTTGTCACGGATCGATTTGTCGAAGCATGAGCCGCAGGTCTTGGTGCTCGTGCCGACCCGCGAGCTCGCGCTGCAAGTCTCCGAAGCGTTTCTGCGGTATGCCGCTCACATCAAAGGCTTTCACGTGCTCCCGATCTACGGCGGCCAAAGTTACCAGCCGCAGCTGAACGCACTGCGGCGCGGCGTGCATGTGGTCGTGGGCACTCCGGGCCGCGTCATCGATCACATGAATCGGGGCACGCTGAAGCTCAGCGGCCTCTCGCTCCTGGTGTTGGACGAGGCCGACGAAATGCTGCAGATGGGTTTCGTGGATGCGGTCGAAAGCATTCTCGAACAAACGCCCCCACAGCGGCAGGTGGCGCTATTCTCCGCGACGATGGCGGCGCCCATCCGCCGCATCGCTGCCAAGCATTTGCGCTCACCGGTCGAAGTCACGATCAAGAGCAAGACCAGCACCGCCACCAATATTCGTCAGCGCTACTGGATGGTCAGTGGCATGCACAAGCTGGATGCTCTGACCCGGATTCTAGAGGCCGAGCCATTCGACGGCATGCTGGTGTTCACCCGCACCAAGCAGTCGACGGTGGAACTTGCCGAAAAGCTCGAGGCGCGCGGGTTCGCCGCGGCGCCGCTCAACGGCGACATTCCGCAACCGCAACGCGAGCGCACCGTCGCGCGCCTGAAGGCGGGGCAAATCGACATCGTCGTCGCCACCGACGTCGCCGCGCGCGGACTCGACGTCGAACGTATCGGCCACGTCGTCAACTACGACGTGCCGTACGACACCGAATCCTACGTGCATCGCATCGGCCGGACCGGCCGTGCCGGCCGTAAAGGCGAGGCCATTCTCTTCATCGCGCCTCGTGAACGCAACATGCTTCGCGCCATCGAGCGTGCCACGCGGCAGGTCATCGAGCCGATGAACCTGCCGACGGTCGATGCGGTCAATTCTCTACGTATCGCTAAGTTCAAACAACGGGTCATCGAGACGGTCTCGCTGGCTGAGGCCAAGGCATTGCGTCCGGTGCTGGAACAGCTGGAAGCGGAGACCGGTCTGCCGCTCATCGATATTGCCGCCGCGATCGCAACTATGGCTCAGGGCACCACCCCACTGCTCCTCGGCGCCAAGGGAGATCGAAGCGGCGAAGCGAGCGGCGCGCTGCCTAGCCGAAGCGCGGGACCATCGGAAGAGCGAGCGGAGCGCCCTCGCTCCTTTGAACGCCCGCCGGTCGCGGAGCGGGCGCGCGCTGCGGAGCGATCGCACGTCGCCGAACGTCCTACGGAACGTCCTACGGAACGTCCTTCCCCCGAACCGGCGCGACCGATCGAGCGTGCTTCCGAAGCGGAAAGCTCGGCCGCCGAGGAATCCCCGCGAAAGCCGCGGCCCAAGGCCGGGGGCAGCCTCATGGAAACCTTTCGCATCGAAGTGGGATCTATCCACGGCATCAAGCCGAGCAACGTGGTCGGAGCGATTGCCAACGAGGCGGGAATCGAGGGCGTGCACATAGGGCGCGTCGACATTCGCGAAGATCATAGCTTCGTCGACTTGCCAGAAGGCATGCCGAAGCAGATATTCAAATTGTTGCAGAAAGTATTGGTGGCGGGCCGAGAGTTACGGATCAGCAAAGTCAGCGAGAAATCTCCGAAGCCGCCGAAGGCGTCTACGGGAACGATTCGGGCCATACCGCGTCAGGGCGAGCCGCGATCGGAGCGAAAGATGTTGAGCCGGCGGCCCGCGCCGGTCCGCAGCAAAAGGGATTGATGGTTTTTTAAACACCGAGGAGTCGAGTCATGGGTAAAGGCATGGATCGAAAGAAGGAAGAGAAGAAGAAGCCGACTAAGACGCTGGAAGAAAAGCGCGCCGCCAAGAAGGAAAAGAAGCAGGCTAGGGGTTAGACGCTCAGACGACCCGGGCGCGCCGGCCGCCGCTCAGGAAATCCTGAATGTTGGCGGCCATTTCATCGAGGCAACGTTGCCTGGCCTCACGTGCGGCCCAGGCGACATGCGGGGTCAACAAGAGATTTGGTATGTCGGGATCGAGCAACGGGTCGCCGTCGACCGGCGGTTCTTGCGGCAACACGTCGATACCGGCGCCGCCGAGACGTCTGGTTTTGAGGGCGGAGGCAAGCGCATGTCCGTCTATCAAACCGCCGCGCGCCGTGTTGATGAGCAGCGCGTCGGGTTTCATGAGCGCCAATTCTCGCGCCCCGATCATGCCGCGGGTAGCCGGGGTGAGTGGACAATGCAGCGACACCACGTCCGAGGTCGCCAATAATCGGTCGAGATCGAGGCGTTCAGATTCGCGCGCTCCGCCGGGACGATTGGCGATGACGACGTGCATGCCGAATGCCTGGGCGGCCTTTGCCGCCGCCCGCCCCAACTCACCCCATCCTACGATGCCGAACGTTCTCCCGGAGAGCTCGCGGATGGGATAGGCCAGCACGGTCAGCACTTCGTTCCTCACCCAGGAACCGTTCTTCGCGAGTTCCGTGTACTCATGGATATGCTGAGTGAGGCCAAGGATCATCGCCCACACCTGCTGCATCACCGACTGGCTGCAATAGCCGCGCACATTGCAGACGCCGATTCCGCGTTCGCGCGCCGCGGCGAGATCTACATTATCCGTTCCCGTGGCGGCGAGTGCGATCAGCTTCAAACGCTTTGCTGCAAACAAGCGATCGCGGGTCAGCGCGGATTTATTCAGCAGTACGATCTCAGCGTCGTCAATACGCCCGGCGATTTGCGCGTCATCCGTCGAGCCAAAAAAAAGCAATTCCGGAATTACGCGGGTCAAGCCTGAGGTGTCCAGATCTCCATTGGAGACGGTTTCGTAATCCAGAAATACGGCTCTCACGACAGGTTAGAATACCGCGTGAACAACGTCCGAGCCGTCAAGAGCCTGATCGCCGCCAATGTGGTGATGTTCGTGCTGCAATCCCTGTCCAAAGGCGGATTGGATGAGGCATTGGCATTGTGGCCTCTGGCTCCGATCGATGGTCACGTATATTTCCATGTATGGCAAATCATTACTTATGCGTTTCTGCATAGTACCGGTAACATTTGGCATCTGCTCCTCAATATGCTTGGGTTATGGATGTTCGGTGCGGAGATCGAGCGGTACGTTGGGCCGCGGCGACTGCTCGCGTGTTACTTTGCATCGGTAATTACCGCTGCACTGACGCAATTGATCATTCCGGAATTGCTGCATACGCCGCCGGCGCCGACGATCGGCGCCTCCGGCGGGGTCTTCGGACTGCTCCTCGCCTACGCGTTATTGTTTCCCCACCGAAAAGTGGTGCCCCTCATCCCACCCATCCCGATGCCGGCCTGGCTGTTCGCCATGATTTATGCAGGGGTGGAGCTTTTCATGGGCGTCACCGGTACCCTTTCGGGAATTGCACACTTCGCTCATCTGGGCGGCATGATCGGAAGTGCCTTAGTGGTATTACAGTGGCGCTGGGCACGCCGCTCACGCTAGATGCGCGCAACCTGGAACGATGCTGGACTGCAAATACATGAAACGTGAGTATGTGACGCGGGCTTGGTTTTTGACGCTGCTGGCATGTTTGGCGTTGCCGGCGCACGCCGAGTGGGTGCGGCGCGTCACCGATGGCATCATGGGCACGCGAATCACGGTGGAGTTGTGGGCCGATGACAAGGACAAAGCCGATCGGGCGATCGACGCCGTCCTTGATTCAATGCGCCACGTCGATGAGACCATGAGCACTTACAAACCGACCAGCGAGGTCTCCTTGGTGAATGCCAAGGCCGCCGACGGCCCGATGCCGATCACCAAAGAACTGTTCGATTTGCTGACCACCGCGAAGGAATATTCGGTGATTACCGAGGGCGCGTTCGACATCACCTATGCCAGCGTCGGCTATATGTACGACTTTCGAAATCACATACGGCCCAGCGAGGGCCAGATCCAGAAGGCTCTGCCTGCGGTGGATTATCGCCATGTGCTGCTCGATCCAAAAAAGCAAACCGTGCAGTTCTCGCAGAAAGGCGTGCGCATCGACCTTGGCGGGATCGCCAAGGGTTACTCGGTGGACCGTGGGATCGAGGTGCTCAAGTCGCTCGGTTTCACGAGGGCCTACGTTTCCGCCGGCGGCGACAGCCGAATCATCGGCGATCGATTCGGCAAGCCGTGGATGGTCGGCATCCGCGATCCCACCAAAGGAGAGGGCGCAGTCATTACTCGCATTCCCCTCGTCGACGCGGCGATCTCCACCTCGGGCGACTACGAACGTTACTTCGAGGAAGACGGCGTACGCTATCACCACATCATAGACCCGCATACGGGCCATTCGGCAAGTAAAGTGCGCAGCGCCACCATCATCGGGCCGAATGCCACGCGGACCGACGGGCTGTCCAAGACCGCGTTCGTCTTGGGGCCGGAAAAAGCCATGGAAATTTACAATCGAATCGACGACATCGATGTCATCATCGTGAAACTCGACGGAACGGTGATTCATTCCAAAGGACTCGAGCCGGCGCATTGACGAGGAACGACATGCTCGCCGCTAGTTCCGCTCGATCGAGCGCTCCCCAGCTAAAGCCCTTGATCGTGTGCGCCGTGCTGGCCTTCGTGCTGGCGCTTCGAGTGATGCATTTGTCCAGCGCGTTGCAAAGTCCCTTGAGTTATCAACCGGGACCGGACGAAGACTACTACCTGCGATTTGGCGAAGCGGTGGCCGCCGGTCATGGAGCGGACAGTTCCGAGTTCACGTTCATGGATCCGGGCTACGGCTATTTGCTGGGCGCCGTTTTCAAACTGGTGGGGGTCAACGTATTCGCCGTCTATTTGCTGCAAGCGCTGTTGGATACCGCTACGGCGTATGGAATCTTGGTCGCAGGGCGGTTGCTGGCACGGCCCTGGGCGGGACTCTTCGGTGCGTTGCTGTATGGGATGACATCCACCGCGATCATGTTCTGTGCCGCGCTGTTGAAGGAAATCTGCGTCGCCAGCTTTGTCATGTGGTGGGTCGTGGGCGCGCTGGCGTTGTACCGCTCCGATCGAAAACTCGCGTGGGCCTGTTTTGGCGTGTTCTGCGGTATTGGCATCGCGCTGCGTTCCACGCTGCTGCTGCTGGGTCTGCTCGCCTTGTTGCTGCCGGGACTCAAGCGATGGGCCGACCGCGGCGCTCGTGCGGCGGACCATCGCGTGCCGTCGAATGCGCGCACCGCGCGGGATTGGATTGGCAAGGCCGGGCTCCTCGCCGTCGGCATGGCGCTTGCCCTCATGCCGTGGTCGATACGCAATTTTCACGCATTCGGGAGCCTTTCGCCGTTACCGCATAACGGTGGCATCGTGCTGCACCAGGTGTACAACGCGCAGAATCCGCAATCGGCTATTTGGATACCGCCGTTCGTGAATTACTCGCATCCCAGTGAAATCTGGCGGGGCTACGCGGCCGAAGCGGACCGCAGGGCGGGGCGCTCATTGTCGCCGTCCGAAGTGGATGAGTATTGGAAGGACGAGGGTCTCGCGTTCATGCACGACCATCCCGGTCAGGTCCTCGAGGACGTGGTGCACAAGGGCCTCGTCTTTCTGTCCGACACCGAGGTGCCCAACAACCGGTCCTCGGCCGAAGAGCGGCTGTTCTCACCCATACTCGAGCTACTGCCGCTGCCGATGGCGTGGTTGCTTGCGATGGGGCTGGCGGGGTTGGTCTGGTTCGCGACACAAGACCGTCGCTGGCCCATCATTGCCGCGCCCATCGCCATTTCGTGGCTCACTGTGGCGGTTTTCTGGGCCGAGGACCGTTTCCGATTTCACGCCGCGCCGGTACTGGCGCTGTGCAGCGGTATCTGGATCGATGGCATCGCGCTTAGGGTGAGCAATGTCCGCGGCCGGCCGCTCTCGGCCCATCGGCAGTTAGCGGCCTACGGCCTGTTGGCTGTCCTGATCTTCGTGACGTCGCTGCATCTAGCACGGCGATTCCCCCCTCCCGCGGTGCGCTGGGATCACGTCGTCTGGGGTTACATCAAGATGGGCAAGATCCAGGAAGCGCGCACCTTGGCAAAACGCGTCTCGCTCGAACAGCCGGACAACGGACCCGTCCTCGAAGCGCTGGGCTACCTCGCGGCGACGGGACAGCAATACGGGGAAGCGGTGCAGGACTATCAGCGCGCCATTGCGCTCCGGCCGCGGTCCTATCTCGCCCACTACAATTTGGCCAAAGCGTTTCTCGCGCTCGGGGCGAGAGCGCAGGCGGCAGACGAGGCCAAAATTGCCATGAGTCTTGCACCCTCGGCGGAAACTCAGGCTCTCGTGAGTCAAACCGAGGCGGCGCCCTAGGAGCCTGTCTGAGTATTCCGCGTGAGCCGCGTTGGCTTGGTGAGGGAGCGGATGCAAGGCGCGCGGCCCAGGACTAAGTTAAGCGCTTGGCCAGGCCGCGCAACGCCGCAGACGCCCCTCACCAAGCCAACCCTTCGGGACCGGCCAGATTTCGCTTCATCCATCGTTGTCGCCTCCTCATTGGGTCTAACCCAACCACGTCGGCTCAGCCTCGGCTGAAGCGAAATCTGGCGCGGTCGCGGCCACGGGGAATACTCGGACAGGCTCCTAGCCTGTCTGAATGCTCAGACAGGCTCCTAATCCCGAAAGTTGTTGAACTGCAGCGGCACATCGAATTGCGCCTTACGCAGGAATGCAATGGCCTCCTGGAGATCATCCCGCTTCTTGCCGCTGACGCGCACCTTCTCACCCTGGATTTGCGCCTGGACTTTGAGCTTCGAGTCCTTGAGCAGACGGGTCACTTTTTTCCCGGTATCGGCGTCGATCCCATGCCGAAGCACGACCAACTGCTTGGCGGTCGCGAGATTCACCACCGGATCCTTCACTTCGAGGCAGGCAATATCGATGCCGCGCTTGGCGATTCTCAATTTGAGAATCTCCAACATCTGTTTTAATTGAAAGTCCGCCGGCGCGCTCATGGTCACG
>Ga0181536_10002517_pt1 | contig 20661 bp, 17 predicted proteins | sample PEATcosm2014_Bin_41_FD_121105 | JGI IMG/M metagenome (GOLD analysis project Ga0181536, IMG submission 121105) | Peatland microbial communities from MTU Mesocosm Facility, Houghton, MI, USA - PEATcosm2014_Bin17_60_metaG | ecosystem: Environmental > Terrestrial > Soil > Wetlands > Peat | place...
CCCCAGATGTTTGGCTGGATACCAAAATCATCGGTCATGGCGACCGGTGGAATCAAGCACCTGCGTCTGTGAGCGCCGGGATTTCTCTCCTCGGGTTTTCAAGGGCGCAGCCCTTGGCTATATTTAGATCGCCGCAGAGCGGGGCTAAAGCCCCGCGCGGGCTGAAGCCCGCCTTCCATTGTCTGCTCACCGAATGCAGAAACTTGAGGGCCAGCTTTGGCTCGCTTTAGCTCCCGTCTTCAGACGATCGTGCATTCCAGTGCCTTAGTAAACGCCAGCTTCACCGGCACCCGGCACGCCGCCCATGGATGGCGCGTTCTTCACGGCGCGCACCACGGCCTGCGCCACGGCTTCGGCCGCCGCCACGCCCAACGTGTTCACGTTCGCGCGGGCATCGCCAAGGGAGAGCGCAAAGGCCGTGTCTCCGTCGAACATGGTGTACACGGGGTAAATGGTGCGGGCCATCCCCAGACCGGCGAGTTCCGCCAGTTTGGCGGCTTCCACCTTCGAGAGGCGCGCGTTGGTCGCGACCACGGCCAGGGTGGTGTTGCGCCGCTCGCCCGCTGCGAAGCCGCCGTCCCGCGGCCCGCCCGCCTTCATCACGGCTTCGGTATCCGCCAATTCCAGGCTGTCCGGAGCGCGGCGCGCGCCGGCGATCAACTTGCCGGTGGCGGGGTCCCGCACGTCGCCAAACGCGTTCACCACCACCAGCGCGGCCACCACCACGCCGCCCTTCAGTTCCACCAGTCCCGAGCCGATCCCCGATTTCATGGCCTGACGCATACCGAAGATCTTGCCCACGGTAGCTCCGGTGCCTGCGCCGACCGCGCCTTCCTTCACCGGATCGGTGGTGGCCGCCGCCGCCGCGCTTTCGCCCATTTCGCGGGTAGGGCGGATGCCGGCCTTTCCGATGTCCAGATCGAACAGGACAGCGCCGGGGACAATGGGCACCACGGCCCGGCCCACCCGGAATCCGGCGCCGCGCTGCTCCAGGTAACGCCGCACTCCGGAAGCCGTCTCGAGACCGAACGCGCTGCCGCCCGACAGGACGATGCCGTGCACCTGTCCGGCGATGTGGCCCGGCTGCAGCGTGTCGATGGACGACGTCTCGCTGGCCGAGCCGCGGATATCCACGCCGCCCACCGCGCCCGTTTCGCACAGTATCGCCGTACAACCGGTGAGCGCGTCGAAATTCGATGCGTGCCCCACGCGAATGCCGGCAATGGCCGTGAGTCCCTGCATAAAAACGGTGGTGGGTTATGGGTGATGGGCGCGGCGGTTTTGGTTTTCCCCATCACCCATAACCCTTCACCCACAACCTGCTTGCCAGAACCCGCAACCCCGTATGGTAGCATCGAATTTCGGAGACCATCCGGCTTTGCTCGACTTCCTCAAGGAACCGTTCATCTCTATTCAGGAGTTTACCCTGCTGACCGGGCGCGCGCTGCGGAACGTATTCACGCGTCCCCACTATAACGACGACGTCATCGCGCAGATGGATCTCATCGGAGTGGGCAGCCTGCCCATCGTGATCCTGACGGGCCTTTTCGCCGGCGCGGTGATGGCGCTGCAGATGTCCCGCGCGTTGCAGCAATACGGCCAGGTGGACCAGACCGGGACTCTGGTTTCGATTTCGCTGGTGCGCGAACTGGGGCCCGTGCTGACCGCGCTGATGATGGCTGGGCGCAATTCTTCGGGCATCGCCAGCGAACTCGGCTCGATGAAAGTGACCGAGCAGATCGATGCCATGCGCGCGCTGGGCACCGATCCGATCCAGAAGCTGGTGACGCCGCGCGTGGTGGCCACCGCGGTGATGTTGCCGCTGCTCACCATCCTGGCCGATTTCATCGGCATGTTCGGCGGCTGGTTCGTCTCCCGGTTTTTCCTGAATCTGCCGAGCCAGCAATACTGGTCCACCGTGTGGCGCGCGCTGGAGTGGAACGACATCACCCAGGGATTATTAAAACCATTCGTCTTTGCGTTCATCATTTCCTTGGTGGGCTGTTATTACGGTTTGCGCACGACAGGGGGAACGCAAGGTGTGGGCCGCGCCACCACGCAGTCCATGGTGGCCGCCTCCGTAATCATCCTGGTGGTCGACTTTTTCCTGGGCAAGATATTTGTCAGCCAGATCGTATCGTGATGCCAGCGGATACCCAAACCCCGGTTCTGCGCTTCGATCGCGTGAGTGTCGCGTTCGACGATGTGCCCGCGTTGATCGATGTCTCCTTCCAGGCATACGAGGGCGAATCGCGCGTGATCATGGGCGCTACCGGCAGCGGCAAAACCGTCCTGCTGAAGACCGCTCTGGGCTTGCAACGGCCGGATTCCGGCACCGTATACGTCTTCGGCAAGGATATCAGCCGCATGCGGGAGCGGGAATTGTTTGAGATCCGCAGCAAGATCGGCATGCTATTCCAGGAGAGCGCGCTGTTCGACTCGCTGAACGTCGAGGAGAACGTGAGCTACCCGCTGCTCAACCAGTTGTCGATTCACTGCCCGAGCAATGAGGTTCTACCGCGGGTGGAAGAGGCTCTGAAATTCGTGGACCTGGAAGGCACGCTCGAGAAATTTCCAAGCGAGCTTTCGGGCGGCATGCGGCGGCGCGCGGCGATCGCCCGCGCGGTGGTCACCCAGCCTCCTCTGCTGCTCTACGATTCGCCCACCGCCGGCCTCGACCCCATCACGGCGTATACCATCATCCACCTGATCGTGAAGGAGCGGGATCTGAACAAGACCACCACGCTTATCGTGACTTACCGCTATCAGGACGGCAACCTGGTGGCGAATTTCCGCTACAATCCGGAGAATGGCCGCTTGGAGAGGGCGGGCAACCATGCTGGCAGCCAGGGCGGCGGCGCCGCGCCCAGCACCGTCTTCATGGTTCTGCGCGAGGGCCGTCTGGTCTTCGAAGGGCCGCAGGCCGAGATCGAGGCGTCCAAGGATCCGTATATTTCGCACTTCGTGAAGCATCGGGGATAGAGCATGCCTGAGCCTAGCAAAATCCGCTGGTCGCAGTTGAAGGTCGGGGTGGTGGCGTTCGTCGCCATGGTGATCCTGGCGGTGCTGATCTTCCTGTTGACCGGGAGCCGCGGCATCTTCCAGCGTAACGAGAGCGTGCGCACCTACATGGCGGATGGCGCGGGCATGACCGAGAGCACCCCGGTGCGGCTCAATGGCATTTTGGTCGGCGCAGTGCAGGGGATCAAGCTGTCGGGATCGAAAGATCCCAACCGGGCCGTGGAGTTTGAGCTGGCGATCCAGGAGAAGTATATGCGGGACATTCCGCAAGACTCCACCGCCGCCGTCACCGCCGCAAACCTTCTGGGCAGCAAGTTCATCGACATCACCAAAGGGGCGAGCGCCACGCCAGTGAAGCCCGGAGGCGAGCTGCGCAGCCTGCAGACGCAGGATATCCCCGAATTGATGGCCCAGAGCGCGAATTTGATCAATACGCTGCAGGATATCTCCAAGCGCACCGACTCCATGCTGGCGGATATCGATGAGGGCAAAGGCAACCTGGGCAAGCTGCTGCGGGACGACGAGCTCTACAACCGGCTGAACGCGATCGCCGCCGAAGGACAGCAACTGCTGGCCGACGTGCGCACCGGCAAAGGCACGCTAAGCAAGCTGATCTACGACGACAGCCTGTACCAGGAAGTGCGCGCGCCGCTCAAGCGTATCGATCAAATGCTGGACGATCTGCAGCAGGGCCGCGGCACCGCGGGCAAGTTGATGAAGGACCCGCAGGTCTACGACGAGGCGCAGCAGACACTCGCTGAACTGCGCACCCTGACGCAGGATCTGAACGCCGGGAAGGGCACGGCCGGCAAGCTGCTGAAGGACGATCAGCTCTATAAGCAGTTCACCGAGCTGACCGCCAAGCTGGATTCGACGATCGACCGCATCAACTCGGGCCAAGGGACGGTGGGGCAGTTGCTGGTGAATCCGCAAATGTATGATGCCATGAACGGCGCCATGCGCGAGTTCCAGGGGCTGGCCAAGGACATCCGCGCCAATCCCAAGAAGTTCCTAGTCATCAGGCTGAAAATCTTTTGATCTCCCGCAAGCGATTGGTGGTTAACGCCGACGATTTCGGATTCACTCCGGACGTGAACCGCGGCATCGTTGCGGCGCATCGCGGCGGCATCCTGACCGCGTCCACGTTGATGGCCAATGGCGCAGCGTTCGACGATGCCGTGCGGCTGGCGCGGGATACGCCGTCGCTGGACGTAGGCTGTCACCTGGTGCTGATCTCGGGGCGCTCGCTGCTGCCGCCGTACGCGCCGCTGCCCGCGTCGGCGCCGCAGTTGCTGCGGGCGCTGGCCGCGCGGAGCATCCGCGTGTATGACGAGCTGGCGGCGCAGGTGCGCAAAATCCTGGCGGCCGGTTTAGAACCCACGCATCTGGATACGCACAAGCACACGCACCTGGCGCCGCCGGTGCTGGATGCGGTCGCGCGCATCGCCGCGGAATTTGAGATCCGCTGGGTGCGGCGGCCGTTCGACATTCCGCTCACCAGCGGGGCACCTGGGCTTGAGGGATTGTTGAAGCGCGCCACCAGCGGCACCTTGCAATTGTTGCGCGGCCGCTTCCACCGCGTGCTGACGCGCCATGGCTGCCGGACCACCGAGCACTTTGCAGGGTTCCAGATGACCGGGCGGTTCCGCGCTCCGGAACTGGCGCAATTGATTCGCGAGCTGCCGGAGGGCGTGACCGAGTTCATGTGCCATCCCGGCTATTGCGGCGACGATCTGCGAAACGCGCGCACCAGGCTGAAGGAGAGCCGCGAGCGCGAATTGGAAGCGCTAGTGGCTCCCCAGGTTCGCGCGGCGCTGCTGGATGCGGGAGTGGAGCTGGTGAATTATCGCATCCTATAGGAGGGCGGACTTTAGTCCGCGCGGGGCTTAAGCCCCGATTAGCGCGGACTGAAGTCCGCGCCTGCATGCTAAAGCTTGCGCCACGAAAATGGTGGTGGCCAGCTAGCTTCGCGCCGAAGGCGCCTAATTGCCGCTCTTCCGCATCGAGTACTTATCCAGTTCCGCGATCAGCGGCCGTGCCGCCTCCGGCGGCTCCCTATTTGTCATAACTACCTGCTTGTTGTCCAGCTTCTCGCCGTAAAGCTCCTTGTTGGCATCTCTGTCCGGACGCAGCGACGCGCCGCTCAGTGAGACGCCGGCAAAAAGACCCTTCGCGCGCGACCATGAAAGAATCTCAGCGGTCATTCTCGCATCGGTATCGGCCGTCGCCGTGCGCCCTACCGGTCCCGCTGCAATGCTGGCGTCCCCGCCCAGGGTGAATTTGTCTTTGTCCAGTTCCTTCATGCCGTGCTCGTTCATGATGAGCATCACGACGTCCGTCTCCGAGCCGCCGATCTGAAACCCGAAGCTGCCGCCTTCCACTCTCACAGCCCCCGGCGCTCCCCATCCCATGCCCGCGCCTTTCCGGCAAATCGTAAAGCCCTTTCCGAACTGGCCGCCCACCACGAACGCGGCTTTCTTCAGCGACGGAACGATGACGACGCAAAATGCTTTGTTCAACAGGTCTTGAGGAATTCCCTGGTCGGGCGTCCCCATGATCTCATGCATAACCCTGGCCGATTCCTCCAGCCGTTCCGCCGCCGTATCCGCTAGAAGCCCCAGTGACGAACAGCCTAAAGCCGCAACTAATACCAACGCTTTCTTCATACCGACATCCTCCTCAATCATTATCGCGCGGTGGCACATGCTTCAGCCTGAGAATTGTGTGTGCGCAAACACACGTCCCGCGCAATATGTAATGTTATCCTCAATAGCCATGTGTTTCAAATCACGGTGTCTCTCGCTGCTCCCGATTCTGGCGCCCGCCTCCGACGCGGCAATTCTCGGACGTGCGATTCAAACTCTCGGCCGGTGACCTCTTCGCGAAAGCGCAAGGCCCCCGTCATTGCGCGCCCCAAACAGAAGTACGAGCCGCGCGGCTTACGGGTGCTCACGCCCACGCGCCGTTACGGAGACGTACCGCACATCGACCATCCCACCGTGCAACAAGAGGACCAGGAGATCGAGCGCGTGTGGCAGACCTCCTACGCCGCGCTCGACGCCGTGCCCCATCCCATCGGCGAAACGATGATGCTGCGCTACGGCGCCAGTTCCACGCCGACTCTGGCGTTGATCGATCGTGAGGGCTTCGTGCGTATGTACCGGCCCACCCGCATGACCGAGGCCGAACTCGCGCGACGCCCGTAGGACAGGCCTCCTGGCCTGTCTCGCCCGTTAGAATGGGATGAGATGAAGCGCTCCGGATTCGCCGATCTTCCGCTGCACGGCGGCCGCGTGCCTGCTTGGCTCGCCGAGCGCATGACCCGGCTGGGCGCAGCCATCGCCGAAAGCATTCTCCAGCAGCACGGCGCACCGGAACTGCTGTCCCGCCTGAGCGATCCGTTCTGGTTCCAGGCCCTCGGCAGCGTGATGGGCATGGACTGGCATTCATCGGGCATCACCACCTCCGTACTGGGCGCGCTCAAGCGCGGCCTGTCTCCCCGCGCGGGCGAACTGGGCATCTATATTTGCGGCGGTCGCGGCCGGCATTCGCGCCACACGCCGGATGAACTGCGCGCGGTCGCCGAGCGCCGCAGTCTCGATGGCGAAGCGCTGGTGCGCACTAGCCGCCTCACGGCGCGTGTCGATAACAACGCCATCGCCGACGGTTTTCAGATCTACTTGCACACCTTCATCGTAAGCGCGGCGGGAGAATGGGCAGTCGTCCAGCAGGGCATGAATGCATCGAGCGGCCTCGCCCGCCGCTATCACTGGCATTCCGCTACCGTCCGCGATTTCACCTGCGAGCCGCACACGGCAGTGGTTGGCGAGCATCAGGGCGACATCCTGAACCTGGTCGACGCGCAGGCCCGTCCCGCGCAGGATGCGCTACTGGCCATCGCCCGCCAGCATCCGGATCGAACCCTGCGCGAAGCCCGCCATCTGATAGTCCCGCCGCATCACGACGTCCGCGCGGAAAACGTGGATCTGCGGCGCCTCGGCGCGGTGCTGGCCGTCGCGTATGAACGCGAGTTTCGCGATTTCGCGTCGCTGCTCCTGCTGGAGAACCTGGGCCCGCGCACGCTCCAATCGCTGGCCCTCATCGCCGAAGTCGTACACGGCGCGCCCACCCGCTTCTCCGATCCGGCGCGCTTCTCGTTCGCGCTGGGCGGCAAGGATCGCCACCCGTTTCCCGTGCCGCTTAAAACCTACGACGAATCCATCGCCGTGCTGCGCCGCGCGCTGGACGCCGTAAAACTCGGCGGCTCCGAAAAGCTGGAAGGTTTCGCCCGGCTCGATCGTTTCGTGCGCGCCGTCGAGCAGCGCTACTCCCCCGAGGCCGATTTCGATGCCATCGTCGCCCACGAGCGCGCCATCTCACCCTCGCTGGACGGCCGCAGCGTCTTCGACGGACGCAAGAGGAAAGCCGCACCCGCGCACGCCGCGCAACTGCCGCTATTCCCGGCGGGTTGAAGCTGCGCGATCCTCCCGTAATGGTAATCTTGAACCAGAGGCATAAAAACAATGTACGTCGATCTCACTGGAAGGATGACTCCCGAACAGGCCAGGCAAGTTGTCGAAGCGCTGAACGCCAAGCACGTGAACCGTCCATGCCCCCGCTGCGGCAATCCTCAGTTCACTCTGGTGGAGGGATTCTTTAACCAGCCGGTCTCTGGAGATCTTTCGTCCGCCTCTGGAGCAATGGCCTTTTCTCGTGGACCCACGGTTCCGTCGGTGGTTACGGCATGCACCAACTGCGGTTTCTTGTCCCAGCATGCTTTGGGAGTTCTCGGTCTACTCCCGCCCCAACCCCAACAACTAAGGCCGCCCGATTTCTACCGTCCTGTCGGAGAGCCGACTCCCCTACTAAAGTGATGGGGCAAGCCAATGAACCCTGAGGAACCTCGGCGGCCTGCTCCTGAGCCAGTCACCATCGATCCGGCGCTCAACGGGATCATTCTGCGCGTGGATGCAAACCTGAAGCAGGAGATTATTGTCATCACGGCCGACAAGGCCCGTCTGTGTCTGCGCGATGCTGTTGACGATATGGAGCGAAGCAAGGCCTGGCAAACCCCGGCCGGAATTCTGGTCACAATACTGGTGGTCTTTCCAGTCAGTACATTCCAGGATTTCTTTGGGATTTCAAAGGACACGTGGAAGGCACTTTTCATCGCGGCAGCGCTCTTCTTCGTCGGCTGGCTCATTCGCTGTCTCCTCAAAATCAGGAAGTCTCCCAGCGTCGAGCAGATTGTAAATAGCCTGCGAACGGCCGACGCCCTCCAGCAGCCACCCCGCGCCGCACCGTAAGGAAGGACAGCGGCCACTGACCGCGAATGCCGCCCCAAATGGCTGCCGCAAACCCTGCCCCGAGCGCGCCCTTCGCCCGCCGCATGGTTTACTCGACTCCAGGGACTCGCGCCCAGCAACAGATAACTGCCTTGTCGTCCTGACACACGAGTTCGGCCGTCGAAGGCAATTCCGCACCCGAGTCGTCGCAGACGTGCCGAACGACGGCGGCCATGCTTTCCGTGTCCAGGCTTTTGTCGTGAACATCGTACAGCTCCAAGAGCTTCAGCCAGTGATTCGCGAGAAAGAAGCCTGCAGCGGCAGTGCCGGCGGCTGTGCGCCCGGCGCAGACGAAGCAGACGCGCTTGGGCCGTCCAGGTGCGGTCGTCGGCACAACTCTCGCAACAATGCAGTAATCCTCTCCATTCGGCGGTGGCGGAATTGGAACGTGGTCGCTTCCAAGTTCGAAATTATCCGTCTTCTCGGTGAAGGTAGCCTTTATGGAGTCCCCCCACTCGATCCTGAACAAGCGATTGGCGCACAACGTGGCCAATCGGTGTGTGAAACCATTGAAACCCAATCCAATGGATACAGCGCAATAGTCGAAGTCGTCGCTGTCGATATCTTTATCGTGAATGATCTTAAAGTCTCGGTCGTTAAACTTGGAAAACGTATTAGCCAAGTATACTGCTGCACGAATATCTTGCGCCGCCAACCAAGCGTTCACACCTTCCGGTATCGGCCTGCTGCCCTCTATTTCCGGAACGCGGTAATGAGTGATCCAAGGGTCGCTAAGCGCTCTCAGTTGGCGATGCGCAAAAACCAGCCGCACTTCGCCCTCGACGGCGGCCCTACCGAAGAAACGAGCGAACTTAGCGGCTCGCGATCTCTCCGCAAGCCTCCTCGCCAGCTCTGGGACAAGTTCGACCGACGAGACGATGAAGAGAGTCGTCATGATGCTGATAATCGTGGCCGCCGCCCTGGCCTTATCGATCAGCCCAAAAACTCCAATAAATACTGCGAGGACCAATGCCAAAATCAATAAAATCAGATAGAGCCCAAACTTCGCCGTGGGCATTCGAGACTGCGGTTCTACGGATTTCATATGCTAATTCCCCGCTAAGCGTAGCTTTGAACCTAAGCGAACAGTATATCACTGCCACTATCTCGGTGCCTTTTGGGCGCTCGTACAGCCCAGCGGCACAGCGGCGGAATCCGGGGTCGCAAAGCGGGCGTGTGGCCCCCAGTGCTATTCTCATAACAAGGCGTCCCTATGGGTTTCCGCAAAGCGCTGTATGGAGCGGGATTGGGTGTCGCCTCCCTCGCCGCGCTCTACGCTTTCCAGCGCCCTTTCCGTCAATTCCCCGGCGTCGAATACGAGAACTTCGAAGTCCCCGCGGATTGGAACCAGCCCGCCGAATGGGTCTTCGCCCGCCTGATGTACCCGCCCGGTCCCAACGACGGCTACGCCGGCCGCTTCGACGGCGACTGGCGCGAGGGTCTCTCGCTCTGGACCCAGGACTACCCCCGCGCCGACCGCCACTTCTCCCAGGCCCTCCGCCGTTTGACCCGCATCCACGTGCGCTCCGTCGAGCAGCCCGTCAACCTCGACGAAGGCGACGCCTACGACTGGCCCTGGCTCTACGCCGTCCAAGTCGGCGAATGGGGCCTCACCGACGCCCAGGCCAAGGAGATGCGCGAATACCTGTTGCGCGGCGGCTTCTTCATGGCCGACGACTTCCACGGCAACTTCGAGTGGGAGATGTTCGAGCAACGTATCAAGCGTGTCTTCCCCGATCGTCCCATCGTCGAAATCGAGGATGCCGACGCCATCTTTCACACCGTCTACGATCTCGCCGACCGCTACCAGGTGCCCGGCGAGGCGCATCTGCGAGCGGGCTACAAGAGCAACAACGGGGCTGGCGCGCGAGGCGCCCACTGGCGCGGCATCTACGACGACCAGGGCCGCATCATGGTGGCCATCTCCTACAACTCCGACCTCGGCGACGCCTGGGAATGGGCCGATGAAGCCCACTATCCCGAAAGGTTCTCCGCGCTGGCCATCCGCATCGGGGTGAATTACGTCGTCTACGCCATGACCCATTAAACCAAAGTGGGACGGGTTTCCTGGCCCCCAGCCCCCAGCCCTCCTCACATCCCGGAACGTTGGCCCCCTTCCAGCGTATAAAATTAACCTACATGAAGCCTATCCTCCGCCGTCTCGCCCGCTCGCCGATGTTCACCGCCGTCACCCTCGTCACCCTGGCGGTCGGTATCGGCGCCAATACCGCCATTTTCAGCGTCTTGAACGGAGTCCTGCTGAAACCGCTCCCCTATCCCGATCCCGAGCGCCTCGTCGGCGTCTGGGAGACGGCCCGCTTGCAGGGCATGGAGGAACTCGATGCCTCTCCCTCCACCTACTTCACGTTCCGGGAAGAAAACCGCACCTTCCAGGACATTGGCCTGTGGCGTAACGATTCGGTCAATATCACCGGCACCGGCGAACCCGAGCAGGTCGAGGTGCTGGACGTTACCGACGGCGTGCTCCCCATCCTCGGCGCACAGCCCGTTCGCGGCCGATGCTTCACCCGTAAAGACGATTCGCCCGGCAGCCCCAAAACCGTGATCCTCGCCTACGGTTACTGGCAGCGCAAATTCGGCGGCGATCCATCCGTCATCGGGCGGCGCATCATGGTTGACGGCGATGCGAGCGAGATCGTCGGCATCCTGCCATCAAGTTTCCGCTTCATGAACTCCCGCGCCGCACTCATCGAGCCCCTGCGGCTCGACCGCGCCAAGGTCTTCGTCGGCAATTTCAGTTACCAGGCCGTCGCGCGTCTCAAACCCGGAGTCACACTTGCCCAGGCCAATGCCGATGTCGCGCGCATGCTCCCCATGATGCTGGACAAGTTCCCGCCAGCTCCCGGCATCAGTCTCCAGATGTTCCAGGAAGCGCACTTCGGACCGCTGGTGCGGCCGCTCAAGGCCGACGTAATCGGCGACATCGGCAAGGTGCTGTGGGTCCTGATGGCTACCATTGGCGGCGTGCTCTTCATCGCCTGCGCCAACGTCGCCAACCTGATGCTGGCGCGCGCGGAGGGCCGGCAACAGGAGCTCGCCATCCGGGCGGCTCTGGGCGCTGGCTGGCCGCGTATCGCCCGCGACTTGCTGACGGAAAGTGTGGCGCTGGGAGTCGCCGGTGGCGTCCTCGGCGTCGGTCTCGCCTACGCCGGGCTGAAGCTCCTGGTGTCCATTGGCCCTGCCAACCTGCCGCGGCTCGAAGAGATCTCCATCGATCCGGCCGTTCTGCTCTTCACCCTGGCCATCTCGCTAGCGGCCGGACTTCTGTTCGGCCTGATACCGGTGTTCAAATATGCCGGCCCGCGCCTCGCTGGCGCCCTTCGCCAGGGCGGACGTACTTCGAGCGACGGCCGCGCGCGCCACCGCGCGCGCAGTGTCCTGGTGGTCGTGCAGGTCGCGCTGGCGCTGGTTCTGCTGATCGGTTCCGGCCTTATGATTCGCACTGTCCGGGCCTTGAAGCAGGTGCCGCCAGGATTCACCGAGCCCCAGCAGATCCTCACGCTGCATGTATCCATTCCCGACTCCGAGGTTCCCAAGCCCGAACTGGCCACGCGCACCTATAACAACATCCTGGAGAAGGTCGCAGCCATTCCGGGAGTAACCGCCGCCGGACTTACCAGCTCCGTCACTATGGACGGCAACAATTGGAGCGACCCTATCTTCGCCGCGGATGAGTCCTACGCCGATGGACAAGTTCCGCCCATCCGCCGCTACAAGTTCATCTCCCCCGGCTTTTTCAAAGCTATGGGGAACCCTTTGCTGGCCGGCCGCGACCTGACTTGGACCGACATATACCAAACCCGTCCGGTCGTACTGGTCTCCGAAGTCCTGGCGCGCGAGCTCTGGCGCACTCCCGCCGCCGCTCTGGGCAAGCAGATTCGCGAAAGCCCCAAGGCCGCCTGGCGCGAGGTCGTAGGCGTAGCCGGCAATGAGCGCGACGATGGCGCGGACCATAAAGCCACAACCATCGTTTACTGGCCCATGATGCTCCGGGATTTCGACGGAGTGCCCCTCCTCACCCAGCGCGGCCAGGCATTCGCCATCCGCAGCCGCCGTACCGGCTCCGCGAGTTTCTTGAACGATGTCCGGCGCGCCGTGTGGTCCGTGAATCCGGACTTGCCCATCGCCAACGTGCGCACAGTGCAGGAAATCTACGACCGATCCATGGCGCGCACCGCCTTTACGCTGGTGATGCTAAGCCTCGCCGCGGGCATGGCGCTGCTGCTTGGCATCGTGGGCATCTACGGAGTCATCTCATACACCGTGTCGCAGCGCACCCGCGAAATCGGCATTCGCATCGCGCTCGGCGCGCCACAGCAATCGGTGCAACGGATGTTCGTTCGTCAGGGCCTGCTGCTGACCGCCATAGGTGTGGTCTGCGGCCTCGCCGCCGCCGCGGGACTGACGCGCCTCATGAAAGCCCTGCTGTTCGAAGTGAGTCCGCTAGACCCCACAACCTACTGCGCCGTGTCCCTGGTCTTAGCCGCCGCCGCGCTCGCGGCCAGCTACATTCCCGCCCGCCGCGCCACAACTATCGAACCGGTGGAAGCCTTGCGAGTTGAGTAGGACAGGCCTCCTGGCCTGTCTAGGGGCGGACTTTAGTCCGCGCTTCCTACAGCAGCCCTATCATCACGTCCATCGGCCGCGGCAGCAACTGCTCCAACTGCGCATAGAGCGCGATCACCGGGTCCGACGAGCGCCGCAACTCCTGGATGGTGGCCCTCATTCCAACCGGATCGGCAAACGCCAGGATGATCAGCCGGTTCACCGGATAAAACCATTCAGCGCGGTGGTCGCGCTGATAGCCGTTCTGCTGCAGCCAGGCGAGCAGCGTGCTGAGCAACAGGTCGCGCTCCGCACCGTTGGGGGCCACCTCGAACAGGACGCCATAGAGGTGGCTCTTGGATTGGAAGTACGCGGCCGGGTCGTCGTCCTGGGTCCAATCGGCCAGCGCCGCCATGTATTGCCGCAACCCGCCCCCCCATTCGCTGGCCGCCTTTTGCTCGGGGGTCAAGCCGAATCCATTCGGTCCGATGATCAGGCCCTTGAACTGAGCCGCAAGCTGCTGGCATTGTGGCGATTCGCATTGACCCGCCGGCTGCGGCCCCCGCGCGGCCGGATCCGTGCACCGCGCTCCGCTGAGCTGTCGCGACAGGTACATGCGCCAGGCCTCGACGAGGGGCTGCGCATTGATCCGCCTGTGTGCGCATTCCGCCGATAAGCTCGCGATGGCGGCATCCGCGTCGCCCCCCATCGCCGCCGAGAAGGAACGATCGTCGCCCGAGAGCTGTGCGAGCCCGCCCGCGAAAGAATCCACCAACATCTCGAACTGCGCCGGCTTCAGCGATGCGCCGACCAGCATGCGCGCGATGGGCGCTGCCTGCGCCGGCGACGTCACATCGGCGGCGTAGCGCCGCAGCAAATGGAACGGCTCCTCCCGGGCCGCCTCCTTCGCGCTGAACGCCCGCGCGGCCACTTCGCCAACAGTGGCATAGAAGATGGAGACATCGTAAACCATCGCGTCATCGCAAGTGAGACGCGGAATTCGCGGCGCCGGAATTTCGCCAAACAACTCGCGCGCCTTCTTGAAGTCGATGGCGAGCATGGCTTCGACGGCCTTCGATTGCAGTGTGCATGCGTCGAGGCCCTGCGCGTAGGCTTTGTCGAACAGGCTGCCCGGCCGTCCCGTCCAGTTGCGGCGGGCAAAGGGTTGCTGCGCCCCGGCCGCCAAGTGGAACGCATCTTCGAGGATCTCGCGTTTCCACGCGACATCGGTCAGCTTCGGCGCATCGGCAATCCGCAGCAGCGCGTCGGCGGCGAACTCGGGCGGCTGCGCACGCGCGAGATCGGCCAGATCCACCAGCACGGGCGGACGCGTCGCGCCGAACCCATCGCTTGCCCCAGCCACGGCCAGCCATGCGAACGCGAGGAAGCGAAGCCCGGCCCATGCGCCCCACGCTACGACTTCAAAGTCATGGTTACCGGATCCCACGCGCAAACGCGCTGCTCGAAGTAGCTGACGTTCGATAGCAGCGCCGGACCCGCCGCGCGAAATCCGAACACCGGATCTTCCACCACCGGTTTGCGGCTGCGCACCGCGGCGATGAAGTTGCGATGGTGATCCAGATGATCGCTGTACCCATGCGGCGCCTGGAACTTATCCTCTACATTCGGGCGCATGCTATCGGCATTGGGAGTCTGCGGTGGATACTTCGCATGGTATTCCTTCAGGAACGCTTCTTGCACCGCCTTGGGGAAAGTGTCGATGGTGTAGCCGGGCTCGGTCTCGCGCGGCGTCTTGGACACCGTGACGCCGCCGGCGATCGTCAGGATGCCTTCCGAGCCCACGAAACGGAAGCCGGAATTATCGCCCGCGCCGGACACGAAGTTCACGCGCAACGCCATGTTGAATGCGGCGTGCCGATCGGTGGCCGGGTAATCGTAGAGGCCCAGAAACACGTCCGGCACGTCGCGGCCGTCTTTCCAGAAACGCAGCCCGCCGGTGGCGAACACGCGCGTGGGGCCGATGGCGCCGGTCACGAAATGCATGCCGCTGAACAAGTGTACGAAGAGGTCGCCGGCCACCCCGGTGCCGTAGTCGCGATAGTTGCGCCAGCGGAACAGGCGCACCGGCTCGAACGGCACCTTGGGCGCGCGGCCCAGGAAGCGGTCCCAATCGATATTCTCGGGCGTGGCGTCCGGCGGGATGGAATACTGCCACGCGCCGATGGCGTCGTTGCGGTCCCACCACGCTTCCACCATATTCAACTCGCCGATGGCGCCGGCCTGCAGCAGTTCTTGCGCCTTCTTGTAAACGATGGAGCTCACGCGCTGGCTGCCCACCTGCATGATACGGCCGGTCTTCTTCTGCGTCTCCACCACGCCGCGCCCGTCGTCCACGCGCTGCACCATGGGCTTCTCGCAGTAGACATCCTTGCCGGCGTTCATAGCGTCGATCGAGATCTTGGCATGCCAGTGGTCCGGCGTGGCGATCAGCACCGCGTCGACGTCAGGCCGCGCCAGCACCTCGCGATAATCGCGCGTGGTGAAAAGCTGCTTGCCCCAACGCTCCTTGGCGCGCGTGAGCCGCCCTTCGTAGATGTCGGAGACCGCTACCAGTTCCACGCCCGGCACTTTTTGCGACGTCTCGGCGTCGCCGGTGCCCATGCCGCCCGCGCCGATCAGCGCCACGCGGATGCGGTCGTTGGCGGAGACCTTCTTCTCTCCTTCGTCTTGCGCGCTTAAAGCGGATGCGGCCAGGCCCGCGGCCGTGGACGCTTGTAAGAAGTGACGTCTAGTTGGCATGCTGTTCCAGATCCATTGTACCCGGTACCAGGTCCAGCGCCATCTCCAGCTCCTTCAACTTGGCTTCGAGTTGTGCCAGTTCTTCCGCGGTCAGTCCGGAGAGTTTGGGCAGCAACGCCTTGGCGCGGACATACACGTTTTCGGCCTGCGCTCGAAAGACGGAGTGCCTGGTCGCCGCTACGCCCGCCAAAGCTATACTCCGCTCCAGATCCGCATTGAGAATGCGCACCAAGTCGCGGTCCGTCCGGGCGCGAAGCTCCGCAAGTTTGGAGAAAGCCACAACCGTAGCCATGACGATAAGAATTAGACGTCCGAGCCAGGCAAAAATGTTCATGTGCTCCAGTTCACGGAAACCGGGCAGCTTCCTCAAAGTGGTGAAGCAGCTTCCGGCCGGCGTGCCCTGTCCCTGCCGCATTCCGGGATCGACTCACGCGGAGGCGGTTGCGTGTATACTCGTGGCAACCTGAGATGGCGAGGCTGCGTAACTTACATATGCGCCACATGGCGTCACTGTTCGCATTCAGCGCCATATTCATCCTGATACCGCGCGCGGGTGCAGGCCAAGCCCGAGTCGCGGCCCCGGACCCAAAGCCGATGGTCGAATGGAGCGACACGGAGCTGGTTCGCGAGCTCCCCGAGCTGGCAGCCGTGCAGTCCGCACCGGGCCAGGACCACGTGGATGCGATTCTCGGCGCCGTCCGCAGTCAAACGTTGCGGATGTTTCAGACGTTCGGCAAGTCAGCCAATTTGTGGGCGTCGGAGGATCTGCACGCCATGCGGTTCCGGGTGCCCGGAGGGTTCGACTCGGACCGACACGACATGTTCCGTTACGCCGTAGAGATTACGAACGCAGGCGATCCTCTGTTTCTCGAAACTCTCGACGAGGTCCGCACTGGGGCAAACGGGGAAGCAAAACCTGCCCCGGGCGGCTTTGTGGTCACCAGAGATTTTCTTTGGCTTGTGAACCGTATGCTGCCGCGCTACCAGCCGCGGATGCGCTTTCGCTATCTCGGCCGCGACACGCGCGGAAATGCCGACGCGGTAGTGTTCGCGGCACAGCTCGAAGCCGCCGAATTACCTCACTGGATCGAAGTCTCGAACGACGATGGTCCCGTTCTGTTTCAAGGCTTCATTTGGATCGATGCCGCGGCGAGCCGCATAACCCGCCTCCGCACCGAGCTGCGTCCTTATACGACCGCCTCGCCACTCGAAAAGCTTACCACCGACGCGCGCTTCAGCATAGTGGAATTCAAGGCGCATGAGGCCGAACTCTCGCTCCCGTCGAAAGTGACCGTCACGGTTCGCGTCCAGGGAATGGAGTACTACAACGTCCACCGTTTTTCGCAGTATCAAATGTTCGCCGCCGGCAGGCTCGATGCGGGAATCGCACAGGACTCGGCGGCGGATGAACCGGATGCGCGCGAGGCCATGGTGGAAGGTATTGTGCTGCTTCGGAATGGGCAGCCGGCCCAGGCCGTCCGGGCGCTTCGAGAAGCGGTGCGGCTCGATCCAAACGCCGCGGAACCCCATTATCATCTGGGAACTGCGTTGCACCAGACACACGATCTCACCGGCGCCGAAGCCGAGCTCAGGGAAGTGGTGAAACGAATTCCCGACGCAACGGATGGGCATAGGGAACTTGGGACCGTGCTATTCGAACGTGGCGATCCCGCTGGCGCTGCAACGCAATTCCGCGAGCTCATCCGGTTGGACCCTAAGAACGCGGCCGCCCACGCCAACCTTGGCGAGGCGCTGGTGAAACTTCATAATCCGGAGGCGGTGGTGGAATATCGGATTGCATCGACGCTGGCGCCCGAGAACGCCGCCGTGAAGGCCCGCTTGGAAACAATCAGCCAGGCTGCAATCAAGAACACGCCCAGTGAGCCACCCACCGCGCCAGAGACACGGATAAAGGTGGATGTCCGGCAGGTAATCGTCCCAATGGTTGTGAGCGATAAAAGCGGCCACCAGGTGACCGGACTTCGGCAAACGGATTTTCAGGTGTTCGAAAACGGCATCGAGCAGACCATTTCGAGTTTCAGCCTGGAGCGCTCCGAGATTCCGGCTGTACCGGAAGATCCCGCCGCGGCTCCCGCAGCCGCGCCGAGGGCGCCAGCCGCTGCTACGGCAACCCCAGTGACGCCCCGCCACACTTATCTGATTTGCGTGGACACGCTGCACGCATCGCCTGGAAACTTCGCGCATGTCCGGGAAGCGCTGATGAAGCTTTTCCAGCGGGAGGAACCTGGGTACGCGCAATACGCATTAATCAATCTGGGCAGACAGGCGGAAATCGTCCGGCAACTCACGCCGGACCCGTCGCAGATCCTCTCCGCTCTCGAGTCGACGAAGTTCTGGGGGGCGGCCGTAGCCAGCGACGCAAGTTCAAATCGTATGGCCGTGGAGGAGTTTCGCAGCTTCCTGGAGGAAACCAGGATTGCGTGCGAGACGGGCGGCGTAACTGAGCTAATGAAGTGCAAGTTACGACTGGATCTTCTGCCGGGGCAGGCCGAGGCTCTGGCACAACGCAATGTTCCCACGACGATCGCTTTTCTGGAGACGTTGAAAAGCGTAGTCGAACAATTCCCGGGCACGCCCACCCGTGGGGAATTGATCCTCATTTCCGACGGATTCCTGCTCAACCCGGCCAGCGAATCCTTTGGCCTGCTGGCAGCCTACTTTCCGGACGCATACGACCATCCGGGAATTCGCGCAGCAGGGTTGCGCGCCAGGGATGATCGCTTTCAGAGCGACTTCGATTCTATCGTCAGGGCTGCCGCCAGGCGCAATGTCCGGATTCACACAATCGACTCGCGGGGACTGTACGTCGCGGAAAACTTCTCCGCTTCGAGTCGCGGCAGCGTCACTTCCCGAGATCCGGCGGTTATGAGCTACACGGATGACATATCACGCGAATCAGGCAATTCGCTCGCTGAGATCGCGGCAGCCACCGGCGGGATTTTCATTCACAACACCAACGATTTGCTGGCAGGCATGCGGCGCGTGCTCGCCGATGGGCGCGACTATTACATACTCTCCTACGTTTCGAACAACAGCAACATGGACGGGAAGTTCCGCACAATTACAATCAAACTCCGGGATAGCAAGCTCACGGTTCGCGCCAAGCGGGGCTATTGGGCGACCGAGGAGTAGCGTGTCTCATGCCTGCCCCGCCGGACCCAACCATAAATCAATCGGCCGCTTGACACCTGCGGGCCGGAATGGCAATTCGATCTTGCGGCCCTGCCCCGCCGACGCATAGCCGGCGTAAAGCGCCTCCATCACCACGCGGCCGTCTTCGCCGGTCGACTGCGGTTTCTCCTTGCCACGTAGGCACCGCGCGAAGTGCCGCATCTCGTGCGGCGAGCCGTAATTCCACAACTCGTCAAACACCGGATAGCTCCAGCCCTTAGTGCTGGGCGCTTTTTCCACGGCGTATCCATAACCGTATTCGCTATACGTGGGCATGGCGTTGCCCATGTGCAGATTCGGGTAGCTGACGCCGCCTTCGCCGTAGATCTCGGTGCGATCGTCCATGCCGCCGCGCTTGGCCCAACTGTTCTCTACCAGCCCTACGCCGCCGTTCGAAAACTCCAGGACACAAATGCTATCATCCTCGCCGCGCGTCTTAGCGCCGTGGACGTAAGTGCCCATGTGACACGTGACACTCTTAATGGGCGAGCGGTCGTAGAACCAGTAGCAGAAGGCGATGCCATGGCAGCCCATGTCCATGAAGACGCCGCCGCCGGAGCGGTCCACGTCCCAGAACCACGGGCTGTGCGGCCCGAAATGCTTCTCGCACTGCTTCACCAGATACAGCTTGCCGAATGCTCCATGATCCGCCATTTCCTTGGCCTTGACATACTTCGGCGTGAACAGCAGCTCTTCCGCGTATAGCAGCAACACGCCCTCTCGGCGGCAGACGTCGATCATCTCGTCGGCCTCGTCGAGCGTCATCGATAGCGGCTTTTCGCACACCACGTGCTTGCCCGCGCGCGCGATGTCGACGGTCATGGCGCAGTGCAACGCGTTGGGTGCGGCGATGGTCACCATCTCGATATCTTTTTCCCGCAGCATCTCCTTGTAATCCAGGAAGACGCGCGGGATGCCATACTTCCGCGCCAGTTCCGCCGCGTGGCCGGGCGTGGGTGAGCACACCGCCACCACCTCGGCTTCCTCCGGCATGATCTGAAACGACGCCGCGTGAATGTCGCCTTGGAATTGCGATCCGATGATTCCGACTTTGACTCGCTCAGCCACGTTCGACGACCTCCTCTTTCACCGGGTCGAAATAGAACATCTTGCCCTCGCGGTAACTGCGCACCGCCAGCGCAATGTGGGTCATGGTGGTGTAGCCCAGCGAAGCGCTGCAATTGGGCTCCTGCCGCGAGCGCACGCAATCGAAGAAGTTGTCCACGTGCTTGTCGTCGCCCTCGTTGCCGAGGCCTGGGATGATGACTTCCTCCTTGCCATTGCCCCACTTCGCAGCGAACTCCTTGCGATAGGGCTGCTCGGCGACGATCTGCGCGTGATCGAACTGCCGGTTCTTAGGCCCTTCCCATTCATCTCCCAGGAACATAGTGGCCTTGGTGCCGCGCAACATGGTGACCGGCCCGACCTCGTTCACTTGCGACGATTCCACCGTGATCGTGTACTTGCCCGGATAATCGGCCGAATCCATGAAAGTGTCGGGAACCTCGCGCCCATCGTTATAAACGTAAAGCCCGCCCCCGCCCACCACGCGCGTGGGATGCTGATTGCCCAGCGCCAGGTGGAAGGGCGCCACGATGTGATAGTGCAGGTCCGTGGCAATGCCGCCCGAGTAGTCCCAGTATTTGCGGAAGCGGAAGAAGCGGTCGGCGTCGAACGCGCGCGCCGGCGCCGCGCCGATCCACTGCTGCCAGTCGATATAGTTATCGCCTTTACCCTGCGGACCGGCCTCCGGATCGATGTCCCAATTCCAGTCGCC
>Ga0181536_10002518_pt1 | contig 20656 bp, 22 predicted proteins | sample PEATcosm2014_Bin_41_FD_121105 | JGI IMG/M metagenome (GOLD analysis project Ga0181536, IMG submission 121105) | Peatland microbial communities from MTU Mesocosm Facility, Houghton, MI, USA - PEATcosm2014_Bin17_60_metaG | ecosystem: Environmental > Terrestrial > Soil > Wetlands > Peat | place...
TCGCACCGCCTCGCTGGATTTGCGCGGAACCGCTGAGTTGGGTGACTGTTCCGACGACTTGTTGCGCGCGAGCAATTGACGGGGCAAAACACACCACCAACGAAACGAGGGCCACAAACAGACCTACAGCCCTCCCCTCAGTGCGTCCCGCCATTTCCCGACCCCCGTCGCGTGAAAGAAAATCTTAACTAATTGCCAGCCGTGTTTAGTCAAATAATATCCATATGTCAACCCGCATAAGTTAGATGTTCTACTGAGCGGATACCCAATTTTGCTGGCGAGCATGGGCCACGCCACGGTGCAGCAGTGGGGTTGCCCCGAATGCGTGGACACTCGGAAAGCCGGCCACCCGCGCGAACATCTCGCGCGCCCGCGCCCGGCGCGATTCACGCTCGGCGACCAGCAACTCCTCCAGGAAGTCGGTAAACGGAGTGCGCTTTTCGGCTGCGTTTTGCGCCAGCGCCGAATACTGCGCCGCGACCCCGCCGAGCCGGAGCTTGTTACACAGATCGATCAGTCGTTCGTGCTGTACGCTCATCCAACCTCCCTTGCGGTGATCAGTTCTTGGCCTACGACTACGCTCGCGCCGTCCTGCAAGAGGCTCCAGCGCCATCGCCGTCGGCCGACGCGGCCAGGCTCGCCGGCGCGCCGCCGGCGAAGAACATGCAGCTGATGACGGAGGGCGAGGTTCTCTAGTTCCACAACCGTCCGACTGCGGAATCGGCGGGCGACAACCGAGACGATGGATCGCTCCAGCTTAAGCATGTCGGCGACACTACGGCGGTGAATCTCAAAACTCTAGGCTTTTCGACGCGTTCGGAGTTTTTAGTAGGCACAGGTTGCCGCCCACAAGCGCACAGGCATGTTCGATACCTATCGCCACGTCGTCGATTCATATAAGCACTGAAACATCTTTCTCGATCTAGTATCGCCTGCGCAATCTCCAACGGTCGCCCCTGTGTGGCGGGCCATGCCATCGCGTGCCATTCAGCCTTTCATCAACAGCCTGCTAAGGGAGCGGCGGCGGCATACGGAAATCGACTGGGAGAGTCTTTAAGCGCGCCCTTATTGCGGCCGCTATCGGTGGAACGAGGGCGAGAAATATCACCGCGCCGGTGGGTGTCTGAGTTGGACTAATGACTGGGCGACCCATATACGTACGGCCAATGCGATTAACGTCCTCTTCCACGAAGAACTCCACCCAATTTGATACCGCAGGCCAAAGCCACGCTGCGGCAACCGAAGTGCCGAACACACCGAACGGAGTGGCGGGTGCCGTGGTTACCGCGCTCTTAACGGCCGCCCTGCTGAACCGTCTCAACCAGTTCACCTGCTTCATTACGTTCCTGTGTGCCCCTCCGATCGGTGTCTGCGGGCGCACCGCTTCATCGTGTTGTGGGACCGCGACCAACGAAATCTCTTTGGCAACCCAATCTGTAGCGATGCATCGGACATGGAATCCGGCGCGCCGGACCAGGTAGGCCAGCGTTTCCGGCGTAAAGTGCATCAAATGATCGGCAACGACATAGTCAAACGGATTTGCCGCTGCGTTCGGCACCTCGATGAACAAGCTGCCGTTCGGCGATAATTTGCCACGTAAATCATTCAGCGTCTCCCGCGGGGAGGGAAAGTGCTCTAGAGAGTGAACTAGCGTAATGATATTGAATTGCTCCGATACCTCGGCTGGAGAACAGCTATACAGATCACGAAAACCGCGCACAACGCGAAGAGATGGCAAGTTGCGATCGTCGATGTCGAGCCCGTATAGAGCCCAATTCCCCCGCTTGCTAAAAGCGTTCAAGGTGCCGCCGCTTCCGCACCCGACGTCCAAAACCTTGCCTACTAGGGGTACGCCGCTGACTTCCAACAGGCGCTCCAAAAGTAGCTCGCTGCGGGGACGTAGCGATCCACCAACCGGGTCAAACACGTGTTGCTCAACACGGCCGGACTGATTGTAAATGTCGTACTTTCCGTAAATCTCCGCGATTTCAGCGAACCATTGCTCATCGGCGAGCGACTGTGCGGCACCGCAGCAGACGCATACGGCAAGCCTACCACCCGGCCGAAAGGGCACGCAGTCCGAGGTCACTCGTGACAGCGAGCCAAATGCGTCTATCCTCCTAAGGTGTGCTGAGCCACAGACGCAACACGTTTGTTCCCCGACTGCCACAATCCACGTATTATTGCATCATCTCTCTGAGATGCCGTCGGATCGACGCTGTACCCAAGCCAAATGCGCATACCGGCGTTCGCGGCGAGACAACCATCGAAGCGGAAGAAGCGCTATATATTTTTCGAGCATCCCCAATTTACTATTTCTTGAAGGCTTGTCGGCGGACCCGGCGTATAAAAACCTCCGAAAGGGTGTGGCCCACCGAAAGGAAGTTACGCCAGTTCAGGGCGGAATTGTTCTGAGTTTTGTCTTGGTGTGATGCTTCGACCGGGATTTCGATAAACGTCGCTCCTTCGTCGAGCAGACGAGTGATCAGTTCGGCTTGGAATCCGAACCCAAACGAGTACGGTCCCCAGCGCATAACGTTATATCGCGACGTCAAGACTAACCCATTGTAGTACTGTATCTGATAGCCACTCAACCAATTTACCAGAAGAGTATATGACCGCGATAGCGCGCGCCGAAACGAGGACTTGCTCCGCATTTGTTCGTGGTAGGGGATGATCAGATCGGCTTTCCCTAGTTGACGGAACACAGTCACCAACGTCTCCTTTGGTTCGACATTGTCGCCGCACACCATTCGGTAGTATCTCCCTCGGCCAAGGAAGGCGCCATTCACATAGCAACGGTTCAGCCCACGATTTTGCCCGTTGCGGTGGAGTCGCACCGGAAGATCTGAATGCTCGAGGAGGTAGCGCTCAACTACATCGGCGGTGCAATCGGTCGAGCCGTCATCGATCACGATGACTTCATAGCTGAAAGGCAACTCGCGCATCGCCGCCACGACCGTGTCCAGCGTAGCGGCGATGTATCGTTCTTCGTTGAGGCATGGAATCGCGATGGTCAGGTCAAGCGAATCGCGGATGGTGTCGGGAGCGATCTGGGCAGTGGCGTCCGGCATATTTACATAGTTCTGCGAGTACATGCGAGCCCGATCAAGTAGTGCGCCATGGCGGAGTAGCCTGTATGCACCACTTCGTCATTCATCGAGAATATGAAGACGTTGTGAAAAAACCTCTCCAGCAAGGTGCGGAGAGTTTTGCCCGTCTTGCAATTCACATGACCGACTCTACTAGGAGACGAAGCGTAGGCTTGGGATTCTAACGATGGAGTGCCCAGGAGGAGCACTCCTTCTGGGGTAAGCGAACGGGCGATGTTGAGTACCCACACTTGTTCCTGCTCCGGCGGGATATGTTCGATGACGTCGAGAGCGTAAGCCGCGTCGAAGCTACCAGGGAATGGGGTGCTTCCCAGATCATGCTGCCGACAATCGAATTTCCAGCGCTCGTCCATGCGCTGGAGCACGTCGTCAACGAATGTCTGATCGAAGTCTGTAGCGGTCAGCCGCTTCACCTCTTGGAGGACCAGGCGGGTTCCGAATGCATCCGCGCAGCCGACTTCGAGCACGTGGCCGCGCCCTGTGAGCATCTTGGCGACGAACTTGTACCGGGCCAGAGTAAATAACAGATGGCGAGGGTCATCGGTCCAAGCCTGATTACTCATGAGCCCCAAGGTGGTCAAGCCGCGTTCGCGCGCTAGTTCAATCGTGCGCTGGTACTGTGGCTCCCGCGTCAATCCCAACGGCTTCGGGTGTTCATCGTTCATCTTGTTGTTCATCTCAGTGACCTCCGGCCCGACAACCTAATCCGATTGCTCCACGATAGACCCAATAGTAGTCGGCCGTATCGGAAATTTGGTCAGCTAGCGCCGTATATTGAACTACGTATCTACAAATGACAAGGCCTGCCATCTCCATTAGCTGCGCAGGCAATTCAACTTGTCCGATCAGGAACCAAAACACAGTTGCAGCGTTCTGCATCGTTCTCTGCTCAGCTTTCCTCATCCAAAAACCTGCCGCGCGCGATTCGGTCGTGACATTCACGGTTTCGATACGGCGTCAGGGCGTCGCAAATTTCCACACCTGGTACATTCCTGGGTTACTTCAGCCAGTGTTCGAGCAAGGCCTGTTGCGAGCGGGGTAGGAAGGAACCGCGGGAAAGCCTTGGCTAGTCCGGTAGAATCGAAGTGGCGATGTGTGATCGGACTCGATCTGGGTAAGTGTTCCAACAGGATTGGGCGCCCGATAGTTGCCATAACCAGTTCCGCAACCGCATAAAAGGGCACGGCGTCTGCAGTTGCGGTGTTGATAATGCCCGCGCTCCGATGCACCAGGCAAAGTTCCACAATCTTAGCCGCGTCCCACACATAGACATGGTGGCGTCGCTCTTCGCCGCCGCCGAACAGAGTAATCCTGCCGTCTCTCAGAGCCGTCCGAATAAAGCGATTCGGCCCATAACTATTGTGTGTGTCCCGAGGTCCATATATCGCGCACGGTCGCACGACGGCGAAAGGAATCTTGGCAGAGGTGCACGCCTGCTCGAAGATTCTCTCCCGCGCTACGTGCATCAGAGGGTATAGCCCGGTCGGCTCACAGGTCGAATCCTCGTTGAGCAATGAGGAATAGCGTGCGTCGTAGACACTATCAGAACTGATATAAACGAAATGTGCCGGCGGATTTTGCGTTATCGCCGCGCAGACACTTTCAGCCATTCTAAGGTTTTTCATGAGCGTGGCGACATCACGGCCTTTATCCGGCGTAATGCCCGCGGTCATAACCACCGCATCATCCGGGTGAAAAAGCGCAATCAGATGGCCGACAGCATCAACGCCGGTCAGGTCCAATTCATTGCTCCCGACCGCTCGAACATGAAGCCCGTCTGCTGCAAACACTTGTCGCAACTCGTGTGCAAGAAATCCATCCGCCCCCAGTAAAAGTGCCCGTGCGGGGAGAACCGGCTGTACGAAGTGGTGTCTCAGCATGAGCCGAGCCTCTTGACGCCCGCAGTCATTACGACACCAACGTCTGCCTCGAACAGCGCTGACCAGCGCTCAACCGCCTCCGTTAGTGTCAGGTCGGGATCGTCGACCGAAAGAGCAACCAATTCGAGGTCGGGACAGTGCCGACGGAGATGCCTCACGATGTGGCTGCCGACAAATCTGCTCTGGCCGAGCAACACGATTCGCCGCAGGTCCATCGCCCAGGTCTTCTCCACGTCTAGCTCTTCGCCCGGCCGAGATGTTTGAACCAATCGGCGGTGGCCTCGTCGATCTTCGCGGCGGTCCATACGGGCGCGTCGCGCCAGCCCTCGATGTTTTCGAGCATGATCCGGACACCATCCTCGAAACGTACACGCGGTTCCCATCCAAGCTCCCGGCGGATCAGAGTGATGTCAGCGAAGGTGCAGTCCGGCTCGCCGGGACGCTTGGGGATGTTGACCTTAGGCCCGTCGAGGAGCTCGACCAGCCGATTGACGCTGTAGGTGTGGCCTGAGCCGACGTTAAGGATTCGCCCGACGAGATCAGATTTCGCCGCAGTAACGAAAGCGTCGGCTACGTCGGTGACAAACGTGAAGTCGCGGGTCTGAGTGCCGTCGCCGACCACGGTGAACGGCTGTTTGGCCAGCTTCTGCGCGAGGAACACGCCGAAGACCGCGCCGTAGGTTCCGGTGCTGCGGTGGCGCGGCCCGAACACGTTGAAGAGCCGCAGCGCGAGCGTCGGCAGGCCGTATACCTTATGCCAGTGCATCACGTACTGCTCAGCAAGATTCTTGGTGAGCGCGTAGGGGTACATCGGGCGAATCGGGGCCGATTCAGGCGTCGGATAGACGTCCGGAATTCCATAGCAGGACGACGAAGCCGCATAGAGGAACCGCTTCACGCCGCCGATGCGCGAAGCCTCGAGCGCAACGATCGTACCGTCAACATTGGCGTGATGGTAAACCATCGGCCGTTGGATCGAGGGCACGATGTCGGCCATCGCGGCAAGGTGAAAGACCCAATCCACACCTGCGAAAAGCGGACGGACGGTCTCGAAATCGGCAATGTCGGCGCGATGGAGCGTTAACCGGCCTGAGGATGCTGCCGCCTTCAGATTCTCAGGACGGCCGGTGGCGAAGTTGTCAATGACCGCGACCTCGTGGCCGTCAGCGAGCAGGCGATCGACCAAGTGACTGCCGATGAAGCCCGCCCCTCCGGTGACCAAGCATCGCGCTGAAGCAGTCATCGTGCTAGTTCGCTTTGTACTCGGCCTGGCCGATGATCCAGTCCAGTACCATCATGAGCCAGAACTGATGGGCGCTCTCGATGATGTTGTAGGCTTTGCTGTCGAGCCAAAGATTGACGTCGCCCAGGCGGCGCAACGGGTTGTCGGCTTCCATGCCTGAGAGCGTCACGACCTTCATCTCGAGCCGGCGCGCGGCCGCCACCGCGTTGAGGATATTCGCTGAGCGTCCAGAAGAGCTGATTGCCACCAAAGAATCCGAAGCCCGGCAATTGAGGCGAAGCGCGTGAGCGATCCAGTTCTCGAAGCCGTAGTCGTTGGCAAGACAGGTGATCTGGCTGGCATCGCTGAAACAAAGCGCCGGGACCCCACCGGCCTTGCTAAGGTCGCTCGCCAGATGCGAGGCAATCGCCGCGGAACCGCCGTTGCCGATAAACACGACCCTGCCGCCAGCTGCGCGCGTCTCGCGCCAAATGTCGCGCGCCGCACGGAACCACCCCAGCCGCTCATCAGACAGCGCGGTAGCATCGTGCAGGCGACGGACGTAGTCGGCTAGGAAATCCGAATCGGTTATGTTCGCCGTCGACATGACACTCATCCACGTGTTAACGACCGGTGACGCTGCGGTTGCTTCCCCATGACGTCTCAATGAGGTTGCGCCGCCGAGCCGATCGATCACCTCTTTGATACCATAATTCCACGGCCAGCGGCGAGTACCGCATCCGCACGCGATGGCGGGGTTAGCTCTACCCATCGGGAGACGGATTCAGCCTTGTCTAGGCGAAGTTCAGACCTTTCTAAAGTAACAAGAGGTCGCAATTATCGCCTGTTTTGACTATCTTCTCATCTGTGGTAAGCTTCTCAGGGTTTTGTAAGCCCTATCATCAGGCACTTGGCCTGGAAGAAAATGGTTGCCGGGGAGGAGGCCGAATCGGGGGGAAGTTGAGGAGGCAGAATGATGCCGCGGTGATGGAGGAGCGTGGTGCGAGCTGGCGACACCCATTCTGCAGCAAGGGGGCGGGAAGGTGGGCATTGTGAAATTAGCGACTGTTCCATTATCAGCGGGTTCCAAGGGGTATCGTACCGCGCGCGACAAAATAAAATCGATCGGCGAACTGGCCGAAATTGCGGAGCAAATTCGCAAAAGCGGACGGACGGTCGCACTTTGCCACGGTGTCTTCGATCTGATCCATTATGGCCACCTGCGGCATATCGAGCTGGCGCGTGAAGAAGCCGACGTCCTGCTGGTAACCGTGACCGCGGACCAGTTCGTCAACAAGGGGCCGGGCCGCCCGATCTTTCCGGAAACGATACGGGCCGAAATGCTCGGCGCGATTGAAGTAGTCGACTACGTAGGAATCAACTATGCCCCTTCCGCCGAGTCGGCAATAAGCGCGATCAAGCCCAACGTGTACTTGAAGGGATCGGACTACGAAAATTCGGACGACGATCTGACCGGCAAAATCCGATCCGAGCGTGAAGCTGTCGAGCGGTATGGGGGCCAGTTGGTCTTCACCAAGGACCTCATGTTCAGTTCGTCCAGCCTGATCAATCGTTACGTGGACATCTACGATCCTCCGCTGCGCGAATTCCTGGAGCGGCTACGTAAGGCCGAGGGCCTGCGCCGGATTAATTCTCTCCTAGACTGTATCAAGAACTACAAGGTTGTTTTCGTCGGCGATGCGATCATCGACGAGTATCACTATGTTACGCCGCTGGGAAAATCTCCCAAGGAAAACGTAATCGCAACGCTGGCGGCAGATCGTGAGGTTTTTGCCGGTGGTGTTTTCGCAGCGGCGAATCATGTCGCGAGCTTTTGCCGCGAAATCGAAGTGTTCAGCGCGCTGGGCGCGCTAGACAACTACGGCGCACTAGTCGCGGATGCGTTGCGACCCAACGTGAAGTACGACAGGGTTGAGATACCGGGGCGACCCACCACGCGTAAGCTGCGCTATGTTCAGCCCAGCTACATGCGCAAGATGTTCGAAGTATACTTTATGGACGATACTCCTCTTCCGGCAGCCGAGGGCAATGCTCTGAAGGCAGCCGTTAAGCAGGCGTGCCGCGACGCGGACCTCGTGGTTGTAACGGATTTCGGCCACGGCTTGATGGATCAAGAGATGGTGCGAATCGTCTGCGACAATTCGAGATTCCTGGCAGTTAACGCGCAATCCAACAGTGCCAACCTGGGGTTCAATCTGATTACGAAATTCCCTCGGGCAGACTTCGTTTGCCTCGACGCGCCGGAGGCGCGGCTCGCGATGGCCGATCGCTTCAGCGATATCTCGGCGGTGATTAGGGACGGTCTTGCGAAGCGCGTCGATTGCAGTAACATCATCGTCACTCACGGCAGTTTTGGATGTTATACCTACAATCCCGAGAACGGCGTCGTGCACATACCTGCGTTCACGAAGACCGTGGTCGATACGGTGGGCGCGGGCGATGCGTTCTTCTCGGTAGCCGCGCCGTTCGTGGCAGCCGGAGGCGCGATGGATGTCGTGGGCTTTCTCGGCAATGCCGCAGGCGCACTCAAGGTCGGGATCGTTGGTCATCGCTCCTCCATCGAACGCACCTCGCTGCTGAAGTTCGCAACGGCGCTGCTCAAGTGACGCCGTTGCGCGCCCAAAACCCATAGATGATGCAGAACTCCTGGAACGTGCTGGTAACGGGTGGCGCCGGCTATGTCGGCAGCGCTCTGGTCCCGAAACTCCTCGGAGCCGGACACCGGGTGAACGTCCTCGATCTTTTTCTGTATGGCACGGAGGTCTTCGGCCGCATTCGTCGCAATCCCAACTTGCGCGAGATTAATGGCGACTTGCGTGATCCAGCGGCGGTTGCGCGAGCGCTCGAGGGGCGCGACGCCGTCATTCATCTGGCCTGTATCTCGAACGATCCGTCCTTCGAGCTCGACCCGGAGCTCGGAAAATCGATCAACTACGACTGCTTCCGGCCGCTGGTCCGGGCCGCCAAGCGCGCGGGGGTCCGGCGCTTCATCTATGCGTCTTCATCGAGCGTATACGGCGTAAAGAGCGAACCCGAAGTCGGCGAGGATCTCCCGCTCGAACCATTGACCGACTATTCGAAGTACAAGGCGATGTGCGAGACCGTGTTGGCCGAGGAGCGGCAGCCGGGATTCGTTACCTGCACGCTCCGTCCCGCCACGGTTTGCGGCTACGCGCCGAGGCAGCGGCTCGATGTAGTCGTGAACATCCTGACCAATCTCGCGATCAACCAGCGAAGCATCAGGGTTTTCGGCGGCGATCAGAAGCGGCCAAATTTGCACATCGACGACATGTGCGGCATATATCTGCGGTTGCTCGAGCTTCCCAACGAGAAGATCGACGGTCAGGTATGGAACGTTGGCTATGAGAACCACACGCTCATGCAGCTGGCGGAGATCGTACGTTCGGTCGTCGACCCGAATTTGCCAATAGAAGTCGTGCCGACCGACGACCATCGCTCATACCAGGTATCTTCAAGGAAGATCGCCCGCGATATCGGCTTCCGCCCCGCCCGAACAATCGAAGACGCTGTCAGGGACCTCAAGGCCGCCTTCGACGCGGGCAAACTGCCCGATTCGCTTGAGAATCCCCGTTACTTCAATATCAAGATGATGCAGAAGGTGAAGCTCTCCTGAAACGGCCTCGCCGAGGTCCGCCTCAGGCCAAGCCGGTTTTCAGCAGACACCGTCCGCAAGCCAGACCATCTCTCACAAGCTCTACCGCGCGATTGACTTCTGCCAGTGGAAACCTGGCTGAGATTAGCTGGTCTAGTTTCAGCTTGCCGAGTCGGTACAAATCCAGATAGCGCGGAATGTCGACATCCGGAACGGTATCACCCCCATGGGAACCGATGATTCGTCGGCCGAAGTGCAATGGAAACGAATCGATCGAGATCCGATCGCCCGCGAACGGAACCCCGCAAAACACCGTCAGGCCCTTATTGTACGTAGCTTCGTATGCCGCCTGACGCACGGCGTTCACTCCGGTCGTGTCGACTGCGGCGTCGAAGCCGCGCCCCTTGGAGATCTCGGTAAGCATGGCCCCTACATCGTCGCCCTCGACATTCACGGTGTGCGTCGCACCGAATTTCTTGGCGAATTCAAGCTTCTCAGCGCTTTTGTCGATTGCGACCACTGGGTACGCGTTGACCAGATCCGCGCCTTGGATAACGTTCAGGCCCACTCCGCCGACGCCGAATACGGCGATCGATTGACCGGGCTTAAGCCCGACATTGTTGAACACAATTCCGAGTCCGGTAGTGACTGCGCATCCCAGCAGCGCAAGAACGTCGAAGCCAGCATCACCGCTCACCGGAGTCAGGCGATTCTCCGAGACGATCGAGTTTTCGCTGAAGGTCGTAACCCATCCAGCGCTGAGCGTCTTGCCCTTGTAAGAAAACCGCGGCGGAGCGGAATCAATGCCGGTTCCTTTGATCCAATGCATCACAACGCGATCGCCGCGCTTAACCTTCTTCACGCCGGGCCCAGCCTCCATGACGGTTCCACCCCCCTCATGGCCAAGAAGATGGGGAATGAAGCGATCCTGGCCCTGCCGCCCAGTGATCTCGTCGATCTGCTTTCCGCAAACCCCGCTGTACTCGACGCGAACCAGCACCTGTCCGATGTCGAGTTTGGGAACCTCGACTTCATAGACTTCCAAGGGGGCATTCTGCTTCACGAGAACCGCGGCTTTCATTGAACGACTCCAGCGACAAGCTTCGAAATAATCTGAACAAGGTCTCCGGTGCAGCTATTCAAAGAAAATGAATCCGTAGTCTCCCGTGTAGCCGAAATGCTTGTAGAGCCAAACCCATTCGTCAGGCGTGTGAAAACTCATACATGTCAATTGCCAGTATAGTAAGTTGGCTTTCTCTCTTTCATTTCGATAAGACTCGACACACACCCATTTCTTTCCTCTACCGACCCGCTCCACTTCCTGGAGCGCTTGCTGGAGGTCGTCGATTTTCAGGTTGTGGAAGGTGTTGATGGAATAAACGAAGTCGAAGCTCTTGTCGGGAAACGGCAACCTCGTACAGCTCCCCACTTTGAGGAACGGTTTCATCTCTTCCTTGGCATGCTCGATTCCATATTCAGAGATATCTATCCCTGCCGGTATGAGCCCGGAAACGGATTTGGTCAATTCGTACAGCAGAAACGCCTTTCCGCACCCGACATCGAGCACTCGGTCCCCTGACTTGAGACCGTAATGTCGCGCCATATCCTGCGCGATCCCAGCCCATCGACCGTCATACTTGTAACCGCCGTAACCATATTGACGCTCGCCATCCCAGTAGTCATGTCCCCACTTTTTGGCGATAGTGGCGCACTCAGCCTTATCGTGTTCGACCACGCGCGCGACGTAATCACGCTTGGTAGCCTTTTGATACTTGGTCAAGAAGTTTACTTCCTGCATTGCTTCTGTTCCTTTCAAGAGTGAGTATTGTGCCGCTGTTTCCCGTGCGTATGCCGGCAAGCCGGCCAAGCCTCCAGAGAGAGCCCGCTAGGCGGCCTTCATCAGCCGCAGCGCTTCGGTGATCGTACTGCTGATCTGCGCGGGCCGCAGACCGTAAGTTTCCAGCAGATCATCCTGGGACCCGTAGCTCTTCGCGAATGTATCGGGAATTCCCAAGCGCCTGATAGCGGGCGCTCCGCGTCCCATGTCGTCGATCAATGAATCGAGGACCGCACTGCCCAAGCCGCCGATGATCGTGTGCTCTTCGACCGTCACGAGCAGTCGCACACCGTGTATGCATCGCCGGATAGCTTCCACATCAAGTGGCTTGACCGTATGGACGTGCAAAACGTTGGTTTTGAATCCCTGCTCGGAGAGCAACTCCGCTGCCGTCAAAGCATGCTTAGTCATGATCCCGGTAGAGACCAACGCCACGCTCGCTCCGGCTTCGGATCGCATCGGAATCGCCCTGCCGATTTGGAAACCGTTCTCGGCGCGGCTGACGATCGGATCGCCGCCCTTGGCGAGCCGTATATAGATCGGCCCGGGCCAATCCAGCGTCTGATTCATGAGTCGGCGCATCTCGTCCGCATCGCTGACCGCGACCACGGCCATGTTCGGCAGCGCCCGCATGATCGCAATATCTTCAATAGCTTGATGAGTCGGTCCCAAGGGCGCGTAGACCAAACCGCCGCCATTTCCGATCAGACGGACCGGCAGATTGTGCAGACAGAGGTCGAGCGCCACCTGCTCGTAACAACGTCGGGTGATAAACGCCGCGATCGTATGGGCAAAAGGGATGTATCCTTCCATCGCAAGACCAGCGGCCATCCCGACCATGTTGGCTTCGCTCACACCTTCCATGAAGGCACGGCCGGGCATATCGCGCGTCATCCTGGCCGCGATGTCTGGGCTCAAGTCGGACCCAATGTAGAAGACGCGAGGATCGCGTTTAGCCAGCTCGAACACCATGTTGACGCAGGTCTGCCGCATTACGCCCTCTCGAGCGCCGCATACAGGTCGCGGATGACGTCAGCCCTTATGCTCGATTTATGATGCCATTCCGGGTCGTCCTCGGCGAACGGGATACCCTTGCCCTTGACCGTGTGACAGATGATGGTGGTCGGCTTGCCGGGATCGAGTGGGACGCTTCTGAGAATTTTGCGGAGAGCATTAACATCATGACCGTCGACCTCGGCGACCGCGAAACCGAAGCTGCGCCATTTGTCGGCCAGAGGTTCCAGGTCTAGAATCTCGGAAGTGCGGCCGGCGGATTGTATCTTGTTGCAGTCGATTAGAGCGGTCAGGTTACTCAGCTGATGCTTGTTGGCGGACAGTGCAGCCTCCCAGACTGAGCCCTCGTCGATTTCACCATCGCCCATAGTAACGAACACCCGGCTCTGTCGCTTCTGATGACGCACGGCGATTGCACGTCCGACGCCGATCGGCAATCCGTGACCAAGCGCGCCGGTCGATGCTTCCACTCCAGGTACCTTGCCCGCTTCCGGATGGCCGCCCAGGATTGATGTCCGGTGGCAGAACCTGTCAAGTTCCTCGAGCGGAAAGAAACCTTTGTCCGCCAGGACGACGTAGAGCGCGAGGCATCCGTGCCCTTTGCTGAGAATGGAGCGATCTCGGTCGCTCCACTCCGGCTCGCTGGGCCGGTAGACCAGGATGTCATCGTAGAGCACACGCATGATCTCGATGAGCGACATTGATGATCCGACGTGCCCGCGACCACCGCCTTCGAGGGCTCGCACCACCAGCCGGCGCAGGTACAGCGATCGCTCATCCAGACCATTCGCTTCCAAATCGGCCCCTGGAGCTGCTACATCACTGCTCATGGAAGAGGCCTCGGGACTTGGTGCGAACTTCCTTCAACAAACCGCGCGATCGGCGCAGTTGCTCGACCTTTACCGACGCCCATTCACGGCGCGCCCCGGCGAACACGCGGCCAACCCAGCGCTCGGGCAGAAATTCATTCAACAGGATTAGACACCACCTTGCACCGAACAGAGGGTATAGTAGCTTAAGGCGGATAAGAAAACACTCATCATTCTCGCGGTGGCCGCAGACGCCCCGCCAGAAGCGTCCCGCCATATCGTTGGCAAGGGGCGTGGCCGGATGGAGCAGAAAATCGGCAGTCACTTTGACCGGATCGTCCCAACCGAAGTACTCATGGTCGACAAACATCAGGACACCGTCGGCCCTCCGCATCGCGTTGTGAAATCCAAAATCCGAGGGAACCAGCGAGCATGACGAGGGAACAAGCTCTGCTGAGAAATCAAGCTCGGCCTTTGTGTAGCCGGCTCGAGCCTGCTCTACCAGCCTTTCCCTGACCGGCACGAACTCGTGATCGAGGAACTCCGTCAGAGCCGGCTCGCTTCCGGCCACCGCCCGCAATTTAGCCTCCCGGTCGAGCAGCTGTCGCACGACCTCTTCACCCGAGAGGCAGGCTTCAGAAGCAGGTGGCATGTCACGTGCCTCCGGCCGAGCGCTGGCATTGAAAAGGGCGTTTAGGAACGCCACCGAAGCATCCACCTCGCTGGGCCCGACTTCAGACACGCGGGAACCCTCAATCCATTCCATGAGAAGGTATCCGCCTTCGGCGTCGACTGCGTACGCGCGCGGGGCGCGACCCGGACAATAACGTTCCAAAAATTGCAGGGCTTTGAATTCGGTACGGGCGCGTTCTCGCGGATCCCGGTCGCGGGGGGGATAGCACTTGAGCGCAAAATCCTGCTGCCCGCATCGAACACGGTAGATCCGGTTGTTGCCACCCGCGGCAGCCGGCACAACGCAATCCACGCGGCGTCCGGAAAGCGCTTCGGCAGTCTCGCTCAGAGAATCGTACAATCCATCACTACGCATTCGCGAATACGGCTTCTTCTATCTCCCGCCAGTCGGCACAAACGTCATAGCTAACCGCCGGCCTATCGGATCTTCCGTTCAGAAAGAGGATTCGCCTGACCCCGACCGGAAATCGCGGGTGCCCCAGGACTTCCTCCAGGTCATCGATGAAGTGTGTGCAACCCAATCGCGCGATCCTCTCGATCTTGTCGTCGCGCGTCGATTCGAAGTAGAGAGCGTCGTCTGCCAGATTGAAGCCGCCCTTGTCGAAGAACGCGTGTTTGGCCATCCAGGCGCACGCGACCTCACGCAGGCTGATGCCTGACGCGTCGAAATGCCCGAATTCGGTCTTGTGGCTGACTATGAAAACGCTTGTGTCAGCGCGCTGACGGCATCGCGACAGGAATCGCGCTACCCCCTCAAAGAGCGAAGCGTCGTCCATTTGACTGCCATAGACTTTGCCCTGCAACCGTTGCCACTTCTCCTCTCCACCGGTCAGCCTACGGATGAAGTCTCGCACGCCGGCCTTGCCTCCTCGAAAATCGTGGGGGATCAGTCCCTCTCCCTTTGCCGTTCGGACGAACACCTCGTCATAGCAGACGATGGTGTTGTCGAAATCTATGCCGATCCGAAAAGCCATCTCATCTAAGTATAACTACATTCTCGGCTGCGAGTCGCGCCCGAGACTTGAACCGGGAGCGCAGCGCCGAACGCCACAGCCTCGGCCACTCGACCATGGGATGCCAACGTACCTGATTCCATGGGCTCTGTCATGCAGACCGACTTTTCGGCAATGATAGTGGTAAAAGCAACCGGGGCGTTCGTCTTGATCATGGCGAAGGCCACCGCACAAGAGAACAGGGGTGAGGTGAGCGACGCATTCAGGATGGGGCCGCGCCGGAAAATTGACTTTCTGAGCTGGCCAGCCATGGTAATCTCTCTTTGCAGCCGCAGCGTTGCAATGGCGTCGATCTTTGTCGGCGCGATCGCCTTGAGCTTGCGGCTTCTGCTAACGCCCCTATTGCCGCTACCCAAGCCAGCCGTTCACGACGAATTCAGTTACCTGCTGGCGGCAGATACGTTTTCGCACGGGCGCCTCACGAATCCCGCCCATCCGATGTGGATCCACTTTGAGACGTTCCATGAGCTGTTTCATCCCACTTATGCGTCTATGTACCCTCCGGGTCAGGGATTGGTTCTGGCCTTGGGCCAGATTTTCCATGCGCCCTGGTCCGCACTCTGGATCGGCATGGCTGTTCTATGCGGACTTATCACGTGGGCGCTGTGGGTCTGGTTAGAGCCGCCATGGGCGATCGCCGCGGGACTCCTGGCTGCTCTGCAGCTTACCGGTAGCTACTGGACCGAGAGCTACTGGGGCGGCACAGTAGCGGCAATCGGGGGAGCGCTTGTCGTGGGCGCGCTTGCCCGGCTGTTGCGTCGTGCCTCTGCGGGGCCGGCGTTGGCGTTCGGCCTCGGGCTGGCGATTCTTGCAAATACACGTCCTTACGAAGGCTTAGTTCTCGGCGCCTCGTCTGCCGTCTTTCTGCTGGTCCATTTGATTCTATCACTCCGGCGGGGGCGCCAAAATTTCTCGCAGTTGGTTCATTCAATCGGATTGCCGCTTGCCGCCGTCCTGCTGCCGACCTTCATCTGGATGGGTTACTACAACTACCGGGTGACTGGGGACCCGCTGCAGATGCCCTACAGCCTGGCCGACAAGCAATACGGGTCATGGTCGCCGTTCCTTTGGTCAAACCACCCTCGGCCCGAGCCAAAATTCAATCACGAGAGTTTTCGCGCCTTCTTGCTGCAATTTGAAACCCCTGAGAACCAATTTGACCGTCTGCACATCCTTCTGCAACACCGTCTTAATCTGATCGATTTCTACCGTTTTTTTCTTGGCTGGCCGCTGCTTCTATGCATACTTATCAGCTTACCGCGACTGGTGAGAATTCGTCGATTACGAGTTCCCCTCTTACTTCTACTGCTCTTCTACCTGGGATTATCGGTTGAAGCTAACCTGTATGTGCACTACTTTGCGCCCGCAACGGTCCTCGTATTCCTGATTGCCAGCGCTGCTGTGCATGACGTTTCATCCCGATTCTCGCCGCGGAAGATACGCCTGGCGGCGGCCTGCGCTCTGTTTTTCTGCATCGGCATGTCCGATGTTTGCCGCGTCATGGATCCCGCGTCTCGCGCTTTTTCCCACATCGATCTGCCATGGCTAGCAGCCCAGCGTAATCTCGGAATGGTTTCGACGAACAGCGGATGGTCGCCGACGGCCGGTGCGCCTTCGATCCGGATTCAAGAAGCGCCGTTCATTGAACAACGCGACCAAGTGCTCGCATTCCTGCAGAAGCAGCCCGGCCAGCTCCTGGTGTTAGTTCGATATGGCCCGCACCACATTGTTCACAACGAGTGGGTGTACAATGATGCGAATATAGATCAGTCTCGCATCGTGTGGGCGCATGCGATGCCCGGCGGCAAGAATGATGAGCTGTTGCGATATTATCCCGACCGGCGGGTCTGGATACTCGATGATGACGGGGGAGTCACTTTGCGGCCTATGGACTCTGGGTCCGCGCAGGCCGTAGAGCCGTGAACCGATACGCCCTCCAATCTGACCACGTCAAACTTCTGCTCACGGTCCGAGACGGCTCGCACTCGCACCGAAATCGCGAATTGTTGCGCAGTTCTGCGGACGATTCCCGATCGTTCATAAGCAGAAATCTATCTTCAAGTATCTTATAGTGTTATGCGGATAGGGCCGGATCAGAAGGAGAACCGATGCAGGACAAAACAATATACGCGCAACTCGCGGAGAAGTTGGAGATCGCCGGGCGGAAATCCAAAATGGTTCCGCGCATCCTCGAAAAGCTGCTTGACGAGACCGAAGCCAGGCTGGTTCTCGCCGCCGCGCCGCCGGCTACGGTTGAGGAGCTATCGGCCAAAACGGGCTTCGATCCGGCCAAAATCGAAGCGATGATCGATCCGTTGTTCCGAAAAGGCATCCTCTTCAAATCCAGGAAACCGGACGGCATCCGTTACTACCGCGTGCGGCAGGTTCTGCAGTTGCACGACTCGACCGCCGTCATGAACGATCCGCCCGCCGGGATGCTCGACCTGTGGAAGGAATACACGCGCACGGAGTGGAGCGAGGAATCCCGGGTCTTTCAAGTGCCCGTGCTCCGGGTCGTTCCAATCAACGTGAGTCTCGAGCCCGATTCGCAAATCCTCGTCTCTGACGATGTCCGCAATTTGATCGGCCAGGCCCACAACATCGCGGTTGCCAAATGCTCATGCCGGGCTATCGACGGCGCCTGCGGACAGCCGGTGGAGGTCTGCCTCCAGCTCGATCGCGCAGCCGATTACTCGATCGAGCGCGGTACCGGCCGCAAGCTGAGCAGCGAGGAAGCCCTGCGCATGCTGGAGATGTGCGAGGAACAAGGCCTGGTGCACGTCGCCGAGAACAAGCAAGGCGTCGGCCACGTGATCTGTAACTGCTGCAGCGACTGCTGCATCAACTGGACAGCGATGAGAACCGGCGTGGGCAAATTCGCATCGCCCAGCCGCTTCCGCGCTGCGATCGATACCGACGAGTGTAACGGATGCGAGAAGTGCATCGACCGATGCATCTTCGATGCCCTCACGATGACGGTCGATGGCAGCTTTGCCACGGTCGACGAGCAGAAGTGCATGGGCTGCGGCGTGTGCCGGCCGGTTTGCGTGCTCGACGCCATCAGTATGCAGGTGGTCAGGCCCCAGGAGTTCGTTCCCGCGTAACGAGAGGCAATCGGGGTTCGGCGCGTATCCGAAAGCATGTATGCACGAGTTGCAGATCACCGAGCGCATCCTGGATGTCGTTCTCAAGCACGCCACCGGGCAGGACGTGAGCAAGGTTGTCCGCATTCACTTGAGAATCGGCGCGCTGTCGGACCTCGAGGATGAGTGGATCCAGCACTACTTTGACTACCTCAGCCGGGGCACTGTGGCCGAGAACGCGCAACTGGCGATCACGCGGACAGGTGCAGTCCTGTGCTGCCAGTCGTGCTCCTGCTCCTTCGAAGTCAAGCGGGAACAGTTGGGGCACGCACACTGTCCCGATTGCGGGGAGACGGGTTTGGAATTGGTCGCCGGCCGTGAGTACGTGATCGAAAACATGGAGGTCCTATGAGCGACGCCGTCAGGCTGATCGAAATCAAGGAAGAGATTCACGCCGACAACCAACGGGTCGCGCAAGGCCTGCGATGCCAACTCGCGGAAAAGAAAACCTTCCTGCTCAACGTGATGTCTTCGCCCGGCGCCGGCAAGACCAGCACCATTCTCAAGACCATTGACGCGCTCCGCGACCGCTTCCGATTCGGCGTGCTGGAAGCCGATATCGACTCGATGGTCGATGCGGAGCTGATCGCCGCGCGAGGCATCAGCGCTGTGCAGCTGCGGACCGGGGGCTTCTGTCACCTCGACGCCGCGATGGTGGCCAAGGGTCTCGACGCGCTGGACCTCAACGCTCTCGACGTCGTTCTCATCGAGAACGTCGGGAACCTGGTTTGCCCGGCAGAGTTCGACACCGGCGCCGTCAAGAACGTGATGATCCTGAGCGTACCGGAAGGAGACGACAAGCCGCTCAAGTACCCGTTGATGTTCACCGTGAGCGATGTGCTGCTGGTCAACAAGATCGACTACCTGCAGTTTTCGGATTTCAACCTGGAGGCGATGCGGGAACGGGTGCTGAGGCTAAACCCGCACATCGAGATCTTCGAGATCTCGGCGAAGACCGGCCAAGGCGTCGACCAATGGGCCGCTTGGCTGAGCCGCGAAGCGAGCAGCTTCATTGGGTCAGCATCCGGCGCTTCACGGCCGAGGATCGGAAAGTTCCTTAACGCTTCGCGCTGCTAGAGTTGAACAGCAACAACTACTCTACGCGCCAATCTTCAACTATACTCCGAAACTTTTTCTGGCGGTGTCCGGCCGGCCGAATTGCTCGGCTCATCTATCGCAGCGAACCGGGGGGCTATTTGCAATTTACGTCCAAAATCTCCGTTGGCAAATCAGGCGCGACTAGCCTCATTTTTCAGTTCATTTTGAATCGGCGTTTTCTCCTATGGCGAAATAGGAGTATGGATCGCTCAAATGCGCAGGGCGGGTAATCTCATCTGCTCCAATCGGCCGACTTCAGCGCAAGGAGAGGCTCCACGATGAAACTGCACACCCTCGCTTTCGTTGCTATACTGGCTGTGCTCCCCGGATGCGGTGGGCAGTCGGCGCCGCGGAGTTATGCGACCAGCGCCGCGCCAGCGACGGTGGTCATCGCCGATACCGACCTCGCCCCTGCGCAGCTCTCGGTGCAGGATGGCGACCAGGTGATCGCCATGATGCATGGGCAGCACTACGCCAAGGTACCTATCCGCCCCGGCGCCCATGCCTTCTCCGCCGGAGCAGGAAGGAGATCGGAAGGCGGCGGAACCGTCCCGGTCGACGTGCAACCCGGCCAGGTGATTTACCTGCAGGTCGGCGGCATCAGCTCGGGACCGGGTGCTCCCGCGGCGCCGGGATTTCCCACTAGCGTCGGCCGCGCCGAGGGCGCCTTCGGCCAAGGCGGCATCTCTCTCATACCGCAATCGAGTGCGGAGTATCTAATGAAGCAATCCACGGAGCAGCAGCCCATGCCGCCGTCATGAACTTTCCGGTAATTGGCGCGCAAATCATCGCGGTGCCGCTCCTCGGAGAACTGCATCATCAATAATATGTTCGGATCTAATTTTCGGTAACGACACCGAATGAGCGAGCGGCCGTGCAAACGGGGCGCAACGGCGACCCTCGAAAGCTCAGCGCACGGTTCTGGCGGCGTTGCGCATCAGGTGCCACCTGTAGAGCCTTTCGAACACGATGCGAAGGCTGGCGGGGCCGAGATAGGGCATCTTGTGATTCACCACGAACAATTCGGTGAATTCGCTTTGCTCGCCCGCAATCAGCTCGGAGATGATGCGTCCCGCGGTCTGCGTGAATGCGACGCCTTCGCCGTTGTAGGCGACTCCATAGAAGATGTTCTTGTGATCTCCCATCACGCCTACCGACGGCGTGAAATCCATCGTGAAGCCCATCGTGCCGCCCCATGCA
>Ga0181536_10002521_pt1 | contig 20632 bp, 14 predicted proteins | sample PEATcosm2014_Bin_41_FD_121105 | JGI IMG/M metagenome (GOLD analysis project Ga0181536, IMG submission 121105) | Peatland microbial communities from MTU Mesocosm Facility, Houghton, MI, USA - PEATcosm2014_Bin17_60_metaG | ecosystem: Environmental > Terrestrial > Soil > Wetlands > Peat | place...
CCGTCGCTTGAAGAGATATTCATCCAGACCGTGGGAGGCAAGGCCGATGCGTAACATTCTTTTGATTGCCAAACGGGAGTATCTGGAACAGATTCGCGGGCGGGCCTTCAAGTTTTCCACGGTGCTGCTGCCGTTGCTGATCGTCTTCATGCTGGGCGCCAGCTATCTCACCGACGGCAAAACGATGGCCGCCAAGCATGTGGCGATCGCCGCCGACAGCGCGTCGCTGGCTGACGCCGTCCGCCGCCGGATGCTGGACGACAAGGAAGCCAAGTTCACCGTGGACGTATATGCTCCGGCAACCGATGAGGATCGCGCGGCCCTCCTCAAGCAGGTCGAGAACAAAGCCATCGACGGGCTGCTCACCTTGCGGACTTCCTCTGCCGGCGCGTTCACGGTAACTTATACCTCGCAATCCACCGGCGATTTCATGACCACCGAACGGCTGAGGTCCGCCATCAATGCCGGCCTGCTGAATGAGCGCTTGATTGCTGCGGGACTGAAGCCGCTCGAAGCCAACGCTTTGCTGAAGGAAGTCTCCATCGATACCCTCCAGGTAAACAAGGAAGGCAAGGCCGCCAAGAGCGATGGCATGGCCTCCTTCTACAAAGCAACCGCCATGGCTCTTCTCATCACCATGCCCATCCTGCTCTATGGCATGGATATGGCCCGCTCCATCGTCGAGGAGAAGGCCTCGCGCATCTTCGAGGTTATGCTGGCCGTCGCTCGCGCCGACGATCTGCTCGCCGGTAAGCTGCTCGGCGTGGGCGCCGTGGGCCTCACGCAAATGGCCATTTGGGTGGTTGCGGCGGCGCTGCTGACCGGCTCCGCGCTGGCTGCGCCCTTGCTCAGTGGCAACTTCGCGCTGCATTTCTCCTGGGCCGAGGGCCTTCTCTTTCCGGTCTACTTCCTGCTCGGCTTCTTTCTCTATAGCGCCTTCTTCTCCGGCTTGGCCGCCACTTGCGAGACGGCCCAGGAGTTGCAGATGTATATGCCGCTGGCCGCCGTGCCCGTCTGGCTCAGCTTCGGCATCCTTCCGCTGGTGCTCGGCGATCCTAACTCGGTATGGGCCGTCGCCGCCTCGCTCTTTCCGCCCACTGCTGCCTTTGTCATGATCCCGCGCATGGGTTTGGAGATGCCGCCGCTCTGGCAGTTTGCGGCTTCCATCGGACTCCTGATCCTGAGCATCTGGGCCATTCTTTGGTTCTCTTCGCGCCTCTATCGCGTCGGCATCCTTATGTACGGCAAGCGGGCCACGCTGCCGGAGATACTGCGCTGGTTGCGCTACTCCTGAGCAAATTGATCGCCTCGGCGAGTTACGGCTGAAATGAACGGCAGAGATGGACTCGGCTTGCCACACAAAGCCGCCAACTTGCTAACTCGCTATCTCCGCGAAGCGGAGGCTAACTTGCTGTGTGTTCATCGTTCGCAGCCTCAACCGAACCCGTTTATCAGGAGCGTAGCGAAGCGGAGTCGAAAGTCTGCCTGGAGCGCAGTTGAACGGTATCTGCGTTTTGGCTGCTTCCACTAGAATCGAAAGCATGACCGGCAACGATAAACCAAGATTCACCCTTGCCCAACGCCTTGTGTTGGCCGTGGTTCCGCGTGTGGTGTGGGCGCTGTTGCGCGTCGTCAGCCTCACTTGGCGCTTCGAGGTCATCGCCGAGGAAGGAGTAATTCCCGTGCTCTTCGGCCAGAAGCCGGGCCCGGAGATTTACTGCTTCTGGCACCAATGTGTGCTGCCCTGCACCGTCTACTTCCGCCGCTCCCGCGCTGTAATTCTTATCAGCCAGAGCTTCGACGGCGAGTTGATTACCCGCATTCTCAAGTTCTTCGGCTTCGATGCCGTGCGCGGCTCCAGCTCTCGCGGCGCGCGCGAAGGGCTGCTGGGACTCGCGCATATCATCGAGACCGGCAGAACGGCGATCTTCACCGCCGACGGCCCCCGCGGCCCTATCTATCGAACCAAGATGGGTCCCATCAAGCTGGCGCAGATGACCGGCGCGCCCATCGGCGCCTTTTACCTCCTGCCGGAGCGCGCCTGGACCATCCGCTCCTGGGATAAGTTTCTCGTCCCCAAGCCGTTCACGCGCATCTGCGTCAGTTGGGCGCAGTGGACGCGCGTGCCCACCGATCTACCCGCCGAGGAGTTTGAACCCAAGCGCGAAGAGTTGAACGCTGCCCTCGAACGCGCGCGCCTGCGGGCGCTCGATTACTTCAAGAAGGCCAAAGCATGATCGAAAGCCAAAGCATGACCGGCCTGCGTAGTCATTCGGTCTCAGATCGAAAACAAAATGGGTGCTCAGGTTGGAAACAAAATGGGTGCCCCACCCTCGCCGCGTCCTTGTTTTTGCGGCTAGGGTGGGATAGCATCGAACCCTTTCCGCAGACTGTGTCGGCAAGAAAGACGAAGCTATGAACGGCCTGCGCGTTTCCGATTTCGACTTTGACTTACCCCCGGAGTTGATCGCCCAGCAGCCCCCTGTCGAGCGCGGACAAAGCCGCATGTTAGTGATGAACCGCGCCACCGGAGCCTTGCGGGACGCCAGCTTTGCCGAGTTTCCTTCGCTTCTCAATCCCGGCGATTTGCTGGTCTTGAACGACACGCGTGTGATTCCCGCGCGCCTTTTCGCGCGGCGTACGCTGCGCCGCGAACGCGAGAAGCCGACCGGACGCATTGAAGTGCTGCTCACCGAGCCGGCAGTCCCACAAATGTCCCGTGCAATACCACAAATGCCCCGTGCCCCATCCTTGCGCCTTTTTTCTGGCGCAAGGATGGGAAACCACGAAACTGAACCGGCCGGCGAAAACCTCTGGCGCGCTTTAGTCAGGCCGGGCCGCAAGGTCGCCATCGGCGAGATACTCGTCTTTCCCGCGCCCTCCGGCTCCATTGAACTCCAAGCAGAAGTGCTGGAGCGCGGAGCCTTCGGTGAGCGTCTGCTGCGCTTTGCGCCGGTCGACGATTTCTTCGCCGTTCTCGACCGCATCGGCCATATTCCCCTGCCGCCCTATATCCGCCGCCCAACAACGAATGCAGACGCGGAGGCCGTCGATCGCGAGCGCTATCAGACCGTCTTCTCGCGCCAGCCTGGACCGGGCGAGTCCGGCTCGGTGGCCGCGCCCACCGCTGGCCTGCACTTTACCCCGCAAATCCTGGACGAGTTAGCCGCGCGCGGCATTGAAATTGCCCGTATAACTCTGCGCGTCGGCCTCGGCACCTTCGCCCCGCTGCGCGTCGAGCGGCTAGACGAAGTCCATCTGCACCGTGAACGATATACGCTCTCCGCCGCCACAGCCGAAGCAGTCAATCGCGCCGTCCGCGAAGGCCGCCGTATCGTAGCCGCCGGCACCACGGTAGTGCGCACCCTCGAACACTGCGCCCTTCAGGCAAAAGGCTGCCCTCTGCAAGACCATTCCGGCGAAACGGAAATTTTCATCTCCCCCGGCTTCGAGTTTCGCTTGGTGGGCGCGCTGCTCACCAACTTCCACTTGCCCCAGTCCAGCCTGCTCATGCTGGTCAGCGCCTTCGCCGGACGCGAGCAAGTTCTTGCCGCCTACGCTCATACCGTCCGGCAGAAATATCGCTTCTTCAGCTACGGGGATTGTATGTTTCTTGTACAATCCTATCCTGATTGATTCAGGAATCTGGATTTTCCGCTTAATTGGATCCGATGTAGTATGTTGTGAGATCAACGAGCTTCTTGTTCTAAAGTCCGAGAATTCGGACCTGGGGCAACCTGTCTTACCAATGGAAACCTGGGCGACCCGCCCATTGCCTGAACATTCAAAGCGAATGATTCCAAAGGAGACGAAATGAGATTTGCAAGAAGACTTTTTGTTGTTACCGCCATAGCATTGCTTGCACCGCAGATTGTGGTCCAGGCGAGAGCCGATCAATTCGTCGAAGTGCCGCTCGTCGACAGCACGACCAACACGTCCCTCTACAATCGGAACTTTTCCCAAGATTTGAATGCAAACCCGCCGGTCACTCTGGGAACAGAGAGTGTTCCTTTCTATTACGGAACGTCAGGTGTCCAGTGTTACGACGGCTCCCATACTTCGTACAATGCATTCACGTTTGCCACCAGCATCTCGAATCCGGATGTCGCCTATCTACTGTTGAATACGAACTGGGGATCACTAGGCAATCAAGCTGGAACCGTGCAATTCAACTTTAGCAACGGGCAAAGCTATACCCTGGCGCTAATCAGCGGAGAGAATATTCGCGACTGGAATAATGACGGCTATGCCAACACCATTAGGGCTCCCTATGTTGAGCAAGGGGTATTCACGACCAGCGATGATGATGCCGGAGTTCAAGGACGCATCGATATGCTCGATGTGAATCTATCCGCTTACTCCAACGACACGCTGACAGGCATCACTTTTACCGACGATGGATCGGACGGCACATCGCGGCTGCTCGTGGGGGGAGTGACGGTCAGTGAGACGAGTGAGACAGCAACACCGGAACCGTCATCCCTGCTTCTGTTAGGCAGTGGGCTAACCGCTCTGGTAGGGCTGTTGCGTAAACGGATTGCCAACTAGCGGCAGATCACCCGGTTCCCTCAGAAATCCTACCAAAATCAGTGGTTCCCAGGTCTGGATATTCGCACCTGGGAACCACGAATCTCAAACTACAGGCTTTTTCTGATCCCCACTCCCTATTCCCTATCCCCTGATCCCTGCCCCCTGATCTTTTGACTATAAATCCCGCCAGTTCACGCCGTAAGCCAGATCGGCGACCAGCGGCACGTTGAGTTGCGCCACGCCTTCCATCTCCGCGCGGACCAGCGATTCTATCTCGGCAGTCTCTTCCGTGGGCACTTCAAACAGTAACTCGTCATGCACTTGCAGCAGCATCCGCGTCTTGAGTCCGCGCTCGGCGAGTTTGCGGTCGATAGCAATCATGGCCAGCTTGATGAGATCTGCGGCGGTGCCTTGCAGCGGCGTGTTGATGGCGGTGCGCTCGGCGAAGCCGCGCTGGTTGGGGTTGCGGCTCTCCATGTCGGGAATGGGACGGAAGCGGCCGAAGAGAGTGCGCGCGCAGCCCGTCTTTCTGGTCTCTTCCAGCGTCTTTTCGATGAACGCATGAACGCCCGCGTAGCGCGCGAAGTAGCGATCGATGTAGGTGCGGGCCTGCTGCTGCGGAATGCCTAACTGCGCGGCCAGCCCGAAGGGCGAGATGCCGTAGACGATGCCGAAATTCACCGCCTTGGCGCGGTTGCGGGTCTGCTTGTCCATAGCTTCGGCGGGCACGCCGAATACCTCGCTGGCGGTAAGCGTATGAATGTCCTCGTTGTTTTGGTAGGCATGTACCAGCAGCGGATCGCCGCTGAAGTGAGCAAGCAAGCGCAGCTCGATCTGCGAGTAATCCGCCGAGAGCAGTTGCGTGCCCGGAGCGGCGGTAAATGCGGCGCGAATCTCGCGGCCCAGCTCGGTGCGGATGGGAATATTCTGGAGATTCGGATTGACGGATGAAAGTCTGCCGGTGGCCGTGGCTGCCGCTTGAAACGTGGTATGGACGCGCGAGTCGGAATCGGCCAGCAGCAGCAGCGCGTCGATGTAATTCGACTTGAGTTTGGATAAGTGGCGGAATTCGAGCACCAGGCGAGGGACTTCATGCTTCTCCGCCAGAAACTCGAGCACATCCTGCGCGGTGGAAACGGCTTTTCCCTTGCCGCGGCTGGCCGGGGCGGGCAGGCCCAGATGCGTAAAGAGCACCTCGCCGAGTTGCTTGGGCGAGTTAATGTTGAAACGGCGGCCGGCTAACTCGAAGATATGCTCGCCGACGCGCTCCAGTTCGACGGCGAAACGCTTCGAGAGTCCATTGAGCACGCCTATGTCGATGCGCACGCCGGCCTGCTCCATGCGGAAGAGAACCGGGGCGAGGGGCAGATCGAATTCTTTGTAGATGCGCTCGACTCCCGCCTTTTCGACCTCGACTTTCAACATTGGAACCAGCGCGTGAATAGCCGCCGCGCCTGCCGCGAGCGTGGAGGGCGCGGGCTGCCCGTGACGCGCGGCCACATCGGCCAGGGACTGCGTGGCGTGGGTGGGATTGAGCGCGTAGGAGAGCAGCATCGTGTCGTCCACTGCGCCGCGTAACTCGATGCCCTTCGCTGTAAGCAGATGCAGAGCCGACTTCCAATCGTGCGTCTGCTTGGGGACCGCCGCGTCTTCGAGCAGCGCTCGTAACTGCGCCGTCAAGGTTAGTTGCAGAGCCGTTCCCGAATCGGCGCACAGGCCAACATAAAAGCTGGCCTGCTTCTCCACGGCCTCGGCCACGTCCAGCAGCGAAAGCATTTGCGAAGCTTCGTCTTCAGCCTCCGGCGCGGGCGCTGCCGCATCGAGCGCGAAGGCAAAACCATGCTGGCGCGCGGCAGCATAGAATCGGGCGGCCTGCTCTTCGCTCGGCTCCTCGATCAGTTCTAACAAGGGCGCTGTTTCCGAGGGCGCAAGGTCCTTGAGCATCGAGGTGAACTCTAACTCGGTAAAAAGTTCGCGGCAGGCTTCCAGGTCCGGCGGCTGTGTCTCCATTGCCGAGAGATCGAGTTCCAGCGGGACGTGGCAATCGATGGTGACAAGCTCCTTCGATAAGAGGACTGAGTCGCGGTTCTGCTCCAGCGACTCGCGATAACTCTTGCGCTTGACCTCACTGGCGCGGTCGAGCACCGCCTCCACGCTGCCGAATTCGAGGATCAGCTCCACGCTGCCTTTGTCGCCGATCCCCGGCGCGCCGGGTATGTTATCTACCGCGTCGCCGCGCAGAGCCATTACATCGACGACCTTCTCCGGCGGCACGCCCAGCGTCTCCATCACCTTGGCAGGGTCGAGGATCAAGTTATCTTTCTGCGGGTTGAGTATCTTCACCGCGGGCGTGACCAACTGCATCATGTCCTTGTCGCCGGAGACGATGAAGACCTCATGCGCGCGCTCGGCTGCCTCGCGGGCCAGTGTGCCGATCACGTCGTCGGCCTCGAAGCCCTCGGCCTCCAGGATGGGAATGCGCAGGGCCTCCAGCGCGCGGCGGATATAGGGAATCTGCCGACGCAGGTCCTCGGGCATGGCGGCGCGGTTGGCCTTGTACCCCTCGTAGCTCACCTCGTCGAAGCTCTGTGTCTTGCCGTTCCACTTGCGCAGCGGACCCATGGTGCGCGCCCGCTCGTCGCGGAAGACCTCGCCGCTCACGTCGAAGACTGCGGCGAAGTAACGCGGCTGAAAATCCAGGCGCAGCTTCTTGATCATATTCACGAAGACGTAGATGGCCGCCGTGGGCAGGCCCTCGCGGGTGCTCATCGGCCGCGAACGCTGCATCGCGTGGTAGGCGCGGAAGATGAACGACATGGTGTCGAGCAGGAAGACGGGCGGCTTGGATTGGTCTGTCACGGTTCCGAGTGTATCAGGAACCAGAGATCAGGGTTATTGTGCATATCTAAAACTGCGGACAATCCGCTCGCTGCATCCCGTTTGCGAAGTAGTCCATGCGAACCCTTTGTTTTATCTGAGCATGAGAAACCGCGCTAGAGCCATCGCAAACGCAAACACGAATCCATAGCTAAAGCTCTCGATAGGCATAACCCTCCTACCATGGTTTCGCAGTATACGACCCAACTGAGACATCACGAATCCGGTAATCAGTGGACTCAATATGACACTTACGCCATGCCATCGGGATGGATGCACAAGTGGATGCGGATATCCGACTACGCTCAAAAAGCCGACCAACAACCCAAACATTCCAAGGGCGAAAGTCGTGGCGACGGGGTGAACATCAGAAATTGTTTTAGAGATTGTTATAAAGAGCTTGCTAATTGCTCGCGTCAGAAGCGAAGCTAAACCTTCGGCAGCAATCTCGAAGACTGCCTCGAAGAGTATTTCCGCGATCATTGCTATTGCACCGGCCAGAAGTTCATCCATCGTCTATGACTTTGATCCAAGGTGATTATATCCTCCACCAGTATAACTTGGAATAGTTGTTATGAATCATCGGCAAATCCGAAGCTGCCGGGTGCCCCACTCTTGACCGAGCGATAAAGTGGGTGAGCAGCGCCGCCCGATCATCCCTCCGAAGGCCTCTGGCCCCACCGCAGGTGGTTGCAGAAAATAACCCACCTCCGGCGCACAATAGGAATGGAGAGGAAGAGCCGAGACCTCACGCCGGGGTGGGAGGCTGCCCCGCCGGACTGCAAACCATGAAAAAACACGCAAAATTCGCCCACTTTTACCGTCCAATATCTATTATATTCAACACGTTATCCCCATCCACACCTCTAAAATTTTCGTTTTTTGCGGTGAAACTGTGGAGCCGTATCTATCCTATTTAGAATCAATTAAATACGTAGGCTAGCCTCACAGGAGTTGATAAATTGTTATTCTGTGAAACCGTGGAGCTATTCCTAACCAACTTAGAATCAACAGATAAGTCGGCCTACCTCACTGAAACGTATAATGCGTGATTCTGTGACCCTGTGGTCCTTGAACCCGCTACTCCCTCAGCGCCACCGTAATCATTCCCGCAGCGCCGCCCGTTCCTCAGTGACCGGCGCATCCAGTATGTGACCCATCTTCTCCTGCTTGGTGCGCAGGTAGCGCTCAAAGGTTTCCTGCGGCTCGACCTCGGCGGAGACGCGCTCGACGACGGCGATGCCGGCCGACTCCAGAGCGGCGACCTTGGCGGGATTGTTGGTGATAAGCCGAACCTGCGAAACGCCAAGCAGCTTGAGCGCTTCGGCGGGTAACTCGTACTCGCGGCAGTCGGCGGCAAAGCCCAACTCGACGTTGGCTTCGACCGTATCGAGGCCCCGATCCTGCAATTCGTAGGCTTTGAGTTTGGCCATCAGGCCGATGCCCCGGCCCTCCTGCTCCTCATACAGCAGGATGCCCGCGCCCTCCTGGGCGATGCGGCGCATGGACAACTCCAGTTGCAGACGGCAGTCGCAGCGCAGCGAACCGAAAACATCCCCTGTCAGGCACTGCGAGTGGATGCGCACCACCGGCGGCGCGGAGTGAATATCGCCCATCACCAATGCTACCAGGCCTTCGACTTCGCCTTTGCCTGAACAGTCTGCGGTGCTCTCCTCGCAGGCGCGCGGCGCGGGCAGTTGGCCCTCAAAGCCCAGAATGCGGAAAGCTCCCCAGCGGGTGGGAAAATCCGCCTCGGCGATCTTCTTCACGCTAGCAAATCCCATGATTCCATTTTACAGAGATCAGGGGTCAGGGATCAGGCTTGATGGGCTATGCAGACCGGCGAAGCGTAAGACAAGGCGCAAAGACGCGGCGGCTCTTCCTCGGCGCGTTCAATCCCATACTCTCCTACACACTTGGTTTCGCGTCCTGATCCCTGATTCCTGACCCCTGATCCCTGTAGTGCGATACATTGATGGGGTGACGGACAATCTCATTCTGATTACGCTGCTGGTCAAGCTGGGCGTCGTTGCCTCGGTGGCCAGCGTGCTGGCGCGGGTGAGCACCTTCCGCAGGCTGTTCTTTGCCGAGCAGCGCCGCCAGCGGCAAACCACGGCGTTGCTGGCGTTCTTTCTGGCGCCGCTTACGCTGGGTGTGTGGCTGCGGTTTTGGGTACCCAACTTCCTGGCCGCCGACATATCCTTTGAGACGGTGATTCTCCTGGGCCTCTTCGTGGGGCCGGGATGGGCGATGCTGGGCGGCGCGGTGCTGTCGGCTCCCGCAGTTTTCCACCACGAGTACTTGGCTCTACCCTTCAATGCTCTGCTGGGAATAGGCGCGGGCCTGCTGGGCCGCTATGTCGAGAAGGAAGAAATCTGGTCGTTCACCCCATTCATCGATCTAAGCCTCTACCGCTGGGTGCGCCGCAACCTGAGAAAGCCGCGCATCGACCGGCAGTTTCTCATGCTCTTTCTTATCGTGGCCGCCGAGGCCTGCCGGGACTGGCTGGCCCACGCCTTTCCGCACCGGCTCTTTGCGCTGCTCACCCCCCAGTTATGGCTGCAAGCGCTGGTGTGCTTCTCCGCGCCCATCGTGGTGGGCATCGCCATCAAAGTGTGGAACACGCTGCGCCTGGAAATGAAGCTCGAAGAACAGAAGCGCCTTTTGCTCGAAGCCCGGCTCGACGCTCTGCAGCGGCAGATCAACCCCCACTTTTTGTTCAATACGCTCAACTCCATCGCCTCGCTGGCGCGCATGAAGCCCGAGCTGGCCCGCGAGATGACGGTGAAGCTGGCTAACATTCTGCGCGCCCTGCTCAAGGATCACGACACCTACGTTCCGTTCAGCGAGGAGCTGGACTTTACCGACGATTACCTGGACATCGAGGTGGTGCGCTTTGGCGCCGACAAGCTGCGAGTGGAGAAAGAGATCGACCCGCGGACATTGGGAGTTCTGGTGCCCAGTATCCTCTTGCAGCCGCTGATTGAGAACAGCATCAAGCACGGCCTGGAGCCGCGCCTCAAGGGAGGAACCGTCACCCTGCGCAGCCGCCTCAGCGGAGACCGCGTGCTGATCGAGGTAGCCGACGACGGCGTGGGCATGGGCAACAAGCCGGCCTCGGCGCTCCGCCGCACCGGCGCAGGCATCGGCATGAAAAACGTGCAGGAGCGGCTGGAGGTGCTCTACGGCAACCAGGCGCGCTTCAGCGTGGTCAGCAACCCTGGGCGCGGCACACTGGTCTCCATCGAGATTCCGGCGAATCTGGCGGAAGAGCGGTTGTGAAGACCGGGACTCAAGCCTTCGTGGTTATTCTCGGAAAACCGCGCAATGAGCAGCCGGCATTCGGCGGCTAGGCATAGTACGAGTTACCTTGCTTCCTTCCAGACCTGGCGGGGTTGGCGGGATTACGTCGCGTAGGACCCGGCACTTGTCGATTTTAGCACCACCGGGCCGACGGCTCTCCCGCTTCCTCGGATCAATACCGGCGGTCTACCCAATTCCCCTCACCATCAAAGTTGCTCGACCGTTCAAGCCCACAAGCATTCCACACAAAATCGAACATTGGCTTCAAAATCTTGAACGGATCATTGGAGAAATCTTGAACGACGGTTTCCGGTAGAACCAGTGTATCCCGATCAATTAGGAAACCATCCCCTGTGTATGACATCGGATTCGACATCGCAAGCCCGCGAACGTTCGTCAATGTCAGAGCAACAACAATTGGTGTACTTGCGCCGAGTTCTTGGAAGACATGAAAACATGTTTGTAAATAGTTGGGGAGATTCCTCTCATATCTCCAGCTTTCTATCAATTTCTGACCGTTTTTCTCAATGACCACACCGGAATCAGTAACGGCTTCGACAACCCCGTTGCGATAAAGTTGGGTGTATGTGTATCCGATATCCACAGCCTCACTGTCATACAAAAGCAACCCATCGAGGTTTAAGCGACGGCGATACCCACTGCTCCCAATCACGGATATGCGCGTGAAGTCTCGAAGATATGGATTCAAATCATACTGCGGCTGACCAGCAAAGGACTCGATTGGGATGCAATGCATTACGACCTTCGGACCAGGTTTCATAGGCACGGGCGTTTCGTTGTTTGAGATCGCGATGATCCGGTCCGTTCGGAATCCTCGAATGCGATCTATTACGGAACTGGAAAGCGTAAACGCTGCCCTCAGTTCGTTCACGTCCAGCGAGTATTTGCCTGACGAGTTCCTACCACAAAATCGGTCACTCTGCTGGAAGACCACACGGTGAGGACCAGACCAACTACGGTCAATTCGAAGAATCAGGACCCTCTTTCCATCATCGCAGTTCACATCCCGAATCTCATACCGAATGCGTGGCTCCAGTCCTGATGCCATTATGCTTTCGAGTCTTTGGCGTTCCTTGTCCAAATCCCCCGACTGAAGGCCAACGATTTCAGTCGGAAGCGCCTCGACCTCATCCATTCCGAAAATCAGATCACCGCCCGATGTATTGGCAAAAGACGATACGTCAGCAAGAAACTCCTTCTTGCTTGCGTCGTTACCGCCGGGAAGTTCACGCTTATAGTCGATTGTGCGTCCCTCGCGCACCTCATTTTCTATGAGCGCAACAAGGTCGCCCTCGGTAATGTCTTCCAACCGTTTCGGAATCATGTAATTTGCTCCCCTCGGCCCGCCTTCAAGGATAGTCCACACGCTCCACTGAGTAAAGATGAAAGAGACTTTCCGGTACAATAGAAGCGTGACCAAACCATTCCCACCCGCTTCCCCTTCCGTGGGTTTTATCTCCTTGGGCTGCCCCAAGAACCTCGTCGATTCCGAGGTGATGATGGGCCTGTTGGACCGCGCTGGCGCGCGGCTGACCGCCCATCCCGAAGAGGCAGAAATCCTCATCGTCAACACGTGCAGCTTTATCGACACGGCCAAGCAGGAGTCGGTCGATACCATCCTCGAAATGGTTCGCTTCAAGAACTCCGGCTCGGCCAAGAAGCTCATCGTCGCCGGTTGCCTGGTCGAGCGCTACCGCGATGAAATCCGCAAGAGCATCCCGGAAGTGGACGCCGTCGTCGGCACCGGCGAGCTTGAAGCGATTCTCGAAGCAGCCGGCCTCGCCGCCCCGGTCGCGACGGTCTCTACGTCGCCCTTCAACATCATCGGCGGCAGCCAAGCCGAAACTCGTCCCGGCCATGAGTCTCGCTCCGGCACGCATAAAACAGCGCCCGAAGCGCCGAGTTTCCGGCCCGAAGGCGAGTTGCGCGAGCAGCAGGGCCGCTTCCGCCGCGACGACTGGCAGGGCGCGGCGCACCTGCTGCCCACTTATCTTTACGACGAAACCACCCCACGGCTGCTCGCCACGCCCAAGTCTTCGGCTTACATCAAGATCGCCGAGGGCTGCGACCACCCTTGCTCCTTCTGCGTCATCCCCAATCTGCGCGGGAAATTCCGTTCCCGCCGCTTCGAGTCGGTGGTCGCCGAAGCCCGCCAGCTCGTCGCGCGAGGCGTTCAAGAGATCACCCTCATCGGTCAGGACACCACCTGCTACGGCGAAGACCTGGGCCTCAAGGACGGCCTCGCGCTGCTGCTCGATGCCCTCGCCCGCATCGAAGGCCTGCGCTGGCTCCGCTTCCTTTACGCTTATCCCAACCGCATCACAAATAGATTGCTGGAAACCATCGCCCGCCACGACAATATTTGTAAATATCTCGACGTGCCGCTGCAACACGCATCGCCCGCCGTGCTCAAACGCATGAAGCGCGGAGGCAGCGCCGAAATATTCCTTAAAACGCTGGATAAGGTTCGCGCCGCCGTCCCCGGCATTGCCCTTCGCACCTCTTTCATCGTTGGGTTCCCAGGAGAAACCGCCGAAGATATAACTCTTCTCGAAGACTTCGTAAAAGAAGCAAGGTTCGACTGGCTCGGCGTCTTCAGTTACTCCGACGAAGAAGGCTCCGGCGCATTCTCGCTCGACGCCAAACTCCCCAGGCGCGCCATCGAAGCTCGCAAGCGCCGCCTGATGAAACTACAGCAGGCCGTCTCGAGGCGCGCCAAGCGGCAATGGGTGGGCCGCGAGTTAGTCCTGCTCGCCGAAGGAGCAAGCGAAGAAACCCCGCTACTGTGGGAAGGCCGCACCCAGTTTCACGCCCCTGAGATCGACGGCAAAGTCTACATCAACGACTTCGGCGAACTCGAAATCATCGACCCCGGCCGCTTCTACAAAGCCGTTATCGCCGAAGCCCATGACTACGACATAGTCGCCCGCGTAGTCTCCGGCCCGCTGTAAATTGAAAGGTCTATTCCGCGGCTATATGGCGGTCGATACGAAACGCAAACCTTTCCTGCTGAATATGCTCCTGTAAGTTGTCGATAACAAGAATAGTGAGCGTAATCTACATAATCCATAAGTAATTACGTGACCGTAATTTACGCAATTTTCCAACAGAACCAGCATCCATTCTCCGCGGAAGGCGCCAATTCCTTTGGCACTACTTGATGCGCAGTCTTTGCGGCCTATGTTCGTGTCAACTCGCACACGGCGTGTGTGAGTTGACACGTTCCTCCTCGTTCATCCAGATCATAACCTGTTTGTTTTCAACCGTTGGCGTTTGGCGGGCGGCTTGCACTTTGTCTGGGCGCAGGCAATTTGAAAACGAAATCGGGGGATGCGATGAAGGCTCTAATGCTCGGCAAATTAGCGATGGTGGCAGTGGCGGCGATAGTTCTAGCGGTACGGGCGATGGCGCAGGATGCACCGAAGCGCGTGATCGTAGTAAGTCTTGAAGACCGCAAGCTGGCATTGGTCGAGGACGGACAGGTGAAGAAGGTCTACACCGTGGCAGTAGGCAAGCCCTCGACGCCCAGCCCCGTGGGAACCTACACCATCGAGCGGCGCTCTGCCAACCCGACCTATCACCACAATGGCAAGACCGTCCTGCCAGGACCGGGCAATCCGGTAGGCACGCGCTGGATGGGGTTGAGCATCCACGGCTACGGAATCCACGGAACCAACGAACCCAAGTCTATCGGCAAAGCTGCCTCGCATGGGTGCATCCGCATGGCCAAGGTCGACCTGGAGGAGTTTTACGAGTTAGTTGCCGTGGGCGATACGGTGGAGCTGATAGGCGAGCGCAATGAGGAGACGGCGCAACTGTTCGGCGATAAACAGAACCCTGCCGCCGTGGCAGCCGCGCAGCCGGTCCAGACGGCAATGGCCGTGCCGGCGCCCGACATTCATAGCGCGGAGCAGGCGAATCAAGTTCTGGTTGCTTCGCGGTAAGGAGCTTCGAGATGAATCTGCTGATGGAAGCAATAAACGGTTTGGGAGCGGCGCTGCTCCAGTTATCGGCGGCGTTGCTCTTCGAGGAACTGACGTATGGCGGGTTGGTCCGGCTGCTGCTTGCTCCACGGCCGGGAACCGGAAAACTAATTGAGCGCAATCACAAAGAAGGAGAAGGAAAATGATCGCATTGAAGCTGTTGTTGACGGTTGCGGGAGTGCTGTTGCTGGCTGCCGCTGTAGCAATTTCACTGTATGGAATATGGCTTCGCATTCGCATCATGCGCCGCAAGGCCAGAGGCGAAGAAATAACGGACGAGCCGGAAGAGATTGCATGGCGCGGGTCTGTCGCGCTGGCGCTGGCGGCCTGCCTGCCGCTGCTGGTGGCATCGAGCATCGTAGTGGTGCCAAGCGGAATGGGGGGAGTTAGGGTAAGCCAGCTTAGCGGCACACTGCCGGGAACGCTCTATCCGGGCGTGCATTTCGTTACGCCGTTGGTTGAGAGCGTAGAGACCTTCGATCTGCGCGATCATCTTTTCACCGCGGGCATGGTGGAAGAGGGCGCGAAGGCTGGGGAAACAAAGAATGGTCTCAGCGTACAATCGCGCGAAGGCCTCAACATTGGGTTGGCGGTCACGGTGCGCTATCGCCTGGACCCCAACAAACTGGACAGCGTGCAGGCGCATATGCCCCAGCCCGTGGACAAGGAACTGGTGCCGCCGGTGGTGGCCAGCGCATGGCGTGAGTTGACTCCGGCTTACACTGTGCAAGAGATATTCAGCTCCAAACGCGAAGAGGTGCGCGACAAAGCAGCAGCCATAATTACTCGCAAGCTGGGCGCTGACGGCATCTTCGTCGAAGAGGTAATGCTTTCGGATATTCAGCTTCCGGCCGAGTACGCCAAAGGACTGGAAGGCCTGCTGCTGAAGGAGCAGGAAGACGATCAGCTAGGCGTGACCACCGATATTCAACAGAAGCAGGTGCGCATTGCCGAGTTACAAGCCGAAGCCGATGCGGTGCAAAAGGTGAAGCAGGCCGAGGGCGAAGCGCAGTCCAAGGTGGTCGAGGCCAAGGGCGAGGCTGACGCCATGCAATACACGCTGCCGCTCAAGGAGAAGCAGATCGAGCAGAGCAAACTGGAAGCCGAGGCGCACAAGGAGACCACCATTCAGAACGCGGAGGCCGACGCCGAAGCCAAAGTCATCGACAGCAAGGCCGAGTTACAGCGGCGCAACCTGATGGCCGATGCCGAAGCCAGCCGGGTGCGCCTGATGGCCGCGGCCAACGCCGAGCGCATGACCAGCGAGGCGGCATTGCTGAACAAGTCGCCGTTGCTCATCAACAAGATCATCGCCGAGCGACTTTCGGATAAGATACAAGTGGTCATGGTGCCATCGGACGGCAAGTTCTTCTTTGCCAACGATGTCTTCAAGAGCATGGCCAGCAGCCCGGTAGTGAAGCAGGAGATGGATAGCGAATCCGAGCCGGAGCTGGAGCCCGCGCCGGGGCATTGAAAAACAACGAGCTACTGATGAACGAAAGCCGGTTGAGGTTTGAGGTGTCCCACCTTGGGTGCGATGAAACTGCGCCGAAGGTGGGGCACCCGGCATTTGCAGCTCGTCCGGCTCGATAAGCCTCGAACGATATAATCCGCGCATAGGAAACATTGAAAGAAAGCTGGAGGCAATGAAGCTGATCTTGCTGGTTGCGGTGATTGCGAGTGGGCTGATGGGATTGACGGCGAACGCCGCGCCTGCGCCCAGTCCATGTGAACAGCCCGCGGCGGCGCTGGCTGGGCAGATCGCCGAGATTCTAGGTCCGGGGCAGGCGCGACTGACGATTCATAACCTTTCCACTATTTCCAACGACGAAATCCCGGCGATCCGTCTGTTGCTGGAACGGGATTTGAAGACTCTTGGCGTCGTGACTTCCGGCGCGGAAAGCGCCAACGCAGTCCGCCTGACTCTGAGCGAGAACCAGCGGGAGTGGTTGTGGGTAGCCGAGGTGGTCGAGGGCAACGAAACGCGCGTGGCGATGGTGCAGGTACAGCTGGGTACAGTGCGCCAAACGGAGGCCGAAAGCGGAGTTACACTGCGGAAGCAGACTGTGTTCATCACCAGCGATGCGGTGCTGGCAACGCTGGAGAACGCGGATGCTCTTATAGCTGTTGAGCCGGAAGAGATCGTGATTTACGGCCATACGGCTGAGGGCTGGCGAGAGCGGAAGCGCGTGGGCATCGGGCAGAAGAGGCCGCTGGCGCGAGACCCACGCGGAGTTATTATTCCATCGCCGAGCAGTGACGGCTTCGAGGCTTCGGTTGCGGGCATGAGTTGCAGCGGAAGCTATCAGCCCGCAGTGCCGACAGGAGAGTGGACTGTGCGCTACCGAGAAAGCGACGATCCTTGGCCGATTCTGCAAACTCCTAGCGCGACAGATAGTTCAGCATCTCTCAAGGCCTTCTACAACGCCGCCCGCAACTACTTTACTGGCGTGATCACTCCCAGCCTGGGCGTGGACCTGCCCCCGTTTTACTCGGCTGCTGTGCTTCCTCGCGTAACTGGAGCCGCGTTACTGGTGAACGGCATCGGCGGCAAGATACAAGTTTTGGAGAACGGCGCGCTCAAGCCAGTGAGCGGCACACGCGACTGGGGCAGCGACTTTGCCGCTCTTCACTCCGGCTGTGACGCAGGTTGGCAGATTCTGGCTTCCGGCTCCGGAGAAGCGATGAGCGACAGTTTGCGCGCCTATGCGTTGCCCGCGCAGGAAGCTATTCCAGTTAGTACGCCTATGGCGATGGATGGAACAGTGACGGCGCTGTGGACCGCGCCGGACGGCAAGAGCATTTTCGCGGTGGTGCGCAAAACCGCCAACCAGGGCGCGACAGATCAATACGAGGTGGACCGTGTTACGGCAACTTGCAATTAGCTGTCTTCTGGCTTTGCTGGCACTGACAACGTCGGCGCGTACCCGCCCCCACTACGGCGGCACGTTGCGCGTTGAGATTGAGGGCGACCCGTGGCAGCGGGCGGGCAGTCTGGCACGGCGGCTGACGCTTGACGGGCTAACTCGAATGGATGCAGATGGAGCCGCGCACCCAGCCTTGGCCGTACGCTGGGAATCGGAGAACGAGGATCATCGCTGGCAGTTCCGGCTGCGCCCAGGCGTGCACTTCCACGACGGCTCGCCGCTAACTTCGGTTGCGGTTGTAACTGCGCTGAACGCTGTTTGCGGCACTAACTGCCCTTGGACTGCGATTCATGCCGTAGGTTCTTCGGTGGTCTTTACAGGCGATGCGCCGATGCCCAACCTGCCCGCGCTGCTGTCGGGCGAAGAATACCTGATTGCAGGCGATGCTGGCGGCAACATAGGCACCGGGCCGTTTCAGTTGAATGGCTTTAACAACGGTGTGCTGACTCTGGCCGCCAACGATAACTGTTGGCAGGGGCGGCCCTTCGTCGACGCAATCGAGATTCGCGTGCATCGCAGCATTCGCGATCAATGGCTCGACCTGAGCGTGGGCCGCGCCGATCTGGCCGAGGTTCCAGCCGAGCAGTTGCGGCAGGCCCGCGAACAGCGGCTCACGGTGCTTCAGTCGCCGCCAGTCACGCTACTGGCGCTCAGTGTTGCTAGCTCCGGCGTTCTCGGCAATCCCGACCTTCGCGCGGCTGTTGCGCTAGCCATCGATCGCGGCGCGCTTTCGAACGTGATCTTTCAAAAACAGGGTGAAGTTACGGCCAGTTTGTTGCCCTCGGCGCTCACCGGCTACTCGTTTCTTTTCCCCGCCGAGCGCGACCTCAATAAGTCGCATGAAAAGCACGGCGGACTAACTCCTCCGCCGCTCACGATGACTACTGAAGGCGGCAGCGCGATGCAGTTGGCGGCGCAGCGCATTGCGCTTAACCTGCACGATGCGGGATTTACCGTGCAGGTGGTTGCCGCGGGCGGGGCGCGGCCCGCCGACCTTGCCTTGCGCCGCCTGCCGCTTGCATTGAATCAGCCGCAGGCCGCGTTGGAGGCGATGCTGCGCGGCGCGGGAGTTCAAGCCCCGGTGCTCGAACAGACCCCTGCCGGCCTCTATAAAGTCGAGCGAGATTTTCTGGAGACTCATACGCTGATTCCGTTGCTCTATCTTTCCCGCGCTTATGCTATCGGTGGCCGCGTCCGCGATCTGCGCCTGAGCGCGGACGGTACTCCACTTTTAGCCGACGCTTCTCTGGAGGATGCTCCGTGAACCTGCGGCAAAAGCTGCTCTTGCTACTCTCGTTCACCGTCGCGGTCGTCGTGGCGGCTGTAGCGTGGACCGTACTGGTGCGCATCCGTCAGGTCTTCGAGCAACGCGATCAGCAGGAGACGGCGTTATTCGTAAGTCAGTTCCAGCGCGAGTTTCAGCACCGCTCGGCGGAAGTAGCTGCGGCGGTGGATCGCATGGCCGCAACCGAGCGTGTGCGCAGTATGGCCATTGCGCTGGCGCAGTCGGGTGACTCGTCGTTCTATGTGACCGAGGCGCAGACGCTGGCGCAGGAGTCGCAACTGGATTTTCTTGAGATCGTCGGACCAGACGGCAACGTAGTTAGTTCAGCGCAGTGGCCGGCGCGCTTCGGTTATCCTGAGCCTGCCGTAACTCAAACCGCGGCAACCTTTCTCAAGCGCGAAGAACTGCCAGACAGCAGCGCCGCGCTGGGTCTCTTTGCCGTTCGCGCGGTTCGCAGGACCGAGTCGGGCGCGGAGCCAGTAGTCCGGCTAGTAGGCGGCAAGCGACTGGACCAAAGTTTTCTCGCCGATTTGCCTATCGCGTCGGGAATGCAGATTGGCCTCTACAGCGATGCAACGCCAGCAGCGAGTACGCCAGCACCAGCCGCATTCGATCCGAAACTGCTTGTCGCCGCCACCGGCGAAGTTACCGGCGCGGCCCGCTATCAATCTCTGATCGACTCCGCGCGCGCGAGCGGCCAGCAGACCAGCGGAATCTTGTATCTTACCCCCCGGCGCGAAGATAGCGTGAATGCAACGGCGATTCCACTCAAGAACGACGCAGGCAATGTGCTCGCAGTGCTTACGGTAGCTATCTCGCGCGGCGGCATGATCGAGGCGCAGCAGCATATTCGCGCCATTGCTTACGGAGTCGCCGCCGGGGGAATTCTGCTGGCGATACTGGCCAGCCTGTGGATCGCCGCGCGAGTCTCGCGGCCCATCGAGCAGTTGGCGTGCGCCGCCGAAGAAGTCGCCGCCGGCAACTGGGAAGCGAGTGTGCCGGAACGCAAGCGAGGCCGTGGCCGCGATGAGACGGATGTGCTGGCGCGCAGCTTCAATCACATGACCGCGCAACTAGCCAGCCAGCGCGAGCGGTTGGTGCAGAGCGAGCGTGTAGCCGCGTGGCGCGAGCTGGCGCGGCGGCTGGCGCATGAGCTCAAGAACCCGCTCTTCCCGCTGCAACTGACCGTCGAGAATCTGGTGCGGGCGCGCGCGCTCCCGGAGGCGGAGTTCGATGAGGTCTTCCGCGAAAGCACGCAAACATTGAGCATGGAGATAGCCAATCTCAAAACCATCATTGGCCGCTTCAGCGACTTCAGCAAAATGCCCAAGCCTGAGTTAGAGCGGATCGACGCTAAAGACGCGGTCGAGCGCGTATGCTCTCTTTACGAAGCGGCCGGACAGAATGAAGCGAAGATACGCTTCGATGTAGAACTCTCTGCCGAACCCATGCCGCTTGATGCCGATCCCGAACTGCTGCACCGCGCGCTTTCGAATCTGGTCCTCAATGCTATGGATGCGATGCCGGAGGGCGGCACATTGACGCTGTCCGCCAAGCCGCGCGGCGATCGAGTGGAGATACGAATCGCGGATACTGGCGCTGGCCTAACACCCGAAGAGTGTGAGCGCCTCTTCACTCCTTACTACACAACCAAACAGCATGGCACCGGGTTGGGCCTGGCCATCGTTCAGTCGGTGGTCGCCGAC
>Ga0181536_10002523_pt1 | contig 20628 bp, 17 predicted proteins | sample PEATcosm2014_Bin_41_FD_121105 | JGI IMG/M metagenome (GOLD analysis project Ga0181536, IMG submission 121105) | Peatland microbial communities from MTU Mesocosm Facility, Houghton, MI, USA - PEATcosm2014_Bin17_60_metaG | ecosystem: Environmental > Terrestrial > Soil > Wetlands > Peat | place...
CGGAAGTACTCCCACTTCGCTTCGCTGCCCAATCCACCCTCCTCAAAAAGCTTCTGAGTCGGGTTACATCTTAAGTGTCTCGACGGCCTCCCCTCCGGTTACATTTTGCATGGCGCGATACGCACATTTACCGCGGGAATCTTTCCATGCTATGCTCGCTCTCCTGCGGGAAGTGATACTCTACAAGAAACACGAGGACCGCAAGGCTGCGGAGGGTTACCATGGTGATGTACCAACCCTTCAGAAACTTCGGTCTAATTTGGGCAGCGTGTGCTCAGTAGGAGAGAGCCGTGTGAAGGATCTTGTCTGAGCAAGCTGATATGGGAGGGGCTTATGACAGTGCTGAGCAGACTCTGGACTGAAGACGAGGGTCAGGATATTGCCGAATATGCCGTGATGTTGGCCGTCATCCTGGTGATCGTGGTGGGTACGATTCGCCTTGTAGGGTCTAACGCCAACAACGTCTTTTCCAGCGCGGCGAGTGCGATTCAATAGGCCGCGTGCTTCCAACTGCCACGGTAGAACCATTGCATGGGGAATCCTCGGGCGCGTGCGGCAAGTACATCTGGATTGGGGTACGCCGCGACGTACTCTATGGCCTCAATCGCAACGGATGAACCGCCCGTCCTTCCAGCCAATCAGGAATTGCCACTCATCAGTGTTGTCTGAGGTCCGCCTCTCCGCCCTGGAAAGACGGTTTCGGCGGTGCTTTTGGTTTTGGGCAGGACGCAGCGGCAACGAATTTCAGTAATCAGCGGGCAGCCCTTGCAACTGCTGCATGGTGAGCACGGGCCCTTCTTTGCAAACGTAGATGGGACCCACGTTGCACCGCCCACATTTGCCGATACCGCATTTCATCCGGTTTTCGATGCTGGTATAAACCGAGGCCGGCGAAACGCCCATCTTGTCAAGGATCGGCAGGGTGTTCTTGATCATAATGGGTGGCCCGATCACGAGGACAATCGGGTCTTTCGATTTCACCCGCGAACGTTCGAAGACGTGCGGTACGAAGCCGATCTCACCTTTCCAGTCGGAAGTCTCGCCGCCCGGATCGACACAGCGGAGCACGCGCACTCGATCAAACTGCGCCCATTTGTCCAGTTCATCCACGTAGACCAGATCGGCCACGGTGCGCGCCCCGTAGACAATTGTGATCTCGCCATAGTCCGCGCGATTCTCCAGCGCATACCACACGGCGCAGCGGATGGGCGGCATGGCAATTCCGCCGCCGAGGAAAATCAGGTCGTGCCCCTTCCACGCGTCCATGGGATAGCCGTTGCCGTAGGGCCCGCGGAAGCCGACCATGTCGCGCTCTTCGATCTTCCACAGGGCTTCGGTTACACGGCCGACCTTGCGGAAGCAGAAGTCAATGTGATCCTTCCAGTTCGAACTGGAACAGATGTTGAACGTGGATTCGCCGTAGCCGAACGCGGAAAAGATCCCGAACTGCCCGACCTTGAAGGAAAAGGTCCGCGCCCGTTCCGGGTCGAGAAACTTCAACGAAACCGACTTCACATCGGGCGAATGCTGGCGGACGGAGATCACTTCCATCAGGTCGGGCTCGTAGACGTTATCCATGCTTGGTCTCTATGGGGTCAATCTCCATGGCGACGCTCAACACGCCAATGCCTTCCGGGCAGTTGCGGGTGCAGTTGCCACAGCCGGTGCAGAGGATCTCGCCGAACTTCTCTGGGTAGATGGCGAACTTGTGCAGAATGCGCTGGCGCTGGCGGCTGCCCTGCGCTGGCCGCGGGTTGTGACCGGAGGCGTGCGCTGTAAAGATCGGGAACTGGCACGAGTCCCAGGTGCGGACGCGCGCACTGCCCGCCGCCGGGCCGGCATCCACGATGTCGAAACAGTGGCAGGTCGGGCAAGTGAAGGCGCAGGTGCCGCAGCCCACGCAGGTGAGAGCATGTTCCTGCCAGAATGGGTCCTCGAAGTGCTCGCTGACGAACGAACGGATGGTCTCTGGATTGAACTTTTTTTCAGGAGTCGCGGTTGCCCTGACGGTCTGGCCGGATTTCTCCGTCTTGCCACTGAACAAAGCCCGTCCCTTTTCCGTCACACAGAAAACTTCGTAGTTGTGGCCGCCGAGGTCGAACAGCATGACGTCGGAACCGCGTTCCGACACTGGGCCGAGCCCAACCGACGTGCAAAAGCAAGTTTCATCGGCAATGTTGCAGGCCAATGTGATCACGGTAGTGGCCTCACGGCGGCGGTTGTAAAACTCGTCCACAAAATCCCAATTGAAGACTTTGTCCAGAATCGGCAGCGCGGCCGCATCGCAAGGCCGGGCGGCGATCACGACCTGCTCGGGCAATGGTGCATCATTCTCGATCAGTTCAACCCTGTTGCCTTGAATTCGATATCCGTACAATTTCTCTTGCTTGGGGAAAACGAATTCCTTGATCGAGTTGCTCGGGCGCACAAAGCCTTCGAGCAACAGAGCCTCCGCCGAGTGCAGCGCGGAATAAAGAACCAGGTCCGGCTTCACTCTGGCTGGCCCTGCGACCTGCTTTCCAGCTCCAATCCACTCGCCGGTCAGCATGCGCAATGCGGTTTGGGAAATGACTTCACTCACCGGATGAAGTCCTCCTTGTCCGTGAGAGTGTAGGCCCCGATCACCTGTTCGGCGGCCGGATCTACACCAGCGTCGTAGCCGAAATTCTCCTGTGCCGCCTTGTGGAGGGCGATATTGAGCAAGGCCAGATCAATGCCTGCCGGGCAAGCACGCGAGCACTCTCCACATCCCACGCAGCGCGCGGCCAGATGGAAAGCCCGCGCAATTTCCCAGGCAAAATTTCCCTTCCTGCTGGGAGCCGGGTCAATGGCAATCGGCCGGTTCTTGTCTACGATGCAGCGTTCGCAGTAGCACATGGGGCAAACCTGGCGGCAGGCGTAACAGCGCATGCAGCGGTCGAACTGGGTCGCCCAGAATGCCATCCGCTCCCGCGGAGTCATGGCCATGAGCGCGGCGAAGCGATTCGGCGGAGGACTGGCCATCGGCTCGGGACCAGCCGGTTCGCCAAAAGTCTTGTCGGCGAAGCGCGGCGTGCGGGCGCTGCAGAATGTGCACTTCGGCTCGCCCACGCCTTCGCACGCCATCCCGATCACATACATGTCTTTGCGATCAATCTGGGATTCCTTCTCCAGCACAACCAGTGCTTTTTCGTCGCAGGGCTTGACGACGACAGCCGCTTTTCCCAGCGCCTTGATTTCCTTCCGCTTCAAGAAAGTGGTGAGGTTGCTGCAGCAGCGGTTCGTCCAGACGAGGCGGCCCGTGTCTGCGGCGCGAGTTACGACCGCCGGGCCGCGCTCACCGTACCCGATGACGACCTTCACCGTTCCCTCGGCCAGGAGCTTACGGCAATGCTCGCGGAGTTCCGGCTCAGCGTCCAGAGTTCTGGTTTTGAATGGGGCAGGTGCTCCGGCGGGCAGGTCCTTGGCGGCGCCATTCGCATAGAGATCGGTATAGGGTCCAAGTTTCCTGGTTTGCTCAGTGATCTCCGTAATCACCTGCTGCCACTTTTTGCCTTCCGCCGCAGAGATCCAGGTGAAGTGAATCCGGCGCAGATCGAAGCCGAGCACATCCAGCAATTCGCGAAACAAAATCCAGCGCCGGCGGGCGTGGTAGTTGCCGGCAGTGTAGTGGCAATCACCGGGGTGACAGCCGGAGACCAGCACAGCATCGGCGCCGATTTCAAATCCTTTGATAATGACGTTGAAATCAATTCGTCCCGTACAAGGCAGACGGATAATACGCACGTTCGGCGGATACTCCAGGCGCGTCGTGCCCGCCAGGTCAGCGCCCAGATAGGTGCACCAGTTGCACACGTAGGCAACGATCTTTGGCTCGAATCCGTTCGTACTCGTGTTCGCCTCGCTCATGCCAGACTCTCGACCATCGCATAGACCTGTTGCTCGGTGAAACCCTGAAGATCAGCGCTCTTCGACGGACAGACCGAGACACAGGTTCCGCATCCCATGCATAACCCCGGATTTACCTTGGCGGTTCGCTTAATGAAGGCGCCTTTCCCAGTTCTCAGTTCGGTCCGTTCAATCGCGTGATAAGGACAGGTGTTGACGCAGGTGAAACACGCCGCGCAAGTCTGCTCGTTAATGGCCGCGATTTCGGGTTCGCGCGTCAACTCATCGGCCGCCAGCATGACTTGCACTTTGCTGGCGGCGGCCGAGGCTTGCGCGACTGACTCAGGAATGTCCTTCGGCGCATGACACGCCCCGGCAATGAAAATACCCGCCGTGTTGGTCTCGACCGGACGCAGCTTGGGATGCGATTCCAGCAGGAATCCAAACTCGTCGTAGCCGATGTTCAACTTCTGCGCCAGTTCCTCGATGCCGTCTGCCGGGCGCATGGCCGCGGCCAACACCACCAGATCCGCCTCGATGGTCACCGCCACGCCGGCCAGCGTGTCGGCGCCGCGCACAATCAACTTGCCGTTTTCTTCCGTGATTTTGGAGACCCGGCCGCGGTAATACCTGGCCCCGTCCTGCTCAATGGCGCGCCGGACGAACTCGTCATAGCCCTTGCCGCCGGCGCGGATATCCATGTAGAAGACGTGGGCCTGGCCATCATGCACCTTGTGCTTGTAAAGCATGGCGTGCTTGGCCGTGTACATGCAGCAGATCTTGCTGCAGTAGGGAAGGCCCTTGGCGTTGTCGCGCGAGCCCACGCAACTGATGAAGACTACTTTCTTCGGGACGGCGCCATCCGACGGCCGCTTGAGGACGCCATTGGTTGGTCCGGAAGCCGACACCAGCCGCTCAAACTGCAGCGAGTCAATCACATTCTTGTACTTGCCGTAGCCATACTCGCCGTAACCGCTCAACCACGCCTTGTCCTGCTCCTTGGCGATGTTGTAGAGCTTGTAGCCGGTGGCCACGACCACCGTGCCGACCTTCTCCTCGACCAGCTTGTCCTCGTCCTTGAAATTGATGGCTTCGGCTTTGCATTTCTTCTCGCACAGCTTGCACCCATTGCGAATGAGCGCGGCGCAGACCTTTTTGTCAATGACGGGCCTTGCCGGAACGGCTTGCGGGAAGGGAATGTAGATCGCCGGCCGCGTTCCCATGGCGAAGTCGAATTCGCTAGGATTCTTCTTCAACGGGCAGACATTCCAGCACTCGCCGCAGCCGGTACATTTGGCGGTATCAACGTAGCGAGCTTTCTGCCGGATGGTGATCTTGAAATTGCCCACGAACCCTTCGACTGCTTCGACCTCAGAATAGGAATAGAGCTTGATGCGAGGGTGTTGTCCGACCTCAACCATCCGCGGCGTCAGGATGCACTGCGAGCAATCCAGCGTGGGGAAGGTCTCTGAAAGTCCCGCCATTTTGCCGCCGATGGAAGGCTCCCGTTCCACCATCACCACTTCGTAACCGGCATCGGCGATGTCGAGGGCCGCCTGGATTCCCGCAACCCCGCCCCCAATGACCAATGCGCGCCGGGTTACCGGGACGCGAATCGGTTGGAGGGCGACGTCATTGCGCACTTTCTCGACCGAAAGCCGGATGATGTCCACGGCTTTGGCCGTGGCCTGGGCGCGGTCGTGGTGCACCCACGAGCAGTGCTCGCGGATGTTGGCCATCTCTACCAGATAAGGATTCAGGCCTGCCGCCTGAGCCGCTTTGCGGAAGGTCTTGAGGTGCATGTGGGGCGAGCAGGACGCTACCACCACGCCGTCCAGTTTCTCGGAGGCGATTTTGTCGCGCACCATCGCCTGCCCGGGATCGGAGCACATGTATTTGTAATTCACCGAGCAGCGCACGCCGGGAAGGCTGCTGACTTGCTTGGCGACGTCATCCACGTCAACGGTGCGCGCGATGTTTTCGCCGCACCAGCACGTGAAAATACCGATTCTCGACATTAGCTTAAGCCTTCGTCACGAAATGCCGGTTAATTCCCAATTGCTCAGCGGAAAGTCCCAATGCCAGTCCGACCAGGTCGGAGAGGTAGTAAACCGCCATACCCAATTTCTCGTCGTAGCGCCGCTCGACCGCTGCCTGCTTCATGTCAAGGTTCACGTGACACATCGGGCAGGCCACAACCACGCAATTAGCGCCATGCGCAGCGGCATTGGAGAGAATCTTGTGGGCCAAATCCAGAACTGTTTCTTCATTGGCCATGGTCATGCCCGCGCCGCAGCACTCGGTCTTGTAACTCCACTCGACGGTCTTGGCCCCCATCGCGGCGAGCACCGCTTCCATGGACTTGGGCTGCTCAAAGTCATCGAAGTGCACAACCTCCGGCGGCCGGGTCAACAGGCAGCCGTAATAGCACGCCGCGGTGACGGATTTCAGAGGCTCCTTCACCGCCGCTTTTAGCTTGTCCAGGCCAACGGTCTGAAAGATCTGAATCAGGTTCAGGATTTGTCCGTCGCCGCGCAGGTCGGCCTCGACAATCTGCGACAGTTCGGCCCGCAGACCATTTCCGGCCATTGCCTTTTGTACTTTCAGCAATTGCATGGAGCACAGCGGACAGGGCGCGAACAGTTGCTTGAGGCCGTCCCGCTCGGCCAGCGCAAGATTCCGCGCGGGGAGCGCCAGAGAGAGCTTGTGATTGAGCGCGTGGGCCGCTGTCGCGCCACAGCAGATCCAGTCTTTCACTTCCTGGAGTTGGACATCCAGAACGTCCAGGCAGGCCCGCAGCGATTGCTCGTAATCGTTCGACGATCCGTGCAGCGCGCATCCGGGATAGTAACCGATGTTCATTTGTCCGCCCGATTCGAGCATTTCGCGAAGATGCGTTCGACCACCTTGCGGTCGCGAACCTTCCCCGGCAGGAAGTGAAGTTTCTTGCGTTTGCCCAACTGCGGCGCCAAGCTTGCATCCTTGAACAGGAAGGCCGGCCTTCCCGTGCGGAAAAAGACGGCAGTCTTGAACTGGGCAATCAGTTCCAGTTCGGCCAGGCGCCCGTTGCGGCGGATGTTGTCGAGAAACGCCTGCTGAAAAGAAACCACCGGCTGTTGAGACGGTGCCACCATGCCCTCGGCCAGAGAGATCTCACGCAGCGCATCCATCACGGCGGCGCAATCCACTTCTTTCGGACACCGAGTGGAGCAAGTCTGGCACGACACGCATTCCCATATGGATTGTGAGCGCAAAGCGGTGCCCGCCTGCCCTAATTGCACTGTCCGTATGAGTTGGTTCGGAGCCAAATCCATGCGTCCGGCGACCGGACACCCAGCGGTGCATTTGCCGCATTGGTAGCAGTTGGCTAACTGTGTGTGGGCCAGAAGTTCAATTGGATAGGATTCAGCGCTGTGCTGAGCTACAGGGTTCCCCTGAACGTTCACCTTCACCGGTCAGGATAAGGGACGCAGCCTGTGGACGTCTGTGACGGAAACGGCAGGCGTCTGTGAGCCGAGTCACCCCCCGAAAATGCCGCAAAATGTGCTCCTGAGCACAGATCAGTTGCGCAGCCAAATGCCGCTCCGGTGCCTGCCCTGGCTCTTGGGTGGAGTATGATAATCGGCCGGTGTGAAAGACCCGCAAGGAGTTTCTCTTCGACTGGAAGGGCGGATCCAATGTCATTACGAAAAATGCGTGTTGTCTTCCTTTTTGCCTCTTTGGCGCTGATCGGCGCGAGCGGGCCGAGCTGTTTTGGGGAACCGAATCATATTTCGAAGCGGACGATCCCGCTGAATAGTGGATGGGAGTTCCGGCAGCTTACGGACGCGAACGCGAACGCGAAGGCAGCCGAGTGGCGTCCGGCCACCGTGCCCGGCGATGTTCATCTGGACCTCCTCGCGAACAAACTGATTCCCGAGCCCTACTTTCGCGACAACGAAGCCAAGCTGCAATGGATCGAGAATGCCGACTGGGAGTATCGCAACTCCATTTCGATTACCGCCGAGATGCTGCAGCGCCAGCACGTGGACCTGGACTTCAAAGGGCTCGACGCTTACTGCGAGGTTTACGTCAATGACCAGCAGGTATTGACGGCGGACAACATGTTCCGCGAGTGGCGGGTCGACATCAAGCCCTATCTGAAAATTGGAGCGAACAGCCTTCAAGTGGTCTTTCCCTCACCCATTGCCGCCGCGGCGAAGGTCGCTGCCAAAGATCCCTGGCGAGCACGGACCAGGACCGAGGAGAAAACTTACATCCGCAAGGCCGCCTACGAATATGGCTGGGATTGGGGACCGCGCTTCGTAACCAGCGGTATTTGGCGCCCGGTGAGCCTGGAACTCTGGGATAAGGCGAGAATCTCAGACCTCTATATCCACCAGAAGGATATTACCGCGGAGATCGCGCACCTGAACGCAGAGGTCGAGGTTGCTGCGGCGACGGAAGGAACGGGCACGGTCACCGTGGACTTTGTTCAGAGCGGCCAGAAAGCGACGGTATCGCGAGCCGTCGTGCTTCATCCCGGAGTCAACCACGTCGATCTGGCGATCGATATTCAGCATCCTGAACTCTGGTACCCGGCTGGGTATGGAGCGCAGGCACTGTACCGGTTCCGTGCCGCATTGCTGTTCGGAAAAAATGTAGAAGACGAGGCGGAGACCCGTGCCGGACTGCGCTCCATCGTTCTGCGACGGGACGTGGACCAGTGGGGCCGCTCGTTCGAATTCAACGTGAACGGGATCCCGGTATTTGGCAAAGGCGCGGACGTGATTCCGTTTGACAGCTTCCCCAGCCGCGTAACGATCGCACAATACCGCCAGGTTCTCCAGTCGGCACGTGACGCCAACATGAACATGATCCGCCACTGGGGTGGCGGTTATTACGAGACGCAGGAGTTCTACGACCTGTGCGATGAACTCGGGATCATGATCTGGCAGGACTTCATGTTCGGCAACGACTGGCAGCCGGGTACGTACGATTTCAAACTGCAAGTGGAGAAAGAGGAGGAATACCAGCTCACGAGGCTGCGCAATCACCCCAGCATCGTCATTTGGTCGGGGAACAACGAAACGGAAGAAGCGTTTAACTGGGACGGCAGAAACACACTTCCATCAGACGTGCGCCAGCGGATGTGGCAGGACTACTTGACCCTGTTCAGCGGAGTTCTCGCGCGCACGGTAGCCAGGCTGAATCCGGAAACCCCGTTCTGGCCCAGTTCACCCAGCGCGGATTATGAGGACATTTCCCCTTCCTACCAGTCCGGCGACATGCACGATTGGAGCGTCTGGCATGGGAATGCGGAATTTACCGACTACGAAAAGCATTTTCCCCGCTTCATGACCGAATATGGATTTCAGTCTTTCCCTGAGATGCGCACGATTGAAGCTTTCACCGCTCCTGAGGACCGCGGCAGCATCTTTACACCAGTAATGCTGGCCCACCAGAAAAACAATGCCGGCAACCAGATTATCCACGACACCATGCTGCGCTATTACGGTGAGCCTAAAGACTTCGCGTCCTTCCTTTACGCCAGCCAGGTCTTACAGGCAGAGGCGATCAAGATCGGAGCAGAACATCTGCGTCGTATTCGTCCGCGCGCCATGGGGTCGATCTTCTGGCAACTCAACGATTGTTGGCCCGTGGCCTCATGGTCCAGCCTGGACTACTTCGGACGGTGGAAGGCGTTGCATTACTATGCCCGCCGGTTCTATAGTCCGCTGCTGGTGTCGCCGCACGTGGAAGATGGCAAACTTGCAGTGTACGTGGTTTCCGACAAGACCGCGCCGGTCACCGGACAACTCCGGCTACGCGTGCTGACTTTCGACGGCAAGGTGCTGAAGGAAGAAAAACAGGCGATCACCATCCCCGCTCTTTCCAGCAAGGCCTACATCGAACTGCCGCTCGAGGAACTTCTCGCCCCAATGGATACATCCAGCGTTTTTGGCGCCGCTGACCTGATCGTCGGCGATCAGAGCGTGTCGAGCAACATTGTCTATTTCGCACCGGTCAAGCAAGTCCGTGTGCCCGCGAGCGCGATTGACACAGTGTTGTCGAAGACAGACGACGGTTACCTCTTAAAGCTTTCTTCGAAGATGCTGGCTCGAAGCGTCGATGTGTCTTTCAGCGATCTGGATGTGAAAGCATCCGACAATTATTTCGATTTGCTGCCCAACGAACCGGCTCAGATCCGTATCAACAGCAGCGCCACGATCGAGCAACTACGCGCCGCGATCAAGGTGATGTCGGTTGCGGACGCCTTTCCGGCAGCACCCGCACCATAATCTGGTCGCTAGCGAGGAACTGCTGCGGTCGCGTCCCGAAGGTGTCGAAGGAAAAGATCCTGGTCCAGATCGACCCCATTCATTGGAATGGTCGCCGCGATCCGGAACACTGCGTCATCCAGTGCTGTACCGTGTTGCCATTCCGCAAGAAGGCCCTGCCGGTACAGTGATCTGAGTTGGGTGTGGCGCAACCACACTGCAGGCAGGTTCGCACCGGGATTGCAAGCGCGGGCCATCGAGTCAAGAGTCACTACGCCGTCCTTGCCGCAATAACGCTTCGCTCTTTCCACGCACAACTCGTGAAGGCATTTGAGATCGTGCTCGTCAACGGGTGGTATGGCGGCGCCTTCTTCTGCCGCTTTGATGAAGACTCTGAAGGATGCCGGCCGGTCAAGTTGCTCATTCTGCATCTGGGTCACCAAATGTGAAAAAGTATCGAGTCAAATAAGATCATACATCTCAAAACTGATGCCATCAGCCACACGGGCCAGTGGGAAGATTTTGCAACTGCAATTCGCAGAGGGACACCGCCCTGATCTGGCCTTCGCTAATGCGAGCCGCGCTCTTCGGTACAGGAGACGGCGCCTTCCAGCAGGGCGTATTCGCAGTGCCAGCGGAAACCATTAACATCGCGCGGTCCGTATCCCCACACTCTGAAATGCAGTGTTCCTTCCTCCAATCGCGATGCCTCGACAAAGACGTGGTCATCTTCCCGCAATACGTCACGGAGCTCAACTGGAACAAGGCGGATCAGAGTGGGCTTGTCCAGGATGACGGGATCTTGCGAGCCAGTTGCGGAAAAAACCAAAGCTCGTGAAGTCCTCTTGCTCAGATATTGCGTTACGACGAGCAAGTCGTTGCTGGACCAGGCCACGGCGGCCACACCAACGTAGTCGCAGAGCTTGCGCGAACGCCCGGTGGCAACTTCGATAAGCCAGAGCGCGTGAAAGGTGCCGTCATAGTCCGAAGGGGAGGCCTGACGCTCTGCATTACGCACCACAAAGCGTCCATCCGGCGAGACCAGTTCAGCGGCCTTAGGAAAAAGGACGAACGGGGCCGCAACAGTCTGAACGGCAAGTATCGCGACCACCACAGGCACGGCGAGCAGGTTCCGCCAGTGGCTCATCCCGAGGTCCCCACTGCTATTTCAGTCCACTATCGTGAGCCTAGCAGTGATCCGGCTCACACCGTATATTACTTTGGTTTGCGGGGAGATGGGGTAGCAAGCGAAACGGTTTAACAGTGCACAAAAGGAAATCCGGCTGTTCCGGCACCGCCAGCGGCCGAATCCCTCCTTGACCCTGGCGTACACCGGGAAGTGCTCTGCGCAAGGCTGAATTGCCGTATAATCCGGCGCTGATTCCAATTGCTCATGCCTTCCCCACATTCCAGCGAACACCGGCAGCCCCTAAGCGAGCGCTATTCCATTGCCATCATCACCCTGGAGGAGGAGATGTTCCGGGAGATGCGCCGGGCACTTTCTCCCAGCTTCCGCGCCACGCTGGCCAGCACGGAATCCCAGATCAAAACGCTGATCGATGATCTGGACGTGCACGGATTTGTTCTGGATCTGGAGAGCATCGGGGATCAGGCCACCGACGGCATCGAGGTGCTGCAGGAGATGCGCCGGCTGCGGGACGACCTGATCATGGTCGCAATCACCGGCTCATCCAGCAGCGAACTTCCCCTGATGGCCAGCCGCGCTGGAGCGGACCATTTTTTCCTTAAGCCGGTCGACTGCGGGGACCTCCGGACCCTGCTCCTTGAAACTTTGGAAAAGCGAGCTCTTCAATCCGAAGGACAATGGCTGCTGGATCAGGTCGAAAACAGGGCAGCGTTCTGCAGTCTCATTGGCGGCAGCGAAGCCATGCGCAGGGTGTACCAAGCCATCGAAGCGGTTGCTGGAAGCAATGCGAGCGTAGTCATACGGGGCGAGAGCGGCGTCGGGAAAGAACTGGTAGCCCGCGCGATTGTTCAAACCGGAAGCCGCCACGACAGGCCCTATGTGTGCCTGAACTGTTCTGCCCTTCCGGAAACCCTGATGGAGTCTGAGCTGTTCGGCTACGAGAAGGGCGCGTTCACCGGAGCCGACGGCGCCAAGCCCGGCATGATCGAGATGGCGCACACCGGCACCCTCTTTCTGGACGAGATCACCACCCTCGACCATGGATTACAGAGCAAGTTGCTGCGAGTGCTGCAGGAGCGGTCGGTGCAGCGGCTGGGCGGACGGACAGCGAAAAAAATTGACTTCCGGCTCATCACCGCGACCAATGACGACCTCGAAGATATGGTGCGGAAGGGCCGATTTCGTGAAGACCTTTTCTACCGGATCAACGTTGTTCCCGTCGAGGTCCCGCCCCTGCGCGAACGAATTGGCGACATTCCCCTGTTGGCGGAGCACTTCCTCCGGCTGTATTGCACGGCTAATCAGAAGCCAGCCAAGCAGTTGCAACCGGAGGTCGTGGAGATTCTCGAGAGCTATTCCTGGCCAGGCAACGTGCGGGAGCTGGAGAATGTCGTGCAGCGCTTGGTTCTTATGAGTGATGGGCCGGTCATCGCGGCCCATCACCTTCCGCAACAATTGCTTTCGTCGAGCGCGGCCAGCCAGGAAGCTATCCTGATTCCGGAGGAGGGCGTGGATTTCGACGCCGAAATGCAGAAGATCGAGATCGCCTACCTCAGCGCCGCCCTGCGCAGAACCAATGGCAGCAAGTCCGCCGCCGCCCGCTTGCTGCGTATGGACTCGCAGCGAATGAAATACCTGTGCCGGAAACTGAGGCTGTAAACCATCCCCGGATGGTCAATAATTAACCCATTGAAGGTGAATAATTAACCACAGGCGAAATTTCACCCCTGCCTGACCTTTTCCCGGCTGCCGGCAATTCCGAGGCAAGTCCTGCAAAATCATATGCTTGAAGTTGGCACTTCGCGGCCATCAGGTTTGGAACGCTTCTTGCAATAGGAAGAGCGCGACGTAGAAGGGATCCAAAATAAATCAGAGGAGCCTGCCATGACTATCCAGAAGAAAGCGTTGATCAGCAAGCTGAACACCACCAGGAAGGCAATCGTTGCCAGCTCAACGCCTGAGAATCCGAGCGTCAACGCGCCGGTTTCCGCCCGTGTCGTGCCCCGCATGAGGGCCCGGGTCGCGATGAGAGTTAAGGCCAGCGTGCGGGGGAATTCGTAATTTCTAGCTTGCGAGAGTTTTAGTACACACAACCGAGGGCCAACTGGGGGGTTGGTCCTTGGTTTTGTCTCATCCGATCTCCGTATTACCAGACCCGCCGGGCGACAAGATCCCGGACGAATCTCAAGCCCAGGCTCACCAGACTTCTCCGTCCCACCTGAATTTTCGCGACACCCGTCATTCCCGAGCATAGGTCCGCGGCGCCGTTCAGCCAAGCCTCAGCCGCATAAAACCGAGGAGGGTTGATACCTGCCAGTTGTTCCTTTTCGCCCAGCGACGGATCCAACGGGACCCAGTCGGCGGAAATCAAGCGAAGAGTCGCGGAGACCGGCAGCAGCCGGGATTGCACTTGCAGCCGCACTGGCGTTCCAACACCAATGTCGTGCATGGCAAACTCGGGTATGTAGACGCGTGCCCGCAATGCTGAGTTGTCGATTAAATCAACGACCGGAGCTCCCTCGTCGAGGTAGGCGCCGTTGAGGTCATGCAAGCGGGGCGTCGCCACCACGCCGGCAATTGGGCTGACCAATTGAAGTTTGGCGGCTTTCTCGGTCAGGCTGCGGTCCTGCTGCAATAGACGCAGACGTTCCCGCTCGGCCGTTCCGAAATCACCATAGCGCATCTGACTCTGAGTGGCGCGGGCTGAGGCTACCTGCAGGTCGGCGCGGACCCTCGCCAGATCGGACTCCAGATCAAGATTCTCGAGGGCGACGAGCGGCTGGCCAGCCGAGACGCTCTGTCCCTCGTCCACGAATACCTGCAGCACCTTTCCGCCCACGGAGGTGTGCACGTAGGCCTGCCGCGCCGGTTCCAGAACAAAAGAACCATCCTGAAAATCCGGCCACATCGGGAGGAACAACAGCAACAGTGCCACGGCTCCGAGACCCACGGCGTGCAACGGTGTCAGCCAGCCCCAAGCCCGCTCTTTCTTGTCCAGGTAAAGCAGTTTGATAAACCGCCCGAAGCTGTGAATGCGGGCGCGGAACACCCAATATCCAGCCAATGCAGCGGGCGCAAAGGCCCAGGCAGGCGAGTACGCATGCAGGATGTGATAAGCAAATACCATCAGGAACGTCAACAGAAGATAACCATAGATGCCCGAGAGTACGGCGTAAACAAGGTAGAAGGGGCGTTGCCGTCGCGGCACGTACTCCACTTCCGCGGGCATGCCGAACAGATGCTTGCGCGTCCAGCCAGAAAGGTAGGCCGACGTGCGCTCCTTGAAGTCCGGTTCTCCGATCAGCTCGCAGAAAATGTAATAGCCGTCAAGTTTGATGAGCGGATTCAGGTTCAGCAAGGACACGCCAATGCCGGTGACCATCATGATCTTGTACGCCACGTTGTGCACGAACATGCCAGGAGCCGTTGCCCACCAGACGGCGGTGCCGAAAAAGCACAAAATCAGGTCGCCCCAGATTCCGGCGATCACGGTAGCGATCCGCTCCCACTTGCCACCGTAAATCCAGATTTGCGTAACATCGCAAAAGAAACTGGGCGCAAAATACATCAGGGTAAACCCCATCTTCTCCACGTTTCCGCCAAAGTGTTTGCAGGTGAGGCCGTGAAACGATTCGTGGAAGAATGCCATGGCGCCGAACAGAACCCAGAACTCGAGCAGATCGCTCCCCGACTTCGTGGTGAAATTGTAAAACTCGAAGCTATCGTGCCAGATCTCTCCGAAACGGCCTGCCCACATCCACGCCATAACGGCAAACATCGCGAGCGCCAGCAGGGTGAACCACCAGGTGTAAACCCAGCGCAGATGCGGGTAGATCCGCGTACTGAAGTCATCGGCGTGAGGCCACTCGGCAATGGTGATGTCAGAAAAATCGCCAACCTTAAAGCGCTTGCGTTTCAGCCGCTGGCCGCGCAGCTTCTGCTGTAGGGTGATATTCCGTTCGAGGGGGCTCTTGTAGAACAGCTCGGTGTTCGCCTGCAGGAATGCGGCAAATTCGCGGACCGCATCCTCCGAATAGCGTACCCCGGTCCGAGCCGTCGCCTGTTCAGAAATTTCGAGAAAGGACCTTTCCCCATCGAACAACTGAAGAAGCGTCCACTGTGGAGGCTCCAGCCGGATAAAGTTATCGGCTCCGGGGAGCTTGGCCAGAACGGTCGGCTTTCCCTTTTCGATTTGCTCCTTGGCGATCACCCGTGAATCTAACTTGGGGACCGAGCGCTTGATCACCCGCTCCGGCAATTCTGGCAAGGCGGCATTGAGGGCATTGGCGATGTTCATGGGTGTGCGGGAAGGTGCACGTCCGCCTGCATGCCGGGCCGCAGCTCGGGCGCCGCACCGGTGATCTCGGCCAGCACTTCGATGGTGTCACTTGCAGGGTCCACGACGGGGCTCATCTGGATCACTCGCGCCATATGTTGGAGAGCTGGATTGCCATCAGCGACTGTGACCGCAATCTGCTGCCCGACCTTAACCTGACGCACGAATCTCGAAGGCAGCGTGAACCGGACCCGCAAGGGGCCAGTAGCAGTGACCCAGAAGAGCCGTTCGTCCCGAGCCACGGTCTGACCGTCTCGAACGTATCGGCGCGCAACAATGCCATCGAAAGGCGCCGTGATCTGCGTCTTCTCCAACTCCAGTTCCATGGATCGCTGGCTCGCGCGCGCATTGATGAGAAGCTGTTCGACGCGCTTGACGTCCCACTGGTCCGCCTCGGCCTTATATCGCGCATGCTCAAATTGCTCCTGTGTGATCAGCTGAGCGTCCCACATTTTGCGGGCGCGCTGATAGTCGGACTCCAGGACCTGCGCTTCCGCCTTCCAATTATTGAGATCGTCTTCGGTGCTGGCGGTCTTGGCGCGGGCCGCTTCCAGGTCAGACAGCAACTGGCGGTCATCGAGTTTCGCCAGCAGTTGTCCCTTGCTCACGCGGGTGCCGGGCTCGGCGAGAATCTGAACAACCATGCCTCCCCGTTGCGCTGCCACGTCAACCTGGTTTTCGACCACGATCGGGCCGGACGCGGTGTAACCATCATCCGCGGGAACGGCTGGAGTCATCGCGGACGCGGGCTGAGGTGCCGGCGCGGCGGCGGCTTCGGCTGGAACCGGAGCGTGACCGCAAGATGTGCTAACCAGCACAGTAAGAAGAAGCAAACCGGGAGCGCATGCCAATATTTTCAAGGTCACCATCCAAACCAGTACCACAGTTTCGACCAGATCCACATGACCGGCTGGCGAAAGAAAACCTTCCCCGCTGGATGCCAGCCGGTTGATACCTTGCCGCGGCCTTGCATTCCCGCGCGCAGTATGCCTTCAGGATTCAGGACCGCGACTCGGGCATAGAAGGTGTGAGCGTCACCCTCGAGGCGTCCCAGCGGACTGACTACCACGACCTCTCCCTGAAAAGTGCGCGCCGGAAAACCATCGAGCTTAACCCGCGCTTTCTGCCCAGCGGCCACCAGCCCGATGTCAGACTGATCAACCGTCAAATCCACCACGGCCTGCGAATTGTCGACGATGTCCGCAATCGTCTCGCCGACTTCAACTTTACGGCCAACCTCGTTCTCGATATGCGGCGTCGCGACAACGCCGTCAATGGGCGAACGCAAGATGGCTCGGTCAAGGCGTTCCTGGGCTCGTGCGACCTCTGCGGTCCAGTAATCGGCTTGTGCCCGTTGGATGCCGGCTTCGGTGCCGTCATTCGCCGCCAGAGCGCGATTCATCAGAGTGATCGCGGTTTGTCGCTTCGCCTGCGCCGCCGCCAGCGCGGACCGGTAGTCCCAGTCCTCAAGGGTCGCGATCACTGTCCCTTTGTGAACCCGATCTCCTTCCTTCACCTGGACCTGTTTCACAACTCCGTCAACTTCAGCGCCGATACGGGCTGCGTGTCCAGCCGCAACGGTGGCTGGGCCATCCACGCGCAGCGGTAACGGAAAGAGCACGAAGAACAGAATGCCGGCAAAGACAGAAGCGATCAGCATCGCCCGGCGATGTCTCTCCAGTGCGAGAAACTGCTTCTTCTTCTGAATCAGCGGCTGCAGCACGCCGATGAAGGGAACCTCTTTGTAGAGGGAGGCATTCCGCAGCGCTACCGTGGCCTGGCTTGCCAGCACCTTAATCATTTCCAGGTGGGCCACGGTCAGGAAGTCTGGGTTGCTGCTTTCGAAGGAAAGCACCCCCACCCGGCCTTCCTCGTCCAGCAGCGGGACGGCATGAAGCGCGCGCATGCCGGTCTGAGAAAAGTAATGCTGAAACTTTGCTCGGGTCTCTTCGCGATCGGCGGAGATTTCCTCGCCATGCTGGCTGATGAGCGCGGGTTCTCGGAGTAGAGCCGCCCATTGCAGGATCTGATTGAGGGCTGTGAACTGGGGATCGTCGGGATTGAATTCCGTGACTCCAGAAACCGCACGTAACTGCATGCGGCCGCGCTGCTCGAGCGCAATCGCAGCCCGCTCGAAAGGAATCACAGTCGCCGGTCCGTTTACCACCGCCTGCAACACTCGATCCAGATCCAGCGTCGAAGTGATCTCGTGACTAACCGAGACCAGCGTTTCCAGAATCTCTACCTTACGCTCGGCTGCCAGCAAACTCGCGTTGTGCAGAGCGATGGCTGCGGATTCGGTCAGTCGGCTAAGGGTGAACAAGTCATCGTCGTCGAAGGGTGTTTCGTCCAGCCGGTTGACCGCCTCGATCACACCCACCAGCGACTCCTGATCCATGATCGGGACGGCAATCAGAGACACCACGCCTGGCTGTGCAATACCCTGGTTGCGCCGGAGAAGCCGCGCGTCGTCCGGCTGCTGAATCAGCACCGGCTCACCGTCATCGGAAACATCTCCGGGCACACCTTCGCCCGGCCTCTGCAAGGCGCTCTCCTGCACCGTGAGATCAACGCCCGCCTGATGCATAAGACGCAAGCTTTCGTCCGGCTCGAGCAGCCACAGGTTTACGGCCTGGCACTCCAGCATCTCCAGCACTTTCGAGCTGATGATCGCCAGCAGTTGATCCATTTCCAGCGTCGAACTGAAAACCTTCTCGATGTCATAAAGCTGGGTCAGACGGGTGATCGAGGTGAGAGTGTTGTCGCGCTCCTCTTCGTAGACATTCGCCCCAAGCAGAGCCCCGCAGGCTACTTCGGCCACGGAGTGCAGTGCATTCAATTGCACCTCGCTCAGTTTCTCGTCAAAGGAGAGAATTTCGATCGCGCCCGTCAACACTTCGTCCTGAACCAGGGGCAGATACGATAGGGAATGCAGCGTCCGGCGCACGTGGAGGTGAGCGAACTCCTCACGGACTAGGAAGGCGCCCTCGAATCGGAGAGGTTTCGTTTCGCGGGCCAGAATCCCAAGTGTTCCCGTGTCCAGAGGAATGGTGTGGTCAGGGACCGTAACGTCGCCGGCGCTGGCGAGCACGGTCCATACTTCCTCTTCCGCGAGGGTCGCGGTCCCGTACACAATTACAGCGCTGCCGGGAAGCGCTTCCGCCACTGCTTGGGCTATGATCCGCGCGCGAGGCATGACCTCGCGCTCCTTCAGCAGACGAGCGGACAGCGCAGTAATCGGGACCGTCAACCCCGGACTTTGGATTGGCATTGAAATGGCCTTGCAGAGCGACCGCTCTTTCAACCCCACTGGAGGAGAGCGCGTACCATTTGCAAATTCGCCGAGCTTCTTCTAAGTTGGGAACGCACTTTAGCAGACGCTCCGGCGAGTGTCAACCGAAGCCGGACCAGGACCGTCTTGTACTGGGGAGTCTGCAACCGTCGAGAGGGGAAGACCAGGTGGATATCGACGTTCGGAGTCAGTCAGACGTAAAAATCATCAAACTCCGCGGCCGGCTTAATCTTGGAGAGTCCGTCGACCGCATGCGCGGGACCTTTGAAGATTTGCTGAACGCCGGTGCCAACCGCTTCGTGATCGATCTCGGCGAGGTCGCCATGATCGATTCCAGTGGCATCGGACTGCTGGTCCGTTGCCTGACGGCCGCCAAGCAGCGCACCGGCTCACTCAAGCTGCTGAACCCTTCGAAATTTGCCATTCAAACTCTAAAAATGACCGGCCTGCTCAATCTTTTCGAAACCTTCGATGACCAGGAGCAAGCAGTGGCGTCTTTTCAGTAGCTGCGGCTCGGACAGCGGAGAACATCAAACCAACTACTTCTCCGCCGGTGTTATCACGATGCTCCGATAGGCTACATGGCCCTTTTCGCTTCCCTGCAAATAGATGGGACCGGGTAATTCTTCGTGGCTGTCGAGGGCGCCGCCGGTGATGCCGGGGATCTCCTGATTGTCGATGATAGTCTGCCCGTTCTGGACCACGGTGATCCATCGTCCGACTAGCGTGATGTCGTACGTCTGCCATACTCCGGGCGTTCGGGGCAACTCGGGTGTTGGTGCCAGGAATCCATAAACGCCGCCCATATGATGGCTCGCAGGTTCCTGGATCGAGTCGGTTTCAACTTGAACTTCATAGCGGCCGCGCAGGTAAATCCCGCTGTTGGAATTTTCACCGCAATTGAATTCGACATGCAGCTTGAAGTTTTCGAATTTGGAATCATTGATCAACTCCGGGCCGTTTCCCGGCGAAATCAAGGCGCCGTTCTCCACCTTCCAGACAGCTGACGGGTTTGGCTTGTCCATCTTCCATCCCGTAAGATCTTTTCCGTTGAACAGCGGGATAGGCTTTCCCCACTTTGGACTTCCAGCCCTTTTCAGGAGCGGGGCCCGTTCGCCCGTCCAAGTCCAGGTGCCGCCGTCCGGGCCGGTCAAGGTGCCGGATAGCTGCTTGCCGATGAGCTTTCCCTCGAAGACCCAGTCGGCCTTGCTGTCTTCTTCTTCCTTGGGAGAAACGAACGTGAGATGGCCGTTTTCCAGGTCGACTTTCGGGAGTGGACGTGCGTTTCCCCAGCGGCCGACCATTTGTGCTTTCAATTGGCCTTCCTCCTGAGTAAGTTCCAGCCAGGATGGATACGCCCGATCCGGGGCTTTCAATGTCAGATCCCAGCGGCCGAGAAACGCTTGGACCGACGCGGTAGGGCTTGAGGGCGCGTCCTTGTGGGACGCTTGGCCTTGAACCCGTGCCATCATGCAGGGCAACGACATCGCCAGCGCCGAAATGAGTGCGATTCTTCGAAGTTTCATAGAATTGTCAGCTCCTCTGGAGGCTATGATCCGTGGGAAACTCTCTACTCTACTATCTTCTTAAATGGCTTGCCAGAGCACGTATCGCGCCATGCAAAATGTAACCGGAGGGGAGGCCGTCGAGACACTTAAGATGTAACCCGACTCAGAAGCTTTTTGAGGAGGGTGGATTGGGCAGCGAAGCGAAGTGGGAGTACTTC
>Ga0181536_10002524_pt1 | contig 20619 bp, 19 predicted proteins | sample PEATcosm2014_Bin_41_FD_121105 | JGI IMG/M metagenome (GOLD analysis project Ga0181536, IMG submission 121105) | Peatland microbial communities from MTU Mesocosm Facility, Houghton, MI, USA - PEATcosm2014_Bin17_60_metaG | ecosystem: Environmental > Terrestrial > Soil > Wetlands > Peat | place...
AATGTCAGAGAACTTGACTCCGGTACGTGGCGCACGCTTTAGCGTGCAGGGGCGAACTTCAGTTCGCCCTGCGGGACGTTAGTCCCGCTAGATCAGTGACTTGCGCAGTGGTTCTCTGGAGAGAGCGTCGCTTCAGCGTCCCGCTGCCGGTTCAGCCGGCAGACGGCGAACTGAAGTTCGCTGCGGCACGCTAAAGCGTGTGCCACGGGCGGCTAGTCTAATGCGACTGGCGGATGCCGAGTTCGTCCAAGTGCGTCAGCAGGTCCTGAGGGTCCTGGTAAACCCGATAGGCCCCCGCTCTCTCCAACTCCTCCTGGCCATAACCGCCGGAAAGCAGACCCACGCCGAGCGCTCGGGCGCGTTGCGCGGCCAGCAGGTCCCAAACGCTGTCCCCGACTACGATTGCGTCGTGTATGGACACCCGCAGCCGGTCAGCCGCGGCCAGGAACAGGTCCGGATCGGGCTTCGCATGCCGCACCTGGTCGCGCGTGACGACCGGAATTTCCGGCGGGACGCGCAGGGCTTTCAGCGCGAGAGCCGCGGTCTCCCTCCGTCCGCTGGTGGCGATGGCGTAGGGGACCCGCTCCTGCGACAGGTATGCCAGCAGTTGTTCGGCGCCGGGAAGCGGCCGCACCTGCGAGGCCATCGGTGCATATGCCGCGGCGTGCAACTCTTGGAGTCGCTCCGCTTCCTCGCCCGCAATCTCGCGTCCCGTCTCGCGCAGCAGCGCATTCACGAACAAGCCGCCGCTCATGCCAATGCGCCGGTGAATCCGCCAGACGGAGAGGCGGATGCCGCCCTGTTCCAGCGCCTCGCGCCATGCCAGCACATGCTGGTAAACGCTGTCGATCAGGGTGCCGTCTAGGTCGAACAAGAATGCCGCGCGCGGGCCTTGGTCCATGCATCCTCCACGATTTGAATAGGACAGTCCGGATGTTGTACACTGATATCTTAGTCCACAAGCTCCGACACGCTCAGTGTGTCCTGGCGCGAAATTCAGAGGTTATCCATGCACGCAATCATTGAGACCGGCGGAAAACAGTACCGCGTTGCCCCAGGCGACGTAGTCCGCGTGGAGAAGTTGGAAGGCGAGGTCGGCTCCGAAATCGAACTGCCCCTGCGGGCGGTCTTCAAGGAAGAGGGCCAACTGGTCGCCGGCGCGGACCTGGCGCAAGCTACCGTAAAGGGCACCATCGTCGGCAACGGCCGGGGAAAGAAAGTGCTGGTCTTCAAGTTCAAGCGCAAGAAGCAGTACAAACGCACGATAGGGCATCGCCAGGACTTCACGGAAGTGAAGGTGGGCGACATTCTGGTTTAGGTGAAGTATGGCGCATAAAAAAGGATTAGGCAGTTCCAAGAACGGGCGCGATTCCAACGCGCAGCGGTTGGGCGTGAAAGTCTTCGGCGGTCAATTGGTGCCGGGCGGGTCGATCATCGTCCGCCAGCGGGGCACCAAGATCAAGCCTGGCGAGAACGTCGGCTGGGGCAAGGACGACACGCTCTTCGCCAAAGTGACCGGCGTAGTCGAATACCGCGACCGCGGCCGCCAGGGCCGATTCGTCAGCATCAAGGAAGTCGCGTAACAACTCCCTGCCCCGCGACTCCCGGTTCCCGTACCGAACGCGACTGTACCGAGCCGCGACCGTCAGGGAGCGGTTCCCCATGTTCCCCCATGTTCATCGATGAAGCTCGCATCCTGGTGAAGGCCGGGGATGGCGGCAACGGTTGCCTGGCCTTTCGCCGCGAGAAGTATGTTCCGCGCGGAGGCCCCAGCGGCGGCGATGGCGGACGCGGCGGCGACGTCTTCCTGGTTTCCACCGAGCACCAAAACACGCTCATCCAATTCCGTTTTAATCCAGAGCACAAGGCGCAGCGTGGCCGGCATGGCGAGGGCAGCAATTGCACGGGAGCCGAAGGCCACTCGATCGACCTGCAGGTGCCCGTCGGCACGGTAGTCTACGACGAAGCCACCGGTGAGCGGTTGCACGATTTCACGGCGCCCGGCGAGCGTTTCCTGGTCGCGCGCGGCGGGCGCGGCGGCAAGGGCAACGCGCGATTTGCCACCTCCACGCACCAGGCGCCCACCGAGCACGAACCCGGCAAGCCCGGCCAGGAGCGCCGCTTGCGGTTGGAACTCAAGCTGTTGGCCGATGTGGGTCTGGTCGGATTCCCCAATGCCGGCAAGTCCACGCTGATCTCGCGCATTTCCGCCGCGCGGCCCAAGATCGCCGACTATCCCTTCACCACGCTGGAGCCGCAATTGGGCGTCGTCTCGCTGGACGATTACCGCAGCTTCGTGGTGGCGGACATCCCCGGGCTGATCGAAGGCGCGCACCTGGGGCACGGCCTGGGCACCCAGTTCCTGCGGCACATCGAGCGCACCCGGCTGCTGGCGCACCTGGTGGATGTTTCGGACGCGAGCGGCCGCGACCCCGCCCACGACTTCGAGACGGTGATGGCGGAACTGGCCAGCTTCAGCGAAGACTTGGCTGCCAAGCCGATGATCGTGGTGGCCACCAAGATGGACGCCGCGCAAGACCCAGCCCGTGTGGAATCGCTGCGCCAGATCGCGGTCGAGCGCGGATTGGCGTTCTTCGAAATCTCCAGCGTTACGGGACAAGGCCTCGACGAGCTGCGCTATGCCATGGCGGAAAGAGTGTTGGTCGCGAAAAAACCCGGGTCGGTGGAGGGCGGACTTTAGTCCGCGCGGGACCTCGGTCCCGCCGCATCATGAAAATCCTTTCCGCCAATGCCGATACGCCGCGATCCACTCGGCACCCTTCGGCGGAGGCGACGGCAGTGGCAGATCCAGGATCGGGATCTTCTGGCGCTTTCCGCCTCTCTTGCATATCGCGACAATCTCGTCCGCATCGGTCATATCGACGCGTTCGACCGTGACATCCACGCCGAGAACCTGCGTCGAGAATGGCATCGCCAGGTCGTTCTCCATCATCGTGTAAAATCCGACCGCTTGCTCGGATTCGCCGTAGGCGTCGGTGGTGGCCTCCTCAATGAGCTCATCCAGCCGCGCTTTGCTGAGTCGCGGCGCTTTGCTGCGCGTTGCTCACGGCTTCTCCACCTTCACTTCGCCGATCTCCCCCTTGGCATACCGCGACCGCACCACCTTCTTATCCAGCTTCCCCACGCTGGTCTTCGGTATCTCCGCGACGAATGCCCAACGTTCCGGCAGCCACCAGCGAGGCACGCGGCCGGCGAGGAAATCGCGAAGCTGTTCGAGCGTCGTGGACGCTCCCGGCTTCATCACCACGCATGCCAGCGGACGCTCGTCCCAGCGCTCGTCCGGCACCCCGATCACCACCGCGTCCAGCACCTCCGGGTGCGCGAGCAGTTGGTTCTCCAGCTCCATCGAAGAGATCCACTCGCCGCCGGACTTGATCACATCCTTGGCGCGGTCCGTGATCTGGATGTATCCCTTCGCGTCCACCACGCCGACATCGTCGGTGCGCAACCAGCCATCGTGGAACTTCTCCGGACAGTCCTCCAGATAGTAGGACGCCGTCACCCACGGGCCGCGCACTTCGATCTCGCCCACCGACTCGCCGTCCCACGGAAGCTCCTGTTCCCCATTCATCAGCCGCAGCTCGACGCCCGCCACCACCCGCCCAGTCTTGTTCAGCCAGTCGATCTCCTGGCCCTTCGGCGTACCTCGCGGCGGGCGCGCGATGGCGCCCATCGGGCTGGTCTCCGTCATGCCCCAGGCCTGCATGACGCGCACCCCGTGCCGGTTGAGGAACCCTTCCTGCATGCTGCGGGGCACCGCCGCGCCCCCGCACACCACGCACCGCAACGACGATAAGTCGGTAGCGTTGGCGTCCACATAGCGCAGCACGTCGTTCCAGATGGTCGGCACGGCACCCGATATCGTCGGCCGCTCGGCCGCGATCATCCGGCTGATCCGCTCGGCTTGCAGATAGCGGTCCGGCATCAGAAAATCGGCGCCGCACATCCAGCCGGAATACGGAAGCCCCCAGGCGTTGGCGTGGAACATCGGCACGATGGGCAGAATCTTATCGTCTTCCGTCATGCCAACGTTGTTCGCCATGGCCGAAGCCGCCGCGTGCAGCCAGGTGGAGCGGTGGCTGTAGACCACGCCCTTCGGGTTGCCCGAGGTGCCGCTGGTGTAGCACATGGCGGCCGCCGTGTTCTCCGCTAGATCCGGCCAGGCGCGCACCGGCTCCGAAAAAGCGATGGCTTCTTCGTAGCGCAGCGTTTCGCGCGGCAGGCCGCCCCCCTCGCCGATCACAATGTACCGCTCCACGGTAGTGAGCTGTCCGGCGATCTTCGCCAGCAGCGGCGTGACCGAACCATCCACGATTACGATGCGGTCCGCGGCATGGTTGATGATATAGATCAGTTGCTCGGGAAACAGCCGTATGTTAATGCAATGCAATACCGCGCCCATCGAAGGCACGGCAAAGTAGGCCTCCAGGTGCTCCTGGTTGTTCCAGGCGAAGGTGCCGACGCGGTCTCCCGGGCCGATGCCCAGCTTTGCCAGCGCGGCGGCCAGGCGGCGCACGCGGTCGCCGACTTGCGCGTAACTGGCGCGGCGTATCCGGTCGCCGGCGTACGTGGCCACCTCGCTCGTGGCGTAGAAGCGTTCGCCGCGCTCGAAGATGCCGCGAATGGTCAACGGGAAATCGGGTATGGTGCTGCGTATGTTAGTCATGTGTATCGATCCCGAGCTAGTGTAGCGCATCTCCAGGCCCGTGGCGCACGCTTCAGCGCGAACGACCCTGCGGGTCGTCACCAATATCAGAAACCTTGACTCCGGTACGTGGCGCACGCTTTAGCGTGCAGGGGCGAACTTCAGTTCGCCCTGCGGGACGTTAGTCCCGCTCGATCAGTGACTTGCGCAGTGGTTCTCTGGAAAGCGTGCAGCGGCGAACTTCAGTTCGCCGTTCTTCGTTTACAATAGAGAAATGACCACCCGCTGTCTGCGCGCCCTGGCCATCGCAGCGCTCTACGTTTTGGGAGCTGCGCTGGTCGGCGCTCAGGACTGGAATACCCTCGAATCCTTGCCCGCCGTCGACCTGAGCGGCCTCTCCCCGGCGCAAAAGGCGACCGCTCTCAAGCTCCTGCGGGCCCGCGGCTGCTCTTGCGGTTGCGCCATGAAAGTGGCGGAGTGCCGTGTGAAGGATTCGAACTGCTATTACAGCAAAGGTCTGGCGTCCGTCATTGTGGCGTCCCTCAGGGCCGGCAAGAGCGAGAAGGAAGCGCTGGCCGATGCGGAAGCCTCCCGTTTCGCGCATCCGCCCGTGCACAAGCTCCTGGAAGATCCCATCGAGGTCCCCACGGCCGGCGCGCCCGAGACCGGACCCAACGACGCCCCCATCACGCTGGTCGAGTTCTCCGACTTCCAGTGCCCCTACTGCAGCGTGGCGACGCCCCAATTGCAGCTAGTGTTGAAGACTTATCCCACGCAAGTAAGGCTGTTTTTCAAACACTTCCCCCTGGACATGCACTCGCAGGCCGCGCTGGCTGCCGACGCCGCAGTCGCCGCGCAAAAGCAGGGCAAGTTCTGGCCCATGCACGACGCCCTGTTTGCCAGCCACAACGACCTTAGCCGTGCCACGATTCTGGCCCTGGCCTCGGCCGTCGGGCTGGATATGAAACGTTTCGAAGCCGACCTCGACTCGCCCGAAATCCGCAAGGCCGTGGCGCACGACCTGGAAGACGGCAGCAACGTGGGTGTGATGAGTACGCCGACGCTGTTCATCGATGGCCAGCACTACAATGGCGAGATCAAACTGACGACCCTGAAACCGATCCTGGACGCCGAGCTGAAGCATCCCGCCAGCGCCACGAAGAAGGCCGCCTCCGCTCCGGCTGGCGCATCTCGCTGATCCACCCTCACCACGTGATCAAGACCGTTATCTTCGATCTGGGCAAGGTTCTGATCCCCTTCGATTTTTCCCGCGGCTACCGCGCCATGGAGAAATTTTGCCATTATCCCGCCGCGGAGATTCCCAAACGCATCGCCGCCACCGACCTGGTGCACCGCTTTGAAACCGGCCTGGTGGAGCCGCGGGATTTCGTGGAACAGCTCAGCCGCATGCTCGACCTGCACGTCACCTACGAGCAGTTCTGCGAGATCTGGAGCAGCATCTTCCTGCCGGACACATTGGTCCCGGAGAGCCTGCTGGCGGGCATCGGTGAGCGCTACCGCCTGCTGGTGCTCTCCAACACCAACGCTATCCACTTCGCCATGGTGCGCCAGAATTATCCCCTGCTCCGGCACTTCGACGACCTGGTGCTTTCCTACGAAGTGAAGGCCATGAAGCCTTCGCCGGCCATTTACCGCGAGGCCATCGCGCGCGCGCAGTGCCGGCCGGAAGAGTGCTTCTACACCGACGACATCCCCGCGTATGTGGAGGGCGCCCGCCGCGAGGGCATCGACGCCGTGCAGTTTCAATCCTGCGCGCAACTGGAGCGGGAGCTCGCGGCGCGCGAGATCCGGTGGCTATGATAAACGGCATGATAACCGGCATGATCACCGACCTGGTCCAGATCCGGCTGCTAGGCGAAAAAAAGCGGAACGAAAACGAGCGCTTCCGGCGGCACATGAAGACGCACGACCATTCCGATCGCATCCTGCGCCGCATCGCCGAAGGCATCGAGGAGCAGATCGATTGCACGGTGTGCGCCAACTGCTGCCGCGTGGCCACCGTGAAGGTGTCCGAGCGCGATGTCGAGCGCCTCGCGCGCTATCTGCGCATCCCGCCCGCTGCGTTCCTCGCCGAGTACACCGCCGAGAGCGAAGATGAAGGCACCATTCTCCGCCGCACCGAAGAGGCCGGCTGCGTGTTTCTGGACGGCACGGCATGCACGGTCTACGATGCGCGCCCCGACATCTGCCAGCGCTTTCCGCACCTCGTGCGCGGCAACGGTTCCATTGCCAGCCGCATGTGGCAGTTCATCGACCGCGCCTGTTATTGCCCGATTGTGTACAATGCGCTGGAGGCGTTTAAGGTGGAGACCGGCTTCCGCCGGTGACATGCGGGCTAAAACGCGGGGTAAACCCCGCCCTCCATCTACTGCATCCCGTAAGAACTCAGCACCTTCATGAGTTGGCGAACGTTTCAACCCCCGGCCGCTACCTTGCCGCGCTCCCCGGCGGCCTGGAGGTAGGGGCCGGCCTTGGTTCATTCAACAGTGGAGTTCCCACGTCAGGCGTTGACTTGCAATTACTTGTCATAATAAAGCAATGGCCGAACGCGTCGTGATGGAACGCTTGGTCCGAGGCCAAGCGCCTGGACGGGATTTCGATGTGCAATTCTGGCAAGCGCTCGGACCGGGCCGAATCCTGGAGGCGGCGTGGGATCTGGTCGTGACGGCGGCTTCGGCCAAGGGCATTCATGAAGATCAGCTCCGATTACAAAGATCTGTTGAGCATTTTCAACGCGGCCGGCGTGCGGTACTTGATCGTCGGGGGCTACGCCGTGATGATCCACACGGAGCCGCGCTACACGAAAGATCTTGACATCTGGATCGACCGGGCTGCCACCAATGCGGAGGCGCTGTTCCAGGCTTTGGTGCGGTTCGGCGCTCCACTGAAGGACCTCCGGCCAGCCGACTTCACCGAGCCGGAGGTGTTTTACCAGATAGGCATGGAGCCGGTTCGCATCGATATCATGACCTCTGTTTCCGGTCTGGAGTTTGGATCCGCCTGGGAACGCAGGCTGATCGTGGATTTCGATGGCGAGTCCGCTGGGGTGCTCTCGCGGGAAGATCTGCTGTTATCCAAGAAGACGGCTGACAGGCTGCACGACCGCAAGCACATTCGAAAGCTGCAAAAACCGCACAGGGTGAAATAACCGCGTCCGCACGGCCGAGCTTGGTGGCTTTGGCGTCAATGGGAACCTGGGCGACGTCAGCCGCCAAAATCGCACTTAGCGCCTTCCCGCATGTCCTCGGGCAGGTCGGTGCGAATTCGCTCACCGTCGGGGCGGGCGATACCCAGACGCTCCAGTTCCTCCTCCGCCGCCTTCACCCGCTCGGCAGCAGCCTGCAGGTGTGGATCGACTTTGGGCTCCTTCAACTGCGGAGTTTCAACTGTGGCCACGGTTTCATTCCACTCCGCCCGCGGGGTCGATGGGCTATGGCTGGTCGGTGTGCGCTTACGAAAGTACTTCGGCAAGGGCCGACTTGACAGCCCGCCGGCCAGCCAACAAAACGATCCAGGCACATGCTTCAGCGTCTGACAGCGGATCGTGGTGCCTCAAGCGCAGCCCAAGATGGCGGCAGACATCGCTGAGCTTAGTTGGGTAGATGCCCCATCGATCCCGCGCCAGCTTCATCGTGCAAAGGAAAGGTGTTGCCGGAACAGCGAGCCTCCCAGCGCGGCAGCACTCGCAAAGAACGGAGCGGTCGAATCCGGCGCTGTGAGCAACCAGGAAGTCGGCACCCTTCAGAAGCGGACGGACCTTGGTCCAGACCTCTGAAAACCGCGGGGCATCGCGAACGTCCTCCCAGGTCAGCCCGTGGACCCCGGTTTGTGAAAACCTGCGGCGGGGCGGTCGAATGAGTTCTCGCCGGCGTTCCACTATCCGGCGGCCCTCGACACGAACCAGCCCTATGGCGCACGCGCTGTCCCGCCAGCAGTCAGATGTTTCGAAGTCGATGGCGACGAATGTTGGAAACCCCTTTTGATTGTGTTCAACCACGGCGTAGTTCTGGCGAATGGATCGGTGCCTATCGAGAACGCGCCATTCGCCGCCTGGCGTATGAGCAGTTCTTGCCCAGGGGACACTCAGAACAATTCGGCTCGGCAAGGTGGCAGTGTTTCTTGCCGATCAGAAATAGAGGCCCATCGAGGCGCCAGGGGTTTCTTGGGTACAATTCGCGAGCAAAGGTGACCGCTGCGTCGGGCTCAATGGGCTCCCCGACAAGGACGCGACCGAGGGTGCGGCGCACATACACGTCCGCCTTCACATCCGCGCGCCCCCTGATCCAGCCTGTGTCCACAAGTCCACCCGCGGCCATGCGTGAGAGATTCGGGCCCACGCCAAGCTCTTCCATTTTCTCGGCCGTCTCCGCCGCCGACCGATTCCGCCAGATCAATCTCGCGTCGCCGCCATACTCATCGCAGATGTGTCTGGCTATGAAGCAAACACGGCGGTGGGCCGCGTCCTTGAAACGGTGAAGCCCAAAGTCGCGAGTCCGTTTGAGCCACCTCGAGAGTGGCGTCTTCGCGATGTCATCCCACAGACAAGCGGGATCACCCAATTCGCCCTCGATGAAGTCGCTGCTGTTCGTCCAGCTACGGCCATCTTTCATCTGGTAGTCCAGAGTACAGGCGAACAAATACTTGTTCGCCCGTTTCTTGCTCAGGACCTTCAAGCGGCTATCGCTGACCCACCACCATCCGCCCTCATTAAGCCTCGGGGCCTCGAGTATTGCTGCGCGGATGGCCTGAACTCGTCCTTGCTGCATCTTGCGTTGGGTCATAGGGCACTCCCCTACTGCATCGCGTAAGAACTTAGCACCTTCATGTAATTCGCGCGCTCAAACGCTTGCGGCTGGGGCACGGCGTTGCGGCTCATGCTGCCCTGCATCTGCTTAATCGAATCGTACTCGTGGTCGCCCAGCCAGATGAGTAACTCGGTCAGCATGGTATCCAGGTAACTGATGCCCCTCTTCAGCAGCGCCGACGTCATCATGGCGACTTTGGCGCCGGCCATCATGGCTTTCACCACGTCGGTGGCGGTGTGGACTCCACCGGTCAGCGCCATATCCGGCTTGATGTTGCCGTACAGCACCGCGATCCAGTGCAGCCGCAGCAGGAGTTCGTACTGATTGCTCAGGATCAGGTTGGGCACCACTTCCAGCGATTCCAGGTCGAAGTCGGGCTGGTAGAAGCGGTTGAACAGTACCAGTCCATCGGCGCCCGAAATCTCCAGCCGCTTGGCCATGTTCGCCAGCGCGCTGAAGTACGGCCCTAGCTTCACGGCTACCGGAATGTGCACGGCGGCTTTCACCTCGCGCACCAGGTCGCAGTATTTCTGTTCCACCTTCTCGCCGGTGAACCCGGGGTCGACCGGAATGTAGTAGATATTCAATTCCAGCGCGTCGGCGCCGGCCTGCTCCATCTCCTTCGCGTATTTGAGCCAGCCGCCCACGGAGGTCCCGTTCAGGCTGGCGATCAACGGAATGCGCACCGCTTCCTTGACCTTGCGGATGTGCTTCAAATAGGCCTCGGGTCCGCGATTGTAACCGAGCATGTCGGGAAAGTGCGTGATGCTTTCCGCGCTGACGCTCTCTCCAGCCGAGAGGAAGCGATCGAGTTCGTTGCTTTCCACATCGATCTGCTCCTCGAACAGCGATTGCAGAACCACGGCTGCCGCGCCCGCGTCCTCCATGCGGCGAATGTTGCCGACGTCCGCGCACATGGGCGAGGAGGAGGCCACCAGCGGATTCCGCAGTTTCAATCCCAGATAAGTGGTGGAAAGGTCGATGGTCTTGGACAGGTCGATCATTGCTTTACCTCCTGTGCGGGCTTTGCGGCAGGCGCGCCGGGTGTGCCAGGCGGCGTGCCGTTCATGGGCATGTGGACCATGTTTTCGTATATCCTCCAGCGGTCGAGCACATCCTTCTGCGCCTCTTCGAGCAGGTGATGGGCCTCGTCCGGATTGCTCTTGACCAGCATGGTGTAGCGCGTCTCGTTGTAGATGTAATCCTTCAGCTTGATAGTGGGCGCGCGCGAATCGAGCTGGAACGGATTCTTGCCCTCGGCCGCCAGGCGCGGGTCATAACGGAACAGCGGCCAGTAAGCCGATTGCACCGCGAGCTTCTGCTGATCCAATCCGTGGACCATGTCGTAACCGTGCGCGATGCAGTGGCTATAAGCAATGATGATCGACGGGCCGTGGTACGACTCGGCTTCCATGAACGCCTTGATGGTGTGGCTGTCGTTGCCGCCCATGGCTACTTTCGCCACGTAAGCGGTGCCGTAATTCATGGCCATCATGGCCAGGTCTTTCTTGGCAAGAGGCTTGCCGCCCGCCGCGAACTTGGCGACCGCGCCGCGCGGCGTGGATTTGGACATCTGTCCGCCGGTGTTGGAGTAGACTTCGGTATCGAGCACCAGGATGTTGACGTTGCGGTTGGATGCCAGCACGTGATCGAGGCCGCCGTAGCCGATGTCATAGGCCCAGCCGTCTCCACCGATGATCCACACGCTTTTGGAGACCAGCGCGTCGGCCACGCTCAGCAGGTCGCGGGCCTCGAGCGTGTTCGCGCCCGCCAGCTTTTGCTTGAGCAGCTTGACGCGGGCGCGCTGCTCGAAGATGCCGGACTCGGCGGTCTGATCGGCGTGGAGCAGCGCCTGCGCCAACTCGTCGCCGATCGCCGCGCTTAGCCGCGCCACCAGCTCGCGCGCGTATTCGTTCTGCTTGTCGAGGGCCAGCCGCATGCCCATCCCGAACTCCGCGTTGTCTTCAAACAGAGAATTGGACCACGCCGGCCCCAGGCCGTCGTTATTGACCGAGTAAGGCGTGGTGGGCAGATTGCCGCCGTAAATCGACGAGCAGCCGGTGGCATTGCCGATAATGGCGCGGTCGCCGAAGAGCTGGCTCATCAGCTTGATGTAGGGCGTTTCGCCGCATCCCGCGCAAGCGCCGGAAAACTCGAATAGCGGCTGCAGCAACTGGTTGTCCTTCACCAGACCCTGGCTGAGCAGGCGGCGGTCGATCTCGGGGATCTTCAGGAAGAAATCCCAATTGGCGGCTTCCGGCTCGCGCAGCGGAGCCTGTGGCGCCATGTTGATGGCCTTGTGCTTCACTTCGCTCTTGCTCTTGGCCGGGCAGACCGCCACGCACAGGGCGCAGCCGGTGCAATCTTCGGGCGCGACCTGCAGCGAGTATCGCATGGTCTTGAAATCTTTCCAGCGCGCGGGCACGTGTTTGAAGGTGGGCGGCGCGCCCCCGGCCTGGGCGGGCTCGAAGACCTTGGCGCGGATCACGGCATGCGGGCACACCAGCACGCACTTGCCGCACTGGATGCACAGCTCTTCGTCCCACACCGGAATCTCCAGCGCGATGTTGCGCTTTTCCCACTGCGTGGTGCCGGTGGGGAAAGTGCCGTCGATGGGCATGGCGCTAACCGGCAGATCGTCGCCTTCGCCGGCGATGATGCGCGCCGTGAACTTCTGCACAAAGTCGGGTGCGCCGGCCGGGACCGCCGGGCGCATATCGAAGCTGGAGGTGGCTTCGGCCGGCACCTTCACTTCACACAAATGGCTGAGGGCCTCGTCGACCGCGGCGAAATTCTTCTGCACCACGGCCTCGCCGCGCTTGCCGTAGGTCTTTTCAATGGCATGCTTGATGGCGGCGATGGCTTCGTCGCGCGGCAGCACGCCGCTGATGGCGAAGAAGCAGGTCTGCATGATGGTGTTCACGCGGGCGCCCATGCCGGTGTCTTTGGCCACCTGGTAGCCATCGATGACGTAGAAGTGCAGCTTCTTGGCGACGATCTGCCGCTGGACCGTGAGCGGCAATTGATCCCAAACTTCGCCGGGGCCGAAGGGGCTGTTCAACAGGAAGGTGGCGCCCGGCTCGGCCCACTTCAGCATGTCGAGCCGTTCGAGGAACGAGAACTGGTGGCAGGCCACGAAATTGGCGTTGGTGATCAGGTAGCTGGAGTGCAGCGGCTGCGGCCCGAAACGCAGGTGCGAAACCGTGATGGCGCCGGCCTTCTTGGAATCGTATACAAAGTAACCCTGCGCGTAGTTTTCGGTTTCCTCGCCGATGATCTTGATGGAGTTCTTGTTCGCGCCGACCGTGCCATCCGCGCCCAGGCCGTAGAACAGCGCGCGCACGGTGCCCGGCACTTCGCTCGAGAAAGCGGGGTCGTAATCCAGGCTGGTGTGGCCTACGTCATCCAGGATGCCGATCGTGAAATGGTTCTTCGGCTTGGGCTTCGACATCTCGTCGAAGATGCCCTTCACCATGGCGGGCGTGAATTCCTTGGAGGAGAGGCCGTAGCGCCCGCCGATCACGCGCTTGCCCGTGATCATGGCTTCGCTCAGAGCGTTGACCACGTCGAGATACATTGGCTCGCCCGAGCTGCCCGGTTCCTTGGTGCGATCGAGAACGGCGATGGTCTTCACCGACGCGGGCAGCGAGGCGATGAAGTGCTCGATGGAGAACGGCCGGTAGAGGCGCACTTTCAGGAGGCCGGCCTTCTCGCCGGCGGCGTTGAGGTGCGCGATGGCTTCTTCGGCCACTTCCGCGCCGGAGGCCATCAGAACGATCACGCGATCGGCATCCGGTGCGCCGAAGTAATCGAACAGGCGATATTGCCGGCCGGTCACCTGCGCGAACTTGTCCATGACCTTCTGCACGATGGCGGGGCAGGCCGCATAGAACGGATTGGAGGCTTCGCGCGCCTGGAAGAAGACATCCGGATTCTGCGCCGTGCCGCGGATCACGGGATGATCGGGCGAGAGCGCGCGGGCGCGGTGGGCGCGGACCAGGTCCCCGTCGATCATAGCGCGCATGTCGTCGGGGGTAAGCTGTTCGACCTTGGCTACCTCGTGGGAAGTGCGGAAACCATCGAAGAAGTGCAGGAACGGAATGCGGGCATCGAGCGAGGCGGCCTGCGCGATGAGCGCGAAATCCATGACCTCCTGCACGGAGTTGGAGGCCAGCATGCCGAAGCCTGTGGCGCGCGCGGCCATGACGTCGCTGTGGTCGCCGAAGATGGAGAGCGCCTGCGAGGCCAGCGTGCGGGCCGCGATGTGGAAGACCGTGGCGGTGAGTTCGCCGGAGATCTTGAACATGTTGGGGATCATCAGCAGCAGGCCCTGCGAGGCGGTGAAGGTGGTGGTGAGCGCGCCGGTTTGCATCGCGCCGTGCAGCGCGCCGGCCGCCCCGCCTTCGCTTTGCATCTCGACCACCATGGGCACGGTGCCCCAGATGTTGGGCTTCAGCTCGGCGGACCACTGGTCCGCCCATTCGCCCATGGGCGACGATGGCGTAATGGGATAGATGGCGATGACTTCGTTGATCTGGTGGGCGACGTAAGCCGCGGCTTCGTTGCCGTCGATAGTGACCTTCGGTCGGGTAATGCTGGATGGACTGGTCAAAACTTCCCCCTCTTATTCGGATTGCGGATGGCTGATTGGTCTAAGACACATTATAAGACCTGTTTGTCGGAAAAGTCTACATTCTTCGGCGGGTTGGGGGCGGGGAACTGGTTTCACGCAAAGACGCCAAGCGACCGCCAAGTCCGCAAAGAAAGCACTTCACGCAAAGACGCCAAGCGACCGCCAAGTCCGCAAAGAAAGCACACGCGTGGGGAGTGAGTCGAAGGCGAGTTTGGAGGGGTTTTTGGGGACGGGTTATCGCTTTGGAGGGCCTCCGCTGTTGAGATTTTGGGGCTGATCCGTTGCGACACCCCCGTTTGGGACGGCGGTACGATCAGGGAATTGGGTTTGTTTCGTTTTTTTCAATTTTTGGCGTAGCCGGAGGGGCTTCCGGCTCGCTGGGCGCGGTTTCGGCATTGCAGGCGGCAGCTTCGGCGGCTTCACGCTCGGCGGCTGCGGCTTCGGCGAATCGGGCGCGGCGCTCGTCCTACATCTTGTACAGGTCGCGGAGGGCGCGGGAGAACTCACGCTGCAGGAAGCCCTCGTAGCGGATCAGCTTGGAGAACGAGTTGTAGTTTTTGGAGTCCTGGTGGAAGTAGAAGGCCAGCGGATTGGTGCGGCCCTGCCGGTTGTGCCGCTCCGTCATGGGGCTGTCTTCGGCTTGGTAATGGAACAGGCCGGCATCCATATAGCGGACCGAGCGCATCTTGAATTCGGCGGCGACCAGGCGTTCGACCAAGGCGTCCTCGACCTCGTCGAAGGGCTGGAAGCGGTCGCGGAACTGGTCGAGGAGCTGGAAGAATTCCTCGGGATCGCCGCCGGGAGGGAGGAACTTGCCGGAGGTCATGCCGTGCACGAGGCTGTTGCGGCTGGAGATGGCTTTGCCTTCGGGGGTGCGAGGTCAGGTGCTTTTCCTGGCGTTTTCGCGATTGGCTTTCATTTGCGCTTCGGCGGCCATGGATCACGCGAATAACCGGGTTCGACAGAATGCGCTGAACGCCGGCCGCCGTCTGACGACGTTCCGTTTTGACAAGGAGCAAAGGACCTTTTGTGAAACACGGGGAGGCTGTCGCCGCTAAACGTTGGCGAATTTCAGCCGCTTCAGCTTGATCCGGTCGCGGCGGACTTGGGCGAGGTCGTACTGGGCCTGTTGCACAAGCCAGCCGTCTTCGGTACCGCCGAAAACCTTCGATAGCCTGACGGCCATTTCGGGAGATATGCCGCGCTTCTCGTTCACGAGTTCCGAAAGCGTGTTGCGGGTGACGCCGAGAGCTTGGGCGGCGTCCGTAATCGTCAGGCCCAAAGGCTCGATGCACTGGCGCAATACAACGCCTCCGGGGTGTGGTGGGTTTTTCATGGTCATGGGCTGGTGCCTTTCAGTGGTAATCGACATAGTCAACGTCCTCCGCGCCGTCGTCAAAGCGGAAAACCACCCGCCAGTTAGCCCGAACGGTCACGGCCCAAAAACCTTTCATGCGGCCTTTGAGCGGATGCAACCGAAACGCCGGTAAGTCTAGATGCGCAACTGTTGGGGCAGCATGAAGCGTTGCCAAAATATCCCGCAGCTTGCGGACATGTTCCGGGTTTACGCCGCTGGGGTCGTCCTGTTCAAAAAGCCGTTTCAGTCCCTTGTGGCGGATTGTTCGTATCATCCCGTACCGTAATGTGCCACGTGGCGCATGTCAAGAACAATTTTAGCAGGTTGTCTGCTTTGCATTCCGGGTGTGGGCTTCCTGGAAATCTGCCGCGGCCGCTGCAATCGCCGCTCCACCATCCTGACGAGCCGGGCACCGGTAACCAGTTGGCATCGGCAGATAGGCGATCCCAATGTGCCTGATAGCATTCTCGATCGCTTCGTGCACAACGCCGATGGCGCATGCGCACGCGTACTGCGCAAGCTCCCCGCATCAAGCCCAGCCCGGTGAGTTGCACCATTCCGGGGTACGCGAACGCTGGGGCGTTAGTTAGGGGCGAAATCTGCGAGCGGTTCTGGCCACGCGGGACGTCCCCCTCTTCAGAAACGAAGCCCCCGCTGCCTTCCCTTCCTCCACAGCCAATAAATAGCCGCTAGTGGAACGAAGCCGCAAACCAGTAGGATTGCCAGCTCGGTGATTCCGTTACCGCCATCCGGAGCCATGTGAAACACTCGTTCGATGAAATCCATCTCGCCCTCCTCTAATCCCGCTAGTCCTCATCCTCATTATCCTCGTGCCCGTGATGATGCCGCGCGTCGTCCTCCTCGTGCCGGTCTTCCTCGCAACACTCGCGGCGATGGTTCTCACAGCACTCCTTGTGATGCGCCCCGCAACAACGTCCCGCGCAGCATTCCTCGCAACACTTCTTGCAGCAGCAAAGCGTCCAGGCAATCACCTCGATCTCTCTGACCGGTGTCAACGGATCGTCGCTGGTGATCGCCAGCTCGCAAGGTCTCGGTTCCCTCTGCGTGGCTTTGTACCGAATCACCACGTTGAGGCACGATCCCGGATGCAGCGTCGCCGGGAACGGATTGTGCACCAGCCTCCAGTGCCGATTCCGGTGCTTGAAATCCACCTTGGTTACCCGCAGGTCGCAATCGCCCACGTTGCACACCTCGATGGTCCGGAACGCCAGCCGGCCGCACTTCACTCCGCCGAAGTAGGCCGTCCCGGTCACCGCCAGCTTGCCCGCGGGCGCATCCCCGGACACCTCGATCGTGTGCGGTCCCAACGGATCGTCGCTGGTCACCGTGATCGTCGCCGCTTTGGCTCCGAAGCTGGTTGGCTGGAAGCGGATGGGCACTTCCAGGGAGCCTCCCGCCTCAATCGTCAGCGGATACAGCAAGACCTCCGGCGCCAGAAACTCGCCCGACGATGACGCGATACCGGTCACCGACAGCGTGCACCGGCCGCTGTTGCTCAGGGTCAGCGGCTCGTCTTTAAACGACCCGACGCAGCAGTTGCCGAAGCTGCCGGTGTCGGCGATCGCCAGCGCCAGTCGCGGCGCCGGTGCAAGGCCGGAAACGGCCACCTTGCGCGCTCCCGCGGGATCGTTGCTGAACAAGGTGATCGTCGCCGCCTTGGCGCCGAAACTGTCCGGCTGAAAGCGGATGGTCACCTCTGTCGATTCTCCCGAGCCCAGCAGCAGCGGAGCGGAAAGCTGCGGCGCCAGGAATTCAGGCGAGGACGAGGCAATTCCCAAGACCACCAGCGGGCAAGTGCCGCTGTTATTGATCGTCAGCTCCTCTTCCGCGAACGAACCCACGCACGCATTGCCGATATTCCCGCTGTCCGCGATCGCCGTTCCGAGGTTTGGCGTCCCTTGTATCCCGGTCGCGGCCAGGTCCACGACCGGCGCCGTCGGATCGTTGCTGGCGATCCGGATCGTAGCCACCTCCAAGACCCCCGCCACGGTCGGGTTGTACACTATCGTGAACTCGATATCTTCGCCCGCAGCCAGCACCAGCGGCGTAGCCGGAGTGGGCAGCACCGAAAAGTCCGTCGATCCCATGAGCCACTGCACGTTGTCGATCAACAGGTCCGCTGAGCCGACGTTGTTCACTTCCAGGTTGAGATATTGCGGCCCCTTACAAACCGTTCCGAACGCCAGCCCGTCATCCAGATGAACGGCGATGGCCGGGCCGGCGGGCTTAACGAATGCGAACGCGCCGCGCCCGTAGGTGCCCGCGCGTAGTATCCCGTTGCGGAAGATCAGGTCGAGAACCGGGACCCGCGGAAAGTGGATATCGTCCAATATCGACCACGACCCGCCGCCGTCGAGCGAGCGCAAAACGCCATAATCGGTGCCCACGTAGATCCCAGTGGGTGTGGCGCTGCCGTCCAGTGCGATGGCGTTGAAGGGAACATCGAGCACCGGCGAAATGTCGGTCCATGCCGTGGCGCCCACCGAGGTGCGGAACACATGTCCGCTCGGCCCGCCACCGGCGAAGCCGCCCATCACCGCGTAGATCACGGTCGGATCGGTGGGGTCGAACAACGCGCGCGCCACGTTGCGGCCGGGCAGGTTCCTGGTGATGTTGGTGAACGTCACTCCAGCCGGCGCACCCACCGTCGGCAGGAGCGCATTGGTGGAGACAAATACCTGGTTGCCCACGGCAATGACGACGTGATTCCCGTTAGTCGGAGCCACGTCCACGTTGCCGGTGCTATTGAAGGGGGAGAGAATGCGCCAACTGCTGCCGGCGTTTTGGCTCTGCCACAGATTCTGGCTGCCGCTGACATAGACGATGCCGGCTGCACTTGGGTCCGTGGCAACCGGAGCCAGGTAGCAGCGCCCGTCGGTCGCTGTGGTCCACGGTGTGATCGCCGTCAAGGGATTGGGGGCGAAGGGAAAAGTGACTCCGTCGTTGTTCGAGCGAAACACCAGCGTGCAGGGAATCGGCGGGGTTGGAGGGGTTGTGGACCAGAACCCGCTGGAGGCATATACCTGGCCTGGGGTGACCCCATCGTAAGCCACGTCCCAGCCGTCGCCGCCATTTGTGCCCACCCACCCCAGCCCCGATCCTCCCACCGTCGTCTCGATTTCGTTGTCCTGCAGCGCTCCCACCGTCACACTGCCCGTCGCGTCCGGCTTGATGTCGATGTTATAGAAGAGCCCCGTTTGCAAGCCGCCGGAGTTGAGCGATTTCCACGTCACACCGCTGTTGGCGGACTTGTCCAGGCCGCCATCGTTGCCGCAGAATACGATAGACGGATTGGGACTGGGCTGCGGGATGAACGCCCACGAGTGCGTGTCGGCGTGGATCGGGAATCTGGCGCCAAAGCTGTTCCCCGAGTTCGCCGACCTCGCCTGGCCCACGGCGCCGAAATAAATGATGTCGTTGATTCCGTCGCCGGGCGACCCGGGGTCCACCGCCATGTGAAAGCTGTATCCGCCCTGCGTGTTCGTTGGCATGCCTGTTGCCGTCTGCTGCACCCAGGTGGCGCCCTGGTTCGTGCTCATGAATATGCCCACGGGATCGGGCGCGCCACCGGTTCCTTGCATGCTGACGTAGAGCACCTGCACGCCGCCCGGATTGGGCACGGGCTTCGTCGGCGGAGCGAGCGACACCACCACCTTTCCGAAGCCTCCCGCGCCGATCGCCGCCGCCACCGCGGGCGTGGCTGCGCTCAAAACCTGGTTCCAGTTCTGTCCGCCGTCGGTGGACCGGAACACGCCGCGTCCTGAAATCCCCGCGTACAGGATGCGCGCGTTGGCCGGCGAGGAACTGTCCACCACTAGCGAGCGGGCGTCCCCGAAGCCATTAGCGCCCGCGGCGAAGTTCTGGCCGCCGTCCGTTGAAAGGAACAACCCGCCGGTGGCTGCGCTTCCCGGAGGGGCTCCGGCCGCCAGGTAGACCACATTACCATTAGTCGGATCGACAATCACGGCGTCGATCCACAGGCCCACGAGCCCGATGGAGTTACCGGTATTCGCGGCTGGGTAGCCTGAGCCTAGCAGGATCCAACTGCCCCCTCCGTCCGTCGATTTGAACAGGCCCGCCTGCGGCTGCGGGGCAAAACGCCCGCTGGTTCCGACATAAACCGTATTGGTATTGTTAGGATCGATCGCAATGCCGGCGGGCTCACCCACGCCGAGGGCAATCTGCCTGTCGAAGATCGGCGTCCACGTGTTACCGCCATCGTTCGAGCGCCAAACGCCTCCGCCCACCGTGCCCATATAAATGATGTTGGGATTGTTGGGATTAATGGCGATCGACGACACCAAGCCATTGTCATTGGTGGTGCCCTCGGCAACCGGACTGGGGCCGATCGGAGTCCATACTGTGCCGTTGAGACTCATGAGCGGTCCCCCTTTTTCTCCTGGTCCTCACCCTCCGGCTTGGTTGCCGGGACCGGCTTCTCATCTGTTGGCGGCCGTACTACCGACCCAGGCAACCGAAGCCACTGCTGGAGGGCATTGGCGTAAGCCTCCGGCGTGGCCGGGGCGCCTCCCCCCAGACGGCGATCGAGAATCTGTTGGTGGACGGCGTGCTCCCGGCCCATTCGTCGCCGGCGCGGCCGTTCTTTATCCTCATCCTCGCGCCGCTCATTTTCATGCTCGTGCCGCTCATGCCGCGCACGTTCCTCATGTTCGCGCTGTTCGCGTTCTTCCTTTTCGCGTTCTTCGCGATCCTGGTTTGGATCTTTGGGCTTAGGCATTAATCCCTCCTTTTGCCTGACTATAAATAGTTTCTTCCGAACCAGGATCCCCGATTTGGCCCCTGGACAACATATTTGCCGCAGCTAAAAATCCAGAGTTTCCCATTTGGCATCCCGGCTGCACCAGTGTACACCCACCTGCCTCTTTTGCAACGGTTGAGAGTAAGATTATTCTCTCCTTTGGTGTTTTTCAGTACCGGCAGCGAGCGCCTCAAAGACGGCCATTCCGCCCTTTGTCATGCACCGCCAGGAAAAGTGGCGCACGCTTTAGCGTGCAGGGGCGAACTTCAGTTCGCCCTGCGGGACGTTAGTCCCGCTAGATCAGTGACTTGCGCAGTGGTTCTCTGGAGAGTGCCCCATGGGCCTGCGGCCCACCAA
>Ga0181536_10002526_pt1 | contig 20614 bp, 11 predicted proteins | sample PEATcosm2014_Bin_41_FD_121105 | JGI IMG/M metagenome (GOLD analysis project Ga0181536, IMG submission 121105) | Peatland microbial communities from MTU Mesocosm Facility, Houghton, MI, USA - PEATcosm2014_Bin17_60_metaG | ecosystem: Environmental > Terrestrial > Soil > Wetlands > Peat | place...
ATCGAAGCAGCCTGCTGATCTCACCGAGACTGTTACCACCAGAATGCAGTTTTGGGGTGACCTTCAAGAGGTTCATTATATACGTATATACGTACATGCGTAATAGCACTATCGTGCCAAAAACGGTTCGATTTTGGAACGCGAAGCCCATCCCGCTAAGTTGTTGATTCTTCACTGCTGCCGATTGGAAATTACGACACCGTTTTCGGAACGGCGATGGAGCGTGGGTAATGACTACGTAAATACGTCGGTGCGGATATACTGGCGTGCGAAGGACAGGGGACCGATGGCAGACAAGAAGAGAGTAACGCGAATTTCGAGCAGGATCGCGGCACAGGAAAGACCTGTAGCATTGACACTCAAGATCGACCGCACCATGTATAGGCGCCTGGTCGGCCTGCGTGCAGCCGGAGAGAAATTACGAACGCATCAAGACATTCTGCGGCAAGCGCTAAAGGAGTATCTGGATCGGGTCGGGGCTTGATCCTATGGGTGATCCGCAGTTGTATCGTACATATTGTTCTGATCCATTTTCGAACCCTCCGGTTCCCACTCCGTCAGATCCTTGACACGAGTTCATCACTTCGCTGTGTGGTGCACTCCGGGAATCGCAAATGCTCTTCGAACTTGCTGCATGGCCCTGAGCATGCTGGACGGATGAAGGGAATGATGGTCCACAGCGTTGTTTTCGTCTTGGAAAGTAGATAAAGGAGAACGTGAGATGCCTGTGAGAGAGATCTCGTTCAGCGATCTCAAATCTGCCGACTTGATCGTGGACGCAATTTACAAAGGCGGATCAGCTAACACCGCAGGCGCCGACCCGCTAGCGAGGCTTTTGCCATGCGGTAACCAAGGTGGATTTCGTTTCTGTGGGAGTACGACACTACCGGGCTGCCGGATGGCCGTCTTGTTTAGCACATTTATCGAACCGGACTGGCCAGACTTGCTTGAGCCCGAGACTGGCCGTTTCATGTATTTCGGTGACAATAGACAGCCGGGTCATGAGTTGCACGAAACTCGTGGCGGTAACAAGCTGCTTCGGATGTGTTTTGAAGCACTGCACTCCGAGCCGCAGTCACGACTCACCATACCGCCATTTTTCGTCTTCTCTCGCGCGACGGAACGTAGGGATGTTCAGTTCAAGGGCCTTGCGGTCCCGGGAGCAGAGGAAGTCCCTGCGACGGATGATTTGGTTGCAATCTGGAGAACATCTGGCGGTTTACGGTTTCAAAACTATCGCGCTATATTCACGATCCTGGATGTGCCGGTTATTTCAAGAGATTGGCTCAACCACCTCGCCGCCAAACCATCCGGCGAGTCAAACCGAGGGCCGATTCCATGGGAAGAATGGAGAACTCGAGGCACGTACCGGGCGCTAAGGGCCCCAAGAATCCTAAAGCACCGTACAAAACAGCAGCAGCTGCCTGACAGTGAAGAAGGTCGGGAAATCATCCGGTGTATCCACAGATACTTTTCCGACAATCCCTTCCAATTCGAAAAATGTGCGGTCGAGTTGGTTCAAATGCATGATTCTAATTTCATAGCATGTGAGTTGACCAGACCTTGGCGAGATGGTGGACGCGATGCAGTCGGAGAATATCGCATCGGTACAACGTCAGATCCATTGATGGTCGACTTTGCGTTGGAGGCCAAGTGCTACGCGCTAGAACATGCCGTCGGAGTGAAAGAGGTCTCAAGACTCATCTCGCGACTCAAGTTCCGGCAGTTCGGAGTTTTCGTGACAACCTCTTATGTGCACGAGCAGGCATACAAAGAAGTAAAAGATGACGGACATCCGGTTCTGGTTCTGGCGGCGCGTGACATCTCAGATCTCCTTCGGTCAAAGGGGTTCGCAACTGCCTCCGGCGTTGAGAATTGGCTGAATCGCAGATTTCCGCGAAGCTCTGACGTGTGCGGAGATTAAGACACGCAGCAACAAATGGCGAAAACAGGCGCCACATCGTGCATGCAATGGTTTTGCCTTGGTCCGGTCGTAAGCTTAAGATGCTTATGGGTGTTTATAGCAATGGCTGTTACATACAAGGAGTGGCTAAAGAGAGGCGGAGACAGCGCTTTCCACCAACTCGCTGGATCCCGCATGGCAACCAAGATGAATGCCAGCCAGTCTGCCGTTGAAAGGATAAATTGATGGGCTCTGGTGCCAAAGTGCCGACCTACAATCGCGGCGACTACGTCAAGATCGAATTTCCCGACGAGACTACCGAGATCAGCGAGTGGATGTGGGTGATTGTGGATCACTGCGACGACGAGAAGCAGCTGGTTTACGGCACGCTGGACAACGAGCCCCTGAAAGACTACGCGGGGAAGGTCAAACTTGGATCGGATTTGGTGGTCAGCTATTCTCAGATCCGGGAACACAAGAAGTTCTCTTCTGAGAATTGAATCTTGTTACCTGCCGCCTCCTTTCTTTTTTGGAGGCCAGGAGGGTTTCCCTCAGAATGGTGCAAGAATCTTGGTCTGTGTCAATCACGCAACACAGCTGAATGTCCACACTCCTCTCAAAGCCGTCCGACGGACTACCGGAATCCTGGGATCTTGCAAGGTGGAATCAAGCGTTGTTCGTGCATTTCTTTGTCCAACTACAAACTCCGTCTCGCTACCTCAATCGCTTATACATTACAGGGGATGAACTGCGCAGTGCTTCAGGGGCGACGACCCGGTCGCAACAAGAAGTCCGAAATCTCTTTATCAATGCTCTCAGGGAAGCAATTGGATCGCGGTCATTAGGTCATGACGCCGCCACCCGCGCGCAGTACTGGGAAGTCGATGCTGAAGAGGTGCCACCTTTCCTTTCGCATCTTCTACTCACTTGCATGGTGGCGAATGACTTAGCTGACGAACTGAAATCGATAGGAGATTTCCGCAAGAGGCTGACCAAAATTCTCAATGGTGGGGTTCATCATGGTTTGCACCTGCTGCGCCCTCTCTGGGAGCAGTTATCAAGTTGGCTTGTGAATTGTAATTCCCGTGACCCTCGCGTGGCCCAGCTGATACTTCCACTGATTCCCGACTCTGGATATCACTCCATCATCGGCTACCCGCTACGCCTTTCGGTGCCGTCTCGGCGAGATCAGCATTTGCTGGCTGACCTACTCGTCAAGAACAAGTTGGCCGGTATTGAGCCTCCCGTCCAGGAGGTCGTGGCCTTAGTTCAAAACAAGTCGGGCAAGTTCAGTCTGGCATTTCGCCAAGTCTTTCGGGAATTCGTAGACGCATTGAAGAAGCTCAGCCGAACTGCACTTTCACAGACCACCTTTTGGCTGGCCGTCCGCGAGATTGCCCTCGCTACGTCTGCAATTGAGGGTGCAGCCCAGCCGGCACTGAAGACGCGTCTTGAAATGGAAGACGACGACGGCCATTTCTGGCTCTATGTCACGTGCGATAGCATGGCGAAGTTGAATGGCTACCACAGCGTCCCACTCGCCGCGTTGCGGACTTCTCCATATCGCTACGCCCTACACTCAGACAACGACAAAGTTACTAACCTTCCGGATCGACTGTTCTTGAATGAGGCGCGGCCGACGGGTATTGACGCTTTTTTGAAGCCCGTGAAAGTTGCCCTGGCCGAGGGTCTTATCTTGTTTGTCGAGGACGAAGACAATGTGTATGCGTTCACTCCCAATATCCCCTTCAGTGGTCGCCTTTGTGCAGTTGTCGGCGACAAGGTAGCAGCTCAATTGAAGACTGCATTCTCCGTGAGCCAGCTTCAGGCGGAGATTACCAAGTCACGATATACAGGCTGGTCTGAGTGGAGAGAATTCACGGCCGAGGACCTCCGGGAAGTTGACTTTTCCCGAACGGGTCTCCTCTCAAAGGTCAGCAGTCTCAAATCAACACTCCCTGTACCCCAGATCTACCTGCGAGCAGGAGTTCGCGCAGGTGACAGCTATGTGTCTCTCGCCGGATCATTGCCTCGCGTCGATGTCCCCGATGCCGACCGCGTAGCATTACTTCTTCAAGATGGTTCGACATTAGACCTGGAACCTTCGCGCTCCGGCATGGGGGGATGGGACTTTCCGGGAGACGTTGATCATTTGCAATTGGTTGGGCAGCACCGGCTCTTAGCCTATCTCTCCTCAATCCAAATCGCAGAAAGAGTGGTGAGCTTCGTCCAAGATGTCTTTGAGACTCGGTATAAACGACCGTCGACAGACGGCAGGTGGTTCTTAGAATCCGGCAAGGAGGATGTCACGGTTTATGAGAATGAAGATGTGGTGGCCCCGTGGCGATCCGACAAACAAGAGGCGTTTACCATCGCACAAGAAACTCCTACGCTCCCCGCTCGAACTACGGATAATCAGCCCCTGAACGCCGCCATCACGAGACTTGCGGCACTGCTCGTTTCTCAGCGTGGCATATCCGAGGGAGTGTTGGCAGCTCTACTGAAGGACTCTTTCAATATCCCTTGGTTCGCGGTTTGGCAGACGATACGAGCGTGGGTCGAAAACGGGCTGCTGGATTGTATGGTCGATTTGAGGTGGAGGGCTCGACTCTACTTCGGCTGCCACCCCACCCTCGTCGCATATCAAAACAAGAACGCCTTCACTGCCGTGCTCACGGGGCTGGTACCTCCATACCTTCTGCAACGATTCAATGAATTAGTTCCCTCGTTGGGTCTCCAAGGAATTCAGCGTTTTTCCGCCTCGCCCGAACTACCGGCACTTCCTTGCTGTCGTGCAAGATCTGTCGACCAGCTGGTCAGGCTAACACATGAGTTAGAATTGCCCGCCCTCAACTGGTTACGTAAGCCTGATCAGCTCTCGAATTCCGTGGCCCACGTCATGCGCTCGCAATCCCCTGAACCACGCAACTGGCCTACCTATAAACAGTGGGACTGGCAGCGATTGGCATTTATGGAGAATCCAGCGAATCCCGACTCGGGTAAGCTATCCCTTCAGTGGCGCCGCCGCGACGATGGCCCCGACTGTTACACAATTTATCGGGATGGTGCGCTCGTGTGGTGGACTCGGTCGCGCACATGGGGAATTCTGGCGGCTTTGACCCTTGCAGGAATACCTGCGTTTCGGCGAACTGCCTTGGGAGAGATATCATTGGCGACAGATGGTGCATACCTTCCACTCCCGCTTGCTCGATTCGCAGCAGTAATTAGTCCGATAGGCCCCGGACCGAAACACGCAGTTGGGGTAGGCGGCACGTATCAGTATATTTTCCCAAACAACCTGGTGGCGGATGAAATCCTCAACGCCTTATACCCCGTCCTCATCGGACCAACGAGGCGAGTGAGCTTGCGAATGGAGAGACTCCTCGCAGCGTGCAACCTCACGCCGGGTCCCTCTATTCCTGTCCCAGTGGCTCTCAGAGACGAACTCAAGCAATTTCATGATTCGCAAGAAGCTGTCGTGCCTCGTCGTGTGCCTCTCAGCCTATTGTCCCAGTTGTATGCCGAGCTGAGGGCTTCTACCAGGAGGACTCATTAGATGGCAGGGGTACTGTTCGGCATAGTCGACAGGATTCACCATTCTACTTCGCCCGGGCCTGGTGCTCGACTCAAGCCCTTGCGGGAAGCATCACCAGATAAGTCGCATTGGCAACCGACGGGAGATGAGTTTCCAAACAGTGGGCTCGTCAGTTGGTGGCAACCGCCCCCCGATCTTCTACTCCATAGTCCGTGGTATTTCCAAGTTGAAGAGGCTCCAACTTACGATCCAAACAAGCCCCAGCACGACTACTTCCGCGTGCGAGGAACACCCTCTGTCCCGCTTGAGCTGGTGGACATTCTGGAGACGAACGACGAAGAGGAATTACGAGAATATTTGGTAAAAATTGGCATTCCGGAATCGTTGTGTAGCTCAAAGCGCATCGTAATCCGGCAACGCTCGGGCTGGTTAATAGGTCCCATTGACGTCGTTTTGCGCGATCGTCGTTACTATGCGGATGAAAAGCAACTTGAACTACCTATAGCGCTGAGTCAGGCTCGAAGCGATCTGTCTTTAGCAGAATGGGCGGATCATCGTTTCTTGCCCCCTGAGGGGTGGTCCACGAAAGTCGGGGAGCTGGATTTCTCACCCAATGAGGTATTTCTCAAACGCGTTCTGAGAGATCTGAGAAAACTTTCGCCCTCAATTGTCGATGACGTAAAATTGACGGACAAACTGATCAGCCGTTACTGTGCGGCCGTCGGTACGGCGTCTCTTTCTCCCGCTCAGCGGTACCGGTTCATTCGACTCAAGAACCTCACGAAGCACGCTTGCGAAGATCTCAACCTTCCTGCTGAAGCCCTGAGCGAGTTCCTCTCTATCGGCACCATTGCAGAAATGCTACAAGAAGTGAAGAAGAAAGCCGCGGACGAGACGATCGCGGCTACCGAGGGCTCCCTCGGCAAGGTTCGGGAGCAACGTGCGCACCTCGAGAAGGAAGCCGCTCGACTTGCAACAGATGTCAGCGAACGCCAGAGCGAACTTGTCTCGCTCGAACAACAGCATGCCTCAGCTCTCAAACAGTTTGAAACTCGAGCCAAGCAGCGATTTCGTGATCTAGCCGGCAGCGCCTCAGACTTTCTGGCAGAAATCGCGCTCATCCGAGCAGCATTGAATCTTCCGAACTCAGAGTTACGCGGACAGCACGTTGTCAACGAGGCTGTGTCCCCAGCGCAGAGCTCCTGCGAGACCTTGGGGCGGGCCGAGTTTCTGGAGCGGATCAACCATTGCTTTGCGAGCAAGAGCCTGAGCTGCCTCACTTCCGCCTCTTTATTGGCGTCACTAGTCTCTGGGTTTGTTCCCATCGTTCTGGGTTTACTCGGAAGGGAGTCTCTGAGCGCTTTGGGCCGTACATTGGGCGCAGGTAGACTTTACTGGCTTCCCCTAAACCCAACCTTCACATCGCCATCTCAGATTCGTAGTGAACCCCTGATTCAAGACGGTGATACGGTCGGAGGAGCAAGCACTCTAGATGACGTTCTCCAGAGAGCCATTGCATCTTCAGAAATTTCGGTCTTGGTTCTGGAAAACATCAACCTTGCCCAGATCGACAGTGTGTTATTGCCCCTTATTCGGCAATACGTTGAACTTCGGTGCGGAGCAGGGGCGAGTTCGTACCCACCAAGCCGTGTGTCAACTCCAATCGGAATCTGGCCGGCGAACTTGCTATTGGCCGGATTGGCGATTGAGAGTCCGTTTTCGCTACCTGTTTCGACTGAACTATGGTCATATGCCACATTTGTCGACGCAAGCACTGCAAGGCCGTCCCGGGAAGACAATAGTGAATCACAACACCTCGTCGCCCCCAAAGCATCTCAGATCCTCTATGAAACGTGGACAGCGTGGCTGGATGAAATCAACGGTAAAAGCGGAATGGATTCAATGATGTTGGCAGCATACGTCGGGCATCAAATCGGGGTAAGTTCCCTTCTCAAACGACTCCTGACAAAATTGGCCTCCGCTATCGACACAATCCTAGCTGCGGAAGAATCGGCTGACAGAGTGAAATTGTTCGCCGAGCTAACTGTTATTCCATACTGCCTCTCGCGACATCGAGATGTGCGATCGGTCCTAGAAGGTTGCCCGACCCCCGTCGCCCTCGATGAGCAAAGAGTTGACTTTATTGATTCGGTATTCAAGAGCTGGGGTATAGATGTTCCTTGACTGACTGTCGAGCAGGAGTAGACAAGAATGTTTGACCCTATCGGGGCTTTCAATCGCATAAGAGATTTCTACATCAGCTATCTCGAAACTGCGTTTTCGATTCAAAACCACAAAGTGTCTGAGGAGCGACGACGCCTTCTTGAGTCTGAAGGTTCGCTGTGCGCAGAGCCGATTATCGAGCCGCTCACGCGCTATCAAGCCGCAGGTTTTACACTGCATGACCTTATAAATAATCGCCAAAACGACGATCGCCTGCCGGGACTAGACACTAGACAGAGGGAAGCATTCGTTCACCTGGTTTTGTCTGGACTCTTCGATTCCACCCCATCTCGGAACCCCTTGGATCCACCACGCGCGAAATATCCGCCTTACACGCACCAAGTCGATATGCTACGGAGAGGCATTGCATCAGGTGAACCATCGGTCGTTACCTCAGGCACGGGTTCGGGAAAAACAGAGGCGTTTCTCCTACCTGTGTTTGCGATGCTTACAAAGGAGGCCTCATCCTGGCCTAAACCTGAGCAGGGATACTTGTCCGGCCGTTGGTGGCAAGACGCAGCAGGTCGTCCGATAGATCGATACACCAATCTTCCCAACCGTCCCCTCTCGAGAAATCGAGATGGTTCGCCGTTCGTCCCCCAAAGAAAAGGTGAAAAACGCGATTCTGCAGTTCGTGCATTGATCCTATACCCGATGAACGCTCTCGTCGAAGACCAGCTTGCACGGCTCCGACGGGCACTTGATTCAGATCCTGCCCGACTGTGCATGAACAGGTTCTTTAACGGAAACCGACTTTTTCTGGGCAAATATACCTCGGCCACCCCAGTCACCGGGTACCATCGTCATCCTCGCCCTGAACAGGACGAGTACAAACGCAGAGAACGGAAACTAAAACATCTTTTCAAAGCGGTGTCCCAGATTCAGTTAACGCAAGAAGCTGCCAGAACCCATAGTGACCAGAATGCGCGTTTTCTTTTTCCATCAACAGATGGCGACGAAATGGTTACCAGATGGGATATGCAGGAGAATCCACCAGATATTCTTATTACCAATATAAGCATGCTGAATGCGATGCTTGCCCGAGAAGTGGATGCACCTATATTCAGGAAGACCAAAGATTGGTTGGTGTCGAACGAGGATGCTTATTTCTTTCTGATACTTGACGAACTGCATCTTCAACGAGGGTCCGCAGGTACTGAAGTCAGTTTCTTGCTGCGCTTACTCGTTGAACGGCTCGGTCTTGGCGAGGAAAAACACCGACACAAGCTCCGGATTCTAGCATCAAGTGCATCTCTACCCCTCGATAGCGCGCAAGAAGAAGCAAGTCTTCAATACTTGTGGGACTTTTTTGGATCTCACGGGACATGGAAATCGCCAGGAGACAAAGGTGAGAGGGATAAGGAACAATGGCGGCGCGCCGTACTTCCTGGTGCCCCACTGCCTCAAACACGTGGTGGCCACCGGTTACGACCTGAGATCTTGAGCGATTTCTTGCGCCTTCACTGTGATAGCGAAAATGCACTGGCGACCCACACTAACCCAGAAACAAAAGAAGATGCCTGGCGAGCTGTCTGTCGGGATCTAGCCCCTTCGGTGTCCACAGCAGCTCTACACGATGTTGTCCGCGCGTGCATTGAGAAATCAGGTGCGTACATAGAAGAGGGGTGCACCACGGCTTCTAGACAAACTCCTTTGCCTACGCAATTCAGCACCATAGCAGAGGCCGTGTTCGGCAATCAATCTACGCTAGCGCTGCAGGGTACGCGAGCTCTGATGTTCATCCGGGGTGCGGGCGATCTGTTCCTTTTGTGGTTTCCCGGCAAACCTCCGGTAGATGCGACGTCTTTTCGCGTACATCTCTTTTTTAGGAGTATCGAGGGGCTTTTCGCGCCGGCAATTCTGCCAATTGATTCGTCCCTTCGCCCGAAAGAACGGCGACTCGTCGGTACCTTGACAGTTGAGCGCGGGCTTCGTTTCACCGAGGTGGAAGGGTTTACCAGGCGTTTACTTGAGATTGTTTATTGTGAGTGCTGCGGCGAGCTTTTCTTCGCGGGTATGAAAGGAGGACGTCAAGGCGGCGGGCGCATATTAGAACTTCTGCCGATTGATCCTGATCTTGACGGGCTTCCCGACTCTGCATCTTCCCAGTTGTTCGAGGAACTGACTGCCGAACAATTCGGCGTGTTTTGGCCGAGGGAGGACGCTCAGCCCATACTTGGCGCTGCGGATCAGAGGATCTCAATTTGGCAGAAAGCTTCTCTTGACCCTGTGACAGGCGTTGTGACAATTGCATCGAATAGCTTCGACCCCTGGGGCGATCCCGATAAATTGGCCGGTTACTTCTACGTTCGGAATCTGAAGCAGGATGACCGCCACAAGCGGAAGGGAAACGATGGGGGCACCTGCGTCCCCTATGGCTGTCCAGCCTGCGGTACCAGCTACGAGTTTAGGAAGAGAGGTTATCGCCTCTCGCCCATACGGAATTTCCGCACTGGTTTTGCGAAGACTACCCAACTACTCGCAACCGAAATCTTTGAGGTGCTGCGCAAGACAACAGGCGATGCAAAGCTTGTCTCATTCTCAGATAGCAGACAGGACGCAGCCAAAGCTGCGTTGGACATCGAACGAAGGCACCATGAAGATCTCCGAAGACAAATTCTAGTCGAGACCATCCGAGAACTGGCTCGGCACAGGCCACAGCTCTCTGACCTACAGACGTCATTACAGAAACTTACTCAGGAAATTCAAGCAGCGCTTGCGTCCGGCGACTCGAGGGTGAGCCAGTTGTTCGATGAGCATAAGAGGGTCAGTCAACTCATAGGCAAAGTAGCCGATACGTCGATTCCTATGTCTGACATTGTTGAGACGCTTGATTCACCAATGTTTCAGGGCCTCCGACCAACAAGGGCGCCATTGCGACCGTACTTGCGCCACCTCGTGGAACTCGGTGTTCACCCAGTAGACGGCACGGGCGTTTTGAAATTCCGTCTGGGAAACAGGTATCCGGCACTCGAATGGTACGAATTTTTCGAAGTTGTCGGTGGAAACCTCGACTGGAAAGACGACGCAAGCCGAAGGAACGAGATCGATGAGATCCGGCGAGATATCATTCGTAAGGCTCTTGAGAATATCGCACAGACGATCTTTAACAAGACGTATTTTGCCTTGGAGGAGACAGGTTTAGCCTATCCTTCCATTCCGCTGTCAGCCGCGAGCAACGCAGACGACCAGAATTTTCTCGCGGCTTGTTTACGTGTGTTAGGGGATTCGTACCGAATCAATGAAAGCCCCTACGATGACCAACCAAAGGATTGGGCTGGCGCGCAAGATGTAAAACCGACGGATCGCATCTTCAAATTTGTATCTGCCGTTGTCGGCTCGGCTCAGGCTAACACCGAACTCGCAAGAATCCTCGATATATTCCAGAGGACAGGGCATTCAGGCGGCATAGTGCACGCTTCTAGTCTGACCATAAAGGTACCGGATGCGAGTGATCCATATTGGAAGTGCGGGAACTGTGGCCGAATCCACCTGCATCGTGGGGCAGGAGTGTGTACACGCTGCTTCAAGACGATTGAGCAAGCAGGCACTATTGCTACAGTTGCGCAATCCAATTTCTTGGGCAAGCGTGTCCTACGCAACGAACCTGTTTTCAGAGTTCGATGCGAGGAATTGACAGGTCAGACGGACGATCCTGCTGAACGCCAGCGCCGATTCAAAGGGATCCTCTTTGGTCAAACTGGTTCAGCAACATCGGATCTCGAAATGAAGGCCAGATTAATCGACCTGCTGGCGGTCACCACTACGATGGAAGTAGGGATCGACATAGGTCCTCTCCAGGCGGTGTTTCAAGCAAACATGCCCCCTCAAAGATTTAATTATCAGCAGAGGGTCGGCCGTGCAGGACGCCGCGGTCAGTCTTTCTCGCTTGTAATGACTGTTTGTCGGAGCAAGAGCCATGATCTCTACTATTTCCGTCATCCGCAGCGAATCACGGGAGATCCTCCGCCCCCTCCCTTTCTCACGAAACGCCAGGAATTGATCGCGCGACGTCTGCTACGGAAGGCATGGATATCAATGGCGTTTGAAAGAATCCGAGCAGAATGCCAGCGTGTAGGCACAGCATATCCGGGTGACGACGCCTCCCCTGACATACATGGCGAATTTGTCCCGACGAGCGACTTCTTTAATCCTAATCAGAATTGGCAGCAACTTCTGATCAACGAATTGACTGCAACAGTCGCAGATCGAGATCGCTTCGCGAAGGTATTAATCGCGGATTCGGAGCTTACGGTTCAGCAACTCGTAGCAAATCTTTCACCCAGTGAGGTACTGCAAGAGATAGAACAAGCCCGCATCTTACTAGCAAGTGACACGAGGGAAGGACTGGCTCACACTTTGGCTGAGGCAGGCTTGCTCCCGATGTTTGGCATGCCCACTCGTGTTAGGAATCTTTATATTGATTCCGTCCAAAAGGATGACGATGAAAGTGAGCTAGCGTGGAGCACGATAGATCGTGATCTCGACGTCGCGATTTTCGAATTCGCGCCTGGTGCTACTATCGTTAAAGATAAACAGCAGCACAAGTGTATCGGATTCACCGGACCATTGGAAAATCCCTTCCGGCCAGGTTCTGTACAACGCCCCAGAGATTTGGAGCCCTACACCACCCCTTTTGGGGAACCATTCTGGCTACTTCACTGTGATCACTGCGGGAGCTGGCACCGTTTCGACCAAAAGCCTGCTGGAATCGAGTGCAAATCGTGTGGGTATATTCTGCCTGACGATACGGCTGGTGAGTGTCGAACACCGAGTGGATTTCGTACCGATTTTCATCCGCGCCTCATTAACGACAACGATTCATTTGGAAGCTCGCATCGTGCAATAACTGCAGAATATCGACCTCTTACGCTATCGACCACAGGAAGCAATGTAAGTTACGAATACAAGCCACAAGTGCGTACCTATCGGCTGAATCGCGGTGGAGATTCGCCCCCCGCAGCGGGTGGCGCCTCGACAACAGGCTTTAGCGTTGACTGTTACTCGCATCAGGTTCCCAGACTTCGCAACACTCGCCTTATTCATCAGATGATAGATACAGCTAACGTGCCTGCGAGTGGCTACCAACCGGACGCTTCTTTATCGGCACTGAGAAATCTCTGGTTAGCCGCACCCAAAACAACGGATGCCCTCTTCATTGCTGCGACGAAGGTACCTGAAGGGCTTCGGATCAATCGGGTGAGCGGCGTTGGGCAGATAACGGCTGTGCGGGCGTCAGCGCTGTCCGCCGCCTTCATCCTCGTGCAGCGGGCCGCCTTGGATCTGGACATTGACCCAGAGGAGTTCGATATTGTCGATCCAAGGACGCACATCTTGAACGGCGCGGCCACACCAGTCATTCAAATTACTGATCATTTGATTAACGGCTCAGGATTTTGTGAGCGCCTAGAGAGCGCAGACGCAAGCGGTCAGGCACGACTGGTGTCAACGATCAAGTCAATAGTTACCGACGCGGCCGCATTCCCGATAAAGGACTTTCGCGGTGTAAGGAATGATTTCGACCATGCCGCTCAATGCGACCAAGCATGCTACATGTGTTTGCAACGGTACGGCAATCAAGCCTATCACGGCCTTCTTGATTGGAGGCTGGGGCTTTCTTTTCTGGAAGCTCTGAACAGCCAGACATTCCGATGCGGTTTGGACGGCAACTTCCAAAGCCCCTCTCTGTCCGATTGGCCAACGCTCGCACGACGTTATGCCACTGAACTCGCCACACGCTATCGGACTGATGGAGAAGTGCGTGACGCGGGGAAGTTGGTCGCCTTCAGATTCAATCGCTCAAGAGATCAGTGGGCACTCGTGGTTCATCCTTTATGGGACATCGACAATCCATCGGGGATTCTGCAAGAGGCTATCGATGCGCTAGGAAGCCAGCCGGAGTTCGCAGACTCGTTTGAGTTGTCGCGGCGGCAAGTTTCTGAACGCGAGAGATTGGTGCGGGAATGGAATCGCTGACAGACCTTCCACCGGAGCTGGAAAAGGTTGCTGTGCCCGGTTGTTTCAGCGTGACGCGCTTAGCCTCGTCTGGTGACTGCATCCTCAAGGCGATCGTACCTCAAGCCGCTTGCCCAGCTTGGCCGCCCTCTCCAGAAGCTGAATTTGGCCGAATCACCCATTCGCTGATGGACCTAGCGGCTAGAGGCCAGATTGAGTCCAGCAAGCTTGATCCACGCCCTGTCGAGATCGCTCTTGAGCGACTTCTCCTGAATGAACGAGTGGGGCATGAGAGCACAATGAACACGCACGACTGCCTGGATCTTCGTACAGCGTTTACCCAATGCGAGTGGCGGAAGAGAACGTCCCTCGCCGTTGCTCGGACGTTAGAAGTGTTGAATTTGCGGAGACCGACCGGGGACGGCGGTGAATTAACCCAAGGAAACCGAATTCCACTGATGCGCGCCCTGCAACTCGAGGGTTTTGCAGCTTCGGAAGTAGCTTTGGAATCCAAGAATCTAAGACTAAAGGGGCGTGCCGATTTTCTCAGAGTCTTGGCGGACGGAACAGTCGAGGTGTCCGACTTCAAATCAGGAAACGTTCTTGATGACGAAGGCGAAGTAGACGAAGTCACGGCGCTCCAGCTTCGATTGTATGGACTGGGAATCCTTGAGCTGGCACCACGAGCGCGGGTGGAACTAAAGGTCGTGAGTCGAGGGGGCACTTCGCGTGTCACCTTTTCCACTGAAGACATAGATAAAACCCGGAAATGGCTTGCCGAGCTCACATCCCAGTTGCCCGAGGGGGAGTGGATACAGTCGGAACGGATCGCGGTAGTGGGGTCACAGTGTCGTGGTTGTAAGGCCCGTGCTGTTTGTCCCGTATACAGAACATCAATTGCTGAACTCTGGAAACGGTCAGACCTTCTGATAAAACTTCCTTTGGATATAGCTGGCCGAATTCTTGAGGTCGAATCACATGCAGAAGGAACAACGACGATCAGACTCACTGATCTCGCCGGAAGAACGACAAAGATCCACCGTATATGCCCAGGCATACTGCCAACTGATTTTGACCGCGACGGTGTGTTTTGGTTCTTCAACCTCGCTTCCAGTGAGGTTGCTGTGCGGAATGGCAAATGGCGTCACCCACGGAATTTCCATGATCTACCAGCGTCGACTCTAGAGCGGAGGGCATGGACGCTTCAAGTCTATCGCGTCGCGGCTTTTTCTTAGTCCGCGACTTTCCAGTGGCCAAGCCGTGAGGGTCAGCCAGTTTTAGGTGAGCGAGGTGCCAAGTGCTTGACCTCGCGCCCAAACCACTGCCGGACAATGGCCTCCGTCGTGCCGTGCTCTGGGCCGAACGCATGAACAACGTTGGGGTCTGGAAATGGGGCATTAAAGGGAGTAAAAAAGAGAGGCTAGCTGTTTCCTACGCTTGGATGGCAAACGAACAATGCAAGATTGGACCGTCGTAGACCTATTTTGCGGCATCGGCGGTCTTGCGCACGGTTTCGTCCAGGAGGGATTTAATGTCTCGGCCGGAATCGATGTGGACGACACCTGTAAGTATGCGTTCGAATCAAACAACAACAGCCGGTTTGTTCAACGGAATGTCGAGCTCCTGACCTCATCGGAACTGGTGCAGATCTTCGGGCAGTCCCGAAGGCGCATCCTCGTCGGCTGTGCGCCGTGCCAGCCTTTCTCAAAGTACACAGTTGCGCAATCGGAAGACCGCAAGTGGCACCTCTTGAGGTCATTCCTCAGGCTCATCATTCAGCTGCGTCCTGAGATTGTTTCGATGGAGAATGTCCCGGAGCTTGAGAAGCACGTTATCTTTCACGACTTTGTGGAGATGCTTGAGGAGCACGGGTATAACGTGACCGAGTGCATCGTCGATACTTGGAGGTACGGCGTACCTCAGACTCGCAGAAGGCTGGTGCTATTCGCGTCCAGGCTGGGGAGAATTTCGATGCTGAGACCAACCCACGACGGACGCAGGCAGAAGACGGTCCGGAGCGTGATAGGGCACCTTGAAGAGATCGCGGCTGGTGAGACCAGCGAGAGCGACCCATTGCACTGTGCTCGCTCACTCACTGAGCTGAATCTCCGTAGGATCAGGAGTACGCCCGAGGGTGGGGACTGGAGAGACTGGCACCCCTCCCTCCGCTTGAAGTGCCACAAGAAGGCCAGCGGCAAGCGATACGAGGCGATTTACGGGAGAATGTCGTGGGACCGACTAGCACCAACCCTCACAACGCACTGCTGTGGCATCGGAAATGGGAGGTTCGGCCATCCCGAGCAGGACCGGGGTATCTCGCTTCGTGAGGCCGCGCTGCTGCAGAGTTTTCCTAGGTATTACCAACTAGTTGACCCAGCGCTACCGATTTTCTCCAAGCGCATCTCGAAGCATCTCGGCAACGCCGTGCCGGTCCGACTGGGCAGGATCATCGCCCGTTCCATAAGACGCCACATAGAGGAAATGGATGGCCGCCCACGACTACGAACTGTCAATTGATCTCAACGCGTTGAATCATCTGGGCATAAATCTTTACAGTAATATGCCCGCCGTTATTTCCGAAGTCGTGGCGAACTCGTGGGACGCCGACGCCCAGAACGTTCGAATTTTCCTCGACAACAGCCAAGACACGATCACAATTTCCGATGACGGCACCGGAATGTCGAAGAGGGACATCAATCAACGATATCTGAAGGTCGGCTACAGGAAGCGCGACGAAATGACCGAGACCCCTGTGTTCAAGAGGCATGTGATGGGGAGGAAAGGAATCGGTAAGCTGTCGCTGTTCTCAATCGCTGACACCATAGAAGTGAGAAGCAAGAAGGCAACCGCCGTAGGTGCCCCGAGTCTCAGCGGCTTCATCCTGAACGGTCCGCAAATAGCCAAGGTAATAAAGAAAGGTGGTCCGGGCGCGAAATACTACCCGACACCAATAGAACCAGCGACGATCAAGCTTTCAAAAGGGACTGAGATCACTCTGCGCGACCTGAAAAAAGACGTCTCTCGCAGCGAAGTTTTCCTGCGCCGCAGGCTGGCACGCAGATTCAGCGTCATCGGGGAAGAGTACAAGTTTCGAATTTGGGTGAACGACGATGAGATTTCAGTTTCCGATAGAGACTATTACGACAAGCTAGAGTACATCTGGCTGATTGGCGACGGGAGCGACAAGTATGCAGACTTCTGCAAGAAACTTAAGAAGAAAGAAAAGTTGAAAGGCACGATTAATAACAAGGAGGGTTGGAAGATAAGCGGCTGGGTCGGTACCTTCGACGAGCAGAAGAGCATTGAGGAAGGCAACAACACAATAGTAGTGCAGGCCTGGGGCAAGATTGTCCATGAAGACATCTTGAAGGACCTGAAGGAGGGCGGACTTTTCACCAAGTACCTGATCGGGGAAATACGCGCGGACTTCCTTGATCTGGACAGTATGGATGACATCGTCACGAGTGACCGGCAGCGGCTTAAGGAAAACGACCCACGCTTCCGCAAGCTTAAGAAATTCATACAGGACAAAATACTCAGCCACATCCAAAGCAAATGGCGCGACTGGCGCAATGAGATGGCCGAGAAAAGGGCTCTCGAAAACCCCAGGATCAAAGAATGGTTTGAGAGCCTGGGCAAGGACAACAAGAAGTACGCTCGCCAGCTGTTCGGCAAAATTGAGACGTTCCCTGTCGCGGATTCAGACGTGAAGCGCGAGCTCTATCGTCAGAGCATCCTGGCTTTCGAAACCCTTGCTTTGAAGGAAAACCTCAGTGCCCTTGAGCAGATAACGTCTGAGCAGGACCTCAAGATGTTCGCTGCGGTCTTTTCGGGCATGGATGAACTTGAAATGGTGCACTACTATCAGATCACGAAAGGCCGTCTGGCAGTGCTTAAGAAGTTCGAAAACATAGTCCCCGACGCGAAGGAAAAGCTCATTCAGACCGAGCTGTTCGATCACCTTTGGCTTCTTGATCCATCATGGGAAAGGGCAAGCACCGATGCCCGGATGGAGGAGACCGTGATGAAAGAGTTTAAGAACCTCGACGTTGAGCTGACGTCGGAGCAGAAGAAGGGACGATTAGACATCAGGTACCGGACGGCGGCGGGCAAGCACATCATCATAGAGCTCAAGAAGTACAAGCGCGAAACGGAGATAAACGATTTACTGAAGCAAATTAGAAAATATCGCACTACATTGACGAAAGTACTCAAGAACAAGCTGCCCAATGAGCAACACCCTATAGAAATAATCTGCATCCTCGGTTCGCGCCCGCAGCCTCAAGACGAGGACGAGGAGAACCGGAAGCAGTTGCAGGTCGTGAACGCCAGGTACATAACGTATGACGAGCTGATCCAGCAGACGCGAGACAGTTACCGTGATTACCTCGACGGCCAAGAGAAACTCAGCCGAATTCAGGAACTCATAAATAGCATCTAGGAAAAGAAGCCGTGGATCGACTGACACCCGAACAGCGCAGCCGCCTCATGTCCAAGGTTCGCCAGAAGGGTACCGACATCGAACTGTCGGTTTCCCGTGCGCTGAGGCAGAGGGGATTCCGCTTTCGCAAGAACGTCAGGGAACTCGCCGGAAGCCCGGATTTGGTCTTCACAAGAGAAAGGCTCGCCGTTTTCATCGATGGCGATTTCTGGCACGGCTTTCGCTACCCTTGCTGGCGACACAAGATCCAGCCGTTTTGGAGAGAAAAGATCGAAGCTAATCGCAGGCGTGACCAGCGAAACTTTCGCAGTCTCAGGCGCTCCGGCTGGCGAGTCATGAGAATCTGGCAGCACCAAATAGAGACCGACATCATCAGATGTGTGACAAGAATAATAACCGGACTGCATCCTCCGAACGTGCACGGCTTCTGATTTCAATGTCCACCCAGATTGTGCGTGATCCTGTCGTGTACACAAATATTTCTCGATCTACTTGATCACTTGATCCGCGACGGAGTGTTGCCCTGGGCAGCCCTTTGCTAACGAATTGCGCAGGGGCACTTCACTATTCCAAAGCTGGAGGCTCAAATCCGCCTCCGGGGACAGGAGGTGGCAGAATCAGGGGGATACGACGCTTGACTGGCAATCTGTACCGAAACGGCAGATCGGGCGGCTTCGGTGCACTGCAAGCCCCCGCAACCATTCGCACCTGAGGCGCGATAGGAAGCCCGTTCCGGGCGCGGAGTTCGGTACAACTGATGGAGAGAAAGACTGGTTTTTCTGTTCCTGAGCGACACCCGATGAAGCACTTAGATTCTTACCTTCTCTTCTTCGGGACTAGGGGGTCGGAGGTCCAAATTCAGTTTGGGCGCGAGGTTGGCGACCCGTTACGCGAGTGCCTTTTTCAAAAACTGAAGCGTTCGCTCCCACGCCGTCTTGGCGCATGCTGGATCGTACACCTCGGGACGGGCTTCGTTCATGAACGCGTGGTGCGCCTCGTAGCGATAGATCTCGAACTCTGATTTCGACTGCTTGAGCGCGGTCTCGAGGTCATTCACCTTGGCGGGTGTACACCAATCGTCCTTGTTCGCGAAATGGTAAATGAGGGGAATTTTGATTTTCTTCAAATCGGCGGCGTCGAGGGGCGGAATGCCATAGAAGCAGGCGCCGGCATCCATCTCCGGTACCCGCACCGCCGCCAAAATGGTCAGCGCGCCGCCCATGCAGAAGCCGCCCACGGTCACCTTCTTCGATGATTGTTTTAGGTACTGCACGGCGCCGCGGATGTCTTGGGCGGCGGCATCCGGGAAGTTGAGGTTCGTCATCAGGTGGTTTGCTTCGTCGGCGGCCGTGGTGACCTTGCCCCGGTAGAAGTCCGGCACGAGCGCCCGGTAACCAGCTTCGGCGAGCCGATCCGCGGTGTTCTTAATCTGATCGTTGAGCCCCCACCATTCCTGGATGACGACAAAACCGGGCGCGCTTGATCCTGCTTTGGGAGGTGCCAGATAGCCAGGACAGGTCTTTCCGTCCGGTCGCTTGAACTGAATCATTTCGCCCATCGGATCCCTCCACTGGATGCGGACTGCCACCTCATAGTATAAGTTTGTGGCTTTTCTCGCCGGCGGACGACCTTAACGCGCCAGCTAGGCTTCCTTACATGGGCGTTAGGTTGGTACAAAAAGCTGGCAGGACCTCTGAAACGGTCGACCCGACCTGAACCCCGCCCGACAGGGAAATCCCAGCAGAAGGGTGGTTTCCCTGTTTTCATCAGGGCTTCCCGATGGATCACGCAAGCCAGAGCCGTCCGTAGGAAAATGAACTCTCGCCAAAGTCACGACTGCGCTCTATGGAACACGAAAAAGAACGCCATCACGCTGAAGCAGCCAAAGGCATAGATGAATGATGAAAACAGTGAAACCGCAGGAACCAAGCCTCGCAGGAAATTGAGGAAGTTGAAGACGAACGTCCACACTAAAAGAGCCGTCGTGAGAATCGTCCCGATCAGTGCCAGCAACGCCGCATTCTTGAGTGTCATGATCGGAGTATGGACGCTGGCAGTGTCAGGCGCAACTCCGGCTCGTACCTTCACGAAGCCGTTCGCAGAGAGTTGGTCAAGGCGTGACGGATCATCCCAGTATCGAAGCGATTGACGCGATCCGTGGGAAAATAACTCCCAACCAGATGAACGCCGCGATCCCAGAGCGCAGACCCGCGACTGAGGAAATCTCCGGTCTGATCGAGCGCGTCACCTTCCACAACGACGAAAGCGGCTTCTGTGTCCTGCGAGTGAAAACACGCGGGCAGCGAGATGAAACGACCGTCGTCGGGTCGCTGCCTTCGGTGACTGCCGGGGAATGGCTGAGCGCGGAGGGCTGGTGGGTCAGGGACAAGGAACACGGGCTGCAATTCAAAGCGACGACCATGAAGACCGTGCCGCCCACCACCGCCGAGGGGATCGAGCGGTATCTCGGCAGCGGCTTGGTCAAGGGTATCGGGCCGATTCTCGCGAAGAAGCTGGTCGGTCGATTCGGAGCCGAGGTTCTAGCCGTGATCGAGAA
>Ga0181536_10002528_pt1 | contig 20604 bp, 15 predicted proteins | sample PEATcosm2014_Bin_41_FD_121105 | JGI IMG/M metagenome (GOLD analysis project Ga0181536, IMG submission 121105) | Peatland microbial communities from MTU Mesocosm Facility, Houghton, MI, USA - PEATcosm2014_Bin17_60_metaG | ecosystem: Environmental > Terrestrial > Soil > Wetlands > Peat | place...
CTGCATCCGCGGCTCGAGCGCATCGTCGGGGTGATGCCGCAAGTGCAGGCGATTGTCTTGATCGGCCGCGACGGCCGGCCGCTCGTTTCGAGTGCGCTCGAAGCCGTAAAGACCGGCGTCAACTTCGCCGACCGCGATTATTTCATGGCCCAGGCGAGCCACGATGTCGGCACCTATGTGAGCGAGGTGCACACGCCGCAACTGCCGGACGTCGGCACCGCATTCTTCGATCTGTCGCACCGCCTGGCGTCGCCCGACGGGTCCTTCAACGGCATCATCGCGGTCGCCGTGCGGCCGGCCTATTTCGAGGATTTTTACGCGCTGATCGGCCAGACGCCCGGCAGTTTGTTTGCGTTGGTGCGCGCCAACGGCGCGTTTCTTGCGCGCTATCCCCTCCGTAAGAATCGCTCGCAACGGCTAGGCCACAATAGCGCGTTGCGCATTGCGATCGACCTTGGCCTCGAGCGGGGCCTTTTCTCCGTCAACTCGGAGATCGATGGCATTCCCCGCCGTATCGGCTTTCGCAAGCTCGCGGGCTACCCGGTCTACGCTCTCGCCGGGACCGCCAGCTCAGCGATCCGCGACGAATGGCTCTCGACCATGGGCGCCTACCTGATCTTCGGGCTGCCCGCCACGCTCGTGCTGTTCGCCGTGCTCTGGGTGGCGCTGCGGCGCACCCAGCGCCTGCACGACGAAGCCGAGCGGCGTGAAATGGCGGAAGGCGCGCTGCGGCAGGCCCAGCGGCTCGAAGCGATCGGACAATTGACCGGCGGCGTTGCGCACGATTTCAACAATCTGCTCATGATCGTGAGCGGCAGCGTGCAACGGCTGCGCCGGCACATCAGCGACGACAAGCAGACCCAACTGCTCGACACCATCACCAATGCGACGCGGCGCGGCGAGAGCCTCACCCGGCAACTGCTCACATTCTCTCGCCGGCAGATGCTGCAGCCGAGCGTCATCGATCTTGCCGAGCGGCTGCCTGAGATCAAGGACATGCTCAGCCGTTCGCTGCGCGGCGACATCGACATACGCGTCGGCGTTGCCAAGCGCTCGTGCTTCGTCAAGGTGGACCCGAACGAGCTCGAACTGGCGCTGCTTAATCTCGCCTTCAACGCGCGCGATGCCATGCCGTCGGGCGGGACGCTGACCATCACGGCCAAGCCGGTCGTGCTGCGCGGCAAGGCCAGCGAGGAGGGACTGAGCGGAGAATTCATCATGATCCGGGTCGCCGATACCGGCGCGGGCATCCCGCCCGACGTGCTGCCACGGGTTTTCGAGCCCTTTTTCACGACCAAAGACGTCGGCAAGGGAACCGGGCTCGGCCTCAGTCAGGTTTACGGCTTCGCCAAGCAATCGGGCGGCACGGCCACCATCATGAGTTCGACGCGGGGCACCGCCGTCACCGTGTTGCTGCCGCGGACCTGGGAGACGCCGGCGCGGCCGCGCGAGCAGCCTGCCGCCGTCGCCACGACGCGAGCCGCCGGCACGGTGCTATTGGTCGAAGACAATGCGGAAGTCGCCGAGGTCGGCAAAGCCTATTTCGAAGACCTCGGCTACCGGGTCAAACAGGCGGCGAGCGCGCAAGCGGGTCTCGATCTCATCGAACGCGATGGCGATATCGACCTCGTGTTCTCGGACATATTGATGCCCGGCGGAATGAACGGCCTCGAACTGGCCGACACCATCCGTCGCCGGTTTCCGCAGATCATGGTGCTGTTGACGACCGGCTACAGTTCGAGCGCGCAGGACGCCGTGCGGCAAGGCTTTGACGTGCTGCAAAAGCCCTACGACCTCGACGCGCTCGAACGCGCGCTGCGCGAGGCGCACAGCGCGGCCGAGCGGCGAGCGCCGCGGGCGGCGCAGCAGGCGGCGGGGTGACGACGCCCAACAAAACGCCCAAAGAAAACGCCCAAGAAAACAGCACGACCTGCGAACATTATCCGCAAGCGAAGCATTATCCCCAAGCGACTTGGGTAAGCAGCGTCGGCAATTGAGCAAAGGACTGGAAATAAGCGGCGAAATAGATCGATACCAGCGAGCCGATGACGCAAAGGCCGACGATGGCCCACGCACCGTCATCCTCCTCCGTCGCACCAAGGTGCGACCGCATTGCGGGGATGGCAAGTTCGCCACGATTGGGCATTTCATGCTCCTGTGATGGCTTGGCGAAATGATCGCAAGCAATTTCCGCGCCGCAAGACGCGCCCTCGCCCCGCCAGTGCAGTAGCAAGTCGTGCGCTTTACGCCGCCATCGCCCGGGCCAGCCCGGTGATCATGTCTTCGAGATCGTCGAGCGCGTTGAAGCGCGGCTGCGCTGCGATGTGCGGCGTCATGATGACGTTGGGAAATCTTAGCAACTCGTCATCGTCGCGGCCGGGGGTCTCGTAGAGCGGGTCGAGGCCGAAGCCGCCGAGCCGGCCTGATTGCAGCGCATCGATCAGCGCCGCGCGATCGACCACTTCGGCGCGCGAGATGTTGATGAGGCGCGCGCCCGGCCGCATCCGCTCGAGCTCGGCGCGGCCGATGAGGTTGCGCGTCGCCGGCCCGCTCGGCACGAACAGCGCAACCCAGTCGCTTTCCGCGAGCAAAAGCTCCAGCGGCCGGTAAGCCGCCTGGTATTGCTGCTCGATCGCCGCGGGCGCCTGCTGCCGTTGCGTATAGAGGATGCGCATGCCGAACGACGCGGCGCGCACGGCGAATTCGCGGCCGATTTCGCCCAGCCCGACGATGCCGACGGTGGCGCCGTAAAGGATTCTCAGACCGGGTATGCGGCCCCAATTCGAATTCGGCGTGTGGCGGCGATCGAACGGCTTGTAGTCATAGCCGAGCGCCGCAAGCGCCTCGGCGCTGATGCGGCCCTGCAATTCGTTGACGCGCCGTGCCAGCATGAGCATCAGCGTGAGCGCGTGTTCCGCACAGGCGATATTGGCGCGACGGCGGATGGTCAGCACCGTAACGCCTTTGGCGGCGCAGGCCTTGCCGTCGATGCGGCGCAGATCGGTGCCGTATTTCTGCACCGCTTTCAGATGCGGCGCCGCCGCGATTTCATCGGCGCCGACCGCAAGGCCCTCGACGATCAGCGCGTCCGCATCGGCAAGATTTTTGCGCAACTCATCCTGGGTTTCGACGAGCCGCACTCCAGCGGGGTAAAGCTTTCCAGCCTGTCGCCTTACCTTTTCGCACCAGCCGTCGAAATCGGGCTGGTCATGGGCGAAGAAATCGGCGAAAGCCGCATAACGCTCGCGGCTCGCGTTCGGATCGAGCACGAGCTGCGCGACGCGCAGGAAATAATCGTCCTCGACGACAACAACATTGGGCATGGGTCTTCCTCCCGCTCATTCCCGCGAAAGCGGGAATCCAGGCGGCTGGCTCGAAGCTGGGTCCCCGCTTGCGCGGGGACGAGCGGAATTTGAATCAATCATGTGCTTCACACGTGATGCGGCTCGGGGTCGATGCCGAGCGCCATGAACACGCGGGTATGCATATTGTAGGTGCCGATCAGCACCGTCAATTCGACGATCTGGCGCTCGTTGTAATACGGCCTTAAGCCGTCGAACACGTCATCGGGCACTTTTATGTCCTGCGTCATGGCATCGGTATAGGCCAGCGCCGCGCGCTCGCGTGCGCTGAAATATGTGCTGCTCTTCCAATCGGCGAGCGCGTCGCATTCCGCTTTCGTCAGTCCTTCCGGCGCCGCAAGCTGCGGCACGTGCTGCTTGACCACGTAGTCGGTGCGGTTGAGGTAGCCGACGCGGATGATGGCGATCTCGCGCAGCCGGCCGTCGAGCTCGGTCTTGGAGCGCGCCGTGCCGATCAGATCGAGCCAGCACGCCGCGAGCGGCGGCGCGTGCAGCAGGAGCTTGTAGACATTGATCAGCGTGCCGCGCCGGCCGGCGCGGATTTTGCCGATCAAATCGGCCAGCTCGGGGTGGTCGTTTTCCTCGATATAGGAGACGCGGGCCATGGTGCTTTCGGAGATGTGTTGGGTTATGCGCTGACGCGCTAATCTTACTGCGTCAGATCTTATCTGCGTCAGAAAATCCGCGGCGCTTTATGCAGCGCCGCGTTTTCTGACGCAGTAGTGCTAACCCTACCTACAGGCTTGCGCTATACTTTATCATTCGGCGGCGTGGAAAATCCCTTGCCGGTCATCGGCGGCAGATCGTCGGACAGCCGCCACGGATCGCCATGCTGCTGCAAGCGGTGCACGACGTCGTCGGCGACGCGATAGCGCTCTTCCTCGCTGAGGCCTTGGCGCAGCCCGCGGACGAGCTTGCGCGCGCCCATCAGCGCAAAAGCAACCGCAAACCGGAGCATGTCGCCGCGAGTCCGCATGGGCGCTATGAGAACATATCAGGAACATAAGTCAATGGTACAGAGATACAGACGGTTCGTCACTAAATAGGTGTTTATCCTTGACATTTATCTCTGTTTCAGTTACAAGCCGCGAATCTTGCTCATCGACGGACGCCTTCGCGAGGGCACTTTCGAAGGCGGAGCGAGTGCGGTGCCCGCGCGCGGATTTGCACTCCGCTCCCGGGCGGCTTTGGGCATCATGCCTGCCGGCATTATGACCGGTGCGTGGGGTGCTTCCACTGGACTGGGACAGGAAAGGGCGGGTAACGCCCGCCCGGACCGCGTCCCAGGAAGCCTGGCCTGGAGCAGAGCCCTCGGGCTAACGCCCGTTGGCAAGAGCCGCGGTGGAACGCCGGTAGGCGAGCCCCCCTCCGTGCCTCCCTCGCAGACGGGAGAGGTTCGGAGGGGGGAGCCGCGCCCGCAAGGCGCGGAGGTTGGACTACGCGCCTGCCGGCGTTCCGCTTCCCTTTTGTTTGTTGGGCATGATCGAGCCGAAAGCCGGTCCCACCGCCGGCTTAGGCGTGACACGATCCTGCTCAAGGGACGATTTTGCGAATGGCGTTGGCAAAACTCGGGCGCAATCGCGTCGCGAGAACGAAGATTGTTGTTTCGGAGCTAAGGCTTTCCATAATCAGTCATTCCGGATCGCCGCGAAGCGGCGAGTCCGGAATCCATATTCACAGACGGTGGTTATGGATTCCGGGCTCCTCGCTTCGCTCGGCCCCGGAATGACGAATCAATTAGGTGGAAGCGGCGCCTCACCCTTCCCCGATCTCGCGCAAAATTTCGGCGGTATGCTCGCCGAGGCGGGGCGCGGGGCGGTCCGACGCCATCGGCGCGCCGTCGAGCACGATCGGGGTGCGGATACCCGGACTTTTTCCGCCCTTGGCGGCGGGGTTCGACAGTTCGAGCCGCATGCCGCGGTGGATCACCTGCGGATCGGAAAAGACCTGTTCGAGATCGTTGATCGGGCCTGCGGGCACGCCGGCGGCTTCGAGTTTTTCCAACAGCTCCGCGCGCGGCATGCGCGATGTGAGCGCGCAAAGGCGATCGACCAGTTCGGCGCGGTCGGCGAGGCGGCCCTTGTTGTCCTGGTACGCCGGCTCCTTGGCAAGCTCCGGCGCGCCGAGGATGCCGCACAGTTTGACGAACTGATTGTCGTTGCCAGTGGCGATGATGATGCGGCCGTCGGCGACCGGAAACACCTGGTAGGGAACGTGATTGGGATGCGTGTTGCCGATGCGCTGAGGAATCTCGCCGGAGACGAGGTAGTTGAGCGCCTGGTTCGACAGCACGCCGACGGTCGAATCCACGAGTGCGGTGTCGACGTAGCCGCCGCGGCCGGTCTTTTCCCGCCGCGCCAGCGCCGCGAGGATGCCGACCGCCGAATAGACGCCCGAGAAAATATCGGACACCGGCACGCCGACGCGCATCGGCTCGCCATCGGCGCTGCCGGTCAGGCCCATGATCCCGCCCATGCCTTGCGCCATGAGATCGTAGCCGGCGCGCGACGCATAGGGGCCGTTCTGGCCGAAGCCGGTCACCGAGCAATAGATGAGACGCGGATTGGCGCGGCCGAGGTTTTGGTAGTCGAGGCCGAATTTGGCGAGGCCGCCGACCTTGAAATTCTCGATCAAAACGTCGGAGCGGGCCGCGAGCTTTTTGACGATGCGCTGGCCCTCGGCGCTGTCGAAATCGAGCTCGATCGAACGCTTGCCGCGGTTGGTGCCGTGAAAATAGGCGGCGCCGAGGTGGCCGCCGGCGGCGGCCGGCACGAAAGGCGGGCCCCAGGCGCGGGTGTCGTCGCCGGCGCCCTTGCGCTCGACCTTGATGACGTCGGCGCCGAGATCGGCGAGAATCTGGCCCGCCCATGGACCGGCCAGAATTCGGGCAAGCTCCAGCACACGCAAACCAGCCAATGGACCCGGCATGAACGACCCCTTACGTAGCGCGGCGCGACGCCGCGTGGGCGTTTAAGTGACCCAGACGGGCGGATTTGTCTAGAAGTCGTGCATTTAGATAATCTCCGCGCAACATCGCCGCCGCGATTTTGCTATGCTGCGTTTTGCGCCACCCTCATGGGCGGCTCACTTGAAAGAACGAGCATGAGAGTAGGCCTGTTCATCCCCTGCTACGTCGATGCCTTTTTTCCCGAAGTCGGCATTGCGACGCTGCAATTGTTGGAACGGCTGGGCGTTGATGTGACCTATCCGCTCGACCAAACATGCTGCGGTCAACCGATGGCGAACAGCGGTTGTCAAAAGGATGCGGCCGGCGCCGAGGCATTGTTCGTCGCCAACTTTCAGGAGTTCGAGACCATCGTCACGCCATCGGGGAGCTGCGCCCACCACGTGCGCGCGCATCTCGACGCAATCCCGCAAACCCGGGAGGTCGAGAGGGTCCGCCGCAGCACCTACGAGCTCGTCGAGTTTTTGCATGATGTGGTCAAGGTCGACGCATTCCCGTGGGCGGAATTTCCGCACAAGGTCGGGCTGCACAATACCTGCACGACGCTGCGCAAGCTGCGCACCGCCAGTGCTTCGGAGATCGACGAGCCGTTCTTCTCCAAGCCGCTCGATCTGTTGCGCAAGGTGCGAGGCATCGAGTTCGTGACACCGAGCCGGCCGGATGAATGCTGCGGCTTCGGTGGCACGTTTGCGGTTTTCGAGGAGCCGGTCTCGGCCAAAATGGGCTACGACAAGGTCGCGGACCATCACCGCGCCGGGGCCGAGTACATCGTTTCCGCCGACATGTCCTGCCTCATGCACCAGAAAGGCTGCGCCGAACGCCTCGGCCTCGACATCCGCTTCATCCATATCGCCCAGGTCCTAAATGGGAGTCGCGCATGAAGCCAGTCGATCACGCCGAGGCGTCGTCGCACTTCATCGAGGCGAAGGCGCATCTGGAATTCCACGACCGGCGGCTATGGGACCTGCGGGTCAAGCGCGATCGCGAAGCGCACGGCATCCCGGAGTGGGAGGAATTGCGCAACCTCGCCTCCGCGATCAAGGAGCACACGCTGTCGCACCTTACGGATTATCTCGAAGAGTTCGAAGCCCAGGCCAAGAACAATGGCGCGCATGTGCATTGGGCGCGCGACGCCAGCGAGCACAACCAAATCGTCTACGACATTCTTTCGGCGCATGGCGCCAAGACGCTGGTCAAGAGCAAATCGATGCTGACTGAGGAATGCGACATGCGCCCGTTCCTCGAGACCCGCGACGTCGAGGTGATCGAGACCGACCTTGGCGAACGCATCCAGCAATTGGACAATGAGCCGCCGAGTCATATCGTCGTCCCCGCCGTGCACAAGCTGCGCGGCGACGTTTCGGCGGTGTTTTCAAGGACGATCGGGTCGGAGCCGGGCAATAACGACCCGAGCTACCTCGCCGAGGCGATGCGCCGCAACACGCGGCCGTATTTCCTGAGCGCCGAGGCCGGCATGACCGGCGCGAATTTCGCGATCGCGGAGACCGGCAGTTTCGTCGTCTGCACCAACGAAGGCAACGCCGATCTCAGCGCCAACGTGCCCAAGCTGCACATTGCCTGCATCGGCATCGAGAAGATCATTCCGAAAATCGAGCATCTGGGTGTCTTCATCCGCATGCTGTCGCGCAGCGCGCTGGGCTCGCCGATCACGCAATACACCTCGCATTTCCGCGCGCCGCGGCCGGGGACCGAGCTTCACATCGTGCTGGTCGACAATGGACGGTCGCAACGGCTCGGCATGAAGGACTTCTGGACCTCGCTCAAATGCATCCGCTGCGGCGCATGCATGAACACCTGCCCGGTCTATCGCCGCAGCGGCGGGCTCAGCTACGGCGCAACCTATTCCGGTCCGATCGGGATCATCATCGATCCCGCTTTCGACATCCGTAAATACAGCAATCTACCCTACGCCTCGACGCTCAACGGCAGCTGCACCGATGTTTGCCCGGTCAAGATCAACATTCACGACCAGATCTACAAATGGCGGCAGGTCATGGCCGAGCGCAATCAGCTGCCGCTCGTCAAGAAGGAGGCCATCCGCATCATCGGCAAGGTGATGAGCGAGCCTCGCCTCTATCGCGCGGCGATATCGGCAACAGGACTCGCCATCGAGCACCTGCCGCGCTTCGCGATCTATAACTGGCTCAACCCATGGGGCCGGCAGCGCGAAGTGCCGGAGCCGCCAAAACAGAGTTTCCGCAGCTGGTATCTCGAGAACAGGGGGCGTCAGTGACGAGCCGGGACGCCATCCTCGCCGCAGTGCGGAGCAATCAGCCCGCGTCGGCGCAGCCCATCCCGGCAATTCCGCTGTACGAGCGGACTTCGCCGTCTTTGCTCGACAAGTTCCGGGAAACCCTGATGAGCATGGGCGGCAAATTCGCTCCAGCACCCGACGCGTCCGGTCTCGATGGCTTGGTGCACTCGCTGTTTCCCGATGCCGCCGTGATCTGCTCGGCCACTCCCGAGGTGCGCGGAACCCGTCGGCTCGATGCGAGCGCGGACCCGGCAACCTTGGCCGATGTCGATGTCGGCATCGTCCGCGCGGCATTCGGCGTCGCCGAGACGGGCTCGGTCTGGCTCAGCGAGGAGGAGCTGAGGGTGAACGCGCTCGCCTATCTCGCCCAGCACCTCGTCGTCCTGCTCGATCCGACGCACATCGTCGGCAACCTGCATCAGGCTTACCGCGACGTGCGATTCAAGACCGCACGTTACGCGGTGCTGGTGACGGGCCCATCCGCCACCGCGGACATCGAAGGCGTTCTCATCCACGGCGCACAAGGCGTCCGCAGCCTTACCGTGGCGCTGGTTCCGCTTTGATGGGTGCGGCCGCTTGAAGCGAATCGGCCTCGCCCGTGACCAAATGTCCGGAACGGTTACACATGCAACTTAAGGCGTTGCACAGCTGTCATCGATCGTCCCGAGGGACATTCATGCGGCCGAAATGGATTTCGCCAACTTGTCATCGCCGCCGGCGATCATTAGCTAACTTTTGCCGAGGTGATGGGATCAAGCGGTGAACACCTCCTTTTTCAGCGAGATGTTGCAGAGCATCGCCGACCGCGGCCGCGCCCTGATCCTGCGCGAGCGCCGCGAGCCGGCGCACGAGCGCTCGGCGGGTCTCGTCGAACTATGCGAGGCGCTGCTTTCGGGCCGCGGCGAGGCTTCCGGCGTGGCGCTCGCTCGCGAGATCCTTGGGCGCTACGCCGAGCTGACGATCGGACCGCGCATCGCCTTCTTCGAGGCGCTCGCCACCACGTTCGGCCATGATCGCAACCACATCGAGGCCGCGATCGCGACGTGGCGGCAATCGCCGTCGGACGAGACCGCGGCCGAGCTTCATCAATCGAGCGAGCCGCGCCGCCTCGAACTGTTCCGCCGGCTCAATCTCGCCCCCGGCGGCACGGCAGCCCTTGTGCACATGCGCGAGCAGCTGCTTGACGCCCTGGATCTCCGCGACGATCTCGGCGACATCGACAACGACTTTGTCCATCTGTTTTCGTCGTGGTTCAACCGCGGATTTCTGGTGCTGCGCCGCATCGACTGGTCGACGCCGGCAATTATTCTGGAAAAGATCATCCGCTACGAGGCCGTGCACGAAATCCAGGACTGGGACGACCTGCGCCGCCGCATCGATACGCCGGATCGGCGCTGCTACGCCTTCTTCCATCCGGCGCTGGTCGACGAGCCGCTGATCTTCGTCGAAGTCGCGCTCACCCGCGACATTCCGGCGGCGATTGCGCCGATCCTGTCCGACAAGCGCGACGAGGTAGACCCGGAGCGGGCGACGACGGCGGCATTCTATTCGATCACCAATTGCCAGCGTGGCCTTGCCGGCGTCAGCTTCGGCCATTTCCTCATCAAGCAGGTCGTCGAAGAGCTGTCGCGCGAGCTCAATCGGGTCGCGATCTTCGTCACGCTGTCGCCGGCGCCGAATTTCGCCGAATGGCTCAAGCGCGAGCGCGCCAACACGGCCTCGCTCGCGCTCGACGACGAGGATCGCGAGGCGCTTGCCGCGCTCGACCACGCCGATTGGTGGCGCGATCCGGACAGCGCCGAAAAAATCCGCGAGCCGTTGCTGCGCGCCGCCGCCTGGTATTATGTGCGCGGGCGCAACAGGCGCGAATTGCCCCTCGACTCGGTCGCCCGCTTCCACCTCGGCAACGGCGCGCGGCTCGAACGGCTCAACTGGCTCGGCGATACGTCCGAGCGGGCGCTGCAGCAGTCGTACGGCCTGATGGTGAATTATCTCTACGATCTCGGCTATATCGAGAAGAATCACGAGGCCTATGCGCAGCAGCATGCCGTCGTCGCCGCCAGCGCGGTGACGCGGCTGGTCGCTTCGCCGGTGCGCGAAGTGGTGCCGGTCTCGGGCTGAACCGAAAACCATGCCCACCCTGCTCGGCGTGCTTGAAACGGTGCTCTATGTGGACGCGTTCGAGCGCGCCTGCCCGTTCTACGAACAGGTGCTCGGGCTCAACAGCATGTACCGCGATCGGCGGCTTTGCGCCTACGACGTCGGCTCCCGCGGCGTGCTGCTGCTGTTCCTGCGCGGCCACTCGCTCGAGACGGTGAAACTGCCCGGCGGCACGATCCCGCCGCACGACGGCCAGGGGCCGGTGCACATCGCGTTTGCGATTGCCGCCGACGCGCTTGCGGCCTGGGAGGCGCAGCTGGCCGACGCCGGCGTCGCCGTCGAAGGCCGCACCAAATGGCCGCGCGGCGGCGAAAGCATCTATTTCCGCGATCCCGATGGGCATCTCGTCGAACTGGCGACGCCGGGATTGTGGCCGGGTTATTAGCTGACCGAGTTCGATCAACGTGTTACATCCCCGGGCTGCCAAGAGCGGCTGGCGGATTGAGTCTAGGCAAAGGGTGCAGCGTGGCTTTCGATGTATTCATCAGCTATTCGAGTCACGATAAGCCGGCGGCCGACGCTGCCTGCGCTTCGCTCGAAGCCGCGGGCATCCGCTGCTGGATCGCGCCGCGCGATATCAGTCCCGGCAGCGACTACGGCGAGTCGATCATCGATGCAATCGAAGGCGCCAGGATCTTTGTCCTGATCCTTTCGGGCAATGCCAATGCCTCGCCGCAGATCAAGCGCGAGGTCGAGCGCGCCGTGAGCAAAGGACTGGTCATCATTCCGGTGCGCATCGAAGACGTGGCGCCGAGCCGGAACCTGGAATATTTCATCAGCTCGCCGCATTGGCTCGACGCGTTCCCGCCGCCACGCGAAAAATATTTCGCGAAGCTCGTTGAATCCGTGCGCGCTCAGTTGGGGACTGAAAGAACCAGCGCGCCGCAGAGACCCACGGCGGTGCCCGCGGCGCCGGAAAAATTGCCATCCGGCAACCGTCCGTTTGGGTTGCGGAACGCTGCCGTCGCAGCGGCGGCGCTTATCGCTGTGGTGGCGGGCGCCTATGTTCTGTACCAGAGCCTGAGCCAACGGCCTTTGCGCACGTTCACCGGACACAGCTTAGACGCCGACTCCATTGCGTTCACGCCGGACGGCAAATGGATTGCCGCGGGAGGCTGGGATACGTCGATCAATATTTGGAACGTGGCCGACGGAACGCTGTTGCTCACAATCAAGAATTTTTCCGGCCACGCGGCGCCGTTCTCACCCAACGGCAAGTCGATCGCCGGGGGCGCCGGCGACAGCAATGTCATGATTTGGGATGCGGCAACCGGGCGTACCGCACACACATTTTCGAAGCACACGAAAAAGGTTCAGACGGTCGCATTCTCGCCGGACGGCACGGAACTCGTGTCGGGCGGAGAGGACACGATGGTCTATGTCTGGAACATCACCAACGATCAGCTGGTGCGGCCGCTCACCGGACATACCGATAAGGTATCTTCGACAGCGTTCTCGCCGGACGGGAAGCGCATTGTTTCCGCGGGTTTCGACGGCAATATCATGGTGTGGGACATCGCGAGCGGACAAACAATCTATCCCCCGCTCACCAGTAATCACAGCAAGGTCATTTCCGCGACCTTCTCGCCCGACGGCGGATCAATTGCCTCGGGCGCCTCGGACTTCAACGTGCGAGTGTGGGACGCCGACACCGGGCAGCATCTGCGCGCATACCCGGGAACTTCGCTTGTTAACTCGGTTGCGTATTCGCCGAACGGCAAGCTGATCGCGGCCGGCAACAATGATGGCTCCGTGAACGTGTGGGACGCTCAAATCGTGCGACTCGTGCATAAGTTCAGCGGTCACGCTGGAATAGTCTGGGACGTCGGATTCTCGCCTGACGGCCAATTCATAGGTTCCGCGAGCGAAGACAAGACCGTCAAAATCTGGAAAACGCCGTAAGATGGAGAGGGCGTCGAACGGTTCTACGACTTTCCGTACACCGGCACGATCGCGCCGCGGGTGACGCGGTTGTCGGGCGAGGCGAGGAACACGATGGTCGCCGCGACCTCCTCGACCTTGGGCCAGAGACTGTAATCGGCCTTGGGCATGGCCTGCCGATTGCCGGGCGTGTCCATGATCGAGGGCGCGACCGCGTTGACCAAAATGCCGTCCTTGGCGACCTCCTCGGCGAGCGCGACAGTCAGCGCCGCGACCGCCGCCTTGCTCGCGGTGTAGGCCGCCATGCCGGCGCCGCTGCGCCATTCAAGGGCGGCGCGGGCGGCGACGTTGACGATGCGGCCGCCGCTGCCCGCCATCGCGCCGACCGCGGCGCGGCAGCACAGCGCGCAGCTGATGAAATTCATGTCAATCTGCTGCCGCAGTGTTGCCGCGCTGGTTTCGCGCAGCGGCGCCGCGGCAAAGCCGCCGGCGATGTGGATCGAAGCCCACAGCGGCGCGATCCCCGCATAGAGCCGGGCGATGGCCGTCTCGTCGGCAAGGCTGCCGGTCACCGTGAGCGCGACGGCTTTGTGCTCGCGCAGCCGGAAGCGTTGCGCCTCCGCCTCATCAAGGCAGGGCACATGGCAGACGGCGCCGGCCCCGACCAGCGCCGCGACGACGGCGGTGCCGAGCGCGCCGGCGCCGCCGCTGACGACGACATGACGATCGCGGAAATCCATGAGCGTATCATTGCCGATCTTCCTCGCATTGTCATGCTCCGCCAACGGGTCCGGCCTTTGGCCGGCCCGATGACAGGCTCCGGCGGAGCATCCAGTAATCACGGTCGATATTGTAGAACGCCGTGCATCACCTTGCCTCCTGTGACTACTGGATCGTCCGCCTTCGCGGACGATGACAATGTTGGCTATCCTGCGCCCAGGGGAGAATCAGTGGCTGATTTCGATCTCGCCGTCATCGGTGGTGGCATCAATGGAACGGGCATCGCGCGCGATGCCGCCGGCCGGGGATTACGCGTCCTGCTCGTCGAGCAGAACGATCTTGCCTCCGGCACGTCGTCGGCGTCTTCGAAGCTGATCCATGGCGGACTGCGCTATCTGGAGCACCTCGAATTCCGGCTGGTGCGTGCGGCGCTGCGGGAACGCGAGGTGTTGCTGCGGGCAGCGCCGCATCTGATCCGGCCGCTGCGCTTCGTGCTGCCGGTCAACGCGGCGCGGCGCTCGGCAATGCTGCTGCGGCTCGGCCTCCTGCTTTACGACTGGATCGGCTGGCGCAAGATTCTGCCGGGAACACGCGAGCTCGATCTCCTGACGGATGAGGCCGGCCAGCCGCTGCGGCGCACATTCCATCATGCCTACGAATATTCCGACTGCTTCGGCGACGATGCGCGCCTCGTCGTGCTCAATGCGGTGGATGCGGCCGAGCGCGGCGCGGCGGTCCGCACCCGAACGCGCTGCGTACGCGCGGAGCGTGGCGATACCTGGCAGCTCATCCTCAATGCACGGGGCCAGCGCGACGTGGCGACGGCGCGGGTATTGGTCAACGCTACGGGCGCGTGGGTTGAATCAGTTGCCGAGACCGTGCTGCGGCAACGGCCGAAGCCGCATCTGCGGCTCGACAAAGGCAGCCACATCGTGGTGCGGCGCCTCTACGATCACGAGCGAGCCTACATCCTGCAGTCCGCCGACGGCAGGGTGGTATTCACCATTCCCTTCGAGCGGGACTTCACGCTGATCGGCACGACCGACCGGAGCTTTGTGGGCGATCCCGCCGCCGTCGCGCCGACCGGCGAGGAAATCGACTATCTGTGCGGCGTGGTGAACGAGTATTTTCGCGCGGCGATCGGCGCCGCCGACGTGGTATGGGCCTTCGCCGGCGTGCGCGCGCTCTATGACGACCGCGCCGGCAAGCCGCAGGATATCGGTCGCGACTATGCCCTCATCCTCGACGAGCGCTTCGGCGAGGCGCCGCTGCTCACCGTCTATGGCGGCAAGATTACAACCTACCGGCGCCTCGCCGAGGCTGTTCTCGAGAAGCTTTCGCACTTCTTCCCGCGCACGCAACCCTGGACCGCGCGAAGCCCCTTGCCGGGTGGCGACTTCGTCTATGACGGCATGGAAACGCTTATCGCGCGCGCACAACGGACCTGGCCGTTCCTCACCACGGACCATGCGCGCCGCCTCACGCACGCCTACGGCACGCGCGTGGCGAACGTGCTCGAAACGGTGACCGGCCCGGCCGATCTCGGTATTAGCTTCGGCGCCGATCTCACCGCCGCCGAGGTGCGCTACCTGATGACCAAAGAGTGGGCGCAGACCGCCGATGACGTGTTGTGGCGCCGGTCGAAGCTTGGGCTGCGCCTGTCCGATGCGCAGAGCGCCACTCTCGATCGTTTCATGAAAGACGCCCGCAGCGAAAACGCGCAATCATAAAATGTAACCTGGATTGAGCGATCCGCCTTCGCTCGCGTCGCAAGCTACGGTCATTATGAGTCCGCCGAAGCGCGGAGCGCGTAGGTGGAAGCGAAATCCGGGTGCGACGTCGAGCATGACTGCCGGATTGCGCACGCGCAATCCGGACTACGGTTCTTTAGTCCGAGCGGGCGGACACGATGTTCCACTCGAGCCTGTTATAGAGCCGCACTTGCCGCGCATCGTTCGCCTGCGACGGCGGCAGGTAACCGGCCTTTCCGACGACGTCGAGGCGTCCATTGATTCGCCGTAGCCAGCCGGACGATTGCGACAACTCTACCGAAACATAAATGGGAGCGATGGAAGCCGTGAAGGTTGCGCTGGCACTGCCGAACCCATCGGTGACCGCACGACTCGCTGCAACGGCAGCCTCTCGGCGCTGCGTTTCGTTCTGTCCGGCGCTGTGCTGCAACGCCTGCACCCCGGCCAAGGCTGCGATATCGGCGAGTTGTTGCAGCTGCGAACGCGCATGGACGCGGTCGAACACGTCAAGCCCGATCAACAACACCAAAGCGCCTGCCAGAGCGGCAAAAAAGCGGCGCCAGCGCGCATTCGTTTGCCAAATTGAACCAATTGTGGGCATCGGCAAGCTCTTGCAAAACCTATGGCGTCCTGAAGCCCGGAACCTAATCGGACACGCCTTTTTGGCCGGTAAACAACCGCTCGTTCAGGACGTAAACGGCAGCAAACTATGGCGCGGTGGTAAATAAAGCGTCCGCTCATCACATCAAAATTGAGACGTTGGTGCGCCGCGTTCTGTTGCCATGCCGTTGCACGAGGGCCAGTCCCGCTCCACGCGACGAACGGCGCGAGTGGACTTCAGGAACTTTGGTTTTGACGAAGATAGCCAAGATCAGCGTGCGGAGCCCATAGCACCATCACGCTTATCCTCAACGAACAGTTGAAACGATGGATGCACTGGTCTAACAATCGTTACTGGGTGTTCAGAATTTGTCAGGACCGTGAGCGAACTCCACGTCCGATTGTTCGTCTCCTCGCCTTCCGATGTGAGACCCGAGCGTGACCGGGTGGTCACCGTGGCCGATCGTCTCAACGGCGCATTCGAGGGCGTCGTGCGGATCGAAGTAATCCGCTGGGAGGATGCGCTCTACAGCTCTACCCGCTCGTTTCAGGAGCAGATTCACGACGCCGTCGCCGGCATGGCGGAGATCGACATACTGGTTTGCATCCTTTGGGGACGCATTGGGCTCAAGCTCAACCCGGCAATTTGGAAGCGCGAAGGCAATGAAGGCTACGAGAGCGGTACAGTATATGAATACGAGACTGCCCTCGCGCTGAGCCGTAAGAATGACGGCGTGCCGGATGTCTATCTGTTTCACAAGTCCGCGCCTATCCTCTATCGCGCCGAGGCGGCCGCGGAAGACATCGAGCAACACAAGCTCCTGGAAACCGTCTGGAAGCGATGGACGCAAAGCGGCGAGGGGTATAACGCGGCCGCCTTTCAGACGTTCGCGCAGACCGACGAGTTCGAACGGCAGATCGAGGACTGCCTGCGGCAATGGCTCGAACGCCACGGCGTGTTGGTCAAAGGGCCGGTCTGGGATCGCCGCATCAAGGGCTCGCCCTTCCGCGGGCTCGCGCCGTTCGAGTCTTCCCACAGCGCGGTTTTCTTCGGCCGCGATGCGGCAATAGCGCGGGTGATTGCCAAATTGCGCACAGCGCGCTTCCTGCTGCTGATCGGGGCGAGCGGCACCGGCAAATCCTCACTGCTGCGCGCCAGCCTCGTTCCGCGGATTGCCAGGCCTGGCGTAATCCCGGACATCGATCTGTGGCGTACCGCAATCGTTATGCCGAGCGCGGATACGTTCCTGGGCCTCGCGCAGGCACTTGCCGGCGAAACGTGTTTTGGGCCGGAGTTGCAAGAAGCCGGCTGCACGATCGAGCGCCTCGCCGAATTGATGCGCGACGGCGGCGACGCGGCCTTGGCACCCATTGGATCGGCACTCGCCAGCGCGGCGCAAAAGCGTGCCACGGCGCGCGGATATGACAAGCCGCGTCCGGCGCGCCTTCTCCTCGCCATTGATCAGCTCGAGCGATTGTTCGTGGAGGCTCAGCCGGAAGATGTCGAGGCGTTCGCTGCCTTTCTGCGCGGCTTGATCGCGAAGGATCTTGCACTCGTTATCGCTGTGCTGCGCAGCGATGCCTACGGCAGCTTTCAGGCGGTGGAATCGTTCACCGCCTTGCGCGAAGCAGGAGCGACGCATGACCTGCTGCCGCCCAACGCAATCGAGCTCGAAGAGATCGTGACGCGACCTGTCCTTGCCTGCCATCCCCCGCTCGCCTTCGAAACCGTCGCCGGCGGAAAGTCGCTTGCCGAGGTGTTGGTGGCTGACGCCAAGGGCGGCGATTCGCTGCCGCTGCTGCAGATGACGCTGGAGTATCTGTTCCAAGCCGAGAAGGCGCGCGGAGACGGACTGCTTCGTTCTAGCGACTACCATGGCATGGACCAGGCCGTGATCCAGGTCGCAACCGAGGCATTCGCCGCTCTCGATCAGGCGGCGCGCGCGAGCGTGCCGGCGCTGATCACCGCCTTCGCCTATGATCTGGCGCTGGATGCCGGCAAGCCGATCGTCACCTTGCGGCCGATCACGCGCGAGGCCTTCGAGCGCGGGCGACCGGAGCGCAAGGCCCTGATCGACACCTTCCTGGCGCATCGGCTACTCACCGTGGAGGACACAGGCGGCGAGATCCGCATTCGTCCGGTGCACGAGGCGCTGCTGCGAGTCGTGCCGGAAGCGGTGCAAATCCTGACCGAGAACGAAACCATCATTCGGGTGCGACGCACGATTGAACCGCTGGTCGCACAGTGGACCGAGGCCGGTCAGGCGGCGCGGAGCGATTTTCTCCTGACCTCTCCGGCGCTCCTTGCCGGCGCACAGCGGCTCGTCGAACGGCTTGGGGATGACGTCGCGCCACCCATGCGCGAATACATCGCGGCCTCGCTTGCCGCTGAAGCCAGGCGGCGCGAGTACGAACAACAACGACGAACCGCGATCATGTCCGCCACCGGCGGAATGAGCATGCGCTCGATTCCATTTTATCGTCCGCTGGTGCTTGTTCTCATGGCCTTAGCCATGATCGTTCGTTACGAGGATCCGCATGTCCTGGAGCGGCTGCGCGCGCTCGCCTTTGATACCTATCAGCGCATGAGCCCGGCGCCGTATAATCCGCAGCTGCCAGTCCGGATCGTGGATATCGACGACCAGTCGCTTGCGGCCTACGGCCAATGGCCCTGGCCGCGGACGCGCATGAGCGATCTCGTGAAGACGCTCGCCGCCGACGGGGCGGCGGCGATCGTCTTCGACGTGGTGTTCTCCGAGCCCGATCAGTGGTCGCTCGAACAATATGTCAAGACCCTGCCGCCCGATGAGGCGGCTGCGCTCAGCGGCGCGATCGGCTCAGGCCCCACGAATGATGAGACGTTCGCCACCAGCCTGGGGCAGGCTCCAAGCGTCATCACGATGGCGCTGGATAGTGGCGACAACCAAAACGATTCCGCAAACATCGCGCAGCCGACCGCGCCGGATGATTGCCCGTTGGCCGGCTTCGGGAAGGCCGGCTTCTCGTGGGCGGGAGATTGTCCGCAACAGTTCATTTCGGGGTTCGCCAATGCCAGCGTTCCTCTGGCGATTCTCCAGCAGGCGGCGCCGGGGATGGGCGCTGCCAATTATGTAGTGGACGCCGATAACGTGCTGCGCCGAATCGGCCTCATCTATCGCCAAGGAAACCGGCTGGTGCCATCGCTGGCGGCCGAAGCAATCCGAGTGGCGCGCGGCGAGCAGGGCTACATCGTCATGTCCTCGAATTCGAGCGGGCAGACCTCATACGGGCAGCAGAGCGGGATCAATAATATCGGCATTGGCGACTTGCAGATTCCGACCGACGCAAACGGCGAGCTTACGTTGAAGTACCGGCACACCAATCCGGAGGCGTTCATCTCGGCGGCCGCAGTGCTCGAGAACAAAGTCCAGCAGGAGGATATCTCCGGTAAAATCATCTTTATCGGATTGACGGCGGCGGGCCTCGGCGATCAGCACGCGACGCCGGTCGACGCGGCGGCCCCAGGCGTCGAAATTCACGCGCAGGCGGTCGAGAATATTTTGGGCGGCACCGAACTCTTGCGTCCCAGTTTTATTCTGGCGGTCGAAGAATTCATCATCATCGTCATCGTAGCTATCCTCGCGGTGGCGATGCCGCTCGTATCAATGCGATCGCTTGCGATCCTCAGCGCTTTTGTCCTGATCGCGGTCGTGGCAGGCGGCTGGGCGGCTTACAACTATGCCAGCCTGCTGATCGATCCGGTCTATCCGATCATCACGCTTGTGGTTTTCATCACCGTCATCACGTTCCACATCTACCGGCACTCGGAGGCGCAGCGCAGTCGCATCCGCCGCGTCTACGACGCCTCAGCCCCTGAGAAGGGCTGATGAAGCCCGGCTCGCGTGCGAGCGGCTCGCTGATCAATGTTTGGATGAGACGGCCCCCTCGTCACCAAGGTCAGTAGCCGCATGCCGAGGCGCTGATAGGTCACGCGCAGATAGCGGTCCGTTCCCTGCACGACGGCGTCAAGATAAATCCTCTCGACGAGCGCATCCCGCGGTCCTGTAGCCACGCCGTCCGGTTCATCGATCCACCTCCTCGCGGAGGCATAAAAAACGGACAACTCGTGTGCTACTGCTGACAGCAGGGAGGCGGCGGGGGAGGCGGCGAGGGAGTCGGACGACCGCCCGTGACGTTCAGAATATCGTTCAGATCCTTGCGGCTATCGAATTGGTCGATTTGCTGCTGCGTCGGGTTAATCGTGGAGCCGAACAGCGGGAACGGAACGGTGCCAATGATCTGCATGATCGTGGCATCCATGGTCGTTGGGCCATCGGCACGGCCGTCGGCATAGACGACGAGCATGTTCCCGGCGACGAGGTCGTAGCTAGCGCGCGTTCTATTGACGCCGACGGTCACGGCGCCTTCGTCGACAACAATCATCGTGCGCTCAGCCGCGGCAATCAGATCGACGATGGTGCCGCGCACGGTGATGTAACCTTGCGGGAACTGGATTTGATAGTTGCTCGGGGTTTGCACGCCCGACACGAAGCGGAAAGCGCCGACCACCGCATGCATGACCAACGCGCCAACGCCCTGCTTGCCATGGAACACGTGGCTCAACAGCGCTTGGGAATTGGCCGCGACCGTGAACGTGGTCTGATCGACGAAAAGGAGCTGGGCGAGACTGGCGTCGCCCGTCTTCACCGTGTCCTCGGAGAAAACAGAGCCGCCGGTCGCCAGCGTCCGCGTGGCGCCGCCGTGGATGCCTTGCACTTGATTCGTGACCGCCGCCGCCGTGCCGATCGACTGGGCCACGGCCGGCCGCGCGCAAAATACCATTGTGATGGCGAGCGACAAGGCCAATGCCCAGGAAATCGTTTCACGCGCGGTGATGAGCTTGCTAACGGC
>Ga0181536_10002530_pt1 | contig 20574 bp, 20 predicted proteins | sample PEATcosm2014_Bin_41_FD_121105 | JGI IMG/M metagenome (GOLD analysis project Ga0181536, IMG submission 121105) | Peatland microbial communities from MTU Mesocosm Facility, Houghton, MI, USA - PEATcosm2014_Bin17_60_metaG | ecosystem: Environmental > Terrestrial > Soil > Wetlands > Peat | place...
AACTCATGGGTGCTGTTCGATCTGGGCGCCCAGGTTGAAGAATTTTGCGGCACAAACCGAATGATCGTGATTTATTTCGTTTCCACCGTCGGCGGCTTCTTCGCGAGCACGCTTTGGAATCCGCTGGCTCTGTCGGTGGGCGCCTCGGCGGGCATCTTCGGTTTGATTGGCGCGATGATCGCACTGGGAGTGCGGCATCGCAGTGCGCTAGGAGACCATATCCGCGGCCTCTACACGCGGTGGGCGATTTACGGTCTGTTATTTGGATTCCTTCCGTTCTTTCAAATCGACAACGCGGCGCATATCGGCGGGCTGGCCACGGGATTCGCCACGGCGTACATAGCCGGGTTGCCCAGAATCTCCGGTGGAACGCAAGAAGCACTCTGGCGAGTCATTTCCTTCGTCTGCCTGGGTGTCACGGCGTTGTGCTTCTTTGAGATGTACTTGTGGTTTGCGGCCCAAAGATAGTAGACTTCAAGCGTGAGACTTCGCAGCTTTTTGCTCGCCGCCGTGATCGCGCTGAGCAGTCTTCACGTGGCGGAAGGCAGTGACCCGCGCTTGACGAAGCGCAAGGTACAGGCGGCCAGCAAGTATAAATCTCCCAACAACAAGATCCCCAAGCAGAAGAAACCGAAGAAGTACAAGACGCCGAAACAAAAGAAAGTAAAGTACAGGCGCAAATAGACTTTCGTTCTGCGAGAAAGCCCTCCTTAATCGCACTATCCTTTCGTGAAAATCAACGCGCTACTGCTCGCTCTGTTACTGGGCGTGAGTAGCTTTGTTCCGGTACAAGCGGCAAAAGCAAAAAGCGGGGCCAGCCAAGCAGTCGGCCATCGCGTCAAGAGCAAGAGCAAGGGTTCTAAACACAGCAAGCCTCGGTCTCATTCCAGCAAAACCAAGAAAAGTTAGCGAGGCAGTCCGGTCGGTGGTCCGCTGGGCTAATGCCCAGTGGCCGCCCACCGCAGGTAGTCGTGACATCTTCCAAATCCGCGGCGGCGTTACCCAGGCCCCATCGGCCTTTCATTTAGCCAGAGCAGGCACGCCGGTAAGCACTTCAATAGAGGCGCGGCAGAAGGCCGGCAGATCTTCAGGCTTGCGTGAGGTGACCAGGTTGCCGTCAATTACAACTTCGGCGTCTTCGTACTTCGCGCCCGCGTGAACCACGTCGTCTTTAATAGCGAAAAAGCAAGTCGCCCGGCGGCCATTGAGGATGCCGGCGGAACACAGTACCCACGGGCCGTGGCAGATTGCGGCCACCAGCTTGCCCTGCTTGTCCATCTCATGCACGAAGCGGTTGGCGGCAGAGTACCGGCGAATGATGTCGGGGGCGTAGCCGCCGGGGACGACCACGCCGTCGAAATCCGCGGCGCGCACGCTGTCATACGTGGTGTCGGATTTGATGGGATAGCCGTGCTTGCTGGTGTACGTTTCGCCCGCGTGAGCCGCCACGACGACGACCTCCGCGCCGGCCTCCTTACAGCGGAAATACGGATACCAGACTTCCTGATCCTGGTAGATATTGTCCACCAAAATGGCGATTTTTTTGCCTTTCAGTTCCATAGCGAATCTATCTTATCTCGCGTGTGGCCGCGGTGGGCGGCTCGAAGCGAAACTCTTCTTCGAACTGCTCCACCTTCGTGACGCGCCGGCGATGCCGTTCGATATCGGAAAAATGGGCGTTGAGGTATGTGCTCACCAGCTCCGCAGCGAGCTCCGGCCCGATGACGCGCGCGCCGAGGCACAAGACGTTCATGCCATCGCCTTCCACGCCCTGGTGGGCGGAAAATGTGTCGTGGCAAATGGCCGCGCGTACGCCCCGAAACTTGTTTGCCGCCACGCAAGCGCCCGCTCCAGAGCCGCAGATGAGGATAGCGCGATCGGCGGCCCCATCGCGGATGGCTTCGGCGACAGCGCGCGCGTAGTCGGGATAGTCGACGGCGTCGGTCGAATGCGTCCCGAGATCAAATACATCGTGCCCGAGTTTACATACTTCCTCGATAACGCGAGCTTTCAATGGAAACCCGGCATGGTCGGCTGCAACGGCAATTTTCATGCGGTTTCTTATGATAGCGCACACGCCCTGGTGCATCCGTGCGGAGCCGTGCGGTGTCACTTCTGGCAAATCGAAGAGCTTGCGCACCAGGGAAGCTGGCACGCATGAACAACAGTGCAATACACCGGCGCATCGAAGTGCTATTCTACGGCACGATGCACGGGTTTCTGGATTTGCTTACCGGGCAAGACTCCAGTCTGCCGCTTGATCGCGCTGCCCTCGAGCTTGCGGCCATCGAGTTTCCCGAGATCGACCGGGAGGCAGCCGTCTCTTTGCTCGACCGGTACGCGGCCGAGTTGCGCTCGCGGCTTAGCGATCCGCGCGATGGGAGGACCTACGTCCGCGAGGCCAACCAATACCTATTCGATGAGCTGGGATTCCGCGGCAATACGACGGACTATTATGATCCAAGGAACAGTTGCCTGAACGCAGTCCTCACGGCGCGCGCTGGCGTTCCCATCACGCTGTCACTTGTCTACATGGAAATCTCGCGCCGCCTGGGCAAAACCGTCGAAGGCATCGGCTTGCCGGGCCATTTCATCGTGCGCTACGACGACGGACTCTACGCCGCCTTCATCGATCCCTTTCACGGCGGGCGTTTGCTCGACGCGGAAGATTGTTTTGCGCTGGCGCGAGATGTTTCTCAGGTAGAGATCGAACCCGATCTGCGGTGGCTGGCGCCGGTGAGCAAGCGCGATCTCCTACTGCGCATGCTGAGAAACCTTGCCGCTGCATACACGTCGCGCGGGCGCACGGACAAGGCCATTGAAACGGTGAGCCTGTTGATCCAGGCAAATCCCAACGGCGCGGAAGAGTACCGGCACAGAGGCATCCTCCTAGTGCAGGCGGGCCACCTTGCGGCAGCCAAACAGGATCTCGCGCGATATCTCGAGCTGTCGAAATCGCCCGGAGAGCGCGAGCACGCCGAAGCCCAGGTTCACCGGATTCAACACTGGCTGGCTTCGATGAACTAGGCGGCTCCCGCCTTATTTCGCGAGAAACTCTGCGATCGCGGCGCCGGCCTTCACCGATTCGCAGTCCGTCGCCAGATGGCCGCAGTCACTGTCCAGTTCCAACGTGCGGGCATGCAGCAATCGCGCAAACGCGAGCGCTGGCGTCGGGTTCACCATGTGGTCTTGCAGACTGACTATCACGAGCACATGCGCTTTTACGGCTTCCGCGGCTTTCGCCATGTCGCCCGCGAACGGGCGCGAGACGTCGTGCCCCATCATGGCTTGGGCCTGGCGAATCCAATTGTTGGCGTCGAAACCGTGAATTGTACCGGTTTCCTCGGCGTCGACAAATTTCCTGAACTCTTCCGGCTTGGTATACGCCACGCGATACGCCGGCGTCTGGATGGCCAGCGCTTCAATGTCCGCCAGCGTTCGCAGTCCCGCCTCGGGCGGCGCAGTGTAGTCGCCGCCTTTCCAGTTCACGTCCGCTTCAATCGCATGAATTCCGGATTGCCACAAGAGCAGGTCATACGAAGTGAGTTTGGGCGAACCGACAATGGGAATGGCGCAGTCCATGAAATCGGGATACGCCACCATCCACTGAAATGTCTGCATGCCACCCATCGAGATGCCCATGACGGCGCGCAGATGCGGGATGTGCAACACGTCCTTGACTAACTGGTGCTGCGAGTTGACCATGTCGCGAATCGCCAGGGCAGGAAACTTCATGTGCGGCTGGTGCTCGCTATTGGAGGGCGAAGAGGATACGCCATCGCCCAGAGCGTCGGCCGCGATGACGAAGTACTTCGAAGAATCGATCAGTTTGCCCGGTCCGATCAGTTCCACGAGATCCTTCGTGGTTCCCTCAAACCAGGTAGGAAACACAACCGCATTGGACTTGGCGGCGTTCAACTTGCCGAAGGTGCGGTAGCCAACGCGGCAGTTGCGGATACTGGCGCCGTTCTCTAAGCGGAAATCGCCGAGATCGCCAAATTGGAGTTCCTGGGCGAAAAACGGCGCGGCCCAAAGGCAGGACGTGAGCAGCAGTCGGTATAACACGCCCTACAGCTTTTCAGAACCGGCCAGGCGCCGTCAATCGCGGCGGATTACCATGGTAACGGAGAGCGCCACCGTGCCGTTGGTCCCACCCTACATTGCGTCGCTTCATCCCTACGAGGCCGGCCGCAGCGCCGAAGAGGTCGAGCGCGCTTACGGCGTGGCGCAGGCCGTCAAGCTAGCTTCGAATGAAAACCCGTTGGGGGCGTCGCCGCTTGCCCTGGAAGCGCTGCGGCAGTGCACTTCGCGTCTGCATCTATATCCCACGGGCGGCCTGGAACTCCGGCGCGTATTGGCTGGCGAATACGACGTCAAAGTGGAGAATGTCATCGCCGGCAGCGGATCAGAAGGCATCATGTCCAATATCATTCGCGCGTTTTTGTGCGATGAGGACGAGGTGCTCACGACCGAAGCGGCGTTCATCGGTTTCCAGGTGCTCGCCAGATCGCGCGGTGTGAAATATCGCACCGTGCCTTACAAAGATTGGCACTACGACCTTACGGCGCTCGCCTCGCAGATCAACGAGAACACCAAGATCATTTACCTGGCGAATCCCAACAATCCCACCGGAACCATTTTCACGCGCCACGAATTCGATGAGTTTTACCGGCACGTTCCCGAGCGCGTGCTGATCATTCTCGATGAAGCCTATTTCGAATACGCGAAGGATAATCCCCGCTATCCCGATTCGATGCACTACCGCTATGACAATGTGATCACGCTGCGGACCTTTTCCAAGGTCTACGGTCTCGCGGGAGCGCGCATCGGTTACGGGTTCGCGCATGAGGAGTTGATCGCCAATCTGCTCAAGGTGAAGTTGCCTTTTGAGCCGAGTTCGCTCGCCCAGGCAGCGGGCATCGGCGCGTTGTCCGACAAGGCGTTTCTGCACCACTCGCTCGAACTGAACGCGCGGGGCCTGCGCTTTCTAACAGACGCGCTCGGTGAGATGGGCCTGTACGTGGTTCCTTCCGAGGCCAATTTCGTGATGGTTGTGTTCGCGGATGCCGGCCAGGCTGCGCACGTGACGGAGAACCTGCTGACCCAGGGCGTCATTGTGCGGCCCTTGAAAGCTTTCGGCCTCCCGCACTGCATTCGCATTTCGACGGGCAGCGACGCGGATAACCAACGCTGCGTGGCGGCAATGCAGAAGGCCGTGATGCTGGCCGGCGTTGTGGATTGTCCGAAGGCTGGGTGACGCATCCACCCTGGCAAATCCACCGGCACTCGAAAGTTGATAAGTCCAAAGGTAATTAACGCAGCGAGCAGCCTGCCTGCTAACCTTTTTCAGCATTCACATGTTCCTCCCGGCGGATTATGATCGGGCCAGAGATCCTTGTCGACACCTTGAATAGAAAGAATGTGACGCGGTTGAGAAAACAACTGGATATCCGCCAAACCGGAGAGGAGGCTGAAAAGCTTCGAGCCGATCTTCACAAGCGCATTGTCGGCCAGGATGAACCCATCCAACAGATCGTAAATCTTTACCAGACGTACCTCGCGGGCATGGCTAGTCCGTCGCGCCCGATCGGCAGTTTCCTGTTTCTGGGCCCCACGGGCACTGGAAAGACCAGGCTGGTGGAAGCGATCGCGGAGAGCCTTGTGGGTGATGCACGCGCGATGGTGAAAGTCGACTGCGCGGAATTCCAGCACAGTCACGAGATCGCCAAACTGGTCGGCTCCCCTCCGGGTTACCTGGGGCATCGGGAAACGCATCCGCTGCTGAGCCAGGAAGTGCTCGATCAGTACCACACCGAAAAAGTGAAGCTTAGCTTCGTGCTGTTCGATGAAGTTGAGAAAGCCAGCGATGCGCTGTGGAACTTGCTCCTTGGCGTTCTCGACAAGGCTACGCTGACGCTGGGCGATACGCGCCGCGTGGACTTCTCGCAGACCATGATTTTCATGACCAGCAACCTGGGGGCCGCCGAGATGAACTCTATCCTCCGGCCCCGCCTGGGTTTTGGCTCGGGTGACAAGGAGCGCGAGCAGCAGACGGGAACGCTGGATGAGGCCACCACGGAAAAGATTTCTCGTGCCGGAGTAGAAGCCGCACGCCGCCGCTTCACGCCGGAGTTCATGAACCGCCTCGATAAGGTCCTGGTGTTCCGGCCCCTAGGTGAGCCGGAGCTGCGCAAAATCCTCAATCTCGAGCTGAGCCTTCTGCAGCAGCGAATCTTCAGCTCATCCACGCCGACCCCGTTCTTCTTTGCGCTCACTGTCCCGGCCAAGGAATTCCTGCTGCGCGAAGGAACGGATCTGAAGTACGGCGCACGCCACCTGCGGCGCGCCATGGAGCGCGAGCTGGTGAATCCTCTCTCCAATCTCATCGCCAGCGGACAGGTACGCGGCGGCGACTTGGTCAGCGTTGATTTCGATCCGGCTGCGAATGCGCTGCTCTTTTTCAAAGAAGCCGAAAACGTTCCCGAACACGCGGTGTTCAAGCTGTGGGATCTCGCCGGCAGCGACGGCGGCAAGAACCACTCGATCGCCGCTGAAGCGGAGCTGATGCAGGCAGCAGTGCCGTTCCTCGAGCTCGAACACAGAGCACTGACGGCCAGCGAGCGTTCCTGACCCCCGTTCCGCCATTATTGATGCAGTACCATCGAAGGCGGAGGCGCACCCACACATGGCAGGTTGGTCTACGCGCCGGCGGTTTTTCGAAGCTACTGCCGCATTGAGCGGCTTCCTCGCAGGTTGCAAGCGCCAGACTTCGGCCGATGTAGAAGAAGGCCCGCGCCGAATCGGCAAACCGCTGCGCGCCTACGGAGAACGGTCGGCGTTCGAAAAAGCCGCGCGAGCCCTGCCCACGACGAAGATCCTTGAAGTAGGTTCCAGCTACACGCCGCTCGCCGAAACGCCCGGCATCATCACACCTTCCGCCTTGCATTACGAGCGCCTTCATTCCGGAGTGCCCACGATCGACCCGGCGGAGCACCGCTTGCTGATTCATGGCATGGTGGACCGGCCATTAATTTTCACGATGGATGATCTGCGGCGGCTGCCTTCGGTGTCGCGCATCTGCTTTATAGAATGCGCGGGTAACAGTCATCTCGGCTACGGACGCAGAGATTCTCCCACTGTACAACTTAGCCACGGCTTAGCTAGCTGTAGCGAGTGGACGGGCGTCCGCCTCGGCCTGCTGCTTTCCGAAGCCGGCGTACAGAAAGGCGCGAAGTGGATTCTGGCCGAGGGCGCCGACGCCTGCAAAATGCAGCGAAGCATCCCCATCGAGAAGGCCATGGACGACATTCTCGTGGCGTACGGCCAAAACGGCGAAGCGCTGCGGCCCGAACAAGGCTACCCTCTGCGGCTGGTCATTCCGGGCTGGGAAGGAAATGCCAACGTGAAATGGCTGCGGCGCCTCAAGGCGGTGGACCAGCCGTACATGACGCGCGACGAAACCTCGAAGTATACGGACTCGATGCCCGACGGCACCGCGCGGGAATTCACATTCGTGATGGAAGCGAAATCTGTGGTGACATTCCCGTCAGGTGGGCAGAAGCTGCCGGGACCGGGATTCTTCGAAATCACGGGTCTCGCGTGGTCGGGGCGTGGCCGCATCGAGCGCGTGGAGATTTCAACCGACGGCGGCGTCACGTGGCAAGACGCGGACCTCAGCGAGCCGCGCCTCCCCATGGCTTTCACGCGATTCCGGCTAGGGTGGCGGTGGAACGGGCGTGAAGTGACCGTGCAATCGCGCGCCATCGATGAATCCGGCTATGTGCAGCCTTCCCATGAGGAGCTCGTCGCGGTGCGTGGCCCGAACTACGAGTACCACAACAATGGCATCCGAGTCTGGAAGATTAACGCGGATGGGACGGTGACCGATGCGGCTGCTTAGCTGCGCGGTTGCCCTGATCTGCGCAACGCTCGCCGCGCAGTCGCCCAAGTACGGCGTGGGGCGGACGCCGGCCGGCGAAGAAATCCGTGCCATGGATCTCTCGATCCTTCCCGACGGAACGGGCTTGCCGGAAGGCCGTGGGACTGTCGCCGAGGGCCGCGACGTTTATGCAAGGCGTTGCGCCCGGTGTCATGGCGCGAACGGCGAAGGGGGCGACGAGCCGAAGCAGGCGCCGCTGGTGGGCGGACGGGGAAGCCTCAAAACGCCCAAGCCGCTCAAGACCATCGGGAGTTACTGGCCCTACGCGCCGACGATCTGGGATTACGTCAACCGCGCCATGCCGCTCGACCGCCCGGGAACGCTGACACACGATCAGGTTTATTCGCTCGTGGCGTTTCTCCTCCGCATGAACGGTATCATTGGCGAGAACGACGTGCTCGACGCGAAGACGCTGCCTAAAATCAGGATGCCCAACCGCGACGGGTTCGTGCCGGATGCGCGTCCGGACACCGGCAAGCAAGCGAAGAAGCCCGCAGTCAAAACCAGCGGCTCATGATCACCTTCTGCTCGGTGTAGAAGGCGATAGCGTCGCGGCCGTGCGCGTGCAAGTCGCCGAAGAAGGACTGCTTCCATCCCGAGAACGGGAAGAAGGCCATGGGCGCGGCTACGCCGATATTGACGCCCACCATGCCAGCTTCAACGCGCGCCGCATAATCCCGCGCCGACTTGCCATCGGCGGTGAAAATCGAAGTCGTGTTGCCGAATGGAGAGTGGTTCACGAGGTTGATGGCCGAATCGAGATCCTTCACGCGGATCACGGAAAGCACGGGGCCGAAAATCTCCTCGCGCGCGATCGTCATGTCGGTAGTCACGTGATCGAAGATCGTCGGACCCAGGAAGTAGCCGTCACCGGCACTGGTTTCCCGTCCATCGCAAAGAGGCGTAGCACCCTCGGCAATGCCTTTCTCGACGTAGCCCTCCACGCGCTGGCGATGCGCCGCCGTCACCAGCGGCCCCATCTGCGTGGTGGAATCGGCGCCATCACCTACCGCAATCTTGCGCGTCTTTTCAAGAAGCAGGCTGAGTAAAGGCTCCGCCACGTCGCCCACCGGCACCAGAATGCTCCCGGCCAGGCATCGCTCGCCCGCGGCGCCGAATGCGGAGCTGATAATCGCGTCGGTGGCTTTGTCGAGATCGGCATCGGGCATCACCACCAGGTGATTCTTCGCGCCGCCCAGAGCCTGCACACGCTTGCCGTTCTTGGCGGCGTTCTCGTAGATGTATTTCGCAACAGGCGTGGAGCCGACAAAGGAAATCGCGCGCACGAGCGGATGCTGGAGCAGTGCGTCGACCGCGACTTTATCGCCCTGCACCAGGTTGAAAACGCCCGCCGGCAGACCGGCCTGTTCCAGTAGCTCCGCGGCCCGCGTAGGAGTCATCGGAACTTTCTCCGACGGCTTGAGGATGAAACTGTTGCCGCACGCGATGGCGAACGGATACATCCACATGGGAACCATGCCCGGGAAGTTGAACGGAGTGATCCCGGCACAGACGCCGAGCGGCTGCCGGATCGTATGGCAGTCAATGCCGCGCGACACATTCTCGAGCGATTGGCCCATCATGAGGCTGGGCATGCCGCAGCTCACTTCCACCATCTGGATGGCTCGGCGGATCTCAGCGCGAGCATCGTCGAGTGTCTTGCCATTCTCGGTGGTTAATGTGCGCGCCACATCTTCGGCGTGCTTTTCGAGTAGATCCTTGTAGCGATAGAGCACTTGCACGCGATCCACCACAGGAACATCGCGCCACTTGAGGAAGGCTTCGTGTGCCGCGCGCGCGGTGCGGTCGATATCATCTTCCGTGGCATAGGGAACGCGCGCGATCACGCGATTCAGTGCGGGATTCGTGATGTCGTGCAACGGCCCGCCACCAGCCAACTCCCACTTTCCGTTGACGAAGAACTTCAAAGTCTCGATTCCCGTTTCAGTCGCGATCATGACTTTTCTCTTTACTTTCCCTGGAATATAGCTTTGCGCTTTTCACGGAACGCGGCGACGCCTTCGCGGAAGTCCTCAGACTCGTAGCACGTCTGCTGCGTGACCGCCTCGAAATCGAGCGCCTCGGCCAGCGTGTGGCTTTCGCCGTACGAGAGCGCGCGCTTGATGCCCGCGATCGCCAGCGTGGCCATGGAGCACAGACGCCGGCACCATTCTTCGACGACTTCGTCCAGATCCTTGAGCGGCACCACACAGTTCACCAGGCCGAATTCCGAAGCCTGCTGCGCATCGATAATAGCGCCGGTTGCCATCCACTCGAACGCCTTCGGGTAGCCGATCATGCGCGGCAGAAAGTAAGTGCTGCCGCCATCCGGGATCAGGCCGATCTTGCTGAACACCTGGCCGAACTTCGCCTCGGTACTGGCGACGCGGATGTCGGCGGCCAAGGCGTAGTTGCAACCGACGCCCACGGCATGGCCGTGCACGCGCGCAATCACCGGCTTCGGCATCTGGCGGAGCGCAAGGATCGTCGGATTCACCACGCGCCGCAGGAATTCAGTCACATCACCACCTCCCGGCTTCGAGGTGCTCAGATCGGCGCCCGCGCAGAACGCATCCGCCGCTCCAGTCAAAACGACCACTTTGCTCTCGTCGCGCGCGGTTTCCTGCACCACTTCGAGCAGCCGTTCCGACGTCGCACGGTCCACGGCATTTCGCCGCTCAGGCGCATTGAAGGTGATGCGCTTCACGCCATTCTCGAGGCTCACGAGCAGTCTGGGTTCTTGGGCCATAGCGCACCATTCTACCTTGCTCTTGCGAGAAGTTGATCGTGCACGGCGCGGAGAGTACAGTGTCTGAGGGAGTTATCCGTGAGCTTTTCTGCACTATTGCATTCGGTCAGTTATTCGGGTTCGTGGGGGCAGGCGCATCTCACCCTGGACCAGTTCATCGACAAAGCAGCCGCGCTCGGCTATGAGGGCGTCATGCTGATGGCTAAGCGTCCGCATCTTTCGCTTCTCGATTACGGCGCGAAGGAGCGCGCGCAATTGCGCCAGCAGCTCGAGAAGCGCAACCTGCGCGATCTTTGCATTGCGGGCTACAACAATTTCAGCGGTGATATCGAGCACGGCGAAGTGCCGCAGCGCGAGATACAAGTCCACTACATCACCGAGCTGGCGCGACTGGCGCACGATCTCGGCGGGAGCCTTGTCCGAATCTTCACCGCTTACGAGAATCCGGCCGCCGGTTACACGGCGCAATGGAATCTGGTTGTTGATGCACTCAAGGAATGCGCCAAACGCGCGAGCGACTTCGGCGTCACCATCGGCGTGCAAAACCATCACGACATCGCGGTTGGCTACGAGAGCCAGTATGACCTGATCCAAGCGGTGGGCGAGCCGAACTGCAAGGCGTTGTTTGATGCCTGGGCGCCCGCGCTGCACGGCGAAGACATCGCTGCCGCGGCCCGGAAACTGGCGCCAGTCACCGCGCACACGACGATCGCCGCGTATCAGAAGCGCCCCCGCTACCATTACGATTCGGCCGTCGTGAACTACACCGCGCTTACGCCTTACGTGCAGGCCGTTCCCATCGACGAAGGATTCATCGATTACCGCAAGTTCCTGGGAGCGCTGCGCGCTGGCGGTTTCCGAGGCAGCGTGGCCTATGAGATGTGCTCGCCGCTTCTGGGTGGCGGCTCGATCGAAAACCTCGACCGTTACGCCACTCGCTTTGTTGAGTTTCTTCACGATTTTCGCAGCCGCGGGGAGTCCGTCGCGGCGGATTAGAGAACATCTACCATGAATCGCAGAAACTTCATTCAATCCTCAGCCATTGCCATGGCTTCCGGCATGACCGCGCTCGGAGCCAACGACCGCATCAACGTAGCGGTCATCGGAGTGCGCAGCCGCGGCCGCGATCACATCACGAGCTACGCCAAGATTCCGGGAGCGCGCATTGCCGCGATATGCGACATCGATCAATCGCAGATCGAGCGTGCCGTTGCCTTCACCGGCAAAGTGACCGGAGTCAAGCCGCAGAAAACTTATCAGGACATTCGGCGTCTGCTCGAGGACAAAGACATCGACGCCGTTTCGATCGCGACCTGCAATCACTGGCACGCGCTCGCCACGATTTGGGCTTGCCAGGCCGGCAAGGACGTCTACGTGGAGAAGCCGGCAAGCCACGAAATCTGGGAAGGCCGGAAGATGGTGGAGGCCGCGCGCAAATACAACCGCATGGTGCAGGTGGGCATGCAAAGCCGCACGACGGATCACAAAATTCGAGCGATGCGACTGCTTCATGAAGGCGTGATCGGCAAGCTCTACATGGCAAAAGGGCTGTGCTACAAGCGGCGCAAATCGATCGGCCATCAACCCGATGGACCCGTGCCGGCCGGCGTCAACTATGACACATGGCTCGGCCCGGCGCCGATGCGCCCGTTCAATCCGAATCGCTTCCACTACAACTGGCACTGGTTTTGGGACACGGGAAACGGCGACATCGGCAACCAGGGCATACACGAGATGGACATCTGCCGTTGGGGTCTCAACAAGAAAACTCTGCCGGAACTGGTTGTCTCTGACGGCGGAAAGTACGTCTACAACGACGATCAAGAGACTCCCAACACCCAGCTCGCTACCTTCAAGTATGACGATTGCGAGCTCGTGTTCGAAGTTCGCGGCTTGATCACGGGCGGCGAGAGCAGTATCGGCTATGCCGGCGATAATGCCGGCTTTGTCGGCAACCTGTTCTTCGGCAGCGAAGGCTGGATGTCGATCGACCTGAACGGCTTCCAGATCTATCGCGGCGAAGATCGCAAGTTAGTGCAGGAGATGAAGTACACGGAGAAGGAAGAGTGGGACACGACGCCGCACATCGCCAATTTCCTGAAGGCCATGCGCAGCCGCAATTCCGCCGATCTGACTTGCGACATCGAAGAGGGGCACATATCCGCGGCGCTGGTTCACATGGCCAACATCAGCTACCGCACCGGCCGCAAGCTGCACTTCGATCCGAAAGCCGAGCGCTTCGTGAACGACGGCGAGGCCAACAGCTACATCACGCGGAAATATCGCGCGCCGTTCGTAGTGCCGGACAACGTCTAGGGCTTACTTAGCACTCATCGCGATCAATCGTTCCGCGTGCTTTAACGCTTCTGTAGTGACCTTCTGGCCGGACAGCATGCGGCCGATCTCGCGCGTGCGGGCGGCGGCGTCCAGTTCCTCGACGGTCACGACCGTGCGGCCCTTCTGCTCGTGCTTCTCGATCAAGTAATGGTGGTCGGCGAAGCATGCGATCTGGGCGAGGTGCGTCACGCATAGAACCTGGCTGCCCGCCGAAAGTTTCTTCAGCCGGCGCCCAACGCCCTCGGCAACACCACCGCCGATGCCGGCGTCGACTTCATCGAACACCAACGTGCGCACAATCCCGTTGGTGCGCCCTGGGGCGGTCACGCAGGTCTTGAGCGCGAGCGCGATGCGGGAGATCTCGCCCCCGGATGCGATCTTCTCGATTGGCTTGGGTGCTTCACCGAGATTGGGTGACACCAGGAACTCGACCTCTTCGTTGCCGCAGGCCGACGCCCCGGCCGGGCGCACGCCGATCTCGAAGACGGACCGTTCCATCGCCAGCGCGGCAAGTTCAGTCTCGACGCGCTTGGCGAGTTTTGCGCCGGCATCCCGCCGCCGAGCGGTGAGTTTGTCCGCGAGCTCGTCATACTGGTCACTCAATTTGCGGCGCTCGGCGCGAAGTTTGTCCATGTGCTCGCCGGCATGCTCCACCGCATCGATGTTGCGCGTGACTTGCTCGAGATAGGCGAGTACATCTTCCAGCGTCGCCCCGTACTTGCGTTTCGCCTTGTCGATGGCGGCGAGTCGCGTTTCGATTTCTTCCAGCCGCGCGGGATTCGCTTCCAGGCGGCCCAGGTAATCACGCAATGAGTAAGACGCGTCGGCTAACGCAATTTCAGCCGGTTTGAGGCTCTCGCGAATCTCGGCGAGCGCCGGATCGATGCGCGCGAGTTCTTCGAGTTTCTTCGCCGCCAAGCGGGCGAGCGCCATGGCCGATTCGGGTGAATCATACAGCGCGGCGTAGGCGCCGCCCGCCGTCTCGAGAATCCGGCCCAAATTCTGCAACACCCGGCGCTCATTTTCGAGCGTCGTGTCTTCGCCAGGCTGCAAGCGCAGAGCCTCGATTTCGCGCCTCTGGAACTGCCACAGATCCAGCATCCGCAGCTTCTCCTGCTCGGAGCGCTCCAGCTCCGTCAGTTCCGCGTCGATGCGCCGCAGAGCATGGTAGCTCTCCGCCACATCTCCCGCCAGCTTCTGGGCTCCGGCGAAAGCGTCCAGCATCTCGCGCTGCGTGTCCGCCGAAAATAGAAGCTGCTGGTCATGCTGGCCGTGGATGTCACCAAGATGTAACGCAAGTTCCCGCAACAGCGCGACGGTCGCCGGGCGGTTGGCCACGAAGGCACGGGACTTCCCCCCTGCAAGGACTTCGCGCTCGATGAGGAGTTCGCCGTCTTCCACCTCGAGGCCCGCCTGGTCGAGCGCCGCGCGCACGGCACGGTCGTCGCTCACCTCAAAAATGCCGGCAACGCGCGCCCGCTCCTCGCCCGAACGGATCATCTCGGCCGAAGCGCGGCCCCCCAGCAGCAGGCCAAGCGCATCCACCACGATGGATTTTCCGCTGCCGGTTTCGCCGGTGAGCAGGTTCAGACCCGCTTGAAAACGCACGCGCAACCGGTCGACCACCGCGTAGTTCTCGACCGTCAACTCCACCAGCATCGAGCCGATTATACGAACTTTGGCCGTCCGCCCGCCGTCGCAAACATTTGTGCGTTGAATTGTTGTATTGAATTAGGATTTGTGGCGATACCGAGCGATTCTTATGTTACATTTGCAAGTGAGGAGACAGTTTGGTTCCGACAATTCCGGGGCTCTTGCTGCAAACCACGCTGTGGGACATGGCGAGCAAGGCCACCCCTCTAACGTTCGTCGTACTCCTAATTTTATTGCTGTTTTCGATCTTCTCCTGGACCATCATCTTCGCCAAGTGGAGCACGTTCCGGCGCGCGCGGCAAGCCGACGCCAGATTCTTACGCGCCTTCCGCAAAGCCAATGCACTCGACGCCGTCATGGTGGCTAGTGAGCAGTTCCGCCCGTCGCCTTTGGTCGCCGTTTTCGATTTCGGTTACGAAGAAGTGGCGCGCCAAATCAAGTCACGCGGCACCGTCAAGAATAAAGTCGCCCTTGAGCGTACCCTGCAACTGGGGACCAGCGAAGAGCTCACCAAGTTGGAACGGAATATGAGCTGGCTCGCCACCACGGCTTCGGTGAGCCCGTTCATCGGACTGTTTGGCACGGTGCTGGGCATTATTCGGGCGTTCGACCAGCTGGGCCAGCAAGGCAGCTCCAGCTTGCGCGCGGTGGGACCGGGAATCTCCGAGGCGTTGATCGCCACTGCCATGGGCTTGCTCGCGGCTATCCCGGCCGCCATCTTCTTCAATATTTTCGGTCACAGGATTAAGGAAATGGGGTCGCGCATGGACGACTTCACGCTCGAGTTTCTCAACATGACCGAACGCACATATGGAGAGTGAGGCATGGCGATCGCGGTAAATGGCGGCGGATCCTCGGGCCGGCGGCGGTCGTACGGTAGCGGCGCGCTCTCCGAGATTAACGTCACGCCATTTGTTGACGTCGTTTTGGTGCTGTTGATCATCTTCATGATGACGGCGCACGTGATGGAGTTTGGCATCGAAGTCGATGTACCAAAAACAAAGTACGTCAAAGACAGTGCAAAGGAACTCCCCGTCATCAATATTACTCGGGACGGCAACCCCTACTTGAATGAGAAGCCGATCAACATCCACGCACTCGGCGAGGTGCTCCAGACGCGCTACCACGGCCAGGCCGTCTATGTTCGTGCGGATAAAGGGGCTACCTGGGACATCATTGCGCAAGTGCTCAGTGAGCTCAGCGCCGCAAAAATAACTGTGAACATGGTGACTCAGCCAGAGGACTCCGCGGAAAAACGAGGGCGGTGATGGCGCCTCACGTCGACATTCTGGACGAATCGGAGCCGCTTAAGCGTCCGCTGGTGGGTTCGCTGGTGTTGCATTTTTCCGTGGCTGCGGCCGTGATTCTGACTTCCATAACCAGCGGACACCACGAATATTGGGGTGACAATACTCCCGGGGGCGGTTCCGCGATGTTGGTCGGCGTGGTCGGCCATGTGCCGTTGCCTTCACGCGGCGGCCTAGTCAACCCCGTGGCTAACGACACAAAATCCGAAGTGCCGGAGCCCAAGCCCGACACGGTGAAGCGCACGAAGGTTCTGGAGCCCGAGCCGGACGCGATCCCGTTGCAGAGCCGCAACGCGCCGAAAAAGCCATCGCGCAAGGAGTCCAGTATCAATTCGTACAGAAACAAGCAAATCGACAATCCCAACCAGCTCTTCAGCCAAGAGGGCCAGGCGCTGGTGACACCGATGATCGGCATGGTGGGATCAGGCGGTGTGGGAGTCGGCCGCGGCTCGCCTTTCGGGAATCGCTTTGGTTACTACGTCGACATGCTGAGACAGAAGGTAGCTCAGAAGTGGCGGACCGGCGATGTGGATCCGCGCATTCGCTCGGCTCCACCCGCCATTGTTACGTTCACAATCCGGCGCGACGGCTCGGTCTCCGGTATCCGTCTCGCGCAGACCAGCGGGAACTTTGCATTGGATGCCTCCGCGCAGCGAGCCATCGCAGATGCGGCACCGTTTGATACTCTGCCTGCGGCCTTCGACAAAAATGAAGCATCGATCGAGATCTCGTTTCAACTACAACGATGAAGAAGACATTATTCCGAACAGGCGTTGTTCTTATCATATTGGGCCTAGGCGTTCTTTGGGCGCAGGATGTATGGGTCCAGATCATCAAGGGGCAGAAAACCGTTCTCGCGGTGCCGGATCTTCGCGGCTCGGGCGCGGCGCAGAATTTCATGGGGGCGTTCAACGATACGCTGTTCGGCGATCTGCAAAATTCGGGTTTCTTCGACATGGCGCCGAAGGGCATGTACCCGCTTCAGGTACCCCAGCGCCCCGAAGATTTTCGCCAACCGGCGCGGCCGGGCGCTTCTTCCGGTGGCCTCTGGCTCTCGGATTGGGCTTCGCCGCCAGTTAGTGCCAACTACCTTGCCACTGGATATACCGCTGAACAGGACGGGCAGATTGTGCTCTACGGCTGGCTATTCGACGTGGCCCAGCCCAACCTGGCGAATGCGCAGATCCTGGGCAAGCGTTACTTCGGTTCGGTGGATGAGGCCGGTGCCCGGAAAGTGGCGCACGAATTCGCGGCGGACATCCTGGCGCACTGGGGCGGCACGTCGCTTTACGGGACAAAAATCTACTTTCAATCCAACCGCACCGGCCACAAGGAACTCTGGTCTATGGACCCAGACGGTTCCAACCAGAAGCAACTCACCTCTTTTAAGTCGATTTCCATCATGCCGGCCGTATCGCCAGATGGCAGTAAACTTGCATTTACTAGCTTCGCAAGTGGGAATCCTGGTATATTTATACTCTCAACGGAGACTGGGCGCCGGTTGCCGTTCTACAACCAGAGGGCATCGCTCAATGCCACTCCGGATTTCACCCCGGATGGCAAGCAGATCCTCTACGCTTCCTCAGCCAGCGGTTACGCTCAGATCTACGCAGCGAATTTGGACGGGAGTAACTTGAAGCGGATCTCCTCCTCGCGCGCCATCGAGGTGGAACCAAAGGTGAATCCAAAAACCGGAACGGATATTGTGTTCGTTTCGGGGCGAACCGGTCCGCAGCAGATTTTCCGGATGAATTTCGACGGAACCGGCGTAGAGCGGCTCACCAACGGGGAGGGTGAAGCTTCGAATCCGTCATGGAACCCTAACGGAGAGATGATTGCATTTTCATGGACGCGGGGATTTGCCACCGGGAATTTCAACATCTTTTTGATGGACGTGGCCTCGCGCCGGTACGATCAGTTGACACACGGCGAGGGGCGCAACGAGAACCCGAGCTGGGCGCCCGACGGGCGTCATTTGGTGTTTATGTCGACACGCAACGGCTCACACCAGATCTACACGATGCTGGCGGATGGCAGCCAGGTGCATCAGCTAACCACAGCGGGGGACAACCGCACGCCGGTATGGGGAAAATAATCGGCTCGTTTAAACAATTCTGGAGGCAGAGATCATGTTGTTGAAACGGAAATCGAGCGTTATCTGGATCGCTATCGTTTTGGCTGTGTTTGCTGTAGGTTGCAAAAAGAAGGCAGCGCCGCCGCCACCGCCACCACCACCACCCACGCATGAGGCGACACCACCACCGCCGGCAGCGCCGGACATCGCCGAGTTTTCTGCCGAACCGTCATCCATCGAGCGCGGGCAGTCGTCCACGCTGAGATGGTCGGTGAGCAATGCGAATCAGATTACGATTGACAATGGTGTCGGCACGGTACAAGCCAGCGGCAGCCGCAGCGTGTACCCGAACCAGACCACCACTTACACGTTGAGAGCCAGCGGTCCGGGCGGAACGCTGAGCAAGACGGCCACGGTAAGCGTAACGGCTCCACCGCCACCACCGCCAGCACCGCCGGCCAAGGCGCCTCTATCGGAGCGCATCACCGCTTTGCAGGATGCGTACTTTGACTATGACAAGAGCGACATCCGCGACGATGCGCGGTCGTCCCTGACGAAGGACGCCGACTTGCTGAAGGCCATTTTCCAGGACTTCCCGGATGCGGTCATCACGGTTGAGGGGCATTGCGATGAGCGCGGTTCGGCCGAGTACAACCTCGGGCTGGGCGATCGCCGCTCCACGTCAGCCAAGGAGTTCCTGGTGCAACTGGGTGTTCCCACCGACAAGCTGAAGACTATCAGCTACGGCAAGGAGCGGCCGGTCTGCACGGAGTCCAACGAGGAGTGCTGGCAACGGAATCGCCGCGCCCACTTCTCCACGGGGCAGTAGTCATCTCGGGCAGGACACCTGTTCGGACCTCACGATGGACAGGTCTGAGCAGGTGTCCTAACCTCAATATCAGGAGGCCTGCATGAGACTTCGCCGGCTGATTCCAGCCGTAGTGTTTCTATTTCCGGTCATTTGTGCGGCAGCCAGCAAAGAAATCGTCGAGCTGCAGCGCGATGTGGCTCAATTACAGGATCAACTGCGCACCCTGCAAAGCGCTTTTGACACCAAGATGGCGACCCTGACGGCGCAGGTGCAACAGGCCGCGGACGCCGCCACCCGAACCTCCACCGCCCTGGCCGGATTGCAGGGCGCGATCCAGGAGCAACTCAAGCAGGCGGTATCTCCCGTTATCGGCGTGAATACCAAGATTGACGAAATGACCACGTCGTTCCAGCAAGTGCAGAACGGGATGGCGGACGTCACGACGCGCCTTGGCAACCTGGAACAACAGATGAAGGATCTGAGCAACCAAGTTAGGACAATCAACACCCCCGCGGCGCCGCCCCCCGGAACTCCGGCAACTGGGCCCGGTACGGCGTCCGCCGTTCCGCCCGACGGGGGAACGCTTTACACCAATGCGGACCGCGACAGGCTGGGTGGCAAGGCCGATCTCGCACTGCAAGAGTTTCAGGAGTACCTCAAGTATTACCCCGATGGGAATCTGGCGCCGAACGCCCTGTTCTGGATTGGATACATTCACTACACGCAAGGCGACTACGACAGTGCGCTGAAAGAGTTCGATCAGGTGCTGGTGCAGTTTTCTCCGAATACCAAAACCCCCGACGCTTATTTGTGGAAGGGCACGACGTTGGTGAAGCTCGGACAGCGCACCAACGGTGCCAAGGAATTCCGCCAGGTGATCAAGCTCTACCCCGGAAGTGACGCTGCTACCAAGGCGAAGGCCCAGCTCAAGCTGTTGGGCCTTCCGGTCTCCGCCGCGCGCAAACGGTAGTTTTCAGTTTTCCACATCCCGTTTCCTCCCTCCTTCGAAGTTGTTCCCGTCTCTACACAATTTGCGGTGCAATTGCGACAATGAGGAAAGTCATGGATCAAAACGCAGGCGAAATTCGGCCACCGCTCACGACATATGAAAGCCTGGCCAAAATGATCGACCATTCGCTGGTGCGGCCTGAGCTGACCGATGAGCAGGTGGTTGCGGGCTGCGAGCTCGCGAAGCGTTATCAAGTCGCAAGCGTGAGTGTGAGGCCCTGCGATGTGGATCTGGCGGTCCGCCTGCTCGGTGGATCGGGCGTCGCCGTCGGCAGTCTAGCCGGCTTCCCACACGGCTCGACCACGACGGCAGTCAAGCTATACGAAATTCGCGACGTGCTGCGCCGTGGCGCCAAGGAAGTCGACATGGTCCTTAACATCTCACGGCTGCTCTCGCGCCAGTTTCAGTACGTTGAGATGGAACTGGTGCAGGCAGCAGAGGAATGCCACAAGCAGGGCGCACTACTCAAAGTGATCTTCGAGAACGCCTATCTCACCGACGAGCTGAAGATCGTCGCCTGCCGGATTTCGGCGCGCGCCGAAGTGGATTTTGTAAAAACCTCCACGGCCTTTGCCCCCACGGGTTACACCATTGAGGACTTAAAGCTGATGCGCGCACATACGCCGCCACGGGTGGGCGTGAAAGCCGCTGGCGGCGTGAGCACTCTCGAGAAGGCCCTGGAGGTGTACCAGGCT
>Ga0181536_10002532_pt1 | contig 20549 bp, 18 predicted proteins | sample PEATcosm2014_Bin_41_FD_121105 | JGI IMG/M metagenome (GOLD analysis project Ga0181536, IMG submission 121105) | Peatland microbial communities from MTU Mesocosm Facility, Houghton, MI, USA - PEATcosm2014_Bin17_60_metaG | ecosystem: Environmental > Terrestrial > Soil > Wetlands > Peat | place...
CCGTTGACGAGGGTTCGAAGTACTACGGAAAAGGGTTCGCCGATAACTATCGCAAAGCCGCCACTTACTTCGAGAAAGCGCTGGGAATTGACCCAACTTACAGCCAGGCCGCGCTCTATCTGGCGCGGACTTACAACGCTCTTTTCGATGAGGACAAAGCGCAAGAGTATTTTCGCAAGGCCATTGAGATCGACCCAGACTACGTGGAGGCGCACTCCAGCTACGCCGGCATGTTGCTGGATACCGGTGGGTACGATGAAGCCATCCGGCAGCTCAACGTAGCCATCGGGCGCGATCCGAACTACGCCATGTCCTGGTATCTATTGGCGGAAGCATACCGGATGAAGGAAGCCTATGCGCAAGCGATCGAGGCGGCGCGCAAAGCCATTCAACTGACCCCCAACAAGGCCGAGGCCCACTTTTGGCTGGCGGAAGGTTTGCGGATGAGCAGCCAGTACGACCAGGCTGAAAAAGAATACCTCCAGTATCTCAAGCTCAGCGATTTTGATAGCAAGCTAGGCGGACAGTTGAATTACTACGTACTCGGTTCCCTGATGGGCATGGGAAAGAGAAAACGCGCCGCGCAGCAGGATATCTGGAAAGATCTCCGCAGCCTTACTTACTTCGGCCTATGTGATTGCGAACGCAAGCAATCACATTTCGATCAGGCAATTAGTTATTGCGAAAAGTCGCTCAACTACACTTCCGACGATCCGTACGCCCACTTCGCATTGGGCCTGGCGCTGGCTATGAAGGGACAGCAGAACGGTATCGTCGAAATGCTCCCCGCCGCCCGCCAGCACTTTGCGACCATGCTGGCGCTCAACTCGGATCTTGCGGAAGCGGATCTCGCGAGGAAGAATATTGCGAGTATCGATGCGTTCATGAAGAGCAGGTAGGTCGGCTTACCGCCCCGCCTCAACGCCCTTCGTCGTGACGAAGTACTTCAGGAGCATGTTCGTCTTCTCCCACTCGGGTAGCGAGTGCGGCATTTCGAAGTACTCTGCGAACCTGTTGGTGACCTGCGCAAAGTGCGCCTCGTGGCCGACGCGAAAACGCTCGGGGATCACGATGCGCGCTTCACCGGCTGACTCCTCGATCGCAAGGCCCGGGTACCGCGCCTGGAGTGTTTCCACTCTTCTTCGAACGGCACTCAATACATCAGCGGACTGGGGCACTACATACAACTCCGGGATGTACCGCTCCGCTTTGCCCTGCCGGATTTCCACGCGCGCCCGCGTGCCGCGAAACGTGGCGTCGTAAGTGTCGCCGGTTCCTGGCGGGGCTTCCCAGTTCCACAGGATGTCCATCTTGATGTGAATGCCGCGCACGGTGTAGTGGACGGAGTTGTTGCAGAAATAATCGAGCTTGCCGTCCTTCACGTTTCCGGCGAGATACTGCGGAAATTCCGGCTCGCCGGTGACGCGCTGGAAATCCGCCTGCGAAATGACAGTCGGCCAGCGACGCCCGCCGAGAATGCGGACATCCGTCTTGTAATCCACTTTCTGATCCAGAAATGCGGTCCACTGCACGAGGTCGACGACGTGGGTGCCAACATCGGCCAAACCCTCGCCGGTCTCCGCCACGTCGAAGAACCACGCAGGACGGCGCAGCGGTACACCCGCCACTACTTTCATCAAATGGTGGACGCTCTTTGCGGAAACGCCCGGCTCGGCGTCGTTGCCTGCGATGAGCTTGCCGAACACGGCTTCGTCGTTTACCAGTTCACGCTGTAAGATTGACGTGATCTCGTAGCGCTCGGTCATGATGTCGTACGCGACCAGCCCTTTTTTGTCCGCTTCATCGAGTACTCGCTCGAGTTTCGGCATTTCGGCGGATGTGATGATCCAGGGCTTGTCGGCCAGGACGTTCAGTCCGGCTTCGACCGACGCCAGAATGCGGCCGATCTTGGGCCGGTTGCGGCCGGTCAGGATGACGACGTTGCCCGACCGCTCACGCAGCATGCGCGCGAGGAAATCGGGACCGGTGTGCAGTTCGATTTCCCACGAGGTCGGAATCTCCAGGCGCGTGTTGAACAGGGCAATGCGCTGCATGTAGTCGAGCACATCCGGGCCGAGCGGCGCGTAAACCGACACCTGCTTGGCGAGCCATGGGTACATTTCTTTCTGGACCAGCGCGGCGTGAAAATGGCCGGGGTCAACGACGATCAGTCGGGCTTCTTTCATGGGTTCCGCTCCATGGAGCCGCAGCGAGTAACAGAGAGAGACGGCAAACACGATAGCGCAGCGTCGCATGGAACCTCCATTCTGCCTCAAACGCGGCTAGATGAAGAATTCTTCTCATTAACGGCACATGAAGCCAGCAACTCGGGCGTGGCGCCTGGCGTTTGTAATCGCAGGAGGGCGCTATGAAACGAACGATTTGGTTGGTACCCGCGCTGGCGATGTTCTCGTTACTAGGTTGTGCCGCGCAGGCTGGATATTATGTGGCACCGCCGCCGCCGGCGCCGGTCGTTGGTGTGGTCGGCTATGCGCCGGGACCGGGTTATATGTGGATCGACGGCTTCTGGGATTGGCGCGGACATTACGTCTGGGTGCCTGGCTATTGGGGACGGCCGCCACATCCGCACGCGGTTTGGGTGCCAGGCCGGGCGTTCTACCAGCACGGCCGCTATCACTATCGCCGCGGCCATTGGCGCTAACGGCGAATTCACGAACCATGCAACATCGGGCGCGGGCTTTCGCTAAACTGAAACTACGCCGAAAATGCTCAAGCTCCTGCGAGCCTGCGCCGCCCTGCTCGCCTTCTCTGCCCTAACATACGCGGTTGACTGGAAGGCGCTCAAGCCGGAAGGTTACGTTTCTGACTTCGCGCGCGTAATTGATCCGCAAAGTAAAGCGGCGCTCGACCAATATTGCGCACGCGTCGAACAAGCCACCGGCGCGCAGATGGCGCTGGTGACGCTGCGCACGCTCGAAGACGAACCTATCGAAGACGTCGCCAACACCATTTTCCGCACGTGGGGTGTGGGGCAGAAGGGCAAGAACGAAGGCATCATGCTCCTGCTGGTGGTTGGCGAGAGGCGCAGCCGCCTCGAAGTCGGCTACGGCCTGGAACCGATTCTACCCGACGGCCTCTCCGGAAGCATTCTGCGCGAGATGCGGCCCGCGCTTCGGCAGGGCCAGTACGGCGAAGCTATGATGGCCGCTGCCGAAACCATCGGTTCGACGATCGCCCGCGCGAAAAATGTCTCCCTTGACGCGCAGTTACCGCGGCGCATGCGGCGCTCATCCGGCAATTCAATTCCGTGGCCGCTGCTGCTGCTCGGCTTATTCTTTGTGCTGTGGCTGCTTCGCGCCGGGGGACGTGGGGGCGGCGGCGGTTTTCTGACTGGCATGATCCTCGGCAACCTGATGGGCGGGCGCGGATTTGGCGGAGGCGGCGGCGGTTTCGGTGGCTTTGATGGCGGGAGCTCCGGCGGCGGATTCGGCGGATTTGGCGGCGGCGATTCGGGCGGCGGCGGAGCATCGAGTGGTTGGTAGTAAGATGATCGAGGCTGCATGGAAAATCTTCTGAACCAGCTTCTGGAAAAGCTCAACAAAGCGGTGGGCGATCGCATCGTTTCGGTTGTGCTTTATGGCTCGGCCGCATCGGGCAACCACCACGAGGGCTTTTCCGACTTAAACGTGCTGTGCGTGCTGCAGCAGATCACGGTGCGCGAGCTGGAGCTATCCGAGCCGGTCGTTCGATGGTGGCGGGAGAAAAAGAACCCCTCGCCGCTGCTGCTCACGGAACACGAGCTTCAGACTTCAACGGATTGCTTTGCCATCGAGTTTTACGACATCAAAGCCCATCACCGCATTCTCCAGGGCAAGGACGTCGTCTCCGGCCTGGTGGTGGAGGATGTGTTCTACCGCGCCCAGGTGGAGCACGATCTTCGCGCCAAGTTGCTGCGGCTGCGGCAAAAGGCAGCAGGGGCGCTGGGCGATAAGAACACGCTCCGGCAGCTGCTGGCCGATTCGGTTTCCACATTCTGCGTGCTGTTCCGCCACGCGCTGCTGCTCCACGGGGCCACGGCGCACAGCAAGAAGCGGGAAGTCGTCGAGCAAGCGCACCAGACTTTCGGCATCGATCCTGTGCCGTTTACACAGCTGCTCGATATGCGCGAGGGGCGCATCAAGCCGCGCGAACTGGAACCCGTAAGCCTGCTGGAGTCGTATCTCAAACAGATCAATATTGTCATTGACGCCGTGGACCGGCTTGAGAAATAAGAGGAGCGAACGAACTCATGAAGATTGCGCTGATTGTGGTGCTGGTGCTGGCGGTGGCGCTGCTGGCCATGGGCGGGAAATATGTCAGCGTCCGCAACGATCTGGTGACCCGGAAAGAGGCGGTCAGCGCGGCGTGGTCGCAGGTGGATGTGGCGTTGCAGCGCCGTGCCGATCTGATCCCGAACCTGGTGGAAACGGTGAAGGGCTTTGCCAAGCACGAAGAAAAAGCCATTGGCGATGTGGCCAGTGCCCGTGCGGCGTTGATCGGCGCCAAGTCGCCCTCAGAGAAGATCGCGGCCAATTCGCAGTTGGATGGAGCCCTCGGCCGTTTGCTCGTGGTGGTCGAGAACTATCCCAATCTCAAAGCTAACGAAAACTTCCTGCGCTTACAAGACGAGCTGGCCGGAACCGAGAACCGCATCGCCGTCGAGCGCCGCAAGTATAATGAGACGGTCCAGAGTTACAACACCCAGATTCAACTGTTCCCCAACAACATCGTCGCCTCGATGTCCGGCTTCCAGCGCGAGGACGCCTACTTCAAGACCGAGCCGGGCGCGCGCACAGTGCCGAAGGTGGCATTCTAGAATTTTCCAATCTCATGAGCACCCCCACATTCGCGAACTACATTAACGGAGAATGGGTCGAAAGCGGCCAGACCTTTGAGAACCGCAACCCGGCCAATACTGGCGATCTCATCGCTCTATTCTCAAAAGGCACGGCGCAGGATATCGCCAGCGCGGCGGATGCAGCGGCTACCGCACTGCCGGCATGGTCCGCCACGGCTGGCCCCGCGCGCGGCAACATTCTGTATAAAGCCGCCGATCTGCTCGACCGCCGCTTTGATTCCATCGCCGCCGAAATGACGCGCGAGGAAGGCAAGACGCTGCCCGAGGCCAAGGGCGAAGTTCGCCGCTCCATCAACATCTTCCGCTATTTCGCCGGCGAAGGTTCGCGCATGCCTGGCGCTATTGTGCCCTCCGAGCGCGACCGCGTCCACATGTTTGCCATCCGCAAACCGATCGGCGTGGTGGGCCTCGTAACGCCGTGGAATTTTCCCAGCGCCATTCCCGCGTGGAAACTCGCCCCGGCGCTGATCTGCGGCAATACCGTCGTGCTGAAGCCCGCATCGGCAGCGCCGCTCAGCGGATGGCGCATTGTGGAAGCGTTGCACGAAGCCGGCATTCCGCGTGGTGTCGTCAACTTCGTCGCCGGGCCGGGCAGCGAACTGGGCAAGGCGCTCGTGGCAGCCCAGCCGCTGAAGGGCGTCTCATTCACCGGCTCGTGCGAAATCGGTCACTGGCTGCACGGCGAGGCATCCAAGCGCCGGCTGCGCATCCAGCTCGAAATGGGCGGCAAGAACCCAACGATCGTCCTCGCTGACGCCGATTTCAACGCTGCGGTCGAGAATGTCGCGAACGCCGCGTTCTTCTCCACTGGCCAGAAGTGTACGGCGACAAGCCGGGCCATCGTCGAAGACGCAATTTACGACAAGTTCCTCGCTGCTCTCATCGAGCGCACCAAGAAACTGAAGGTGGGTGACGGCATGCAGCCGGGCGTCGAGATCGGTCCGCTCGTCGACCAAGCTCAGCTGGATACGGTGCTGAAGTATATCGAAATCGGCAAAAAGGAAGCCGGCGCGCCCAAAGTTGGCGGGAATCGCTTGACAGGCGGCGGGCTCGAGAAAGGTTATTTCGTCGAGCCGACGATCTTCGCCGATGTCGATGAGCGCATGACCATTGCGCAAGAAGAGATCTTCGGCCCTGTGTTGGCCGTGATGCGCGCCAAGAACTTCGACGACGCCATGCGCATCGCGAACAACATTCCGTTCGGCCTCTCCTCTTCGATTCAGACGGCTAACCTCTCACGGGTGTTCGAGTTTGTGCATCGCGCCGAAGCCGGTTTGTTGACCGTAAACCTGCCGAGCGCGGGCGTCGAATACCAACTGCCGTTCGGCGGAACCAAGGATTCCAGTTTCGGCCCCAAAGAACAAGGCCCTGCCGCGATGGAGTTTTACACCGATTATAAAACCGTGTACCTAAAATACTAGGTGTTGGGTTGCTAGAACCTGACACCTAACACCTGGAACCTGCCTTTATGAAACTCGGCCAAGTCCATTTCGAAGGCCACACGGTGGCCGCGATTTTTGAAGCTGGCGAGGTGCGGCCCATCCCTGGCTACACGACCGCTGAGCTGATCCATCGCGCGGAAACGGAATCGGCGGCACTGCCCGTCCTTGCCGCAAAGTTGGCAAGCCACCACGCAATGCCCGCCGCTCCGCTCATCCCCATCCATCCGGCCGAAGTGTGGGCGTGTGGCTGCACTTACGAAACCAGCGCCAGCTTTCGCGATGCCGAGCACGGAACGCGCGAGGGCATGTACGCTTACGTTTATCGCAACGCCCGGCCGGAGATTTTCTTTAAGGGAACCGCGCGCTTGTGCGTGGGACCGGGCCAAGACATCGGGTTGCGCGCCGATTCGAAATTCACCGCGCCTGAGCCCGAACTGGCCTTGATCCTTGGCAACCGTGGCGCGATCCTCGGATTCACATTGGCCAATGACGTTTCGGCGTGGGATATCGAGCGCGAGAATGCGCTTTACTTGCCGCAGTCAAAGATCTACTCAGCTTGTTGCGCGCTCGGGCCGGTGATCGTCACGGTGGATGAGCTGGCCGACCCATACAAGCTCGAAATGACCTGCAGCATCACGCGCGGCGGCACCGCCATATTCACAGGGGAAGTCTCCACAGCCCGCCTGCATCGCAAGCTCGAGACCCTGGTGGAGTATTTGTTGCGGGCGAATCCAGTGCCCGCGGCATCGGTCTTGCTTACCGGCACTGGAATCATCGTCACCGAGGAAGCCGCACTCGCGCCAGGCGACACGGTGTCCATCCGCGTTCCGGAGATCGGCGAGTTGTCCAACCCCGCGGCGATCGTCGAATAATCTCAGCAGGGAGCTTGTCGCGCCGCTTCCAAGCAGTCCTCGATCCCTTCCAGCAACGCGCCGGGATCGATCGGCCGGCGCACAAACTTACTGGCGCCCGCCGCCAGCGCCGATGCCGCTGTGATGTCGCGAGGCAGCGTAGCTGAAATCAGGACCACTGGGACCGTTTGAAGCTGCGGATCCGATTTGATCTTCCGGGCCAGCTCAAAGCCGGTGCCCTCGGGCATGTTCACATCGGACAGCACGACGTCGGGCCTCGTCTGCTTGGCCAGGGCCATCGCGGCGCTCAAGTTCCTGGCCAGCATGACCCGAAACCCGGACGGCTCGAAGATCGATTGCGCCAGTTCCAGGTTGGCGGGAACATTGTCCACAACGAGAATCGTGCCACGAATGGGCGCCGGCGGCATCGCAGTTCTCTCAGCTTCCGGCTCACTCATCCTGGCCGGGTGCGGATCCGGTTGCCTTCGGTCGCCGGGCTTCAGGAAAGCTTCGACGCTGCTTACGAACGTCTCGGGGCTGATGGGCTTGGGGATGTAGCCGTCGAATCCCGCCGCCAGCACACGCTCGCGGTCTCCCACCATCGCCAAAGCCGTGATCGCTACAAGTGGAACCGGCCGCAGGCGCGCATCCTGCTTCAGCCGCCGGGCCACCTCCAGACCGTCGATCCCCGGAAGCTGAATGTCACAGAGAATCAGATCCAGGTTCTCGCTCTGCGCCATGTCCAGGCCGGTGATTCCGTCGGTGGCCGCGAGCGTTGCATAGCCGAACGCCCTCAGCAGGTAACTCATCAACTCCAGATTGTCGACATGATCCTCGATGATGAGAATCGGCATAAAATCAGGCCTTGGGAACCAGCACGGTGAAACGGCTGCCTCTCCCGTACTCGCTTTCAAACTCGATGCGGCCACCGATCAGTGCGGCCAGCCTGCCGCTTAAGTAAAGCCCCAGTCCACTGCCCTCCCGCAGAACCGTTCCCGGGTGCAGTTGCTTGAAGGCCATAAACAATTTCGGCTGATCTTCCTGCCGCACCCCGATGCCCGTGTCGATGACGTCGACCGCCGCGAAGCCGTTGCGCTCACCCAGTTCCAGTCTCACCGACCCTCTCTCGGTGAACTTGATGGCGTTGTTGGTGAGGTTGATCAGGATCTGGTTGAACGCCCGCCGGTCGGCAGTGGCATGAACTGGTTGATTGGGAAACTTCGCTTCCAGTTCCAGGCTCTTGGCTTGTGCCAGAGGCCGCAAAGTGGAAACTACCTCTTCAATGACTTCGCGGCAGGGGAGGGCCTCCAGTTTTACGTCGGTCTTGCCGGACTCGATCTTCGTCAGGTCCAGCAGCTCGTTGATTAGCGAGAGCAGATGGCGACCGCTGTTTTGGATCGTCTTGAGCTGTTTTTCCTGGTCGGCTGTCAAGGGTCCCGGCAGCCGCATCAGCATCGTTCCCGTGTACCCGATAATGGCGTTGAGCGGGGTGCGCAGCTCGTGGCTCATGTGGCCCAGGAACTCGCTCTTCAGCCGGCTGGCGTCCTGCAATTGCTCGTTCGTTTCCCTGAGATCCCGTTCCAGCGCTTCACGATGACTGCCGTCCCTGCGGAATAGCACGTAGGCGGTAATCAGCAGACCGAAGACCACCATCACCAACGCTACGGAAGTGATCCACATCCGGTCGCTGCCGCGGAACTGCTGTTCGCGCTGATCCAGCAGTCTTTGCTCCTCCTGATCCATCTCGGCCAGCAGGGCGCGCAATGCATCGGACTTCTGCCGCGCGTGGCTCGCCGTGAATGCTTCCGCGGCAGCAGCCGGCCCTCCGGTGTCAAGGACCTGCATCAGCTTCTCGCCTGCTTCGCGCTGTTCGCGTAGTAAATCGCGGAGGCGTTTAAGACTTCGGACCTGGCTGGGGTTGTCGGCTATGAGCCGCCCTAACATGTCCGAATGACGGTCCACGCCGGAGAGTACTTCCTCCCTGAGTGCGGAGTACTCCTTATCCCCGCTCAACAGGTATCCGCGCACCGCCGCCTCCGTGTCGATCACCCTGGCGCGCAGCCAAGCCAGCTCTGAAATCACCTCGCGCGTGTGCTGCACCCACCACCGGCTCTCGATCTGGGCCTGCCGGTTCAGGCCCTGGAGCACCGATATGGCTAACAGCAAAAACGCCAGCGCCCCAAATACGGTCCGGAGTCTTTGCTCAATTGCCATCGGCGCCTCAAGCCTTTGGAACCAGCAGTGTAAACTGGCTGCCGTCTTCAGCTTCGCTTTCCACTTCCACCGAACCACCGATCAGATCAGCCAGCCTGCCGCACAGGTAAAGGCCGAGTTCTGAACCTTCCGGAGGATCGCCTTGCCGCACGTGTTCGAACGCCTGCCGCATCCGCTCCTGGTCCTTTGGATTGATGCCCGCGGTCTGCCTCACGTGCACGGCCATCATGTCCTGGCTGTCGCGTGAAACCTCGCTCGTCCCTATACGCAGCGAACCGTGGTCGCTGTATTTGACCGCCTGCCGCGCCAGTGTGACCACGATCTGGGTGAACGCCCGCTGGTGTGTCCGAATCATGACCGACGGCTCCGGCAGATCGACCTCCAACGCGACCGATTTTGCCTCTGCGATCGGTCCCACAACCGCTTCCACCTCTTTCAGCACTTCCCGGCAGGAGGTTTCCGTGCGCTCGATTTCGATCGCGCCCGACTCCACCTTCGCCAGGTCGAGCACATCGTTGATCAGGGCCAGCAGATGCTTGCCGGCCGCCTGTATCCTCTGGATCTGCCGCTCCTGGTCTACGGTCAGCGGGCCGGGCAGGCGCATCAGCAGAGTGCCGGCAAAACCCAGGACGGCGTTGAGCGGCGTCCGCAACTCGTGGCTCATGTTAGCCAGGAACAGATCTTTCGTGGCGAGCGCTTTTTCGAGTTCCACGTTCTTGTCCTGCAATGCGCGCTCGAACTCCTTGCGCTCGCTAACGTCCCGGACCGAGCCGATTACTTGCAGACCCTCCTCGGTTTCGATGGGACTGAGACTGATCTCCACGGGGAACTCGCTGCCATCCTTGCGCCTGCCCTTTAGCTCCAGACCAGCGCCCATGGGCCGAACCTTGGGGCGATTGAAGTATTCGACGCGGTGCGCATTATGGATGTGGCGGAGCTGTTCGGGAAGCAACGCTTCGATGAACTGGCCGGACAGCTCTTCGCGCGAATAGCCGAACAGCCGTTCGGTTTGTGAGTTGGCCTGTACAATCACGCCTTTCCGGTCCACGACAACGATGCCGTCCGGCGCGGATTCGAGCAGTTGCCGGAACTTGGCATTGGCGCGCTCGAAGTTCTTACGCGCTGAGATGTCGTGATTGATCTCCAGAACCTCCACCCGGCCGTTCCCGGTGCACCGCGACGACCACCGGCTGAACACGGTCAGCGTGGAGCCGTCGCGCCGCGTGTGAACCAACTCTCCTTCCCAGTAGCCCGACCGCCCGATCTCCGCCATGATCGACGCAAGCTGTTCCGGAAACAAGGTGTGGAGCAGATCGTGCGAAACTTGCCCGAGCGCCTGTTCCCGCGGCCAGCCATACAGCGCCTCCGCTCCCCGGTTCCAGAAAGCGATGGCACCGTCCGGTTCCCACACCAGAATGGCGTCGTGTGCCAGATCCAACAGTTCCGCCTGCCGCCGCAAAGCTTCGGCCACCCGCGCCAGTTCCGTCGTATCCTGCGCCAGTTTGTGGTACATGCCGGCCACTTCCGCTGGGTTGGGCATTTCGACCATGCCGGGTAGCAGCGGTGCTAGCAGCAACGCCGTGGCAATGGAAGCCAGGGCAGTGACCGCCTTAATCGCTCCGTCCAGCCGGTAGGTGGCGTGCCACACGGTCCATGCGCCCAGCAGGTGCGTGGTACCGCAGGCCAGAATGAACGCGGCGAAAGCCACCAGAATCCAGCTAAATCCGAAATCTCGCCGTTTCCGCACAAACCAGAACAGCAGCACGGGGATCGCGTAGTATGCCAGCGCGATCACCAGATCGGAAATGACGTTCAGCCACAGGACACCGGGATTCCAGAGGTAACAGGTGCCGTGCGGTAGAAAGTCGCTATCCAAAAGTTTCTGGAAAAACTCAAGCATCGGTTATGCCCCGGGACGCAATAACACAACGGCTATGCGGAGTGCCCGACGCCTGGATCGTCTCTTCGGGATCGCTCCGACTGGGGACCCTTTCCTTCCGCCCAGGCGTCCTCCACGCTTCCGTCCAGCGCTTCCCGAACCTTGACAGCTAGCGTGCGTGGCGTAAACGGCTTTTGCAGAAAGGGAATGGATGAATCGAGCGGCCCCTGCTGTGCGACGACATCGCCGGTATACCCGGACGAGAACAGCACCTTCATGCCAGGGCGGTCACGCCGGATCTCCTCGGCCGCGTCGTTGCCGCATTTCTTGGGCATCACGATATCAGTCAACAACAAGTGAATCTCTCCTGGATGACGGCGGGCAACCTCCAGCGCTTCCTCGCCATCCGCAGCTTCTAGCACCACGTAGCCCAGTTGGCCCAGCACACTGGCTGTCAATCGGCGAACCCGCTCATCATCCTCAGCGAGCAGCACAGTCTCGCTGCCCAGAGGCAAGGGCTGGTACTCATGGCGAGACTTGTTTGTTTCACTTTGCTCGGCGGCGCGCGGCAAATACACCTTGACGATCGTGCCGCGATTCGGCTCGCTATACACCCAGATAAAGCCGCCGCTCTGCCGCACAATGCCATACACCGTGGAAAGTCCGAGACCTGTTCCCTTGCCCAGCGCTTTGGTGGTAAAGAAAGGCTCGAACAGGTGCGATCGCGTTTCGGCGTCCATCCCCGATCCGGTATCGCTGACCGCCAACATCACGTAATCGCCCGGCGGCATCTCCGGGTGCTCCAGGAGCTGCTCGGCGTCGATCGTGTGATTCGCGGTTTCGACTACCAGCCTGCCGCCCAGAGGCATGGCGTCGCGCGCGTTCAACGCTAGGTTAAGAATTACTTGGTCGAGCTGCCCGGGATCGACCTTGGTGTGCCAAGGCTGGTACTCGCACCGCGTAACTAACTCGATGTTGGAGCTGATCAGGCGCCCCAGCATCTTCGTCAGATTGGCAACGGCGCTGTTGACGTTGATCACTTTCGGCTGCAGCACCTGCTTGCGCCTGAACGCCAGTAATTGGTTGGTTAGCCGCGCGCGCACCGGCGTCCCGGATGTCTTCTATATCGTGCCGCCGCCGGTCATGCGGATCCATGGCGGAGAGCACCAGATCACTGTGGCCGAGAATTACGGTTAGCAGGTTGTTGAAATCGTGCGCCACTCCCCCGGCGAGCCGGCCCACGGCTTCGAGCTTCTGCGCCTGGCGGAGCTGCGCCTCCAGACGCTTCCGCTCGGCTACGTCGCGCACGATGGCCTGTATCCGCCCGTCTTCCAAACCGCTCATGCTGACTTCCACTTCTAGGGAGCTGCCATCGCGGTGTAAGAAGCGAAGCTCTTTGCGGAATATCTTGCCGCGAATCTGATCGACGGACCAGGGAATGTGGCTCCGGTCTTCCCGGGGAACCAGGTCTTGCATGTTCCGCCCCAGAAGCTCCTCGCGGTGGTATCCAAGCATCTCCAGCAGCCGGGGGTTGGCTTCGAGGCAGTCCCCCCGCTCGTCGGCGATGGCGATGCCGTCGGACGCCTGCTCCACCACCATGCGATACTTCTCCGCGGCCTGCCGCCGCTCGCCTACCTCGTGTTCCAGCTCTTCGGCACGCTGCTTCAGTTCCTTGAACAGGCGCGAGTTTTCATAACCCACCGCCAGTTGCGCAGCCATCGTCGTGAGCAGGCGTTCGTCATCGGCGCTGAATTCGGAAGCACCTGCCTTGTTCCACAGCCCCAGCCACCCATAAACCCGGCTGCGCGTTAGGATCGGAACCACGAGGTATACCGCCAAAGGACCGATCTCGGGCGAGCATCCCGGCATCTCTGCATCGTTGGGCCAAGTCCGACCTCGACGGCCTCGCTTGTCCCCCAATACCTCGCCTACTGCACCGCCCAGGCCGCACGTGGGACATGGAGAATTGGGATCTTCGGGCTCAACTTGTGCCGAGCAGTAACGCTTTGCCGCATTCCCTTGGTCGTCCGTAATACATGCGGCCGAGCAGGCTGCTCCCATGACTTCACGAGCCGCTTTGCAATACCGCTCGAGCAGAACGGAGGGGTCCTGGGCTACATTCAGCTCGTGCCCAACGTCGATCAGCGCTTCCAGGCGCGCGCTCAGGTCCCCAACTGCGCCGGCCTGCTGCGAAACCTTATCGGTGAGTACCCGGATGTGTTCGCGGTCGAATTCCTCGACGGGCGTTGCGGGCACCGCCGCGGGCGCCAAACCGAGCGCTGCGTCTACGGTGCGCAGCAGTTCCTCCGGCTCAGCGGGTTTCGCCACCACGTACTCCACACCGCACTTGGCCGCTAGCGTGTGCGCCTCCTGCATCAAATAGTGGGCGGAATAGAATACGACGGGAGTCGCGGCAAAGGCGGGATCGGCACGCAAACGCCGCGTGAACTCGTAACCGTCCATAGTCGGCATCAGGATGTCCGTAATAATCAGGTCGGGCCGATCGATTCGCGCGCGCTCCAAGCCCTCCGCGCCGTCGGAAGCCTCGACGGTGCGGTGATTTCGGTAGCCCAGCAATGTGGTCAGAAGTTCCCGATTACTCTCTCGGTCGTCTACGATCAGGATCGTGGCCATTCCGTCTCCGGGTATTAGGGATCGAGCCCTCCGTGATCACACTGATGTACTTCGCCACAGAGAGTGAAAGAAGGAGGTTCTGGATTGTGGCGGTTCTCTCAGTGGATTTTGTGCCACCACCGATATGCTGTGCCTAAACATCCAGTCGAGCCTGAGGAACCTGAAGGAGCGGAGTCTCTGGCGCAGATCATACCCCACACTCTTGCCAGTCCACGCACAACGAGCCAATATTGCCACGAGGTGAACGTCGTGGCAATCAGACGAAACACTGAGATTGCAGTGGGATACGCTGGTCTCAACCGTGGAAGCATTTAAAACTGGCGGAGCTGTGAACCGTGACGCGGAGGAGCTTCACTGCTCCTCAGGTTCGGCTGGCGGTTCGAAGCCGTCGAGCAACTCCGGGTTGGCAGCAAAACGCTTTAGAACTCGGATAATATTGCCCGTACTAAAACCGGCACGCAATAGGCGGCGGTAGGCGGAGGCGAGGTCCTTTTCGTCCTTGAAAAGGCCAACACGCTTTGTGGCCCTATACTTACGCCGGATGTGCTCCTCGATAAGCGCAACCTCATCGACCCGTTGGAAGGTTTTGCCAGTGACTGACTCGGCCAATGCGGGAGCAACGCGCCGGCGGAGTAAATCGCGCACCACACGATGTTTGCCAAGCCGTTGATTTTCCAAGCGCGCAGCGGCAAAACTCTCGGCAAAACGGCGGTCGTCGAGGTAGCGGTACTCCTTCAGGCGGGCGAGCGTGGCATCCACGTCCTCAGCGCGTTCGGCGCGGGCACGAAGTTTCTGGCGAAGTTCACCCGTTGAGCAGGCGCGCGCGCCCAGAGTTTTGAGTGCAAATTCCCATAAACCGTTCGCATCCAGCGGCGCGCGCTTGCGGGGTTTGCTCATGCTGTCAACCGTACCGCAGTTTAACTGTTTTCACGGCGCAGCTCCATCAAACCCGCCACGGCGCGGAGTATACTGAAACTGGTTGACGGAACCAACGAAGGGGGACACATGGACAGCGACGATCTGGCGAGTTTTCTGCTAGGGGCGGGCATAGGAGTGGGCCTCGGACTGCTGTTCGCGCCCAAGTCCGGTGAAGAGACCCGCGAGCTGCTGCGGGGGAAAGCGGACGAAGGCAAGGAATACTTAAGAAAGCGCGGCTCGGAGTTGCGCGACAGCGCGAGCGACATCATCGAGCGCGGCAAAGAAGCGATCGGCCGCCAGAAGGATACGCTAGCGGAAGCGGTGGAAGCGGGCAAGCAAGCCTACCGCGAAGCGGTGGGGCAGCCCGCGCCATCCGAAGGACAGGTCGCTCGTTAAGGCAAAGTTTCTATGCCGGATGATGTTTTTAGGTGGGTGATTGCGATCGGCGTTTTTCTCGCGCTGGTCGCGTTTATCGTGCAGACGTGGGTGGTGCTGGCCATGTTCCGCGTAGCTAAGGCCATGCAGGATAAGCTTCTGCCGGTTGTGGACGCCACCGGTCCGCTGATCACGACGGTACGTCATTTCGTGGACGAAAATGGTCCGAAGATTTCACAGATGACCACCGAGGCGGCCGAGGTGGTGAAGTCACTGCACGTGCAAGCGGAGCGGATGAGCGAAGTGGTCAAGGATGTCAGCGATCGCGCGCGGGCGCAGGTGGCGCGCATCGATGGCGCAGTCGACCTCACGGTGGATCAGGTGCATCAGGCCAGTGAGACGGTGAAACAGGCGATTCTGGCTCCGGTTCGCCAGGTGGACGGCATCATGCACGGCATTCGGGCGGCCATTTCGGTGGTGGCGCAAGGACGCCGTGAATCGGTCGACCACGCCACGCAAGACGAAGAAATGTTCATCTGATGGCGAAACTGGCGCTGGTTTACGGGGTGCGGCTGTTGCCGGCTGACGAGCTGGAATCGGTAGGCGAGGCTCCGGTGAAACTCAAGAACGGCCGCCAAGCGCCGGTAACGATGCACCTGATCGAAGGGGCGACCGAGGCGGAAATTCGCAAACAACTCCTCCAGTCGCTCGACGCGTTTTTCGAATTTTATCCCGAAATCTAAGGGTTACGCGGCCTTTTGCACTTTGCCGCTTCGGATGCAGGAAGTGCACACGCGCAAGCGCTTGGTGGCGCCATTGACCACCGCGCGAACCAACTGTAAGTTGAGGTTCCAGCGGCGCTTGGTCACGTTGTGGGCGTGACTGATGCGGTGTCCGAACTGCGGACCGCGGCCACAAACGTCACATACTCTCGCCATGGGTACTAAGATCTCCTTCAGAAACTGTAATTTTCAATTCTAACACGACCCATTGACATCGGTCATATATTCGTTCAGTCTAGGCATAGAGCGAATAGGTAAGCCGATGGAACCCAAACAACAGCGCGATTTATTCCCTGGAGCACTCGAGATGATGATCCTCCAGATACTGCGAAGCGGCCCGATGCACGGTTATGCGTTGGTGCAAGTCATCAAACGGACTTCCGACGAACTGTTGCAGATCGAGGAAGGCTCCCTCTACCCGGCTTTACAGCGAATGCTGAAGGCGGGTTGGGTGGCGGCGGAGTGGGGCACATCGGCGCGCAATCGCCGGGTGCGCATTTACAAGATCATGCCGGCGGGACGGAAACAGCTCGAACGCGAGATCTCGAGTTTCGAGCGGATGCTCGATGGGATTGCCCGGGTGATGAGGCCGGCTGAGTCATGAAGTGGAATTTGATTCGACGGCGGCGCTTGGCCGCGGAGGCGGCGGAGGAAGTGGCGGTGCACATCGAGGAGAAGGTCGCCGATTTGATGGAGGCGGGAATGCCGGAGCAAGAAGCCCGGCACCAGGCCGCGCGGGACTTTGGCAACGCCATGCTGATTGCGGAAACGAGCCGCGAGGTGTGGACCTGGGCTTGGCTAGAACGCTTGGGCCAGGATGTGCGGTACGCCGTGCGCGGGTTGCGGCGCGATCCCATGGTGGCTCTGACTGCGGCACTGACACTGGCCATCTGCATCGGCGCGAATACCACGGTATTCAGCATTGTGAATTCGATTCTGCTGCGGCCGCTGCCATATCCGCGCTCGGAACGGATTTATTGGGTGAGCGAACGCATGGGCAAGGACGAAATAGAAGTTGGTCTGGGCCCGGATTACTACAGTCTGCGGGAAGAGAACCGAGTGTTCGAAGACGTGGCGGCACGCAGCGAAACAATAGTTACTTGGGCTGGCACTGAGAAACCCGAACAGCTCGATGCGGAGCAAGTGACGCCATCGTTCTTCCGGGTGATGGGGACGCAACCGATGTTGGGCCGCTACCTTGCCCCGGATGAACAAGGCGTCAAGGCGCCGGACGTCGTGGTTCTGAGTTATCCCTTCTGGCGCAGCCGGCTGGCGGGAAATCGGAAAGTTGTCGGCAGCACCATCACGCTCGATGGCAAGCCCACTACGGTGGTTGGCGTCATGCCACAGGGATTCAACTTTCCGAACGGCACGCAGATCTGGAAACCGCTGGACATGGACCAAGCCACGTCACTACGGTCGCTCAGTTCTCCGATACGCCTGGTGCTCATGCTGGCGCGGTTGAAGCCGCAGTTCACGGATGTGCAACTCGCCCGCGAAATGGACCGGCTCACGCACTCGATTCACGCCAAGTACCCACCAGAGTTCGAGAAGGGCGGATTTCTTACGGGGATGAAGATCTACGCCGTTCCGCTGCAGCAGTGGATAACCGGCGACGATCGGCCTGCACTTCTGGTGCTGACGGGAGCGGTTGGATTGGTGCTGCTAATTGCATGCGTAAATCTGGCGAATCTGCTGCTGGCGCGGTCGGGAGCGCGGACTCGAGAACTGGCCGTGCGGATGGCGCTGGGTGCGGGACGAGGGCGCATCGTCAAACAAGTCTTAGTGGAAAGCCTCGCGCTTGCGCTGCCCGGGGGCCTCGCAGGCATGGCGGTAGCGTACGGAACGGTCCAGTTATTGAACGCGTGGAAGCCGCTAATGCTGCAGGGGTATCCGCCGATATCCGTGGATTTCACGACACTCGTATTCACCTTTGCAATAACACTGGTCACTGGTTTGTTATTCGGCGTTGCGCCCGCGCTCGCTGCGGCCGGCGTGAGCATTCAGGATTCATTGAAGAGCGCGAGCTATACGCACAGCGCAGGGCGAAAGGCAGCCCGGCTGCGACAGTTGCTGGTGGTCGCGGAACTCGGCACGTCGTTGGTGCTGATGATCGGCGCAGGTTTACTGGCTCGCAGCTTCCTGAAGCTGGCCAGTACGGATCTGGAATTCCCTCCCGAGAATCTACTCACATTGCGCGCGAATCTGGCGGGTTCAAGATATGCAACAGCGGAGAGCCAACTGCGCTTTTATGACAACGTCCTGGATCGGCTGAAGCGGCTTCCGATGGTGCGCCAAGCGGCCGCGGCAGTTGATATACCGCTCGAGGGCTGGCGCATGTACAATTTGACGCCATTTCAGGTGGCCGGGCGGACGCCACCCCCCGTTCTACAGCGGCCCGAGGCAAACGTAACCACGGTCAGCCGCGATTTCTTTCGGACATTGGGAATTCCTCTGCAGGCCGGGCGTGTCTTCGATCTGCAGGACTCGCCGCGGTCGCCCGACACCGTCGTGGTGAACCAGGCATTTACTCGGGCGATTTTTCCGGGCGAGAATCCGCTCAACCGAGTGCTTGTTTACGGCGAGAATGATAGCGAACGGCGGACCATTGTGGGCGTGGTGGGCAACGTGCGAGCTGCTGACCTAGGCAGCGAACCAACGCCGCTAGTCTACCGGTGCAACTGCCAGGGGCACGATCCGGACTTTAGCGCGCTGAGCTTCGTGATCCGCACTACTGGCGACCCGCACGCGGTGATTCGCACCGCCGAGGGGCAGGTGCACGCTGTGGATCGCGATGTGCCCGTCTTCGACATAAAGACAATGGACGAAAGACTGGCAGACTCTGTCTCGACGCAAAGGTTCCAACTCGCGCTGATTGGAACGTTCGCCGTGATCGCTCTGGTGCTTTCGGCGCTTGGCATCTACGGAGTGCTGTCGTACCTGGTGACGCGACGGACGCGGGAGATCGGCATCCGGATCGCGATGGGGGCGCAGGCGGGCGAGGTGCGGCGGCTGGTGGTGGGTGAGAGCATGGTGCTCGCCTTGCTGGCGGTTCTGGCGGGGCTCGGCGGCGCTTGGGGGCTGACGCGATACTTGCAGTCGATGCTCTACGGCGTGACGGCGCTCGATGGCGCGACGTTCGCCGTGATGCCGGTGGTGCTGTTGGCGCTGGCGATCGCGGCATCTCTATTGCCGGCGCGAAGAGCTTCGCGGATTGATCCGATGGCCGCGCTGCGGGAGGAGTGAGAGGCTGAGTCATGAAATGGAATTTGTTGCGACGGCGGCGCTTGGCCGCGGAGGCGGCGGAGGAAGTGGCGGCGCACATCGAGGAGAAGGTCGCCGATTTGATGGAGGCGGGCGTTCCCGAGCAAGAAGCGCGACACCAGGCAGCCCGCGAATTTGGCAACGCGATGCTGATTGCTGAAACCAGCCGTGAGGTGTGGACGTGGGCTTGGCTGGAGCGGCTGGGCCAGGACGTGCGGTACGCTGTGCGCGGGTTGCGGCGCGATCCCATGCTGGCGGTGACGGCGGCGCTCACCCTGGCGATTTGCATCGGTGCGAACACGACGGTGTTCAGCATTGTGAATTCGATTCTGCTGCGGCCGCTGCCGTATCCGGGGTCGGAGCGGATTTACGCCGTGATCGAACACATCGGGCCGGGGCCGGCAGAGGGTATAGGTGCGGACTACTACAGTCTTCGTGAGCAAAACCGTGTGTTTGAGGAGATAGCGGCATTCGATCCGACGACGCTCAACTGGACCGGCGTCGAGAAGCCGGAACAGCTAGATGCGGCGCAGGTCACACCATCGTTCTTCCGCGTGATGGGCACGGCACCGCTGATGGGCCGATTTCTCGCGCCGGAAGAACAGGGGGAGAAGGCTCCGGCGGTCGTGGTGTTGAGTTATGGCTTCTGGCGCAGCCGGATGGCTAGCGATCCGTACACGGTGGGAAAGACGATCACGCTGGATCGTCTGCCGTACGCCATCATCGGAGTCATGCCACAGGGGTTTGACTACCCGAGGGGCACCCAGATTTTCAGGCCTCTGCCGATGGACGAAGCCACACAGCGGCCGCGATCGCTGATGCGGCCCATGCGCATCGTGAACATGTTGGCGAAGTTGAAGAACGGGGTCAGCGAACTTGAGTTGAATAAAGAGATGGCACGCCTGACGCACAACATTCGTCGTGAGTACCCCAAAGAGGCCGAGTCGGGCGGATTTCTCAATGGGATGGCCATCCTCGCCCAGCCGCTACAGAAGCGCCTCACCGGAGACTTGCGCCCCGCGCTATTAGTGTTGAGCGGCGCCGTGGGACTGGTGCTGTTGATCGCATGCGTCAATGTGGCGAATCTATTGCTTGCTCGGGCCACCGCACGGCAACGGGAACTGGCTGTCCGGCTCGCGCTGGGGTCGCATCGCAAGCGGATCATCCAACAGATGTTGACCGAAAGCATGATGCTGGCACTGCCGGGCGGGGTTACGGGTATAGTCGTGGCGTGCTTCGCGGTCCTTGGTCTGAATGCGTGGAAGCCGCTGGTCTTGCAAAACTATCCACCAATTACGATGGACCTTCGCATCCTGGCCTTTACCTTCGGAC